>OKTG01000397.1_pt1 | contig 22489 bp, 17 predicted proteins | sample 1606091 | NCBI WGS metagenome assembly OKTG01 (sample SAMEA3879512, study PRJEB24766) | human gut metagenome | biome: human-associated habitat; feature: feces | place: USA | collected 1985/1987 | reverse complement strand
GGCTCATCCCGCTGTCCATCAACCTCATCACCCGCATGATCAAGACCACCAGCCTGGTGTTGATGATCGGTGTGGTGGAGGTGCTCAAGGTGGCCCAGCAGATCATTGAGGCCAACCGCACCGCCAGCCCCAACGCGGCGTTTGGCATCTACCTCACCGTGTTTATCCTGTATTTTCTGGCCTGCTGGCCCATCAGCCTGCTGGCCGGTTATCTCGAAAAGAAATGGAAGTGACTGTTATGGCAGAGCCGATCCTGACTGTAGACCATCTGGTAAAAAGCTACGATGGCAAGACCAATGTTCTGGATAATGTCAGCTTTGCCGTCAAGCCCGGTGAGGTCATCGTTGTGGTGGGCCCTTCCGGCTGCGGCAAAAGCACCCTGCTGCGCTGTCTGAACGGTCTGGAGCCGGTGCAGGCGGGCCGGGTGAAGCTGGGCAGTGAGACGGTCGCCTATGGCGGCAAGAATCTGGCGGCCCTGCGCCAGCGCATCGGCATGGTGTTCCAGAGCTATGAGCTTTTCCCGCACCTGACCGTGCTGGAAAATATCCTGCTGGCCCCCACCAAGGTGCAGAAACGCCCCCGGGCTGAGGTGCAGCAGGAAGCCGAGGCCCTGCTGGACCGCGTGGGCCTGCTGGCCAAAAAGAACAGCTACCCCCGGGAGCTTTCGGGTGGTCAGAAGCAGCGTGTCGCCATTGTACGTGCGCTCTGTATGCACCCTGAGATCCTGCTGTTCGACGAAGTGACCGCCGCCCTTGACCCTGAAATGGTGCGCGAGGTGCTGGATGTCATGCTCGACCTGGCCCGTGAGGGCAAGACCATGGTGATCGTCACCCACGAGATGCAGTTTGCCCGGGCAATTGCCAGCCGGGTGCTGTTTCTGGACGATGGCCGTATTGTGGAGGAAGCGCCCCCGGCGGACTTCTTCGACCACCCGCAGACCGAACGTGCACAGCGCTTCCTGCGCACGTTCACCTTTGATGCGGTTGCAAAGCAGTGAGAAATGCGCAGCAGCCCATTTCCGCTTGGAACCTTTTGTCTGATGCTGTGAAATGATGTCACAGATCATGGATAGATTTTATATGGGAAAGAAAGGAAAGGAGCTACTACCATGAAAATTAACAAGATCTCTCGCCGTGCCTTCCTGCTGGGTCTGGGCGCAGTTTCTACCGTCGCCCTGCTTTCTGCCTGCGGCGGCAGCGCATCCTCCTCTTCTGCCGCATCCGGCTCTGCTGCATCCGGCTCTGCCGCAGCTGCTGGCAGTGACGTGTTCCGCACGCTGGACGAGATCAAGGCGGACGGCACCGTGAACATCGGCGTTTTCTCCGACAAGAACCCGTTTGGCTATGTGGATGAGAACGGCGAGTATCAGGGCTATGATGTCTACTTCGCCCGCCGTCTGGCCGAGGATCTGGGCGTGGAAGCCAACTTCGTCTCCACGGAAGCCGCCAACCGCATTGAGTACCTGCAGACCGGAAAGGTCGATATCATTCTGGCAAACTTCACCGTCACGCCCGAGCGCGCCGAGGAGGTGGACTTTGCACTGCCCTACATGAACGTTGCACTGGGTGTCATCTCTCCCGACAGCAATGTCATCACCAGTCTGGACAACTGGAACGCCGACGATCAGATGATCGTCATTTCCGGCACCACCGCCGAGACCTACCTGACCAAGGAATATCCCGACATTCCCCTGCAGAAGTATGATTCCTATGCGACCGCCAAGAACGCGCTGGAAAACGGCAATGGCGCTGCATGGGCCAACGACAACACCGAGGTCATCGCTTTTGCAAAGCAGAACTCCGGCTACACGGTGGGCATCCCCTCTCTGGGCAGCCAGGATACCATCGCCCCCGCTGTGAGCAAGGGCAACACCACCCTGCTGGACTGGATCAACGACGAGATCAAGAGCCTGGGCGAGGAGAGCTTCTTCCACAAGGATTACGAGGAGACGCTGGTGGATACCTACGGCCTTGACTATGAGGATGAGCTGGTCGTTGAGGGCGGCGAGACCAACGCTTAAGCCTGAAAACGGAATCGCGGACAAATAAGAAACCCGAGGGCAGCATCACAGCTATCCTCGGGTTTTGTGTGTTCGGAAATCTTACACTTCCTCAGTCTCATCCTCGTCGTCGTCATCTTCGTCGGCGAGAGCTTCTGCATGGATGCGCTGGCGCAGGCGGGTGCGGAACTCCTCGGCGGGGATGCCGCTCTGGTTGGGGGTCAGGTCCGGGGCGGGCTTGCCGTCAGGCAGGTGGGCACCAAAGGCCGGCACAAAGAAGAACTTGCGCACGACAAAGATCAACGCAATGGCACCCACGCTGATGAGGTTGTCCAGAGCCGATTCGTGGCCGACCACCATGTGGCGGGCAATGGCGTAGAGCAGCACTTCCAGGCTGCTGCCGGGGCTGTGCTTGGCCAGCATCTTGATGAACTCCACGCCGATGACGATGTCCAGCGCCCGCTCAAGGAAGCCGCGGATCTCTACATCGTTGCCATCAAACAGCAGGCCCGGCATCCACTTGAGCAGGGGGATGAAGCTGAGCAGCAGGCCGATGAGCACCAGCCCGGACAGCACGATCTCCAGCAGGGTGGAGGCCTGAATGATGTAGCTGCGCAGTGCCTTGCGGCTGCGGCTCTCAACGTGGGAGGAGTGCGGGGTGTCGGAAGGATGGGACATGATGCGGCATCTCCTTTGCTCAAAATCGTGAAACGAAAAAAGCTGACAAACTTTTCTTAAGTTTAGCAAAGGATTTGAGCAAAGTCAATGAAATGTGTCGGATTTTCTGGGAATTACTGGACGGCCACATAGCCGGAGCGCTCAATGCAGGAACGGCCTGCATCGGTGGAGAGCCATTCGTAGATCCTGCGTTCCGGGCTGTCGGCAGCGGAATCCTGCAGGATGGCGGCATAGAATTCGTTGCACAGCGGGTAGCTCTGGTCGGCGATCGTCTCGTTGGAAGGGGTCACGCCATCCACGGCCAGCAGCCGCAGACCGGGCTTGGAGTACATCTGGTCGATGTAGTAGTAGACCGAGAAACCGATGGCGTTGGCAGAGTTGTTATACTCTGCAATGCTGTCCACCAGCTCACCCATGGCGGTGGGGGCCAGCTCGGTGGGGGCCTCCATCAGCGGGCCGCCCTGGATCAATAGTTTCTGAAACAGGGTCTGGCTGCCGGAGTCTGCCCGCCGCTGGAAGGCAATGATCTCCTGATCCTTGCCGCCCACATCTTTCCAATTGGTGATCGTTCCGGCGTAGATGTCCTTGAGCTGCTGCAGGGTCAGGCTCTGTACAGGGTTGTCCTCGTTGACGATGAACACCAGCGCGTCCCGGCCAATGGCCTTCTGCTCCAGCGGGTCACCGTCTGTCTTCAGCTCCTCCTTGACGGATTCCGGGGCTTCGTAGGCGATGATGAGCTTGACCGAATCGCCGTAATTATTGCCGTACAGGCCCAGGTTGCGCCAGGCCTGGGCCGTGGTGTTGGTGGTCACGGCGCTCCGGGCGGTCTCCAGATCCAGCCCGGTGGTATCGGCCATGATCTGCGCGATCAGCGGGATGCAGGCCGTGCTGCCGTCGGTGATGGGGAACTCGTCCACACGCAGGACGGGTTCCGGCGGGACCTCGCTGGCAGCGGACGAAGCCGGAGCCCCGGAGTCAGGCTGCGGCAAGACGGATGTGCTGGCGGACGATGCCGGGGCATCGGTGCTGCCGCAGGCGGAAAGCAGCAGGGCCGAGGAGGCGGCCCCCAGGCCCAACAGAAAACTGCGGCGGGTGATCTTAACGTTTTTCATACGGAAATCCTCCCTTAGAAGTAGTAGTTGTCCATCTCGTCAGCGGTGGAAGCAAAGATGCTTTCGGCATAGAGCCACCGGCCGGAAAGATCCATCCAGCCGTAAGAAAAGCCCTTGCTGGCGGCAAACACACCCTCCGGCAGGCCGTTGGCTCTGTCGGCATAATAGGTGCTGCAGCTGCGCAGCCCGCCCACGACGACATTGCCGTCGCTGTCCAGGATGTCATACAGCCAGCTGCTGCCGGGGCCGTTGCAGCAGCCGTAGAAATAGAGTCCATCGGCTGTGGAAAACAGGGGATAATAATGGGTGTAGGTTTCTTCCAGCGTGCGGGGATCCAGCGTTTTGTGGGTGCCGTCCGGCCCACAGATCTGGATGGCCGTGTTCACATAGTTGTCGTTGTCGTCCTGCGCGACCCAGACCCAGCCGTTTTCGGCATAGATATGGGCCCGCACTTGGTTCTCCACCGGGTCGATGGCGGTGTCGGTCAGCAGCACGCCGGTCTGCCGGTCGAACACCCGCACGGTGCCGTCCAGGGCGTAGATGGCCAGCGTGGCATCGTCGGTGCCCACATCGTAAAGTTCCTTTTCCTCGCCGGTAAGCAGATCGTGGAAGCGGTACCGCCCGGATGCCTCCGGCTCTGTGATGGCAGCACCGGGCAGGTAATACCGCACCGGCTCATCGAACTCACAGAGCACCGCGCTTTGTTCGGTGCTGGCCAGATCGACCAGCTGATATCTGCCGCTGTTGTACAGGCTGACCGTACCCGCGCCGGTGTACTGCTGGAATCCGGTCAGTTCCTCGCCGGTGGCGGTGCTGTACAGGCTGATATGGTCGATCACCATGTCCTCGTCTTCGGAGTAATAGTCCAGTTCCAGCCAGTCTGCCGGGGACGAGATCTCGTTGTAGGAGTAGCTCAGGCTCACGGCGGCGCACAGCGGCTCCTGCCGGATCCGGTTTCCGTCCCGGTCCTGGATCTGCAGCGCGTAATAGCGGGTCAGGTCATCGCCCCAGGTGTTCTCGTCCAGGGCCTGAGCTGGGGCGTTGCACAGGTTGAACGCCAGCGTTTCCCCCGCGATCCTGCAGCCGTAGGCATTTTCCGGCACGGTCAGCTCCTCGCCGGTGGCAAGGTCCAGCACCCGGCAGTCTCCGGCGGCGTGGTGCAGCGCGGGGGAGTAGGCCATCTGTTCCGGTGCGGTCAGGACCAGCAGGCTGCCGGTCAGGACGGCATCGTAGGCACGGTCAAAAGTCAGAATCTCCTTGCCGCTGCGGTCGCACAGGGCGGTTGCCCGCCCGGTGGGGGTGCCGGGGGCTGACCACTGCCGCAGATAGTACCGCACGGTGCCGGTCAGGGTATCTGGCACCAGATACACGGTCTCGCTGCTGGCGGCCTGATACAACACGGTATTGCCGCAGAGCACGGTATTGCCGCCGTTGGAGCCGTTGCTGTACAGGATGCGCAGCTTGCCGTCGTCCAGTGAAGCTGCAGCGGGGCCGGGCGCTTCCTCAGCCTGCGCGGGCTTGGAATCGGGCAGGGGCGAGACCGGAGGCAGCAGGGAGCAGGAGGCCAGCAGCCCTGCCGCGGCAGACAGGCTGAGCGCTGCACAGCCGATGCGGAGAACAGAACGTTTCATAAGCGTACCTCACAGGTTTGGCAGAATTTAACTTTCCTATTCTGATTATAATACGAATAAACCGGACGTTCAATTGCAATCGAACGTCCGGTCATGGTTACAGTTTTGTTACAGGGGCGCTTCAGGCCTTGGCAGCCTCGGCTTCGTCCATCCGCACCAGCTGACGCAGGAAGGGGAAGAGGAAGGGCACGTTGACAAAGAAGGTCAGCACATCGGCGATAGGCTGGCAGATCTCAACACCCAGCAGCCCAAAGGCCCGGGGCAGGGTGAGGATGAGTGGGATGAAAAACACGCCCTGACGGCAGCAGGCCAGAAAGGTGGCCCGGCCCGATTTTCCGATGGACTGGAACAGCATGTTGCCTGCCACGATCACGGGCTGCAGCAGCATGGCAAAGCACTGGTAGCGGAAGGCAGGCAGGGCCACGGCGGTGACTTCGGGATCATCGCGGAAAAGGCGGATGAGGGTCTCGGCATTGAACCAGCAGACGGTAAGAATGACAGAGAGGAAGCAGAAGCTGGCTGCCATGGTGAACAGGCAGGCCTGCTGTACCCGGTGGTACTTTTTGGCACCATAGTTGAAGCCCGCCACCGGCTGAAAACCCTGCCCGGTGCCGATGGCCACCGAGATGATGAACATGAAGATGCGGGAAACAATGCTCATACCGGCCACGGCAGCGTCGCCATAGCCGCGGGCGGCAATGTTCAGCAGCATTCCGCCAATGCTGTTCAGGCCCTGACGGCCAAAGCTGGGCATACCGGTCATCAGGATGGTGCCGAACTCCGCCGGGCTGTGGGTGACTGCCGTGATCCGGAACTGGCTGACCGTTTTGCCCCGCAGGAACATGGACAGCAGGATGCAGAAGCTGATGGTCTGGCTCAGGGCCGTGGCAAGGCCCGCACCGGCGGTGCCCATGCCCAGCCCAAAGATGAACAGCGGGTCCAGCGCAATGTTCAGCAGGCCGCCGGTGACCAGGCCGATCATGGCAAAGCTGGCCTTGCCCTCATAGCGCAGGATGTTGTTCATCACCAGACTGGACATCATAATGGGAGCGGCCAGCAGGATGTACCGCGCGTAGGCACAGGCATGGGGCAGGATGGTCTCGGTGCTGCCCAGCAGCATCATAAAATCGGGCAGGGTGAGCAGGCCTGCCGTTGTGATGATGCCGCCGAACACCAGCGCTGTGAAGAAGCTGGTGGAAGCAAACCGGGTGGCGGCATCGGTGTTCTGGCTGCCCAGGCTGCGGCTGATGATGCTGCCGGAGCCGTGGCCCAGCATGAAGCCCAGCGCCTGGAGAATGGCCATCAGGCTGGAAACGATGCCCACCGCACCGGATGCGCTGGTGGAGATCTGGCCCACAAAAAAGGTGTCGGCCAGATTGTAGATGCTGGTGATGAGCATACTCAATATCGTGGGAGCCGCCAGACTCAGGATCAATTTCGGGATGGGGGTCTCCGTCATTTTGCGGAACTGCTCCGCGCTGCGGTCGGCATTTGCCATGAAAAAACCTCGCTTTCTCTTTGATACGATCTTTACATAAAAAACATTCACACCCAGTATACCGCAGCAACTGTTTTGTATCAACCAATTCCTTGCCGGGGTTATTGCAGCAAAAGACCGCCCTGCCCGGCGGCAGAGCGGTCTTGGGTCATGGAAAGAAAGCAGAACGTTACAGAGTCTTGCAGAACTCCTTCAGATAGGCGCGGAAAGCCTCGCCGATCTCGGGGTGCTGCAATGCCAGTTCCACCTGAGCCTCCACCACGCGGAGCTTGTTGCCCATGTCGTAGTGGGTGCCGGTGAACTCCACAGCGGTCATGCCGCCGCAGTTGCGGGCATACTCGGCCATGGCATCGGTCAGCTGGATCTCGCCGCCTGCACCGGGTTTGGTGTGGGCGAGGATATCGTAGATCTCAGGGGTCAGCAACACCCGGCCCAGAATGGAGTAGTTGCTGAACTCCTGGCCCTTCTTGGGCTTCTCGATCATGTCATCCACAAAGAAATAGTTGTCGTGGATGGGGGTGGTCTTCAGGCTGCAGTAGCGGCTCACATCGGCCCAGGGCACAGCGGAGACACCGGCAGCCGGGCGGCCAAACTCCTCATAGGCGCGGATGAGCTGGGCGCAGACAGGGTCCTCGCCCCAGATCACGTCGTCGCCGTAGATGACCACGAACGGATCGTCACCGGTAAAGGCCTTTGCCATGCTCACGGCGTGGCCCAGGCCCAGCGTCTGCTTCTGGCGCACAAAGAAGATGTTGGCAAGGTTCGAGATGCCCAGGCACTCCTCCAGCATCTTTTCCTTGCCGGGGGCGGCCAGCTTTTCTTCCAGCTCGGGGCTGCGATCAAAGTGATCCTCGATGATGCTCTGGTTGCGGCCCAGAATGATGAGGATGTCGGTGATGCCGGAACGGACAGCCTCTTCCACCAGATACTGGATGGCGGGCTTGTCCACAAGGGGCAGCATCCCTTTGGGCATGGCCTTGGTGGCGGGCAGCACACGGGTGCCAAGGCCCGCAGCAGGGATGACAGCTTTCGTGACTTTTTTCATGATTCAAAACTCCTTCGCAAAACTATCGCAGGCTGGGTGCATCAGCCGTAGACCAGATTGAGCAGGGCGTCCACATTGGGGCCCAGCAGCAGGGTGCTGGCGCTGCCGATGACCATCAGCAGCAAAAAGCAGCCAAACACCGCCGCAAAGCTGACGCCGCCCTGTGCGGCCAGAACGGCCTTGCGCTGGGCTTCGTCCGGGAATTCGGAACGGATCTTCCGGATGCGGTCTGCCGCGCTCTTGCGGTAGAGCCACTTGCCGTACATGCCGCGCACGACCATGAGCAAAAAGCTCAGGGCCGAGCACAGACGGGCCAGCATGACCATCGTGGAATCGCTCAGAGCGGGGGCCATGGTGCTGCCGGTGAGCTGCATCAGCTGCAGCAGGGTGGGCACGGCCAGCAGCAGCTCGGCTGCCAGGAAGCCGAACGCGGGCTTCCATGCCTTGCGGTAGAAGAAATAGAACGGCCCGAACAGCAGTGCCGAAAAACTCATGGAGATCTTGCTGTGCGCCAGCTGCATCCGGCAGTAGGTGCTCAGGTAGGCGGGGGACGCAGGGCCGATGTAGCTGGCCCAGTCCTTGCAGGGGATGCCGTCCAGCATCTCGTCCTTGCCAAAGGCGGCCTCATAGGCCTGCCGCATGGGGTCCTGGGGCATGGAGCCGGTCTCCTGATACTGGCGGTACAGGCTGGAATAATCAAAATTGCCCTCGCCGGGGCCGGCCGTGCGGTCGGCAGGCTCTTCGGCCCCTTCCGGCGGCAGCACGGCACCGCAGCAGCGGCAGTGGTCCTCGCTGCGCAGGGTGCGCTCGCCGCAGGCAGGGCAGGTGCACAGCTCGGATTCCTGATACGGGAACTTCCATTCGTATCCGGCGGCATGAGCCGGGCTGTGGATGCAGCGGCCCAGTTTTTCATAACAATCCCGGTGGTACGGTGCGCCGCAGTCGGGGCAGACGACGATATCGTCCTGCAGCGTCAGCGGCTTGCCGCAGCCCTCGCAGGGGCAGCCATAATATTTTGGCATAACTTCCTCCCATAAATGGTACTTGATGCTATTATACTCCCATCCCGGAGAAAAGAAAAGGTGAAAATCTTCAAATTTCCAGCATGATGGTGATTTTTCCTCTTTACTTTATCACGGATTCCCGGTATACTAATGAAGTATCTGTGTATAAACTGTATCTTTTTGTAGCCCTCTCAGCCATCGCTGCGCGATGCCAGCTCTCCCGCAGGGAGAACCCCTGGTGGTCGGCTTTTGTGTTTGCCAGAATGCAAAGCGCGATGGACCCATGAGAAATAAGGGCGATACTTCTTATTTTTGAGAGGATATTGAGAATGATCACGACTGAAGAACTGAAAGTGAAGCTGGCCGAATACGGCACAGCGGTGAAGGACCTGGAAGAGGCCCTCGCCATCGAGGCCTCCCGCAAGCGTGTGCAGGAGCTGGAGCACACCATGTCCCGCCCCGGCTTCTATGATGACGCCGAGCTGAGCAAGAAGGTGTTCGACGAGGTGGGCGACCTGCGCGGCAAGCTGAACCGCTTTGAAAAGCTGCAGGGCCTGTACGATGACGCCGAGACCATGCTGGAAATGCTGGACGAGGAGTATGACCCGGAACTGATCCCCGAAGCCGAAGAGGCGGTCAACACCGTGGAGAAGGCGGTGGATGAGCTGCAGCTCATGACCATGCTGAACGGCGAGTACGACCACAGCAACGCCATCCTGACCTTCCATGCCGGTACCGGCGGCACCGAGGCGCAGGACTGGGCCGAGATGCTCTACCGTATGTACAATAAGTGGGCACAGGCACACGGCATGACCGTGGAGGTGCTGGACTATCAGGACGGCGATGAGGCCGGTATGAAGAGCGCTTCCATGATGGTCAAGGGCCCCAACGCCTACGGCCTGCTCAAGAGCGAGAACGGCGTGCACCGTCTGGTCCGCGTGTCTCCCTTTGATGCCAACGCCCGCCGCCAGACCAGCTTTGCCTCTCTGGAAGTGATGCCCGAACTGGACAACACCATTCAGGTGGACATCCGCCCTGAGGACATCGAGATGCAGGTGTTCCGCTCCTCCGGTGCCGGCGGCCAGCACATCAACAAGACCTCTTCCGCTGTCCGTCTGATCCACAAGCCCACCGGCGTCGTGGTCAGCTGCCAGACCCAGCGCAGCCAGTTCCAGAACCGTGACTACGCCATGGAAATGCTGAAGGCAAAGCTGTATCAGATCGCAAAGCAGCAGCACATGGACAAGATCGATGACATCAAGGGCGTGCAGAATGAGATCGCCTGGGGCCACCAGATCCGCAGCTATGTGTTCATGCCCTACACCATGGTCAAGGATCACCGCACCAACTACGAGACCGGCAATGTCGATGCCGTGATGGATGGTGATCTGGACGGCTTCATCTTTGCTTACCTCAAGGCCGCCAGCCGCGGGGAGCTGCAGGATACCTAAAATTTATCATAAAATGTCAGAGGGACCTCGCCGTTGGGCGGGGTCCCTCTTTTGGTTACAGGTGCAGATATTTTCCGGTGATACTGGCGGGATCGGCGGCCACCTGCTCCGGTGTGCCGCAGGCCACGATGCGTCCGCCGCTCTCGCCGCCGCCGGGGCCAAGGTCCACGAGATAGTCGGCGTTTCGGATCACATCCAGATCGTGCTCAATGACCACCACAGTGGCCCCGCTGTCAATGAGGCGCTGGAACACGCCCAGCAGGGTGCGCACGTCCAGCGGGTGCAGCCCGATGGTGGGCTCGTCGAATACAAACACGGTGTCAGCCTGCCCTTTGCCCATCTCGCTGGCGAGCTTGAGCCGCTGGGCCTCTCCGCCCGAAAGGCTGGGGGTGGCCTCGCCCAGAGTCAGGTAGCCCAGCCCCAGGCTGGAAAGGGTCTGCAGCCGGCTGGCCACCAGCTTGAGGTCGGCACAGGCGGCAAGGGCTTCGTCCACGCTCATCTCCATCAGGCGGGGCAGGCTCTCGGCCTGGGTGCCGTCCTTCCGGGTGCGGTAGAGGGCGGCGGCATCCTTCTGGTAGCGGGAGCCGCCGCAGTCCGGGCAGGTGATCTCCACATCCGGCAGGAACTGGATGTCCAGGCTGATGGTGCCGGTGCCGTCGCAGCCGGGGCAGCGCAGGCGGCCCGTGTTGTAGGAAAAATCGCCCGCCTTGTAGCCCTTCTCCTTGGCAAGGGGAGAGCGGGCGTAGATCTTGCGCAGTTCATCGTGGACATTGGCGTAGGTGGCCACCGTGGACCGAACATTGATGCCGATGGGCGTTGCGTCAATGAGCTTGACCTGCGCAATGCCCGGTGCAGTGATGCTTTCCACATGGGCGGGCAGAGCTTCGCCCTTGGCGGCGGCCTCCAGCGCGGGGATCAGGCTTTCCAGCACCAGCGTGGTCTTGCCGGAACCGGACACGCCGGTCACCGCGATGAGCCGCCCCTTGGGCAGCCGGACTTCCAATGGCTTGACGGTGTGGATGGCCCGGGTGCGCAGGGTGATGGTGCCCAGCGCAAAGAGCTCCGCCTCCGGGGTGCGGGTGCGGGCCGAGAGGGTGTGCAGGTCGGCAAGGAAGGGCCCGATGCGGGAAGCCGGGCTTTGGGCCACCTGCTCCACAGTGCCCTGTGTCAGGATGGTGCCGCCGTTTTCACCGGCACCGGGGCCCATCTCAATGAGCCAGTCGGCATCCCGCAGGATCTCAGTGTCGTGATCCACCAGCACGATGGAGTTGCCGTCCGCGATCAGGTCGTGCATCACGCCCCGCAGGCCCTCGATGTTGGAGGGGTGCAGGCCGATGGAAGGCTCGTCCAGCACATAGAGCACGCCGGTGGTGCGGTTGCGCACCGAGCGGGCCAGCTGCACCCGCTGGCGCTCCCCTGTGGAAAGGGTGGCGGCCTCCCGGTCAAGGGAGAGGTAGCCCAGCCCCAGATCCAGCAGGCGGGCGGCGGTGGCCTGAAAGGACTCGCAGATGCTCTCAGCCATGGGGCGCATCTCCACGGGCAGGGAGGCGGGTACCCCTTCCACCCACTGCACCAGCGTGTCCAGCGTCATGCGGCAGGCATCGGCCAGCCCGATGCCCCGCAGCCGGGGAGCCCGGGCCGCGGCGTTCAGGCGGGAGCCGCCGCACGCAGGGCAGGGGCCCTGCTTCAGGAACCGCTCCACCCGCTTCATGCCCTTTTCATCCGTCACCTTGGCAAGGGCGTTCTCCACGGTATAAACGGCGTTGAAGTAGGTGAAATCCATTTCGCCGGCCGCGCCGGTCTTGCTGTTCTGGTAGAGCAGGTGCACCTTTTTGGCGGGGCCGTGGAACACCATGTCACGCTCTTCCGGGGTCAGCTCCCGGAAGGGGACGTTGGTGCGCACACCCATCTTTTCGGCGATCTCCTTCATCAGCGACCACATCAGGGTCTGCCAGGGCAGCACCGCGCCCTCGTTGATGGAAAGGCTCTCGTCCGGCACCAGAGTGGATTCGTCCACCACCCGCACGATGCCGGTGCCCTCGCAGTCTGGGCAGGCTCCGGTGCTGTTAAAGGCAAACTGCTCCGCGCCCAGCACCGGCACCTGTGCGCCGCACCGGGGGCAGTAGAGCGGGATCTCGGCCGCAATGTTCAGGCTGGGCGGCACCATGCAGCCGCAGCTGGGGCAGGGGTAGTGGGAGAGCCGGGAGAACATCAGGCGCAGGCTGTTCAAAAGCTCGGTCATGGTGCCAAAGGTGGAACGCATTCCGGGCACGCCGGGCCGCTGGTGGAGGGCCAGTGCGGCGGGAACATAGCGGATCTCGTCCACCTGTGCTTTTTCGGCCTGGGTCATCCGGCGGCGGGTATAGGTGGAAAGGGCCTCCAGATAGCGGCGGGAGCCCTCGGCGTAGAGGACACCCAGCGCCAGCGAGGACTTGCCGGAGCCGGACACGCCCGCAATGCCGACGATCTTGTGGAGCGGCACATCTACGTCGATGTTCTTCAGGTTGTGCACCCGCGCGCCCCGCACCCGGATGGCGGCGGGGAGAGCGGAACTGGATTCGTGGTTCATCGTGTCTCCTTTCTCTGAATGAGGTCACAAAAGGCTCCCCCACAGGGGAGCCGGAAAGATCATAAACCGAGGGGATTGAACCGCTGGTGTTCGAGCTGGTCGATCACCGCCTGCGCTGCCGGTGCAATGGGGGCGGGCACTGCGGCGGGGCGGCTGAGGTAATAGCCCTGCAGCAGGTCCACGCCCAGACCGATGACGGTGCGCAGCTGGGCCTCGGTCTCAATGCCCTCGGCGATGAGCTGCATACTGCGGGCGTGGGCGTAAGCCACAATGTTGGAGACGATCTGCTGCTTGTCGCGGTCGGTATCGATCCCGCGCACAATGGAGATGTCGATCTTGATATACCGGGGCGACAGCTCCAGCAGGTTCAGCTCATTGCTGTAGCCGCTGCCGTAGTCATCCAACGCAAAGGAGCCGGAGAAGCCCGGAACGTTCCGCTTCCGTTCCAGACATGCGCGGTCCAGATCTTCCTGTTCGGTGATCTCCACCACCAGCCGCTTGAGCAGCTCGGGGTAGCGCTGAGCATATTCCTCCACATCCTCAACCGTCAGGCTGACATTGGCGATGGAGTTGATGAAGAGCAGGGCATCGCTCTGGAGCAGGCCCTGTGCCTGCATGCGCTGGAAGATCTCGCTGGAATGGAACACAGTGATCCGTTCGATCTCATACAGGCGGCCCGTCTCATGGGCCAGCTGCATGACCTGAGCGGGGGAGTGCAGGGTGGGCAGATCGACCCGCATGAGGGCCTCGTAGGCTGCGACCCGGCCGCTGCGGGCAGAGCAGATGGGCTGGAAGTGGTAGGACACCAGCTCCTCCTGCAGCAGGCGCTCAAAGTCCTGCTGGGTCTGGGCGGCGTATGCCTCCTGATGGTAGCTGCCGATATCAAAATCACACATGCGGCCCTTGTGGGAATGCTTGACCTGATACATGGCAAAGTCGGCATATTTTTTCAGGGTGAGCAGGTCGTGGCCGTCCGTGGGGTACCAGGCAATGCCGCCCGAGATGCTGATGTGCAGCTGCTTGCCGTTGGGCAGGATGGACACGCTGCGCTGCAGGGCGGCACTCAGCAGCTCCAGCTGGGTGCGGAGCTGTGCCTGATCCTGGTAGCCATAGAAGAAGATCAGGAATTCATCGCCCGAAAGGCGGGAGCAGATGGTGTTGGCGGGCGTGTTGGCCGCAAAGCACTGGCCGGTCTGGCGGATGTACTGGTCGCCCCAGTCGTGGCCGTAGGTGTCGTTGATCTGCTTGAGGTTGTCCAGATCCATCATCAGCAGGGCGGCACAGCCCAGCTTTTCGGGCTGCTGGAACAGCGCGTCACAGGCGCGGTCAAAGGCACGGCGGCGGTACAGGCCGGTCAGGGTATCGTAATCGCGCTCGTGCTCAATGCGCTGCTGCTCCAGCACCGTTGTGGTCATATCCTCAGCCAGACCCACCTCGGAGGCACTTTCACCCATGATATGGGTGACACGCAGGGTGATGTAGTGGGTGCTGATGAGCTCTGGCGCGGCGGCCTCCAGCAGGGGATAGGCCGCGTCGCTGCTGCTGTCCAGCGTGCTCAGGCTGATCTCTCCCTCGTCCAGAAGCTGCTGGGTCAGGCCATTGATGGTATCGGAAAGGCTGGTCAGCTCCTGTGCATCGTGGAAGATGGACTGAAGATACCGGCTGCGGTTGTCCACCTGCATGGCAAGGATATCCTCGGCGTTCTGGTTCAGCTGGGGGCCAAGCCGGGTGGCGTGGGCGGCAAAGGTCAGCAGCAGGATCTCCACCGCCAGCACAGCCAGCAGGGAGAAAAGGATGGTGCCGAAGATAGAATGGCCCGTCTGAGGGGCCTTTTGTCTGTGCGGCTTGCGGTTCTGCATCTGAGGGTCTCTCCTTTTGTGGTTGTTCCAAGGGCATCTCAGCCCGCAAAGGCGCTGAGAGCGGCCAGAGTCTGGTCGTACCAGGCATCAAAATAGGCATCGGTCAGAAACTCGGCTTCGGCTTCCTCGGGGGTCTGCCCGGCAGCCAGCCGCTCCAGCACCGTGGCACGGTCGGCAGTGACACGGTCCTCCAGCGCGTACTGCAGGGTATTGCGGGCGCTCAGGGCAGCCGGGAAGGCATGGGTGGTGTAGAGCTTGCTGCGATCGATGGCATCAATGGACAGGCTCAGCACCTTGTGGATGCGCTCGGAGACCGTCAGGCCGCTGTTCTCAAGGGCGGATATGCTGTTGGCGGCATAGGTCACGGGCATATAGCCGGACTGCACCGAGAACTGCAGGTTGTTTTCCGGCTGGGTGAACCATTTCAGGAAGGCAACGCAGGCGCTGATCTCGTCCTCGGTGCCCGGGATGACTACCATGCCGGCCCCCTGCTGGACGGCCACCGGCTCACAGCCTGCAAAGCTGGGGCAGGGCAGCGCGGCCATTTCGATCCTGTGGCTCTCGGTGTCGCTGGTCAGCACCTGGGTGGGGAAGAAGGAAGCACTGGAGGAGGAACCGACATAGGCCAGCAGGCTGCCAATCTTGATATCGTCGCTGCGGAACTTGCCGCTGGCACTGCACCAGCCCTTGAGGTAGGGGACATAGTAGTTATCCCACAGCCTGCGGAGGGTCGGCTTGTCAAAGTGCAGGGTCATCACGCCGTTCTCGGCATCAAAGATGGTCGTACCCAGTTCCTGTGCGCCGCAGAGCAGGTAATTGGTCAGCGCGTCGCGGCCATACAGGGCCTTGCCGTCGTTGGGCGCAGCCGTCTGGGCATCGGTCCAGTCGTAGTATTTGTGTGCGGCCTCGTTCAGCCCCTCCACAGTGGAAAGATCCGCATAGGTCACGCCCGTGGCCTCGGCAAAGGGGACAAAGTCGGTGGTGTTCAGGTAGAGCAGCTCAGTGGATTTTGCTATGGGAAAGACCTTGAGCTCCCCGTTGTTCATCAGGTCGCCCTCTTCGAGAAACCCGGCGATATAGGCGGACTTCTCTTTTTCGGTCAGGTAGGGGCTCAGGTCAACGGCAAGGCCCATCTGATCCAGCGTAAAGGCGGTGTCTGCGTAGGAGGAGACGATGTTGGGGAGCTTCTCGGCACCCACCTTGCCCTCGGCGGCGGCCAGCACGCTGGTCTCCAGGTCGTTCACGCTGCCCTGACTGGAGCTTTCGACCCAGATGTTCTTCTCTTTGCCCACGGTGGAGTTGAACTGCTCCACCAGCTGGTTGAAGCATTCCAGCTGGTCGCCGTTGTAGTAGGTCCAGATCGTGATGGTGGTGGGCAGCTTGCTTTGGCCGCAGGCAGTGCCGCCCAGCGCCACGGCGGCGCACAGCAGCAGACTGACGGCAGAACGAAGGATTCGTTTCATTACCTTATCTCTCCCATTCCGACAAAAACGGCTCACGGAAAAGCGGCGCGTCCTGTCGTTTCTGAAATGATACCAGACGAAAACATTGTAACACTTTTTCGGGGCGGGGGCTACTGATTTTTGAAAAAACACCCGAAAGCAGACGAAAAAAGAAAGAATCTCTGGCCAGCGCTTCCATTTTTCGTAAAGTCCGGATATAATACAAGCATAAAACATAAACGAAAAGAACGGGAGAGCTTATGGCACAGAAGAAGGACGAGGGCCTGAACGGCAACGAAAAGATCGAACAGGCGGTCTGCCAGTTACAGCAGGAGCCTACACAGGAGCAGCTGGCGCATACCCTGACCGTGATCCGGCGGCGGATGCGGGAAAACGGACAGGTCGTGGTGGCGGTGGAGCCGAACCCGGCCAGTGAGCAGATGCAGCTGCGGGCCCTCCGCACGGCCGATGGGGCCAGCTGGTGGTATGCCTTTACCAGCTTTGAAGAGGAGATGAAGGGCGCGGAAGCGGTGCAGTCCACCTTTCTGGTGGAGCTTGAAAAGCTGTTGGATGCCGCACTGCAGGTGCCGGAGATCCAGGGCATCATCCTGAACCCCTGGAACCGCACCATCCAGCTGGACAAGACCCTGCTCCGGATCATCAAGGGATAAACACGAAAGGACCCGCCTGCCGCATTTTGGTGCGAGCAGACGGGCCCTTTTTATATGGTAAAGGAAGAAGGAGAATGGCAGATCAGGCAGCGTCGGTGCGGTTTTTCTTGAGCAGGCTCAGGATCACGGCACCCACCACGCTGCCAGCGGCAAGAGCCACGCAGTAGAGCAGGGCATGATCGACCACGGGGAACACGAAGATGCCGCCGTGGGGAGCGCGCAGGGCGCAGCCGAAGGTCATGGAGAGGGCACCGGCCAGCGCGGCACCGGCCACACAGCTGGGCAGGACGCGCAGCGGGTCGGCGGCGGCGTAGGGGATGGCACCCTCGGTGACGAAGCACAGGCCCATGACGTAGTTCACGATGCCGTTGCGGCGCTCGTCAGGGGTCCACTTCTTGGGGCAGAAGGTGGTGGAGAGGGCGATCGCGATGGGAGGAACCATGCCGCCCACCATGACAGCAGCCATGACCTCGTAGTTGCCGGAGGCCAGTGCGGCAGTGCCAAAGACGTAGGCAGCCTTGTTGAAGGGGCCGCCCATGTCAATGCTCATCATACCGGCAACGATGGCACCCAGCAGGACTTTGGAGGTACCGCCCATGGCGTTGAGGCAGTTGGTCATGGCGGTGTTGATCATGCCCATGACCGGGTTGATGCCGCACATCACGGCACCGATGATGAGGATGCCGCCCAGCGGGTAGATCAGCATGGGACGGATGCCGTTCAGGCTGGCGGGGAGCTTTTCGGTGATCTTTTTCAGGAACTCGACCACATAACCGGCCACGAAACCGGCCAGCAGAGCGGCCAGGAAGCCGCCGGAGATGCCGGTGGTCTCACCATTGGCAAGGCCTGCAAAGTTGGTGCCGTTCATGGCCAGCACGCCGCCCGCAAAGCCCACGGCCAGGCCGGGACGGTCGGCGATGGACATGGCGATGAAGCCTGCCAGAATGGGAAGCATGTAGCCGAAGGCGGCGCTGCCCACCGTCTTGAAGAAGGCGGCGATGGGGGTGTTCATGCCGAAGTTGGAGGGGTCGATGGTGTAATCGTCCAGCAGGAAGGCCAGTGCGATCATAATGCCGCCGCCCACAACAAAGGGCAGCATGTGAGACACGCCGTTCATCAGGTCTTTGTACACCTTGCGGCCAAAGCTGTCGCCGGAGGTCTCCTCCTCGGCAGTGGAAGCACCGCCCTTGGCGTGGTAAACAGGAACTTCACCGTGGGCCACCCTTTTCAGCAGCTCTTCGGGCTTGTGGATGCCGTCGTCCACGCGGGTGAAGAGCACGGGCTTGCCGTCAAAGCGGGCAGTCTCCACGTTCTTGTCCGCCGCCACGATGATGCCGTCGCAGGCCGCGATCTCCTCGCGGGTCAGGATGTTCTTGGCACCGTCGGAACCGTTGGTCTCGACCTTCACGGGCAGCTCCAGCTTGGTGCCTGCCTTGGTCAGCGCCTCGGCGGCCATGTAGGTGTGGGCGATGCCGTTGGGGCAGGCCGTCACAGCCAGCACCCGGAAGCCGTCCTGCGGGATGGACTGGTCGGTGAAGCTCTCGCTGCCGAACTGTGCTTCCTCCTGCTTGTCGATGGCGTCCAAAAATGCCTGCGGCGTTTTGGCAGCGCGCAGCTGCTCCACGAACTCCTCGTTCATCAGCATCTGCATCATCCGGGCCAGCATATCCACATGCAGGCTGCCGTTCTGCGGGGCTGCGATGGCGAAGAGCAGGTCGGTCTTGCCGTCGTCGTCGGGGTTGTACTGCACCGGGCTGCTCAGCCGCAGTGCGGCCAGACTGGGCCGGGTGACGACGTCGCTCTTGGCATGGGGCACCGTGATGCCGTTGTCCACGTAGGTGGAGCCTTCTTCTTCGCGGGCGTAGAGTGCCTTTTTATAGGCCTCTTTGTCCAGGATGTTGTTGTGGGTGGACTGCAGCTCCACGACCTTGTCGATGATCTCATCCTGATTGGATGCTGCAACATCCAGCGCAATGGCATTCAGGGAGAAAAGCGAGGTGATACGCATAGGGGATTCTCCTTTCCTTCGTTCAAAGTGTCACAGCTCAGAGCGCTGCGAGCAGTGCGTCGATCTCCGATTTTTTGGCAAGCCCCAGGCTGAACGCCGTGGCGCTGCCGCAGGCGGTGCCCAGACGGAGGGCGTCGTCATAGCGGCCGGTCTGTAAATATCCGGCCACGAAGCCGGCTACCATGCTGTCGCCTGCGCCCACGCTGTTGACGACCCTGCCCTTGGGGCAGCCGATGCGGTGCACGGCACCGGTCTCGTCCACCAGCAAAGCACCATCGCCCGCCATGCTCACCAGAACGTTCCGGGCACCCTGCGTTTGCAGGGCGCGGGCGGCGGCGGTGATCTCCTCGTCACCGGTCAGGACACTGCCCACCAGCTCGCCCAGCTCGTGGTTGTTCGGCTTGATGAGGAAGGGGTGGTAGGGCAGAACGTTTGCCAGCAGGGCGCGGGTGGCGTCCACGACACAGCGCACACCCTTGCCGTCCAGCCGGGCCAGCAGCCGCTCGTAGGTGTCCTGCGGCATACTGGACGGGATGCTGCCTGCGAGGATGAGCACATCGTTTTCGGTCAGTGCATCGAGCTTTTCTTCCAGCGCGTGCAGGGCTGAAGCCGGGATGGCGGGGCCTGCGCCGTTCAGCTCGGTCTCTTCCCCGGCTTTGATCTTCACGTTGATGCGGGTCATGCCGTGGTCCAGATGAATGAAGTCGGTGCGCAGGCCCTGCGCGGCCAGACCGCGTTCCAGCCAGGCACCGGTCTCACCGGCCACGAAGCCCAGAGCCACGCTCTCGCAGCCCAGCTCGTGCAGCACACCGGACACATTGATGCCCTTGCCGCCCAGCACACAGTCCTCCCCGGCGGCGCGGTTTACCTCGCCGACTTCCAGAGCGTTGTCCAGGCGGACGACGTAGTCGATAGCAGGATTGAACGTAACGGTATAGATCATGATTCCGTCTCCTTTATCAAAGTGAATTGCCGGTATTTGGGGTTGGGGCAGCGGTTGGTCAGGATGGCACCGCTGCGCAGGTCGGTGATGACGGCGGGGTAGACTTTGGCGAACTTCGAGTCATCCACGAGGAACCAGGTCTCCCGCGCCCGGTGGACGGCAGCCGCCTTCACAGCGGCTTCCTCCGGGTCCGGTGTGGTGAACCCGGCCTCCAGCGCCACGCCGTTGGCCCCCATGAACGCTTTGGTGAAGTTGTACTGCTGGATGGCGCTGAGCGCCGCCGCCCCGATGATGGCTTCGGTCTGGGGCCGCAGCATTCCGCCGGGCAGGAATACCCGGCAGCCCTTCTGGGCCAGCAGCCGGGCGTGGGCCACGCCGTTGGTCACATAGCAGGCATGCAGGGCCGGGCCGGTCAGCGCCCGCGCCACCGCCAGTGTGGTGGAACCGGCGTCCAGAAAGATGAAATCCTCCGGCTCGATCAGGGCCGCAGCGGCCCGCGCGATGCTGTGTTTCTGGTCCACAGCCAGCTCTTCTTTGGCAGCCATGGTGGGTTCGTCGGTGCGGAAAGGGCTGTCCGGCAGGGTGGCACCGCCGTGCACCTTGTTCAGTCGGCCCATCTTGTCCAGCTCGTTCAGGTCGCGCCGGATGGTGGATTCGCTTGCGCTCAGGGCCTCGCACAGCTCCTGTACCGTGGCCGTCCGCTGGCGGGCCAGCAGATCCAGGATGAGGGCGAAGCGTTCTTCTGCCAACATGGAAATCTTCACTCCTTTTGGTGGATTATGACTTTATTTGGAGCTTTCTGCGTTTCTCTGCCCCTATTATAGCAAAAAATACGTCAAAATCAATCACAAAATGCCAAAAAGAATCAACAAAAATAAACGGAAAACTTTGAGCATTTCGCACAAGAGGTGGGATACATGAAACGATTTTGCAGAAAAATGGAGCCGATTTTCACGCATAACGCGGAAAACAGCTGCTTCGTCTGCTTTTTTGTGACGGATGTTGACGGAATTGCGATTTCCGGATCTGAAGGAAAAAGAATCTTTGGAAGGCTGGCTGCGTGTGGTATAATAAAGGTGTTCGATACCTGCGCAAAAAGAGGAGAGATACGATGAAGCCCAAGATCATCTTTTTTGACATTGACGGCACTCTGGTGCCCCTGAAAGAGAGCATCCGCCCCAGAACGGTGGAAGCTCTGCAAAAACTGCGGCAGAACGGCATCCGGATCTGCATCGCCACAGGCCGTGCCCCTATGGAGGTGCCGAAGTTCGAAGGGGTGACCTTTGATGCGCTCCTGACCTACAACGGCTCGTACTGTTTTACGCAGGAGCGCGATATTTTCAAGAACCTCATCCCGAAGGGGGACATTGCGACCCTTCGCCGGAACGCGGCTGCACTGGGGCGGCCCCTTGCACTGGCCACGGACAGGCGTCTGGTGGCCAACGGCACCGAACCGGACCTTGAAGAATACTTTGCCATCGGCGGGGTGAAGCTGGTCGTGGCCGACGACTTTGACGAGGTGGCGCAGGGCGAAGTGTTTCAGGTGCTAATGGGCGGCCGGGAGGAAGAGTATCCCGCCATCCTGAAGGACGTCACCCACGCCAAGATCGCCGCCTGGTGGGACCGCGCAGTGGACATCATCCCGGCCAACGGCGGCAAGGGCATCGCGGTGGAAAGGGTGCTGGAATTTTACGGCATCGACAAGGCCGACAGCATGGCGTTTGGCGACGGAAACAACGACATTGAGATGTTCGGGGCCGTCGGCACCGGCGTCGCCATGGCCAATGCCTCCGACCGGCTGAAAGCCGTTGCCACAGATACCTGCCGTGACGTAAAAGAGGACGGCGTCTACTGGTACTGTCTGGAACACAGCTTGTTCTGAATAAAAAAACAGAGGTGCTGCATCGCAGCACCTCTGTTTTTTATAGAACCGGTTTACTTATTCTGAATGTATTCGTCGATGGCCTTGGCGGCAGCTTTGCCGGCACCCATAGCCTTGATGACGGTGGCGGCACCGGTCACGGCGTCGCCGCCGGCATACACGCCCTCACGGCTGGTCTTGCCCTCGTCGCCTTCGGTGACGATGCAGCCGTGCTTGTTGGTCTCCAGACCGGGGGTGGTGGAGCGGATGAGCGGGTTGGGGCTGGTGCCCAGGCTCATGATGACGGTGTCCACGTCCATGGTGAACTCGCTGCCCTTCTTCTCGATGGGGCGGCGGCGGCCGGACGCATCGGGCTCGCCCAGCTCCATCTCCACGCAGGTGATGGCCTTGACGAAGCCCTCGTCGTCGGAAAGGATCTCCACGGGGTTGCACAGGGTCTTGAAGATGATGCCCTCTTCCTCGGCGTGCTCCACTTCCTCCTTCCGGGCGGGCAGCTCAGCCATGCCGCGGCGGTAGACGATGTAGACGGTCTCGGCACCCAGACGCAGGGCGCTGCGGGCAGCGTCCATGGCCACATTGCCGCCGCCGACGACGGCGACCTTCTTGCCGGTGCGGATGGGGGTCTTGCTGGTGGGCAGATAAGCCTTCATCAGGTTGGAGCGGGTCAGGAACTCGTTGGCGGAGTACACGCCCTTCA
>OKTG01000375.1_pt1 | contig 23473 bp, 25 predicted proteins | sample 1606091 | NCBI WGS metagenome assembly OKTG01 (sample SAMEA3879512, study PRJEB24766) | human gut metagenome | biome: human-associated habitat; feature: feces | place: USA | collected 1985/1987 | reverse complement strand
TGAGCATCATCCTGTCCTCCACCTTCCAGGCGCTGGGCAACGGCATGTTCAGCCTCATCGTCTCCGTCTGCCGCCAGCTGGTCGTCCTGCTGCCTGCCGCCTGGCTGCTGAGCCAGACCGACAATGTCAACCTGGTGTGGTGGTCGTTCGTCATCGCCGAGCTGGTCAGCGTGACCCTGAGTTTCGTCTTCTTTGCCCGTCTGGACAAAAAGATCATCGAACCCATGTACAACAAAGCTCCTGCCATGCAGTGAGCGGAGCCGGCATTCTCCAAATTGAGAAAGGAACGTGACTGTTTTATGGGAAAGAAGTTGAAATGGAATCTGGTCCTGATGAGCATCCTCTATCTGGGGCTGGGCATCTTCCTGCTGCTGGTGCCGGGCACCGCGATGAACATCGTCTGCTATGCGCTGGGCGGCGTGGTGCTGGCCTGCGCAGCGGTGCAGCTCGTCCGCTACTTTGCGGTGGAGCGCGGTGTCTTCCAGAGCCAGCTGACCCTGATCTCCGGTCTGGTCTGTCTGGGGCTGGGTGCGTTTCTCATCATCCGCAGCGACATCGTGGTGCGCATCCTTCCCATCGTCTTCGGCCTGTTTGTCGTCTTCGACAGTCTGGGCCGCATCCAGAACGCACTGGAGCTGCGCAAGTGCCAGTATCCCAGCTGGAAAGGCTTCCTGCTGCTGGCCGTGCTGAGCATCGTGCTGGGCATCGTCATGATCCTCGACCCCTTCGGCACCATGGAAACGCTGGTCATGGCCATCGGCGTCATCCTCATCGTGGAGGGTGCGCTGAACCTGCTCAGTGCGCTGTACACCGTCATCGCGGTGAAGCGGTTCCTGAAGCTGCACCCGGAGACGCAGTCCATGCTGGAAGCCGTCACCGGGGAAGACCTGAACGGTGACGGCATCGTCGCCCCGGAGGTCGCCCATGCCGATGTGGAAGCCACTGCCGTCGAACTCGACCATGTGGACGAGAGCGCTGAGGTGGAGCAGGAAGACGACCCGTAAAACAAGCCCGCATAAACGCTCCCCATCGGGGGAACTGGCCGCAGCGCGGCCTGAAATGGTTTTTATCAAATACAGCAAAGGATTACAGAACAATGGAAAAGTACGATCTGATCATCGTTGGCGCCGGCCCGGCCGGCATCTTTACCGCCGTGGAGCTGCTGCGCCACGGCAGCAAAAAGAAGATCCTGCTGGTGGAAAAAGGCAAGCCGGTGGAAAAGCGCCACTGCCCCAAGGCAGAGCTTGGCCACTGCGTCAACTGCCGCCCCACCTGCGCCATCACCACCGGTTTTTCCGGTGCCGGTGCCTTCTCGGACGGCAAGCTGAGCCTGTCCTATGAGGTCGGCGGCGACCTGCCCAGCCTCATCGGCGAGGAGTTCGCTCAGGAGCTCATCGACTACACCGACAAGATCTATCTGGAGTTCGGCGCAGACCCCCATGTGGAGGGCATCTACACCGGCGAGGAGATCAAGGAGATCCGCAAGAACGCCATCCACGCCGGTCTGAAGCTGGTGGACTGCCCCATCCGCCATCTGGGCACCGAAAAGGCCCAGCAGCTCTATCTGGCCATCCAGAACTATCTGGCCGACAACGGCGTCGAGATGCTTTTCTCCACCGAGTGTGAGAACATCATCCTGGAAGACGAGGTCTGCAAGGGCGTGTATCTCCGCGCGGGCAGCGACAGCGAGCCCCGCGCCGTCTATGCCGACACCGTCGTCATCGGCACCGGCCGCCGCGGCGCGGACTGGCTGGAAAAGATCTGCGCCGAACACCACATCGCCCACAAGCCCGGCACCGTCGATATCGGCGTCCGCGTCGAGTGCCGCAATGAGGTCATGGAGAAGGTCAACAAGGTGCTGTATGAGTCCAAGCTCATCGGCTACCCCAAGCCCTGGAAGAACAAAGTCCGCACCTTCTGCCAGAACCCCGGCGGTTTCGTGGCGCAGGAGAACTACGACAACGACCTGGCCGTCGTCAACGGCCACAGCTTCAAGGAGAAGAAGAGCGAGAACACCAACCTCGCCATCCTCGTCTCCCACAACTTCACTGAGCCGTTCAACCAGCCCATCGCCTACGCACAGAAGGTGGGCGAGCTGACCAACATGCTGGGCGCAGGCCACATCATGGTCCAGCGCTACGGCGACATTCTGGACGGCAAGCGCACCTGGCCCAAGGAGCTGGCACAATCCAACGTCAAGCCCACCCTGAAGGATGCCGTGGCCGGTGATATCACCGCCGCCATGCCTTACCGCGCTATGACCAACATCATCGAGTTCATCAAGATGCTGGATATGGTCGTGCCCGGCTTTGCCGCCAACGAGACCCTGCTCTACAGCCCGGAGCTGAAGTTCTACTCCAACAAGGTCAAGATGGATGAGAACCTCGACACCAACATTCAGGGCCTGCACTGCCTGGGCGATTCTTCCGGCTGGACCCGCGGCCTGATGATGGCGTCCGTCATGGGCGTGCTCATGGGCCGCAAACTGGCCGAAAAGGAAGGCTGCTGATCCCCGGAACTCACGATCCCCCGTGCGATTTGCACGGGGGATCTTTTTGCCGGTTTTTGCCCGGATTTGCCAAACTGGCGGTGTTCCGGTCCTGTTCAGCCTCCTTCACGGAAATAATTGATTTTTTTCGCGAAAACTGCTACACTAAGAAAAAACTCCACTGAAAGCGCTTCATAGATGTAGGGAGGTATCTTCTATGCGCGATTCTCCGGGAAGCGTCGTCACGCTGCTGTGTTCTGGCATCCAGCTTTACAGCGCGGAACGGCGCATTGCAGACTGCATCCTCAACGATGTGAAATGGGCGTCTGTGGTCACCTCGGCCCAGCTTGCCCGCGCCAGCCAGTCCTCGGAAGCCACCGTCACCCGGCTGTGCCACAAGCTCGGCTTTGACAACTACCGCAAATTCCAGCTGGCACTCGCGCGGGATGTGATGGACCAGCAGGAGACGGAGACCCAGCGCTCCACCAGTCCGGACCCCTTGCGGCAGGCCCTGCAGTCGGTGCAGGCCAACCGGCAGGAAGAGGTGCGCGCCACCATCCAGGCACTCAATCTGCGCCAGCTGCGGAAGGCGATGAGTGTCCTGCGCAGCGCGGAGCTGATCGAGGTCGAAGCCTCCGACAACAGCCTGCCCGTGGCCATGGATGCGTCGCTCAAGCTCGGCAGCCTGGGCAAGCGCTGCATGACCAGCGCCGTGCCCGGCCGGACCAAAGCCTTTGCCGCCACCCTGACCGAGCGGGACGCCCTGCTGCTCATCTCGAACTCCGGCCGCAGCGAGCGCCTGCTGGAAACGGCCCGCGCCGCCCGCGAGCGGGGTGCCTCGGTCCTGCTCATCACCTGCGACCGCCGCTCCCCTCTGGCCGCGCAGGCAGACCACCTGCTGCTGGCCTCCAACCGGGCGCAGCGCATCGTGGCGACCGACCCGGTCCCATCTCTGCTCTCGTCGGCCCTTCTGGTCGAGGTGCTGTACTACCTGCTCCTGACCGAAGAAGACCTCTGACCAACCAAAAAGGGCCCTCTGCCAACCGGCAAAGGGCCCTTTTTCTGCTTACTTACGCATGGAAGACATACTGATCCATTCGGCGGAAGGCTTCCTCGATGCGGGAACGGGGCGAAGCCAGGTTCATCCGCAGATGGCAGGGACCGTGGAACATTTTTCCGTCCTGCACGGCTACGCCGACATCCCAGCAGGCCTTTTCCACATCGTCGATGGTCTTGCCGTGGGCGGCGCACCAGTCGGTGCAGTCCACAAAGAGCATATAGGTGCCTTCGGGCTTGGAGACCGTGACGCCCGCAAAGTGCTGCTCGATGTAGTCGCAGGCAAAGTTCACATTGCCGCTCAGCACCTCGCAGAGCTCGTCCGTCCACTCATAGCCTTCGGGCTGGTAGGCACCGATGAGGGCGTGCATGGACAGCACGTTCATCATGTTGTAGTTGTTCAGGCCGGACTCTTTCCCGATGCGGTCACGCCACCAGTTGTTGTACACGATGTGGTAGCTGCCCACGAGACCGGCCAGGTTGAAGGTCTTGGAGGGGGCATAGAAGGCGGCGGTGCGCATCCGGGCATCCTCGCTGACGGACTGGGTGGGGGTGTGCTTGTGGCCGTTCAGGATGATGTCTGACCAGATCTCGTCGGAGACGACATAGACGTCGTACTTTTTGAACAGCTCCATGGCCTTTTCCAGCTCCCAGCGCTCCCAGACGCGGCCGCAGGGGTTGTGGGGGTTGCACAGGATGGCTGCATGGATGTGCTCTTCCTTCAGATGCTTTTCCATGTTCGCAAAATCCATCCGCCAGACGCCGTTTTCGTCCTTCACCAGCGGGGAATGCACGGCCTCGTAGCCGTTGTTCTTCAGGCTCATGGTGAAACCGATGTAGGTGGGGCTGTGGATCAGGATCTTGTCGCCGCGGGAGCAGACGCAGTTCAGCGCACTGATGACGCCGCCCAGCACACCGTTTTCGTAGCCGATGTGCTCCGGCTTCAGGCCGGTGACGCCGTTGCGCTTCTCATGCCACCGGATGATGCTGTCGAAATACGCATCCGTGGCTTGAAAATAGCCGAAGGCCGGGTGTTTTGCACGCTCAATGATGGCTTCCTGGATGGTGGGCACGGTGGGGAAATTCATGTCGGCCACCCACATCGGGATGGCGTCGAAGCCTGCCTTCGGGGGAGCCGGGGAGAAGCCGTCGCCCTTCAGGCCGTCCACTGCGATGGCGTCTCTGCCGCGGCGGTCCATGATGGAAGTAAAATCGTATTTCATAAGTGCACTCCTTCTCAAAAAATTTTGTCTGGCCCCACCTTAACACATTTGGGAGCCGGATGCAACCGCCCGCCGGGAAGTTGATAAAATCGTGCGGAAAAATCACGAATTTCTACGATAAAAAAGAGCCTTCCGGCCCTGAAGTGAACCCCAAAAGTCAGACAAAAATAAGAAATATAGCAATCTTCAAAATGAAAGCACTTTTTGGGGCGATAAGGCACAAACAGGGCACATTCTAGCCAAATTTCAGGATTCTAAAAACAAAGAAAGCCACGACAAAACCGCATTTGTAACGGCTTATCGTGGCTTTTTCTTCTATCGGAGTGGCGAGACTCGAACTCGCGGCCTCCTGCTCCCAAAGCAGGCGCGCTACCAACTGCGCAACACCCCGGAAAAATACTATCATAGTATACTCTTTTTTGCGGCGTTCGTCAATCCTGAAGTGCGCAACTTCACACTCCCGCTGTTTGTGCGCATTTTTATAAGAAAATCCGGTTGCAAAGGCCGGAAGGGATGGTCTATAATGGGAGTTGAGAAGCGGCCAGGAGCCGTTCGATTGCCAAAGTGAGGAGACTGGAATGAACGAGCAGAAAACACGCCTGCGGAATGCGGGCTTTGTGACTTTCTTTTTCAGCGGCATCTGCGCCATTTCCAGCGGCGTGGTGGTCAGCCTGCTGCAGGAACAGTATGGGTTTGCCTACGGCATGACCGGGACGCTGCTCTCGCTGATGAGCATCGGCAACCTGTTGGCGGGTTTTCTGACCGGTGTGCTGCCGGGTGTGCTGGGGCTGAAACCAAGCATCCTGCTGCTGACCATCGGGTACACCGTCGGCTACGGGATCATGGGCTTTACCGGGGCGGAAGTCCTGCTGACGGCGGCATTCTTCCTTGTGGGCGTTGCCAAGGGCAGCGCCATGAACGCCTGCACCATCCTCGTCAGCGACAACTCCGCCGACCGCACCCGCGGCATGAACCTGATGCACAGCTGCTATGCCTGCGGTGCGCTGCTCTGCCCGTTCCTCATCGCAGCGGCGGCGCGGGTCAGCACCGCACTGGCGGTGTTCCTGCTGGCGGCGCTGGGCGTGGTGCTCTGGCTGGTCTACTGGAAGACCCCGATGGAAGGGAAGGTCAAGGACCGGAAAGCGGCCATCGACTGGAGCTTTCTGCGCTCCGGCCGGTTCTGGCTGCTGACGGGTCTGCTCTTCTGCCAGAACGCGGCCGAGCAGAGCGTGACCGGCTGGATGGTGACCTATTTCAAGGGCAGCGGCATCATTGCGGGCACACTGGCTGCCTATACCGTGACCGTGATGTGGGGGGCCACGCTGGTGGCTCGGCTGCTCATTGCATTCGTGTTTCCGTTCAAGTCCCCGCGCAAGGCGATGGTGGTCATGGCCGTGACCTGCACCCTGTTCTATGTGCTCCTGATGCGGGCCGACAGCCAGCCGGCCGCGATCCTGCTGCTGTTCGCCTTCGCGTTTGCGATGGCAGGCATGAACCCCACCGCAGTGGCCAGCGCGGGCAGGATGACCAGCGTGACCAGCATGGGCATCATGCTGCCCGCTGCGTCCAGCGGTGCCATTCTGATGCCCTGGGTCATCGGCCGTGTGGCAGAGCGCGCGGGCCTTGCTGCCGGGATGGCGATGAACATCGTGCCGTGTGTGGGGCTTATCATCTTCTCCGTCCTGGTGGAAAAACTGTCGGAACAGGAATCTGAAAAAAGCTGACGCGGCTGCGTCAGCTTCCGGAACAGATGCTTCATGAAACGACCGATTTATAGTAGGTTCCGAAATCGGCCAGTGCGTCGATGATGGGCAGCATTTTCGTCCCCAGGTCGGTCAGTCTGTATTCGACCCGCGGGGGCAGCTCCTGATAGTCATGCCGGTAAACGAGGCCGTCGTCGATCATCTGCCGCAGGCTGTCCGTCAGAACTTTCTGCGAAATGCCGTCCAGGTCCCGTTGCAATTCGTTGAACCGCCATGGGCGGGTTCTCAGATTACGCAGGATGAGCAGCTTCCATTTGCCGCCGATCAGAGCGACCGCTGTGGCGACCGGACATGCAGGCAGTTCCTCTTTTGTTTTCATCGTCATACACCTCCTGGTCAGGTATAGCACACTCTGTTTTAAGTGTACAGTTATAAAAAAGTGCGTACTTGTTTTTGAATGCGCAGCACAGTAAACTGGAAACAAGCAAGAAACTTGCGAATCTGTTCAGGAGGTCCCTATTATGACAAACTACGAAAAGATCACAGTTGGAAACGAAGGACGTGTGGAGCTTCACGATCAGCTGAAACTGACCGGTGCAGAGGTCAGCATCAACCAGCTTCCGGCCGGTGCGGGGGTGCCTTTCGTGCACTCTCATACGAACAATGAGGAAATCTACGGTATCCTTGCAGGCAAGGGCAAAGCCATCCTTGACGGCGAGGAAGTCGACCTCGCAGCAGGTGACTGGCTGAAGGTTGCCCCGGCGGCAAAGCGTCAGTTCTCCGCAGCAGCGGACAGCGGCATCACCTATCTCTGCATTCAGGTCAAAGAAAACTCTCTCGGTGGATTCACGGCAGAGGATGCAGTCGTGTACTGAGATATGTAGATGAAAATGTCCCGTGTCCGGCATCGCAAGGATGAGGACATGGGACATTTTGCGTTCTGTTCAGACGATGCCTCTTGCTCTGGCGCTGAACTCGCAGCCGCAGTAGTCCTGCCGGTAGAGACCGTACTCTTCGGATAATTGCAGGCTGCGCAGATAGCCGTTGTGCTTTTTGAAGTCGGAGGGCAGGTGTTTGACGCCGAATTCGGCTTCGAGCGCCTGCCCGATCTCGTTGATCCGTCTGGCGTCCTTATGGGGGCTGATGGACAGGGTGGTGGTGAACCACGCAAAGCCGTGCTCCTGGGCGTACTGCGCGGCCCGGCGCATCCGCAGCCGGTAGCAGACCGTGCACCGGTTCCCACGCTCCGGCTCCTGTTCCAGCCCGGCGACGGCGGAATAGAACTCCTGCGGGTCGTAGCGGTCTTCTACGACGGTCACGCCCAGCGGGTGGGCCGCCGCCACGAAACGCTCCAGCTCCTCGCCGCGGCGGTGGTATTCCGCAGCAGGCCAGGTGTTGGGGTTGTAGTAGAGCACGGTGATCTCAAAGTGCTCGCACAGCTGCTCCAGCACGGCGCTGGAACAGGGGCCGCAGCAGGCGTGGAGCAGGAGCTTCGGCCGGGCGGGGCCGAGCGTTTTCAACACTTCGTCCATCTGTTGTGCAAAATTCAACTGCTTTGACATAAAACGCATCCTTTGATATACTGATAAAATCGTGAAGCTTATCTTCGTACAACCTCTTCGTCATTGCTTCGCAATGCCACCTCTCCTTGTAGGAGAGGCCTTGGCAGTCCTCGCAAAGTTCCCAGTTTCGCCAGAGGCTCCCCTACTAGGGGAGCTGTCGAGCGTGAGCGAGACTGAGAGGTTGTACAGAGGAAAACTAAATCTATTATAGCACACTTTTGAATAAAAGAGGAGAATTTCGATGACGAATGAAAAGATCGCCCGCATCAATGAGCTGGCGCGCAAGAGCAAGACCACCGGCCTGACCGAAGCCGAAAAGGCGGAGCAGCAGGCCCTTCGGCAGGAGTATGTGGCCGACGTCAAGGCCAGCCTGCGGGCCCAGTTGAACAACACCTCCATCCAGGAGCCGGACGGCACCATCCACAAGATTGGGAAAAAGAACTAAAAATGGAACGTCGGGTTTGTGCAAGAATTTGCGCAGACCCTCTTTTTTTGCCCGCCGAATCGTGCTATACTATACTTGTACTGTTATGACTGCTTGACAGTGCGGTACAAGATTCCCAAGGTGGCGTATCCCGCGCAAAGTGCGCGGAAAAGGCTGTCTTTTGAAAAGGATAAAGAGGTCATTTATTATGCTTACTGCAATTACGGGTATCAACTGGGGCGACGAGGGCAAGGGCCGCATGGTCGACCTGATCAGCCAGGAGTACGACATTGTTGCACGGTATCAGGGCGGCAACAACGCCGGCCACACCGTCAAGAACGAGCGCGGCAAGTTCGTGCTGAACCTGCTGCCCTCCGGCATCCTGCGCCCGGATGTTGTCTGCGTGATGGGCAATGGTATGGTCATCGATCCGCACCATCTGGACGGCGAGATCAACAAGCTGCGCGAGCAGGGCATCTCCATCACCCCCGAAAACCTGAAGATCTCCGACCGTGCGACCATCACCATGCCGTACCATGTGGCACAGGACGGCCTGGAAGAGGCCCGTCTGTCCAAGACCGGCGCACAGTTCGGCTCCACCAAGCGCGGCATTGCATACGCTTACGGCGATAAGTACATGAAGAAGACCCTGCGCATGGGCGACCTGCTGCATCTGGACGAGTCGGTGAAGAAGCGCCTCGTGACCATGGTCGATTCCAAGAATCTGGTCATGGAGGGCAGCTACAATGCCGAGCCCATCCGCGTGGATGAGATGTGGGCATGGCTGGAAAAGTATGCCGCCATCTTCAAGGATTACATCTGCGATGTGGGCCAGTACCTGGCCGATGCGGATGCCGCCGGGAAGAAGGTCCTGTTCGAGGCCCAGCTGGGCGCTCTGCGCGACATCGACTTCGGCATCTACCCCTACACCACCTCCTCCAACGTCATCGGCGCTTACGCCCCCATCGGCGCAGGCATCCCGGGCCACAAGCTGACCAACAGCATCGGCGTGATGAAGGCTTACTCCTCCTGCGTGGGCGACGGCCCCTTTGTCACTGAGCTGGCCATGACCGAGGAAGAGAAGCACGCCCTGCGTGAGGCTGGCCACGAGTACGGTGCAGCCACCGGCCGTCCCCGCCGCGTCGGCCCCATCGACCTGGTGGCAAGCCACTACGGCGTGTTCTGCCAGGGCTGCGATGAGGTTGCCCTGACCCTGCTGGACGTGCTGGACTACATGGAGAAGATCCCCATGGTCACCGGCTACAAGCTGACCGACGGCACCATCACCAAGCGCTTCCCCATGGGCGAGGCTCTGAACACCGCACAGCCCGTGGTGGAGTATCTGCCCGGCTGGCACTGCGATATCACTGCCGCCCGCAAGTGGGAGGATCTGCCCCAGGAAGCCCGCGATTACGTTGAGTATCTGGAAAAGGCTATTGGCTGCAAGATCACCTACATCTCCGTGGGTGCCGAGCGTGAGGCCTACATCCACCACAACGTCTGATCCGCGCCACAGAACCCGCCGCATTGAAAAGGAAACGTGACTATGTTTGATATCATCACGGACAGCGCCTGCGACCTGACCCCTGAGACGGCCGCAACGCTGAATATTGAGATCATCCCCTTCTATGTCTCGCTGGACGGTGAGCACTACCGCAAGGAGGGCAAGGAGATTGCCGTGCGCGATTTCTACCAGTTCATGGTAGATAACCCCGCGGCCTACCCCAAGACCAGCCTGCCTTCTCTGGAGGATTTTGAAACCGCCTTCCGGGCCCATGCCGAGGCGGGCCGCCCGGTGCTCTGCATCTGCTTTACCAGCAAGATGAGTGGCTGCGTGGGCAGTGCCCGCAACGCCCGGGAGCTGGTGCTGGAGGATTTCCCCGATGCTAAGATCGAGGTCATTGACAGCACCGCCGCCACCGTGACCGAATCCATCGTGGTGGAAAACGCGGTGGCCATGCGGGATGCAGGCTGTACGCTGGACGAAGCCGTGACCTGGCTGGAAGCGGAAAAGATCACCAACCAGATCTTCTTCACGGTGGGTAATCTGGACTACCTCATCAAGGGCGGGCGCATCGGCAAAGTCACGGGCCGTGCCGCCAACATTCTGGGCATCAAGCCCATGATCCTGTTCAAGGAGGGCGAGATCTTCTCCGCTGGTGTGGCCCGCGGCCGCCAGAAGAGCTTTGAGAAGGCCCTCGACCTGCTGATGACCTATCTGGCCGAACACAACGGCACGCCCGACGACTACTGCATCACGGTGGGCTACGGCTACGATGCCGACGAGGGCAAGCGGCTCTGGATGCAGACCCGCGCCGCCCTGCGCGCCAAGTACCCCACCTGCGAGTGCAATGTTGTCCTGCTGCAGATCGGCTGCACCATTGCCGTGCACACCGGCCCCTATGCGTTGGGCATGGGCGTGATGCGGCGGTGGAAAAAACAGTAACTCCCTCAGTCGCCTCCGGCGACAGCTCCCTCTAGGAGGGAGCCTTACGGCAGCGAAAAGCCTCCCTCTGAGAGGGAGGTGGCATTGCGTCAGCAATGACGGAGGGAGTTCCCACATAGTAAAAAAGAAGCCCCGACGAATGTCGGGGCTTCTTTTTGTTTTTCAGCCTTGATTTTTACGATGCACGATCACAGAAGACGGTGACACGGGTCTTGCCGCCGTAGGTGCAGGTGTACAGCACCAGGGCGTAGCCGCTGTGTTCCACTTCCTCCACACTGTGGGGGTCAAGCACCTCGACCTTGTTCACGACGTACTCATTCACGATGCCGTCCATATCGGTGAAGGTGACGCTGTCCCCCGCTGAGAGGGAGGTCAGCTTGCCGAAATGGCTCTCGTAGTTGTGCGCCGCAATGACCAGATCATCGGTGCGGGAAGAGCCGAACTGGCGGCAGGGGGCGATCTTCAGGCGGGGGTAGCTCCACTCGCTCATCACCGGCAGGTCAATGCCGATGGCCGGGATGGAAATCTCACCCACATATTCGTTGCCGTCGATCTCCACCACCGGGAGCTCGGGGTCCAGGGGGCCGCTCTCTGCCTCCGGTTCCGGGGTCTCCACCTTCTGCTGAAGGTCGGCCACCACGGTCTGAGCCTCGGCACCGGCATGGGCATCCTCGTAGCGGTTGTAGGCGTACAGGCTGCCAGCCGCCAGCAGGAGCACCACACCCAGCACGATGCAGACAAGCCCGGGGGATACTTTACGCATTCTTTTCACGTTTCTTGCTGCGCTCCATCAGGTAGGCTCCCACGGCCACCAGCACCAGACCGCTTGCCGTCAGAACAGGGATGGGCCAGTTCAGCTGACCGGTCTGGATCAGTTTGGGGCCTTCGGCCGGGCGGGCATCCGCCACCACGCTGGCCGGGGCGGTGGGCTCCGGTGCACTAGGGGTGGTGGTTTCAGTCACGGTCGGACGGGCATCTGCCGGGGCCGGGTTCTCCGGCGTGGAAGGGGTGGGCGGGGTGACAGGATCAGGGTCATACGGGTCCGGGTAGTACGGGGTCTCGATGGCCTTGTAGCTGTTGTTGAAGGTGATGCTACTCACCTTTTCGTCCATCAGGTCGGCCTGTGTGTGCACGGCCATCCGGGCCACCAGCTTGTCGTTGTCCCACACCACGGAAACGCGCAGATAGTACACGGTTTCATCGTAGGTGCCGCGGGTGTTGACACCGGCGCGCTGGCGCACGGTGTAAACGTAATAGCCGGGCTTGGTGTAACTGATGGGGCCAAAGCTGCCGGTCTCGCCGTCGGTGATCTCCAGAGTGGTCACCTGGGGCAGGGGCGCATTGTCCACAGCCTCAAGTTCCACAGTCAGTGTTTCCTTTGGGAGAGGTGTTTCCCCCGTGGACTGAATGGAAACCGGAAGCTCCTGCAGCTGTGTATGCTGGTCAGCCGCGGTGGCCGCAAATGCCGCCGGCTGACACAGGCAGAACCCCAACGTAAGCGTCAGGAGTGCTGCCGCAATTTTACGGAACCTCATTTCATCCTCTCCTTTATGAATCCGCCGCGGACGGGATCATCCACGCCAGAAGAATGGTGCGTGCATCGGTAAACTCCGTTGAACAGGTGGACAGCGCCAGCACCTGAGCGTCATCGCCCGCCGCTTTCATGGCGGCCAGCGTTTCGGTGTTCAGGTTCAGGGCGTTCTCCTGCGCAAAGGTGTACAACCCCTGCAGGTCGCTGTCCCAGCGCTGGGGCTGGAAGATCGCGCTCTCAGACGAAGGGACCAGCAGACATGCAAAGGTTTGAAGATCATAGGTGCGGTCGGGCAGGATCAGCTCACCGGTGGTGTTCTCTGCAAAGAACTCTGCGTCCTTGTAGAGATCCAGATCACCGAACATCTTGCTCTCTTCCATGTGGTGACCATACAGCAGAGAGTAAGGGTCGGTGAAGTTCTTGTCGCAGTTCACATCCAAAAAGATGCTGCCTGCCAGCGAGAAATCACCGTAGACATCGGTGTTCACATAGGTAAAGTTGTCCTCGCCCTGTACCACAGGGTAGTCGATGGCGGTGTTGTCCAATGTGACCCACGCGCAGACATCCGGGTTGATGCCCAGCAGCTCCTCAAAGCTCGCGCCGTTATCCGCGCCCGCCTTGGGCTTGAACTGCAAAAGCTCTGCCTGAACATTGTCTGCGGCGGCGTACACCTGCGAGTTGTCCCACAGGGCATAGGCTGAATATGCCCCGGCGACCACCAGGAACAGCACGACCACCGCGCTCACCAGAAAGTCGGCTGCCCTCAACGCTTTTCTCTGCCAGTTGATACAGCCCACCTCCGGTTAAGCAAATTCAAATAAGTGGTTATTCGTTAGGTTTGTGCTGAGATAACCCCCCAGTCACGCTTCGCGTGCCAGCCCCCGCTAATAGGTGGGCCCTTGGCATGGCGCAAAGTTTCACGGTTTTGCCAAGGCCGCCCCTACTAGGGGCGGTGGCATCCCGCAAGGGATGACGGTGGGGTTTAATCTACCGCGAGCAATTACTCCTCGTCGCGGCGGCGCTTGTTCAGCATCAGGGCCACACCACCAATGGCAACAATGGCCAGCATTGCAATGTAAGGTGCATTGTCCAGCACAACGCCCATGTCGGGGGTGCCTTCCTTGGTATTGACAATAGTGATATGAGAATCGCTATTGGTCGTCTCTGCACCAACGGTATTAGCAGCAACCTCCTGAGCACCAAAATCACCAATTGCGGTGAAGTTCTTGCTGTCAATGGTCTTATTAGCCTTGTTAAGCGTTACAGTATAGTCACCGCTTACGACCTTACCATTTTCCACAGTTGCACTCTTTTCGAGAACGGTAACGGTCACACCAGCAGGCAGGTTGCTCAGCTGGATATAATCATTACGGCCCAGCTTCACAGTCTTAGTTGCACCGATTTCCCAAACATCTTTAGCTTTCACACCATTATCTGCCTTATCATCGCTATGGACAACGGTTGCACCAGCATAAGACAAATCCTTGTCATCTTTCTTTTCGCCAGTCAGAGTAACATCAAACTCAAACGTCTCACCCAAGTCTGCAAAGCTACCAGCAATTTCCTTAGAAATCACCAAATCATGGACAGTTTCATTGTCACCGTCTTTACCATAAGTATTGGTGAACGCATTGGTATTCTGAACTTTTTCACCCTCGACATAGGTGATAGAACCATCAGCGTTATTTGTTACACTACCACCGCGACGCAGAGCAACATAGTAGTCATAACCATCAATAATGTTCTTATTGGTATCAACCTTATGAGTCACAGTAACAACCATGTACAGCTCGCTGTTATCATACTTTACAGCAGGAGTAGAACCCTGATCTTCGGTAATCTTGTAAACATAGATACCAGTACCAGTCTCGCTAATCTTCAGGTCAGAGATATCAATCGTAAAGTCTTTGGTATAAGCACCATCAGTCTTTGCGGGCAATCCCTGAGAGGTGCTGCCACCAATAGTGTTATCAAACTTTGCTTTTTTCTCCACATTGCTCACATTGGGAAGAGTAGTAACCTTACTATCCTTCTTTTCATAGCCCACATAATTAAGCTTAAACGTGAACTCTTCAAAAGGTGCAACACCCTTTTCAACCTTGTAGTTCTTGGTCAATTTAAAACTACCATTGCTTTCCAATGCAGTCGAGCTAACAGAGATCACATTATCGCTCGGCGTATCCGCAAACGCTGCGGTTGCGCCGACGGTGAGCATCATGGCGGCAGCCAGAACGCCCGCGAAGAATTTCTTCAGTTTCATTGTTATTCCTCCCTAGTAAGAAATAGTTCGTACTCCTGTGCCGCGGCCCAAACTCCGCGGTTCACAGGCAGGATGCCGGCAGCTTCTTCCGGCCTCCGTGGTATTACAAACTGCGTCGCCGCAGTAGTGTAATTACTTTTGCTTGCACATCCTCCAGCGGAACCGGGCCAAAATCCCGGCTGTCCTCGGATTGTGTGCGGTAATCGCCCAGCACAAAAAAGCAGCCCTCCGGCACCGTGTAGGGGTACTCCAGCGCGTCTTTTGCGTAGGTGGGGTAGAGGATCTCGCCGCTCTGCACCGCGCCGTTCACCACAAGGGTGCCGCTGTCGTCCAGAGCCACAAGGTCGCCCTCGCGCCCAAGAATGCGGCCCACCCGGAGCTTGCCGCCCTGGGTGTAGACCACAACGTCGTTTTTTGCGTAGGTTTTTTGCAGGCGGTAGCAGATGAGCAGGTCGCCATCCTTTACCGCGGGGAACATGCTGCTGCCCTTGGCCTGCGTGAGCAGGAACACCTGCGTGAACAGCACCCACGCGCACAGCAGGATCACCACAACGCGGCCCAGCAGGCTGATAAAATCCTGCCGGTTCTCAGCGTCCAGCCTGCGGCGGCGCACCGCCCGTGCCCCCTGCTTCAGGGCTTCATTGTCCAGCGGGTGCATCGGAATGCGCCTCCTTTTGGGGGTCAGAGCTGTCAGATTCCGGATTAAACCTCTCAGTCACGGGCTTCGCCGTGACAGCTCCCCTAGTAGGGGAGCCCTTGGCAAAACTGTCAACTTTGGTGGGAGCCAGGTTTACGTTCCCGGGTTCACCACTGGCGGCGGTCGTTGTCGTTGCCCTATCAGGGGAGGTGGCAAAGCCGTCAGGCTTTGACGGAGAGGCTTCCAGCAGCACATTGTACCTTGTGCGCTCGGCGCGGATGGCGGCTTCGTACAGGGCGTAAAGCTCTTCCAGCTTCTTCCACATTGCCGCTTCGTCCACGCCGCCCAGCAGGTTTTTGCGGAATTTCACCGTCCGGAACCACTGGATGATCGCTTCCTGCTCCGGGCTGATACAGCTTTCCTCTGCACCGGCCAGCCGCTGGGGCGCTTTCTTCTTCGCCATGCGGTCGCCCCCTTTAGTCATCTTCCTTACGGCGCTTGCGCAGCATCAGCAGGGCCACGCCGCCAGCCACCACAGCAAGGATGACGATGTAAGGCAGGGTGTCGAGGAGGACACCAAGGTCAGGCTCGAGCGTCCGGTGATTGGTGAAGTGAACCGTCTGCTCAGTTGTACCGATTGTTACAGTTGCAGTACTATTCTTTTCGTATACTTCACCGTCTGTACCAATCTGCCAGCTGGTATCGTACTTCTCACCAGAATAATCTTCCTCTATAACTTTGTACTCACCACTTGGCAGATTCTTGAAGATAATCGAAGCTCCGTCTTTCAGAGTAAACTTGCCATTTCTCAGCCATTCAACCTTTGCACTATCTGCTTCGCTAATCTCAACATTGGCATCAGTAATATTTGCCGATGTCCCATCAGCTTTGGTAATCGTAAAGGTAAAGGCTTTGTTGGTATCGCCAAGTTTACCAGTAACAGTTTTGGTAACGGTCAGGTTGGCGGAAGCAGGCACATACTTTGCGTAGAAAGTTGTATCCGCAGAAATGGTGCCATTTACAAAATCCGCTTTTTGGGTGCAATTTTCATCCGTATACCAACCTTTAAAGGTGTAAACTGTACCATCTGCTGTTGTTTTAGTTTCCGGGCACACCGCTTCAGTCTGATCATCGCGTTTGACATCCGGGCGGGCAATTGTATTCAACTGAATTGAATCGCCCTGCTTTTGGACTGTATATGCTCCGCCATAATCATTCACTAGATCAAAAGTATTTTTACCCGCATCCTGAACCATAAATTGGACGTTGATGTGCGTTGCATCATGGATCAATAGCAAACCATCCAGATGGTACGTCATTATTTTATCGCCGACATACGTAATCGGAGATTCATACACGCCACTCGTGTATTTTTTGCGCAGGCTCTCTTCTCCTGTCCAATCTCCCTGCGTGCCATTTTTACCAGTGTTAGCTCCGCCTACTCCAACCACCTCGTACCATTTAATTGTGTATGTACCGCCATAATTCTTCTTTACGGCATTTGACTCCCAACTACTCGGGGGCTCCTTATAATAGTAATCCTTGTAAGAACCATCCGCCTGTTTAATCGGAATCACAGGAAACTGTCCGGAATCAACCAAAATTTCTGTTCCAAGCTTATTTTCGGTACTGTTTGTGTCATAAAGCTGATTGTATGGACGTTCTTTCCATTTATAGGTTTCCGGGTCAGGCACATTCAGAATTGTGCCAACAGCCATGCCGTTCCAAGCTTTATTTTCCACATGTGGCTTGTAATAATCACCCTGAGATTGCGAATAATCCCGAATCTGTGTGTAAACATAAAGATTGTAAGAAGATGTCGGATTATCGCTTTCCACAACTGTAATCTTCAGCTCATCGCCGTTACTAAACTTATGTTCATCATCTGCTTTGGGGTCACCGTGGCGGTGATTAATCGTCAACTCACCTGTTTTCGTAACCTTTAACCGTACTGTTTTGAAAGTATCTCCCACGCCATAAATTTCGTCAACCAAATTTCCATTGCTGTCAACAAACTTCGCTTCACCGGGGTTTTGCTTATTCGGTGTAATTATCCATTTATGTTCGTAGTACGATTTTCCGTTTTTGGATCGCAGTGTAATCGTTGCGCCAACCGGAACTTTTGCATCACCCTGAATGCTGCTGATCGTAGCAATACCATCATTCACATTCGGGTACTCAACGCCATCAATCTCAATGCTGACAATCTCAATGCCGTCATCATCGAACTCTTCACTTCCCTGATCCGGATATTCCAGTGCAAGCACAAAGGGGCTGAAGCTGGTGGTCTCAAAGGTCAGGGTGCCATTCTCATAGCTGACAACATCCAGTTTTTCCACGGTATTGTCATCTTTCTGGTGGAGCACCTTCAGTGCATCGGCAGTGAGCGCTCCCTCTTCTTCCATTGCCGCAATTTCCGGCAGTTTGTTCAAACCAGAAACAGTAACGGTAGCCTTCTCGCCCTCAGCCAGCTGCACCTTTTCGCCCTTGGCGTTCTTGGGGGAGATCTTCAGGCCCAGAATGGGAGCCATATCCCCAAAATCATCCTCGTGGCTCTCGTAGAAGGTCTGCATATCGTCATCACCCATGTGGATGACGCTGAGGCTATGGGCGGCAGAGGGCAGATTTTTCACTTCCACCGGCAGATTGACGCTCTTCGTGTTGCCGTCCTCGTCCTCGTAGGAAGCAGAGGCCTTGGCTGTCAGATCCACAGGCACGGGGTTCTTGTCCACCAGATCCTCGTGATCCACGTCCTCTTCCTCATCGGAGCCAACGGTACCGTCCTTCCATGCGGCGTAGACGTTCACGGTGGCGGTCTTGTCGTCCAGAATATTGCTGGTGGGGTCGGTGAGGTTCAGGCGCACCCGGTTGCCAAACTCGTCCAGCGTGTACCAGTAGTCAAACTGCCGCAGTTCGCCCTTGGGGTCCCGGTTGGAGGAGGGGGTATTGATGTAGCTGCTGTAGTCCGCGATGGTCTCTGCCCGGGGCACAGCCTGAATAAAGTACAGGTTCCACAGAACCTCACCGTTCCGGGCCAGATACTCGCTCTCCGTCATATTGTTGATCTGTGCCTGAGCGGTAATGTCCTGCAGGTCGTTGGCGTTCAGCTCCTTCAGCCAGAAGCGGTAGACCACCATATCCTGCAGCTTTTTGATCTCGTCGCCGGAAACGACCACTTTGTCATCAGGCTTTTCCACCATGTCGTCCTCGCCGGACCACTGGGTCTCGGGTTCGGGGTCGGTACCGGTGCTGGAGCTGGGGCCGTACTCAATGACGGTGCCCCACTCCGAATCCGTAACGGTGGGGCCGCCGTCGAGGTTGTCCTCGCCGCCCTCTACGGGCCGGGAGGCTTCCTCCTCGCCGAAACCGGCAGCTTCGCCGCCGTCTACAGGCCGGGTAGCTTCCTCCTCGCCGAAACCGGCAAATTCGTCGTCAGGATAGGATGCCTCGCCGTCATCTACGGGCCGGGAGGCCTCTTGATTAACCTGAGGATCGATCAGACCCTCCGTTGCAAACACCGGCACAAGGCAGGTGCAGATGACCGCAAGCGCCAGACAAAGCGCAAAAACGCGCTTCACCAGCCTATCTTTTTTTCCGTGATGATTTTTCCGCACAGTGGAGCCCTCCCTGCATCATAGTATTTTTGGCAAAACCGGAGGAAAAGATATTCAACTTTTGTCGTTTTTCTTTCCCTTGGCAGGTTATTTTTACCAGACAAACCCATTATCGTAATTATAGCATGTATATCCAGTATTTTCAATAGCGAAATTTTATTTTTTCTTCTCCTTTTCAGACAAAATATTCTGCGATATACAGCACGTTATGAACCGCCGTAATATCATTGCTGGGAGTAGAACAGTCCGACTTATCCGCACGCCCGCCGCATTGTTATATCACGCAGTTTTGTGTTGTATCTTCGCAGTTTCACTCTCTATAATACATGAAACGCAGATTCCTTTCACTTTTTTTCGGGATTTTTTAAAAAAAGTTTTCGGAGCCCTCTCAGTCTCGCAAAGCTCGACAGCTGGGGTTAAACCTCTCAGTCACGGGCTTCGCCGTGACAGCTCCCCTAGTAGGGGAGCCCTTGGCAGGCCGTCGCGTTTTCGGGGTCTGGCGCTTCGCTCCTTTTGGCAGTGCTGGCGTAATGTTCGCCTCTGCGGTAGATGATGCTCTTGGAGCGCCAGCGATCAGATTGAAAAATGAATCTCATGCCAAGGCCTCCCCTACTAGGGGAGGTGGCATCGAGCGTCAGCGATGATGACGGAGAGGTTTTGCACCAAAAAGCGCCCCCATCACTCAAAGGAGCAATGGGGGCGCTTTACCATATTACAATGGGTTCCGCTTATTCAGCCTTGGGGGCCTCGGGAGCCTTTGCTTCCTCAGCCTTTGCGGCGGGCTCTGCCGGAGCGGCAGGAGCGGCAGCGGGCTTCGGAGCCTGCTTCACCACGGGCTTGGGGGGATTCGGATCGTCCTTCAGCGGGAAGAGGATGATGTGCTTGGGGCACTTCTGGGCACACATGCCGCAGCCCTTGCACTTGTCGTAGTCGATGCGGGCCACGCCGTCCACAACGTGGATGGCATCAAACTTACAGGTGCGCTCGCACATGCCGCAGGCAATGCAGGAAGTGGTGCAGGCCTTCATGGCAACGGGGCCCTTATCCTGATTGGAGCACATGACCACGGGCTTGCGGGGGCCGCCTGCGTCGATCATAATGACGTGCTTGGGGCAGATGTTGGCGCAGGCACCACAGCCGGTGCACTTGTCCTTGTCCACCTTGGCCACGCCGTCCACAATGTGGATAGCATCGAACTTACACACCTTGGTGCAGTCGCCCAGGCCGATGCAGGCAAAGGTACAGGTCTTGGGGCCGCCGTACAGGGTGGCAGCAGCGGCACAGGTCTGGATGCCCTTGTACTCGTAGCTGGGCTTGCAGTGCTCGGAGTTGCCCTGGCACTGGACCACAGCCTTCTTCTCCACAGCGCTTGCCTCGCCGCCCATGATCTTGGCAATGGCGGCAGCAGCCTTGGGGCCGCCGGGGGCGCACTTGTCGCAGGGAACGCCGTCCATAACAACGGCCTTTGCGTAGTCGGCACAGCCGGCGTAGCCGCAGCCGCCGCAGTTTGCACCGGCCAGGCAGGCAGAAACTTCTTCAATACGGGGGTCTTCCTCAACCGCCATGAACTTTGCGGCCAGCACCAGAACAACGGCACCGATCGCGCCCACGATGGTACAGAGGATCACAGCAGATACAATATTCATAATCCTGTTCCTCCCTTACAGCGTCACGTTGAACAGGTTTTCGACGAGACCGCCGAAGCCCATAAAGGACAGGCTGGTGATGGCTGCTGCGATCAGGGTGATGGGCAGGCCCTTGAAGGGTGCCGGGGGATCGCAGGCTTCCACGCGCTTGCGCACGCCGCTGAACATGACCATGGCCAGCATAAAGCCGACACCTGCACCCACGGCACAGACCAGAGCCTCAATGTAGGCAGCGGCAAAGCCAAGGGTAGCAACGTCTGCACCGTAGTCGTCCACGACCAGAATGGTCACGGCCAGCACACAGCAGTTGGTGGTGATCAGGGGCAGGTAAACGCCCAGAGAATTGTACAGTGCAACAACATACTTCTTCAGGAAGATTTCGATGAACTGCACCAGCACTGCAATGACCAGGATGAACACGATGGTCTGCAGGTAGCCCAGGTCAGCGGGGTTCAGAATGAAGATCTGGATGGGGAAGGTGACAGCCGTTGCCACCAGCATAACAAAGATAACAGCGCCGGACATACCAATGGAGGAATCCAGCTTCTTGGAAACGCCCAGGAACGGGCAGATACCGTAGAACTTCACCAGCACGTAGTTGTTCACCAGGATCATGCTGAAGAAGATCGCAGCAAGTTTGACTAACATCTTATTCTGCCTCCTTCTTCAGGTTGTCGAGGTCGCAGCAGCTCTTGCGCTCGATGCGGGCATCCAGCTTGCCTTCCAGCCAGACGCAGCCGGCCATCAGCACGCCGTAGCAGAAGAATGCGCCGGGAGCCTGGGTCATAATGCTCATCTTGGCCATGCTCTCGGGCAGGACCTGGAAGCCCAGCCAGGTGCCGCTGCCCAGGATCTCACGGATGGAGGCCATCAGCACCACGGTGAGGGTGTAGCCGATGCCCATGCCGATGCCGTCCAGTGCGGAATCCACCACATTGTTCTTGCAGGCAAACATCTCGGCACGGCCCAGAATGATGCAGTTGACAACGATCAGGGGCAGGAACACGCCCAGTGCAGTGTACAGGCTGTCCATGTAGGCGTGCATCACCATCTGAACAATGGTCACGAAGCCTGCAATGATGACGATGTAGCAGGGCAGATGGACTTTAGCGGGGATCACGTTGCGCAGCAGCGAGATCAGGATGTTGGAGCACACCAGCACGAAGGTGAAGGCTGCGCCCATGCCCAGCGCGCTGGAAACTGCCGTGGTAACAGCCAGGCAGGAGCAGGTGCCCAGAACCAGACGCAGAACGGGGTTTTCTTTGATGATGCCGTTGGTAAGGATGCTTACCTTGGACTTGTTTTCGCTTGCCATTTCTTACCAACCTCCTTTATGCCAACTCGTTGTAGCAGTTGATGCAATCGTTGATGGCGGCAAACAGAGCCTTAGAGGAAATGGTTGCGCCGCTGTATGCGTCGTAGCCCTGGCCCAGGGTGATGTTCTGGGTGCCATCCATGCCATCGAACTGAGCAAGGAAGCTGTCGGTGGCAACGTTGCTGCCGATGCCCTTGGTCTGGGTAGAAGCGTCCACCCAGATGCCGGTGACAGTGCCGTTGGTGTCGAAGCCGATGATGACGGACAGGATGCCGCCGTCAAAGCCCTTTTCCTCAGCCTTGATGGCCAGGGAGCCGTCGGTGGCCTTTACAGCACCGGTGATGTTCTCGGTGGTGTAGTCGGTCACTTCCTCCAGATCGGAGGCGCTGGAAACGGTGGGCATCACGTCCACATAGGCAGCCAGCGTTGCGGCCTTCTGGTTATCCTCAATGATGGGAGCCGTAAAGGAGTTGACCATGGCCAGCAGCAGGCTGACGATCAGTGCGATCACGCTCAGCACAACAACAGGCTTTACACTGGTCTCCCAGGAAGAATTCTTATTCATTTGCCAGCACCCTCCTTTGCTTTCTTTGCAGGCTTAACATAGCCGTAAGGAGTCTGACGGGTCCAATCGTTGATAAAGGGGACCCACAGGTTCATAAACAGCAGCGCGAAGGAAACGCCCTCGGCGTAGCTGCCCCACTGACGGATGGCGAAGGTGACGATGCCCAGGCACAGGCCGTAGATCAGCTTGCCCTTCAGGGTAAAGGGGCTGGTGACATAGTCCGTTGCCATGAACACAGCACCAAACATCAGGCCGCCGGACAGGATGCCGACCAGTGCGCCGTGCAGGCTGCCGGTGGAGATCAGGTAGAAGATAAACATGCTGCCGATGTAAGAAGCGGGGATGGCGATGCTGATGGTCTTGGTGGCCACCAGATAGATCAGGCCCAGCAGGATGGCCAGAGCGCAGGTCTCGCCCAGAACACCGCCGTGCACGCCCATGAACAGGTCCAGCAGGCTCAGCTTGCTGGTGTCAGCCACAGCCAGCGGGGTAGCGCTGGACAGCTGGTCAACTGCTGCATCGGGGAACACCCAATTGTTCATGGAACCGGCAAAGCTGACGAACAGCACGATACGGCCGACCAGTGCAGGGTTTGCAAAGTTCATGCCAATGCCGCCGAACAGCTGCTTGACCACGATGATGGCAACCAGGTCGCCGATGATGAGCTGGCCGATGGGCATGCCCACGGGCACGTTCATGGCCAGAATGATGCCGGTGACCACAGCGGACAGGTCGCTGATGGGGTTTGCCTTCTTCAGCAGCTTGCAGTACAGCCACTCAAAGGCCACGCATGCCACAACGGACACTGCAGTGACCAGCAGGGCACGCGCGCCAAAGATGATTGCAGAGGCCACCACACAGGGGCACAGGGCAACGATCACGTTGGCCATCAGGCTCTGGGTCGTTTCCTCACTGCGCAGGTGCGGAGAGGCCGAAACAATAAGCTTCGTATCCATTACTTATTGCCTCCTTTTTTGATTTCACCAAGGTAGAACGCCTTTGC
>OKTG01000368.1_pt1 | contig 23944 bp, 20 predicted proteins | sample 1606091 | NCBI WGS metagenome assembly OKTG01 (sample SAMEA3879512, study PRJEB24766) | human gut metagenome | biome: human-associated habitat; feature: feces | place: USA | collected 1985/1987 | reverse complement strand
CCTAAAAGAATCAATATACGATGAATATCAGGATGTTGCAAATGAAGCAATGGTTGTCCTTGATGAAGGGTTTGAAGATAGCATTACAATCATGGCATTACCTTCAAAATATCGTATTGCATTAAGAACCAGCAACATAATAGAGCGTGAAAACAGAGAAATCAGAAGACGAGAAAAGGTCATTCAGATTTTCCCTAATACGGAATCTATTATACGACTGATTGGCGCAGTTCTTCAGGATGATCATAATGATTGGAGTGTCAGTCACAGAATCTTTGATATGAAAGAGTACTATGACAAACTAAGCTCCATTCAATCAAATCTCCTGAAGATAAAGGCAGCATAGACGGACTAATATAGCTGGAAGATGAATTTACACACAAATTTGGACTTGACTCCTACTCAGGCTATATTTCAAGCCTGTTAGTAGGTCTTATGCACTCAACTATTATTTTCCAAATAGTCTCATAAAATCGAACACCATTACTGGTTAGTCTTAATTATATCAAGAACAAACTTAAGTGCTTCCTTCGTAGACTGACACCTTATCGTGTACCTGTCGCCTGACAAATCACATTCTTTAACATGTGTCTCACCCTTATAGCAGCATCCAATATACACAAGTCCAACAGGCTTGTCATCTTCTCTTGAAGGTCCTGCAACACCTGTTACGGAAACACTGATATCTGCCTTAGATATTCTTACTGCTCCTTCTGCCATCTGGGCAGCAGTTTCAGCACTTACAGCTTTATACTTCTCAAGAGTCTCATGCTTAACTCCAAGAATACGTTCCTTCGCCTCATTACTATATGTAATATAGCCCTCTTTAAAAATGTCTGAAGCACCGCTTATATTAACTATAGACGAAGCAACCATGCCGCCTGTGCATGACTCAGCTGTAGTTATAGTCAGGGATTTGTTCTTTAATGTCTCAACAAGAGCCTTATCAAGACAGCCGAGATAATCAACCATTATTATTTACCCGAACCTTCCAGAAAAACTTTATAATTCTTTGCAATATAATCAATAAGAGAAATCACTGTCAATCCTAATGATATATATATGAGAACAGTATTAATAATATTCATAAATGGCACATTAAGATTAAGAACAAGCATAATAATTGTAATCATCTGAAATGCTGTCTTGAACTTGCCCCAGTAGCTTGCAGCAATAACAACGCCATTATCTGATGCAACAAGTCTGAATCCGCTAATAATAAATTCTCTTGCAATTATAATAATAACAATCCATGCTGCAATTCTTTCAAGGTCAACAAGTGCAATAAGTGCAGAGCATACTAAAAGCTTATCTGCAAGTGGATCCATAAATTTTCCGAAGTTAGTAACAAGATTATACTTTCTTGCAATCTTACCATCTAAAAGGTCTGTTAAGCTTGCAAGAATAAATATTCCTACTGCAATATATTTGCCACATCCAATGTTAAGATACAGACATATCAGAAACAAAGGAATCATAATAACTCTTGCAATTGTAAGTTTGTTAGGTAAATTCATTTAAACATTTTCCTCCATTATTCCCATTAAATCATATTCAGTTGAACCGGTAATCTTTACAGATACGAAATCTCCTGACATAAGTTCCCTGTCACATTCAAAGAACACCATTCCATCAACATTAGGTGCATCCTTGTACGAACGTCCGACATAAGTATTGTCCTCTGCAATATAGCCTTCAACCATAACATCAATAGTCTTTCCAACCATTTGTGCTGACTTGTCAATAGATATTTCCTGCTGCAGAGCCATAAGCTCGTCTCTCCATGTATCCATTATATCCTGGTCAATCTGGTCCGGCATTGTTGCAGCCGGGGTATCCTCTTCCCTTGAATAAGTGAATACTCCAAGTCTGTCGAACTCAACTTCATCAATAAATTCCATAACCTCTTCATGGTCAGCCTGTGTCTCTCCTGGGAAGCCGGCAATAAGAGTTGTTCTTAATGCAATGTCCGGAATCTCTTTTCTCAGCTTCGCAACAATATCAAGAAGCTCCTGCTTATCTGTCTTTCTTCCCATGCGCTTTAATACATTATCACTTGCATGCTGGATTGGCATGTCAAGATAATGACAGACTTTAGGCTCATTCTTAATAGCCTCGATAAGCTCATCATTAATCTCTTCCGGATAACAGTACTGAATTCTTATCCATTTGAGATCTTCAATCTTGGCAAGCTCATGTATAAGCATTGGAAGTGATTTCTTTCCGTAAAGGTCTGTTCCATAAAGAGTTGTCTCCTGTGCTACAAGTATAAGCTCTTTTGCTCCATTGTGTACAAGGTGCTTTGCCTGCTCCACAAGATACTCAACAGGATAACTTCTGAAATTACCACGAACCTTAGGAATTATGCAGTATGTACAATGCTTATCGCATCCTTCCGCTATCTTAAGGTACTCAAAATATCCCGGCGTAGTAATAATTCTCTTTTCTTTAACAACAGGAAGTCTGTTGGCATCATCAACGACATTAAAGCCCTTACCTTCAAGCACTGAAGTAACAACCTCCGCAATCTTGTCATAAGAAGTTGTTCCTAAAAATGCATCAACCTCCGGAATCTCTTTGATAATCTCATCCTTATATCTGTGAGCAAGGCATCCTGTAACAATAAGTGCCTTACACACAGCATCTTCCTTGTGCTGTGCCATCTCAAGTATCGTGTTGATACTCTCCTGCTTGGCATCACCAATAAAACAGCATGTATTGACAACAATAACATCTGCCTGTGTTTCATCATCTGTAAACTCAAAGCCCTTATCGTTAAGGATTCCAAGCATATTCTCTGTATCTACAAGGTTCTTATCACAACCTAAAGATGCAAACATAATCTTCATATACTGCATTACCTCCTGCATAGTACTCCTCATTGTAACACATTTTTTGCAAATGTAAACATATCCCTTACATAATCTGACCATATAAAACATTATCAAACTGGCACTTTTAATAAGCCCTGAATTGTACTATTCTTTGCTGAAAATATGAATCAAAGGAGAAAAAGATAATTATGAAAGACAAAAAAACAGGTTTAATCCAGACATTAATTGGTGCTATTATTCTTGTTATCGGTATTGTGTTATGTGTCAACACATACATAGTAAAAGGTAATAAAGCATACGCATTTTCACTTCTTGTAACAATCCTTGGCATTGTTATTCTTATTGCCGGATTATACAGAACATTTTCAAAGAAAGAGAGAAAGCCTGTAGACGCAAAGGTTATTGCACAGGCTGCTTTGTGTGCCGCACTCTGCTATGTTGGTGCAACATTTATAAAGATAGACATTCCTGTTGGAACAGAAAGAACCATGTTCCACTTTGGTAATGTATTCTGCGTTCTTGCAGCTTTACTTATCGGTGGCGAATGGGGTGGTCTTGCCGGAGCAATCGGCATGACAATAAGTGATTTGTCAACAGCCTATGTAACAAGCGCTCCTAAGACATTTATTCTTAAGTTATGTATCGGTCTTATCGTTGGTTTTGTAGCACATAAGCTCTTCCACCTTTCTAAGGAGCATTCTGCAAAATATGTTACTGTTGCTACTGTTGTATCAAGCATATGCGGTATGGCATTCAATATTGTTGCTGACCCTGTAGTCGGATATTTCTATAAGACATACCTTCTTGGTGTGCCTCAGGACCTTGCCAAAACACTTGCTAAAATAGGTGCGATAACCACATCTGTTAATGCAGTTATCGCTGTTATAGTTGCTTCAATCATATATCTTGCATTAAGACCAGCTATGAAAAAACTGAATATGTTGAGAGATTTATAAAAATGTTTTTTATATTACTGTACTTTATCTCTGTTCCAGATTTCATATCCCTGACGTCTTGCAGAATCATATACCGGCTGCATATTCTTTTCTAATATGTGGCAAAACTCCTGTCTGTTTTTTCCAAAAGTATACAGTTCCCTTACGGCCCATATAGAATGAAGGTTATATTTCAAAGAAAGGTTTCCACTTAGGAAGCCTTTCTTTGAGGAATTAAGAGATGAATCCATTGGCATCAGATTCCATAACTCATCATTCATTACAAATGACCATGGTATGAAATGATCTATGTCATATTGTTTTGTATTTACCGGCTTCCCTGTAAATACATCTTTTACCTCACATACATCAAATATTCCTTCCCACAGTTTCCTTACATGAGGTAACTTCCTTATCTTTTCATCCATAGGTGCCAGTTTATATACTAATCCCGGCACTTCAGGATTATTAAATACCATATTTCCACCTTCTGTCCATTTTTTATTTTTTATCCGTATCTTTTCTATTCTTCCATTTTGCAACAGCATTTCTCACCCGGCAGTCAATATCCATACGTGCACTGCGACATTCTTTCGGGTATTTTCTTGCCGCCTGAAATGCCAGTTTCATAAAGATTCTAGAACCAATTGGCAGCATCGTCTTTAACATACTCTCCGGAAAAACGAAATGGGTCGCATGCTCGTAAATAACAGACTCCAACCTGCATGTGTGGGGACGCTCTTTCATACGCAACTCCATACGGCGTATATATTTTGCAGTATCCCACAACACATCATCTTCAGCGCCAATCAGCAATAATGTCCCATGGATTTTTTCAATCTTGATTATTTCTTCTTCTGTAATTGGATGAGCTGCTTCCGAGTCATCAAACAGTTTTTTTCGAATTAATCATATCACCGGTCCGTTTTGTTTCTCCAGAATTATTATTTTGTTAGAGATATTCCGAACGATTGGAATCTTTCCTATCACATGATATACAGGCATAAGTTCTTTCATTCCTTCGACCAGGCTGACTTCCTGCTGAACAGAAAATCCCGGTACAATCCTTTGTAGTTCTGTTCCATTCTTAACTCCCCATGTGAATTTTGCATTGCTACCCTCTATGGATTTTTCTTTCACATGGTTTACAACAAAAGGTGACATAGTTTCAACCATTACGGTTACTTCCTGAAATGATTTTTCAATAATAAAAAACATTTTTCTGATATCTTTTTCACACAAATACATTGTAAGCCCTTCGATTATTACCAGAACATTCTCACAGTGATAATCTATATCATCTATATAGGAATCATCCATTGCAGACTTTGCAATCTGATATATCGGACCTGTTTCTGCAAGAAACCGTTTCCTTATCTTCATCGTTTCCGACAGATCCACATTGTACCAACGCAGATATTTCCCTTCCATTCGATAACATCTGGTATCCAGTCCACATGCAATATTTACAACAATTGTATTTTCATGCTTCTCCAAATATTGCTCAACCATCCGGTCTAATACAATTGTTCTTGCAATCACGCCATAGTTCATGGCTTTATCTTTATCCGCTTTAGAAAAGTCATAATCAAGATTTTTCACAAGTTCTACTGCAATTTCGTCATTTATTTTAGCATTTTTCTTTCTTGTTTCTTTTGCTCTTGCATACAGGGTCTGTACCATCGTTTCCGGCACACCTGTCACATTCACTTTTTCTTTCATTATCTGTCGCCTCCACTGCCTTTCTTACTTCTTTCACCCACTCTGCACTATGACAGCAAAATAGTTCTTCATGCTGCATGCTGAACTTTCGTAACCAGATCAGAATAAAACTGATTATAAACACTCTGTTTCGTAATCCATAGTGCTGCATCTAATATGCCATCATCATTTATACTTCCGCCTGCTCCCGAAAAAGCCGGTAATATTCTTCCTGTTCCAACAATATCTTCCCATTTTTTATAACTGTCCAATGAATTTACCATTGTAACAATTGTATTGCTTTTATTATTTTTTAATTCAGCAAGTGCTTCATATAGCTGATTTCCCCTGACAGTTAGCAAAATAAAATCGTAAGCATCATTATCTGACAATTCTCCAAGAATCGTGGCTTCTGCCCGCCTTATGTTCTGGTTTTATGTCCTCTTTTTCATTTTCACAAAACTGCCAGCACTCATGTTAGTAATATCTAACTCTCGTTTACTAAAAAACCGTGTGAAAACAAAACTGTAATTTCACACGGTTTCTTTTCTTATGCATTCAGTATATCACTTTTATCTGGTTAATCAACCAAATTTCGTCTTCATAATATTAAAAATTTCATGTTCATGCGAATTATATTCACTGCACTTGGAATGTAATTTATCCCCTCATCTGGTCATTAAAATAATAATTTACATACAATCAAACTTCTTCCGAAGATACATTCTAAGCAGTATGATTCCCATATCGACAAACACAAATAACACAATTAAATTCACAAGCAGATATTCTCTGATTACATCTCCTAGCACTGCAATCCCCGAAAGACTTCCAAGTTAAAACATCTGAGAAGTTTTTCCTACATTTTTTGTATCGTTTTATTTTTTCTCTATTCTATTGAATAAAAAATGTTAATTCTATCCGAATGTGTTTCCTCATACCAGATGCAATATTCTTCGGAACTCTCCTCATTGTCTTCGCGGAAATTAAGGACTTCTACGAATTCACCCGATGTAGACAACACACGACTTCCACATGCTCCGTATGCGGGAACAAATCAAATGGCTGACATGCAGTCACCTTATATCCACCCTTCACAAGTACCTTAATATCCCTTGCCTGTGTATCAGGTCCGCATGAAATATACACAATCCTGTCTGGCTTAATCTTAAGAAGAGAATTAAGGAATTCCGGTGTGCTTCCGCTTCTTGGCGGATCCATGATAACAACATCTGCCTTTGCATTTTTCGCATACTCAACAAGGAAATCTCCTGCGTCAGCATTAACAAATGTGACATTCTTTATATTGTTAATTGAAGCATTTATCTTAGCATCTGATACAGCTTCTGAATTAAGCTCAACTCCTATAACTTTGCCAGCCTTTTTTGAGGCGACTATTCCAATAGTACCAATTCCGCAATATGCATCAATTACAGTGTCATTTTTTGATATATCAGCAAGCTGGATTGCCTTTTTGTACAGCTTTTCAGTCTGCTGGTGGTTAATCTGATAGAATGATGTCGGGCTTATTCTGAATCTGCAGCCACACAACACATCCTCGATATAACCTTTTCCCTTAAGAACAATATTTCTCTTTCCAAGCACCATGCTTGTGCGCCTGTCATTAATATTCTGCACAATTGTAGTGATTTCGGGATGCTTGTCACATAATACCTTAAGGAAATTGTTCTTTGATGGAAATGTAACTCCTGCTGTAACAATAACGAGCATAATCTCCTTTGTCGAAAATCCTTTTCTTAAAAGAATGTGTCGGATCATTCCCTTTCCCGCATCTTCGTCATATGGCTGATATTTAAATGAGGCTATAAGTCCTTTAATATCCTTAATAATGTCTGTACACTGCGAATCTTCAATCATACAGTCTGATGTATCAACTATTCTGTGGCTGTTTTCCTCGTAAGTTCCTGCTATCACATTTCTGGAATCATCAAGTCCTACAACTGCATGAACTTTATTGCGGTAATATATTGGTCTGTACATTCCAACAATATCATCAACTTTTACATATTCACCAAAAAGTTCTTCAATGTACTTCTGCTTAACTGCAAGCTCGTTATCATATTTCATCCCGGCATAATCACAGCCACCGCATTTTTCTGAAAATGCACAGTGAATCCGTCTTTCTTTCTCATCATATCTATTTGTCATAAAATATTTAACTCCTCATCTCTCCTCATGCTTGTAGCTCATACTCAAGATTATCGTTATGTCTTGCCTTAGCTACTCGCACAAAAGGGCAACCGCCCATACAAGCAGTTGCCCTTAACATCAGTCTTTGTTAATTATAATGAAGTATTCTCGTCTGTACTTCCAAGAATCTTAACCTTACCTTCGTAGAATTCTTTAACTGCGATTGATAATGGCTTGTCTTTCTCTGAACATCTTACAAGAGGAGTTCCAACCTGAAGCTTTCTCTCATCTTCCTTAGAGATACTCTTCTCCTCAACCTTATCCTTTTCTTTCTCTTTTTCCTTGTTGCTTGCTTCAATTCTTGCCTTGGCAATCTTCTCCTCAACGCTTCTTGCATCGATGATTTCCTTAGCTCTGTTAGCAGTTGCCTTAACAATTGAATATCTGCTCTGTACTAAAGGCTGCTCGCCCTCTTCAACCTCACTGTTAATTACAGCCATTAATTCAGTATACGATGGATGTATCATTATATTATTCTCCTTTCGAATAAACCTTTAATTCTTCTTTAATATTATTAATCAGTCCAAGATTATACTTAGCTTTCATCTTCTCAGATAACACAATATCATGAATACGGCCGACACATAAATCGACTTCATCATTGATAACTATGTAATCATAATCCTCAACACCTTCTGCTTCCTCTGCTGCTCTTGAAAGACGGGCTTTAATTGTCGCCTCATCTTCTGTTCCTCTGCCACGGAGTCTCTTTTCAAGTTCTGCCGCTGACGGTGGTGTTATAAACATAAGCACTGCATCCGGGAACATTCTCTTGATATTCATGGCACCCTGTATCTCAATCTCAAGAATAACATTGTTGCCCTTATCAAGCTGTTCTTCAACATATGCCTTTGGTGTTCCGTAATAATTGCCAACATACTGTGCATGCTCTATTAAAGCATCTTCAGCAATCATCTTCTCGAATTCTTCTACAGTCTTAAAGAAATATTCTCTTCCATCAGCTTCGCCTTCTCTTGGCTTTCTTGTTGTAGCTGATATAGAAAGTGAATACTCGTCATGAAGCTCTAAAAGTCGCTTCATAACAGTTCCTTTTCCTGCACCAGAAAATCCTGAAATAACTAATAATAGTCCTTTGCTCATATAATTACCTCATTCTGCACATAAAGTGCACAAGTTATTATACCTAACAAGCCCGAAACAATCAAGTAAATTTAATCAAAACCTATTAAAAATATATTGAAAGCCTACTCAATGTTCTGAATCTGCTCTCTTACCTTCTCAATCTCAGTCTTTAAGTCAATAGCTGCATTAGATATCTCAATGTCATTAGCCTTAGATAGAGTTGTGTTAGCCTCTCTGTTCATCTCCTGTGCAATGAAATCCATCTTTCTTCCAATGCCGCCATCCTCGTTAAGACATTTTCTTGCATGCTCGATATGGCTTCTTAATCTTACAGTTTCTTCGTCAACACATATCTTGTCTGCGTATATAATAACCTCTGTTGCGATTCTGCTCTCATCAATAGTTGTATCGCCAAGAAGTTCTTTAACCTTACTCTCTAACTTGCTGCGGTATTCCTTCATAATCTCAGGACTTCTCTTTTCAACAAATGCAACAAGCTCCTCCATGTGGTCTAACTTTCCTAAAAGATCTTTCTTAAGATTCTCACCTTCAAGAATTCTTGTATTAACAAACTGTTCTAAGGCTGCCTTCATGGCTTCCTCTATAAAATGCCACAGCTCCTCTTCGTCTTCCTGCACTTCATCCATTGTGATAACCTCTGGAAATCTGGCAAGACCTCCAACAGTCATATCATTTTTAAGATTGTATTTTTCGGACATATTATTAAATATAGCCATATATTCATCAGCTATATTCTGGTTGAACTTAAGATTAACCTGATTTTCCGAATCATCCTCATAATTAATAAATATATCAATCTTGCCTCTTGTTGCATACTTCTTAAGTAAGTCTCTCATTCTGCTCTCGAATACATTAAGCTTCTTAGGCATCTTGATACCTGCCTCAAGATATCTGTGATTAACTGACTTAATCTCAACTGAAATCTTTCTGTTACCTTTAACTATTTCACTCCGGCCAAAGCCTGTCATACTTTTAATCATTGTTTCTATCCTTCCATTCGCATATAATGCTTAGGAAAGTATACCAATTTTTGTGAAAGATAACAAGACTTACAGCAATAAGTATGTTAATATAATGCAATAAGATTAATGAATATTACTAATTAAAGGAGACATTATGGCATTCGATGGAATTACAATATCCAGTATTGTTAATGAATTAAACAACACAATTAACGGCGGAAGACTTTATAAGATTGCACAGCCTGAAGCCGATGAAATAATGCTTACAATAAAGACACAATCTGGTCAGTACAGACTTGTTTTATCTGCAAATGCATCACTTCCTCTTGCATATCTTACAGACGATAACAAGCCATCCCCTGCTACTGCACCGAATTTCTGCATGCTTCTTAGAAAACATTTGAACAATGGAAGAATAATATCAATAACACAGCCAAAGTTTGAGCGTGTAATTGATATTGAAGCAGAACATTTAAATGAACTCGGCGACCTGTGCAGAAAGCACATAATCGCAGAATTCATGGGCAAACACAGCAATATAATATTATGTGACGACAATAATACTATATTAGACAGTATCAAGCATATATCAGCACAGACAAGCTCTGTCAGGGAAGTTTTGCCTGGAAGACCTTATTTCATTCCTAATACTTCTGACAAGATTAATCCACTCGAAGCTGACCGAAAGCATTTTGACGAAACAGTATTTACCAAGCCTGTACCTGTTGTCAAGGCGCTGCTTTCAAGCTATACAGGAATAAGCACATGTATAGCCGAAGAGCTTGCATACCGTGCCGGAGTTGATGGCGGACACCCTGCCAACTGCCTTGATGAGCCTATGAAAGATGCATTATACAACGCATTTGACGCACTTATGTCTGATGTAAGAAATGGTATCTACCACCCCGATATGGTAACTGACAACGGTGTACCTGCAGAATTTGCCGCTGTAAAGCTTTCTATGTATGACAACCACACAGAATATGATTCGATAAGCAGACTGATTATCGATTATTACAGACAGAAAGAGATTGCAACACGAATCCACCAGAAGTCTGTTGATATAAGAAGAATTGTAACAACACATCTTGAAAGAGCATACAAAAAGCTTGACATTCAGGAAAAGCAGATAAAGGACACTGAGAAAAAAGACAAATACCGTATCTACGGCGAACTTCTTACAACCTACGCTTACAGTATTCCTGCAGGTTCTAAGGAATATGAAGCACTTAATTACTACGATAATACTACAATTAAGATTCCGCTTGATAACACTCTCACACCAATTGAGAATGCCAACAAATATTTTGCAAGATATAACAAGCTTAAAAGAACCTATGAAGCCGGAATCCGTCTTATTCAGGAGATTACTGAAGAAATAAGTTACCTTGAATCTATTATCAATGCAATTGAGATTTCAGTAACAGAAGCTGATCTTGCTAACATTAAGGAAGAGCTTATTGAAACTGGATATATTAAAAGAACTGTTAAAGGAAAGCACAAAATCACAGCCAACAAGCCGATGCATTTTGTATCAAGCGATGGATTTGACATATACGTTGGAAAGAATAACATACAGAATGACGAACTTACATTCAAGACAGGCAACGGTAATGACTGGTGGTTTCACGCCAAGCAGATGCCAGGTTCTCATGTACTTCTCAAAACAGATGGAAAGGAAGTTCCTGACAGAACATTTGAAGAAGCAGCAAGCCTTGCCGCCTATTACTCTAAAGGCCGTGAGCAGGAAAAAGTTGAAGTTGATTATGTATTAAAGAAAGAAGTTAAAAAGCCTGCCGGTGCCAAACCGGGATTCGTTGTGTATTACACCAATTATTCTATGGTTGCAGGCACCAACATTAAGGATATTAAACAGTTATAAATGTATTAAAAAGGGATTATGAAAGTAACTGAGATAATAACTCAATATTCATAATCCCTTTATTAATATCTTATTTATTAGTTAACAGAAACCTTAACGAAAGATTTCTTACCCTTCTTAACAACCACGCCATCTCCTTCGAACATACTCTTAGGGAACTTAGCTGCTATATCTGCTACCTTCTCTCCATCTACAGAAACACCACCCTGCTGGATAGTTCTTCTGGCCTCTGACTTAGTTGTTGCAAGTCCTGCTCCAAATACAAGATTAATTGCATCAATTTCATCATCTGTAAAGCTGTCTGCTTCAAGCTTTGCTGTAGGCATGTTAGCTGCATCTCCGCCAGTAAAGATTGCCTTTGCTGTGGCTTCTGCTTTCTTAGCTTCTTCCTCACCATGAACAAGCTTTGTAAGCTCATAAGCAAGAATCTCCTTAGCCTTGTTAAGCTGTGCACCTTCCCAGCTATCCATCTTGTCAATCTCTTCAAGTGGAAGGAATGTAAGCATACGGATGCATTTAAGAACATCTGCATCATCAACATTTCTCCAGTACTGGTAGAAATCGTAAGGACTTGTCTTATTCGGATCAAGCCATACAGCACCTGAAGCTGTCTTACCCATCTTCTTACCCTCTGAGTTAAGAAGAAGTGTGATTGTCATAGCTGAGGCATCCTTATCAAGCTTTCTTCTGATAAGCTCTGTTCCACCTAACATGTTGCTCCACTGGTCATTACCACCAAACTGTAAATTACAGCCGTATTTCTGGTATAACATATAGAAATCGTATGACTGCATAATCATGTAGTTAAACTCAAGGAAGCTTAATCCCTTTTCCATTCTCTGCTTGTAGCATTCAGCTCTTAACATGTTATTAACTGAGAAGCATGCTCCAACCTCTCTTAAAAGTTCTACATAGTTAAGATTAAGAAGCCAGTCAGCATTATTAACAAGTAATGCCTTGTCATCTGAGAAATCAATGAATCTTGCCATCTGCTTCTTGAAGCAGTCAACATTGTGCTGAATCTGCTCTGGTGTAAGCATTTTTCTCATATCTGTACGTCCTGATGGATCACCAATCATAGCTGTACCACCGCCAATAAGTGCGATTGGCTTATTTCCTGCCATCTGGAGTCTCTTCATAAGGCAGAGTGCCATAAAGTGTCCTACATGAAGGCTGTCTGCTGTTGGATCAAATCCAATGTAAAATGTAGCCTTTCCATTGTTAATAAGGTCTTTAATAAGTGCTTCATCTGTTACCTGTGCAATAAGACCTCTTGCAACTAATTCGTCATAAAGTGTCATTTTTGTTTCCTCTCTTTTCTTTTTTCATATTGCTGCTCGCGCTCGCAGCGCACACTCCAGAACTTCGTTCTGTCGTTGTCGCGGTGCTCCTCGAATGCAAGCGATAATCTCACAATTCATGCAAGCATGATTATGAGATTCCCGCTTGTATTCTCATCGCTACTCGCGCAAAAAAGGCTTCCGCCCTTCTTTAAAAGGACGAAAGCCTGAACTTACGTGTTACCACCTTTATTCATGACAGACTCGCATCTGCCACCTCATTAAGTCCACCAGCATGGACTTATGCACTATAACGTGTGCTACTCCGGCTGCCCCTACTTGCAATATGCTTTCAGTTCGCCGCTCCGGAATGTATTCAGTTACCCTTACCCTTGCGCCTCTCATCAACCGGCTGCTTTCTGTAAGTTCAGTAATAACCTACTTGTTTCCATCAACGCTTTGTAATATTAATTGTGTATTACTTATAACATAATAGAATATTAAAATCAAGCCTCATTCCGAAACAAATGTATCAAATTAATACTAGATTGTAACTACTCTCATTGTGTTAGTAAGTCCTCTCTTAGATGAAGGATCAGAAGATGTAGCGATACCAGCAGAAACAATTACTGTATCTCCTTCTTCTACAAATCCAGCATGCTCAGAAACTACTAATGCATGCTCAATAATCTTATCTGTAGAAGCTTCTGTAGCAGTCTTAAGAGGTCTAACACCCCAGTAAATCTGCATCTTTCTAAGAACATTATCGTATGGAGAACATCCGATAATCTCAGCCTCTGGCTTTAACTTAGATGTAAGTCTTGCTGTGAATCCAGAAATTGTAGGACAGATAATAGCCTTAGCTCCAAGGTTATCTGCTGTCTGAACTGCAGCATTACATACAGCACTTGAAATGCTTCTCTTGCTGTGAAGATTAGAATATTCTACTGAATGTCCCTTAATCTCCTGCTCTGTTCTCTCTGCAATCTTAACCATCATCTTAACAGCCTCTAATGGGTACTTACCATTAGCTGTCTCACCACTAAGCATAACAACGTCTGTTCCGTCGTAAATAGCATTAGCAACATCAGTAACCTCAGCTCTTGTAGGTCTTGGATTTCTGATCATAGAATCAAGCATCTGTGTAGCTGTGATAACTGGCTTATACTTAGCATTACACTTATTGATGATTTCCTTCTGAACGTGTGGAACTTCCTCAGCAGGAATCTCAACACCCATATCTCCACGGGCTACCATGATACCATCAGCAACTCTGATGATTTCATCTATATTAGCAATACCTTCGGCATTCTCAATCTTAGCAATAACTGGGATATCTGAACCATGCTCCCAGAGAAGGTGCTTAATTTCCTCGATACATGCTGCATTTCTTACAAATGAAGCTGCGATAAAATCAAATCCCTGCTCAACACCAAAGATGATATCTTCCTTATCTTTCTCTGTGATACCTGGAAGTTTGATGCTTACGTTAGGAACGTTAACGCCCTTCTTAGAACCAAGCTCACCACCATTAATTACTGTACATTCAATCTCTGTACCTTCAACCTTATCAACCTTAAGTTCAATAAGACCATCATCGATAAGAATAATGTTACCTGTAGTAACATCTTCTGGAAGTCCTGCATAAGTTACCATATTAATCTTATCATCTGCTGGAACTTCTCTTGTTGTTAATGTATATTTCTGTCCCTCTACAAGTGTAACCTTCTTGTCATCCTTAACAGCACCTGTTCTGATTTCAGGTCCCTTAGTATCAAGAAGTGTTGCAATAGGAATATTAAGTTCTTCTCTTACACTCTTAATTAAGGCAAATCTTCCTGCCTGCTCCTCATGGTCACCATGAGAAAAATTAAATCTTGCAATATCCATTCCTGCTAACGCAAGATCCTTAATAAGGTTTCTGTCGTTAGTATTAGGACCCATTGTGCAAATAATCTTAGTCTTTTTCATTGTTTCCTCCAAAATAATTAAAATCTTTTCAAACACATACCTACAATATAATAACATATTTGCGTGTCAAATCAACTAAGTTTTTTATTTAACAAGCTTTTTAGGGGTAGAAGGATACGCAAAGAAAAACAGGGACGGTGTCAGTATTTCAGATTTCTTCGTTTAGTGGGAGTAAAAGCCAGTTTTTGCTTCGCTTTTTTGTTCAAAAAACCAACGCGCTTCGCTTGAACGTGATTTTTTGAACCGCGCTTCGCAAACTCTGGCTTTAACTCCCACACAACTCAGAAAATTCAATTCTGACACCATCCCTGTCTCTCTTTGCTTACACTTCTACCCCGTATGGTTACTGTTTATTACCTGTTACGTGGATGTGGGTATAGAGGTGGTCGGAACAATATTCGTAGTTGCCGGCACATTTTGAGCAGAATCTGAATGTGAGGTTTTCATCGTCAAGTTCTGTCCTTCCGCATACTGCACATCTGTGCTTCGGCACTCCCCGCTTCGCGTGTTGTGCCTGACTATCCTGTGTTCTGCTGTCTGGGGACGCAGAACCATATGTGCCAGACTGTGCTGTATTATTCTGCTGCCAATAGTCTTTCCTTGCATTCTGCTGTGCTTTCTTTGCTGTTCTCATTGCTTTGTCGAAGTTTCTCTGTGTACTGCTCTTTGCAGGACCTTTCTTGTACAGGAAGAAGAATATTATGAAATTCAGCATTGACACAAGTGCCGCCGTTGCGTTGGCATAACACATAATTGCTGATGGTGCAAGGAAACCTGCTGCATACAGGCTGTACCATACATTTTTTGGAAGAAAAGGCACAAGATATCCGAATACTATAGTAATTCCGAATATTACAGCATCAAGTATTGCCATCCATTTAATCTTGATTGGGATAATGAAGAATAATAAAACCTCCATATCCGGCTGCTCCATAGCGAATGCCATAAACAATGCAAGGTTAATATAGTTAGTGCTTAACTTAAAGCTTAATCCCCATATAAGATAGATAATAAGTGATGCAAGTATATTAAGGATAACTCCTGTAAAGAAGTATACATTAAATCTGAACGAGCCCCATATTCTCTCAAGTACCGAACCAATCAGATAGTAGAAATACAGCACAAATACCACAAAAATTATGCTGTTAGAAGGAGGTTGTAAGATAAATGTAAAGAGTCTCCATACCTGTCCTTTGAAAATCATAGCAAAATCAAGTGAAAAATATGCGTCATATAATCCATTAAAAAATGTATTCATCACAAATCCTATTGCATAAAGGACAATGATGTAAAACATAAGATTCTTAATCGCATACTTAGAGAATTTCTTCTCAAATTTAGCAAACCAGTTCATAAAATGTTCCTTTCAGTCTTACACATGTTACAGACTAATAATTCATAATCATATACAAGAAATTATAATAAACTAAACAATATGATGTCAATTAAACTTACTCTTAAGTTCTTAAATTTTAATAAAAATATCCGCCATAAATTATTAAAGCTATTTTATTATTTCCTATTAATATTGAAATTTATTCCAATTTACTCTATAATGCATAAGTTGCATAGAAAATGACATATTCTGCGTTTTTTCACCAAAGTCACTATGCAATGGGTAACTTTTGTATATTTATTTTAAGGAGGACAGCTACAGCTGTATTAGGTTATGAATAAATTCAAATTAGGTATTGATATTGGATCAACAACTGTAAAAATCGCTGTTTTAGATGATAATAATAATATTTTATTTTCTGATTATGAAAGGCATTTTGCGAATATCCAGGAAACACTCCAGTCACTTCTTGAAAAGGCAGTGGCAGAACTTGGTGAGTTTGAAGTATATCCTGTTATCACAGGTTCAGGCGGACTTACTCTTGCCAAGCATTTAGAAGTACCATTCACACAGGAGGTAGTAGCCGTGTCTACTGCCCTTCAGGATTATGCTCCACAGTGTGATGTTGCAATCGAGCTTGGTGGTGAGGATGCCAAGATTATCTACTTTACTAACGGTATTGACCAGAGAATGAACGGAATATGTGCCGGCGGTACAGGTTCTTTCATTGACCAGATGGCAACTCTGTTACAGACAGACGCAATGGGACTTAACGAATATGCCAAGAACTATAAGTCAATATACCCTATCGCCGCAAGATGCGGTGTATTTGCCAAGACTGATATCCAGCCTCTTATCAATGAAGGTGCAACTAAGGAAGACCTTTCTGCATCTATATTCCAGGCTGTTGTAAACCAGACAATCAGTGGTCTTGCATGTGGTAAGCCAATCCGTGGTAATGTTGCATTCTTAGGCGGACCACTTCATTTCTTATCAGAGTTAAGACAGGCATTTATCCGTACATTAAGCTTAGGTCCGGATGAAATTATTGCTCCTGACCATTCACACTTATTTGCTGCTGTTGGTTCAGCAATGAATTACAGTGAAGATGTATGTGTTCCTGTAGAAGACATTATTGCAAGACTTAAAGGAAAGATTAAGCTTGAGTTCGAGGTTGAACGTATGGAACCTCTTTTTGAGAACCAGTTTGCATATGATGAATTCACAAAGCGTCACAGCTCTCATCATGTTAAGACTGCTGATATCGCATCTTACAAGGGCAACTGCTATCTCGGAATCGATGCGGGTTCAACAACAACCAAGGTTGCTTTAGTTGATGAAGACGGTAATCTTCTTTACTCATTCTACTCAAGCAATAACGGTTCACCACTTGCCACAACAATTAAAGCTATTAAAGAGATATATACCTTGCTTCCACCGGAAGCTAAGATTGTACAGTCATGTTCAACAGGTTACGGTGAAGCACTTATCAAGTCTGCTCTTATGTTAGATGAGGGTGAAGTTGAGACAGTGTCACATTTCTACGCTGCTGCCTTCTTTGACCCTGAAGTAGACTGTATCATCGATATCGGTGGACAGGATATGAAATGTATCAAGATTAAGAACCAGACTGTAGATTCGGTACAGCTTAACGAAGCATGTTCATCAGGATGTGGTTCATTCATAGAAACATTTGCAAAATCCCTCAACTTCACAGTTCAGGACTTTGCCAAGGCTGCTTTATTTGCGAACCACCCTATTGACTTGGGAACACGTTGTACAGTATTCATGAATTCCAAGGTTAAGCAGGCTCAGAAGGAAGGCGCTGAAGTTGCAGATATCTCTGCCGGACTCGCTTATTCTGTTATTAAAAATGCTTTATACAAAGTTATCAAGATTTCTGACCCTGATGATTTAGGTAAGCATATCGTTGTTCAGGGTGGTACATTCTACAACGACGCTGTTCTTAGAAGTTTTGAGAAGATTACAGGCGTTCAGGCAATCAGACCTGATATCGCAGGTATTATGGGTGCTTTTGGTGCTGCCCTTATTGCAAGAGAAAGATATGACGGTATATCAGAGTCATCTATGCTTTCTATAGATAAGATTAACTCTCTTACATATGAAACAAAGCTTACAAGATGTAAGGGATGTACTAACAGCTGTCATCTTACAATCAATAAATTCTCTGGCGGCAGACAGTTTATTACAGGTAACAGATGTGAACGTGGACTTGGTAAAGAGAAGAACAAGGAAAAGCTTCCTAACCTTTTCGATTATAAATTCCACAGACTCTTTGACTATGAACCTCTTTCAGAAGAAAAAGCTACAAGAGGTACTGTAGGTATTCCAAGAGTTCTTAATATGTATGAAAACTATCCGTTCTGGTATACATTTTTCACAAAGCTCGGATACAGAGTTGTACTCTCACCTCAGTCAAGCCACAAGCTTTACGAATTAGGTATTGAATCAATTCCATCTGAGTCAGAGTGTTATCCTGCAAAGCTTGCACATGGTCATATCATGTGGCTTATTAAGCAGGGAGTTAAATTTATCTTCTATCCATGTGTACCTTATGAGCATAACGAATATGAAGGCACTAACAACCATTATAACTGCCCTATCGTTACTTCTTATGCCGAGAACATTAAGAATAATGTAGAAGAACTTAAAACAGAGAATATAGATTTCAGAAATCCATTCATGTCATTTGAGAGTGAAGAAAAGCTTGTAAAGAGACTTGTTGAAGAATTCTCTTACATCTCTTCTTCTGAGGTTAAGTCAGCAGTCCATGACGCATGGAACGAGATGATGGCTTGCAGAAATGATGTAAGAAAGAAGGGTGAAGAGGTAATCCAATACCTTAATGAAACAGGAAAGCGCGGTATCGTACTTGCAGGCCGTCCTTACCATATTGACCCTGAAGTAAATCACGGTATTCCTGAGCTTATTAATTCATACGGACTTGCAGTACTTACAGAGGACAGTGTTGCACATTTAGGAACAGTAGAAAGACCTCTTATTATCCTTGACCAGTGGATGTACCATTCAAGACTTTATGCTGCTGCTAACTATGTTAAGACAGTAGATAATCTTGACCTTATCCAGCTTAACTCATTTGGCTGCGGTCTTGACGCTGTTACTACTGATGCTGTCAACGACATACTTACTAAGTCTGGAAAGATATATACAGTACTTAAGATTGATGAGGTTAATAACCTTGGTGCTGCAAGAATCAGAGTACGTTCTCTTATCGCAGCATTAAGAGTCCGTGAACAGAAGAATTACCAGAGAAAGATTCAGTCATCTGCCTACCACAGAGTACAGTTTACTGAAGATATGAGAAAGAATTACACAATTCTCTGCCCTCAGATGTCACCAATACATTTTGACATATTAGGTCCTGCCCTTAATTCATGTGGCTACAATATTGAAGTCCTTGAGAACGACAACAAGTCATCAGTAGATGTAGGTCTTAAATATGTTAATAACGACGCATGCTACCCTTCACTTATGGTAGTCGGACAGATTATGAACGCCCTTCTTTCAGGTAAATACGACCTTTCAAGAACTGCCGTCATTATGTCACAGACAGGTGGTGGATGCCGTGCTTCCAACTATATCGGATTCATCAGAAGAGCACTCATAAAGGCTGGTATTCCAGATGTTCCTGTAATCTCACTGAGTGCACAGGGACTTGAATCTAATCCGGGCTTCAGCTATGACATACCAATGCTTAAGAAAGCTATGATGGCTGTTGAATATGGTGATATATTCATGAATGTTGTGTACCGCACAAGACCTTATGAGGCAGTTCCGGGGTCAGTTAATGCACTTCATGAAAAATGGAAGAAGGTCTGCATTGAGCAGCTTACTAAAGATAAGGTTCATATGAAAGAGTTCAATAAGAACCTCCGTGCTATTGTTAAGGATTTTGATAATATTCCGCTTAAGGATATCAAGAAGCCTAGAGTTGGTGTTGTTGGAGAGATTCTTGTTAAGTTCATGCCTGCTGCTAACAACCACATTATCGAGTTACTTGAGGCAGAAGGTGCAGAGGCTGTTATGCCTGACCTTATGGGATTCCTGCTCTACTGCATGCAGAATTCAACATATAAGCATGAATTATTAAAGACACCTAAGAAGGGAGCTATTCTTTCAAGTACACTTATCAAGATACTTGAGACATTCAGAAAAGCCGGAACCAAGGCACTTGCAGAAAGCAAGAGATTCGATGCTCCATCTAAGATTAGTGAGACAGCTAATTATGCTAAGGACTTCGTATCACTTGGCAACCAGACTGGTGAAGGCTGGCTTCTTACCGGTGAAATGATTGAGCTTATCCATCATGGTGTAGGTAATATCGTATGCTGTCAGCCATTTGCATGTCTGCCTAACCACATTGTAGGAAAGGGAGTTATCAAAGAGCTTCGTGCAGCATATCCTGAAGCTAACATAATTGCTGTAGATTATGATCCAGGTGCTTCCGAAGTTAACCAGTTAAACAGAATCAAGCTTATGCTTTCTACTGCTAACAAAAACCTTGCTAAAGAAGAAAAAGAATCTAAAAAAGACGCTTAATTGCTTGTACATATTATAAAACCGATATATAATGGATATAATAAATATGTTCGAAGAGGTGTGATATTATGAGTTTTATGTTATTCATCGGACCAATTATAGGTGTTGCAGTTGCCATTATTGCTGCTGTGGTTATCATATCAGTTATAGCCGCTGCTGTTGCACAGAAAGATATTAACGACGAAGATTAACAAAAAGGCTTTAACCAGTATTTTCCGGTTAAAGCCTTTTTTAATTCTGTCAATTACAGAATATCTTTCCTATACACTCTGAATAAAACAATTCCTGAAACTGCAAGAATCAATACTATCATCAATGGAACTATAACATTATCCTTAAGCACAATTCCATACACATATGCATATGAGCGCTCAATAATCATTTTAGAATACACACCAGAAAATGATATTCCCATTATTTTAATTTTAGATAAAATCCCTACCGCCAGTACATTTATATATACCAGAATATATGTAAAAACAGTTGATCTGGTAAGCCAGTATACAATACATATTATAAGCAATGTTGCCTGCATTCTGAGCACATCTGCAAGAACTGATGCTAAAATAACTGTCACTGTACTTACTTTAGCAAAATCACAATATGGCAGCATATATTTTGAAACACTTCCTTCTGCTCCCCAGTTGCATGCCCATACTGCATGATTACTAAGTGATACCACCATAGTAATAACCGCATTAAAGAGCGGAACCAAATATGTTAAAGCAATACATTTTTTTACGCAGCTGCAAAACAGCTTAATCCTTGAATTATATAAAACAATCCTGTTTGGCAATAATTCTGTTTTGATTATTGTAACCATAAAAAAACTAAACAGAACTATTTCATACATACATATGAACCCATTCGACTTCCAGTCAAAAAAGAACAGAAAGTAATCAGCCACACATGCATCAAGTCCTTTCAGATAACCAGACATGAATGGAACCGTTTTCATTATCAGCATGACTGGTATCCCATACGCCAGCATAACGCTTAAATACTTTTTCACTCTTTCATTCATAGGTAAACCCCTTAACTTTACAGGAAATCCCTTTTTCGTGAATATATAATTCCTGCCGTTATAATGCCAGCGCATACACATAGCATCATACACAAGCCATATTTCCAGTAATTATATACCTCAGATATCCTATACATCATCATATAATTAATAAAGCAAAACCACTTCATGTAACATATTGATACAACATAATACACTATGCTGACAATAAAACCATATACCGCATTTGAAATATATGTAATAAAAAGCTGAACAATTGCAACTGTAATAAAACATACCAAACACATTAATAACATTATTGCCATATTAGTATTCTGTGGGATATCCCCACTTCCAAGAAAAATCCTGATAGTATTCTCGGAGGTTAATGAAATACCAGAATAAAATCTGCTATTTACTATGGCCATTCCCATCAGAAAATGTGTCGCACATATTATAATCATATATACACATGCAGCAATAACAACAATTAAGCATTTACTAATCCACCAGTATACAGGTGACCTTGACGCTACTATTATACTTTTGCCAAGCGCATTCTTATCAGAATTAATATATAATGCAATTATCAGCAGCAGATACAACACAACAAGCATGCCAAAAATAGGTATATCCATAGGTGTATTGCCACGAATTATGAATTTTTTTGCTCCTTTAAAGAAATACAGCATGGAATCTCCAAAAGATACACCATCAATGATTCCTTTATGTATGAACTTAACTGCACCTGTATAAAAAATCACCGCCTGCAATATACAATATACTATAAATGCTGCAAAAAACTTCCAGCTTGCATTACAAAACCGCCTGATATCTGCCTTGAAAACATTTTTAAAACATTTCATTTAAAACACCAGCTTTTTCTTTAATGGATAATAAGAATACACTAAAGTTATCGTAGAAGACTCTAGCTTTGAAAATTTCTTAGGATTCAGCTGATTAGGTCCCATATATGCCTGAAATCTTACTTCCTGAGTCTGTCCCGGATCTAATGTGATTCTCCTCATCGAATTACTAACCGGCTGTACACCATTGCTTCCGTTAAGCTCCTCAACAACGCATATAAAGCTTGGTACATAATTAATAACCTGATCAGTTGTATTTCTTAATCTTACAGTCATAACAATAATTCTTACATTTTTAGCTTTTTCTTCGCTTACATTCTTATACTGATCTGAAATCTTAGAATAATCCTCAAGAGTATATACTTTAGCATTAACAGGAGTTATCTCCAGCCCGTCTAAATCTGCCGGATTATCTTTTGTATAACTAACCTCCTCTGCATTTGGAAATGCTCTATTAACTCTTACTATCAATGCAATACATACTGCTGCTATGGCAATGCAAGCTGCCGTAATCAAAAATTTATAAAACTTCATTCGCTGCTCCTTTCCAAAAGAATATTACACCACTTACCAGTATAATAATTAACGGTTCCAGAATAAAACCTATAAGTCCATTATCCATAAGAACATTTGATGGACTAATATAAGACATAGGATTAAATGTATACAGTCCAAAAATATTTTTACCGACTGTAGATAACACACCTACACCATAATAAGCGATGAATGGTGAAATCATAACAAGAAATGCATTATCAAATAAAAATGCAACAGCTAATGAAACTACAGAAAAAGCTCCACCATATACAAAAAACTGAACAAGATAAATAATTATGTATACAAATGTATGATTATAAAACAGACATCCCATAAAAGACTTTCCTGAACCGATAAATAATCCATTTTCAACAGGAGAAAGTGCCGGAACACACATCATGGTTGCTATAAGATTCATTAATACAGGCAGAAGGACAAGCATTCCTCCCGAAACAAATGTTGTAATGAATCTGGCTGCATGCACCTTATTCCTCGATGCTCTGCTATAATACTGCAATATGTACTGGTTGTGATTATCCCTTGAAAAATTACCACAGTATGGCAATGCACAGAATAACATACACACATATACATATGCTGTTGCAAATGGATCAAAACCAATAAAAATTCCCATCCATGAATTAAAAACAGAAAAAGGATATGAGGCAACACTTCCATCAAATCCATTAAGAATATCCATATGTGGAATTACTTTATTAATAAAGGAACCTGTTGCAAGCA
>OKTG01000346.1_pt1 | contig 25089 bp, 18 predicted proteins | sample 1606091 | NCBI WGS metagenome assembly OKTG01 (sample SAMEA3879512, study PRJEB24766) | human gut metagenome | biome: human-associated habitat; feature: feces | place: USA | collected 1985/1987 | reverse complement strand
CATCGTTAATTACCTCCATTTTTATCAGAGAGTCAAAGCTCTTACAGAAAAATAACGACCGACTCAAAGTACAGTCCGTTTTAATCTGTACGAAAGATTTGACCGAAAAATTGTTACCAAATCTGACAGTAAATTACAAATCAGGTTACACCTTGATAACAACATTGTAACCATTATAACATCACTCTTTTAAAAAATCAACCCCAAAGCCCGTATTTTTTGCTAATTCAGAAAATTTGATGCAGTTTCACTCACAAAATCTTCATTTCAAGCACCAAATTAAAGCGAATTATTACAAAATTTGTAACCTTTTGTAATATTTACAGCGTACCGTCAACATAAATTTCGCATTAAAAAAGCAACTCCCGCACCAAGCATTGGAGCGGGAGCTGCTTTTATTCGGTTTCCGTAATACAATTATGAAAAAAACAGAGGAGAGAAAATTTCAAAATGAAATTTTGCTGAGTAAAATATGAATTAAAAATACATTTATACGACATTACTGGTATTCGCAAACACTTGCCCATTTGAGAAGGAACTCTCTCTCTTCGGGTTTGCCCTTAACAGACTGTGATGCGGCTACAATCGGAAGCCAGCGGTCAACATATTGACGGGCTGTGTCGGTCTTTGTGCAGTAAAGCTTCATATACTTTTCTGCAAGCTCTTCCTGATGATTCAAACGGAACAAGAGGTAAGTTCTTGCGGCATCGGCTGAACCGTTACCCTGTGTTGCGTGTGACCAGTCAATAACATACGGTGTACCCGACTCGTCAATGATAACATTACTCGGGTTGAAATCGCCGTGACAAACCTTTGTGTGGTTCGGCATACCGTTAAGACGGGTTTCAAGCTCATATCTTGTTGTTGCGTCAAGGTCGGTTTCGCTGATTTTGCGTTTCATCTTATCCTTGAGTTTGTTAAGCAACGGTGCTTTTTGGCTGAGGATTTTAACCTGAATGTCAACAAAGAGATTTAGGTATTCGTCCTCTTTTTCGGGATGCTCTGCCATAAGCTCCGCAAGAGTTTTGCCCTCGATGAAGGTGGAGATGATTGCCCATTTTCCGTCAATCTTTGTAACCTCTTCAATTTTCGGAATATTGAGTCCTGTTTCCTCAACTCTTGCCTGATTAAGAGCCTCGTTAAGAATATCTGATTTCGGATAACACTCGTCAAAAACTTTGGCTGCAAGCGCACCGTCTTTATAAACTACCTTGTTCTCTCTTTTTGCAAGAACTGTATCTAATTTCATAATAAAGCCCCTTTCGCTTTAAAATATTAAAAATTCATCAAGCAATCTTTCATTGCTTCGGTTATATTATACAACAATTTCAGGGGTTAGTACAGTGTAAAAATAACAAAATAATTTTAATTTTCTTTGTGCATTTAGCAAATACAAATAAAATATTTTTTACCTTTCAAACAAAAAGAGCAAGATATTTTATGCGAAGTGCATAAAAATTCGTTAAACTTTTAACTAAATATTTGTGAAACTTTTAACATTCTTTTGTGCATTGTGCATAATAGTTTGTAATATTAAAAGCACATTACGCCCGAGCGGAAGTTTATTTAAATTGAAAGTTGAAAATGGAAAATTCCGGTATTATCCATATACAACAAAACACCCTGCCACGGGGGCAGGGTGTTTTGTAATTATGCTTTACGAGATAGATTAAACAGTCTCGCTGTTGTTGCCATAGTAAGCATTAAGGTACATCTGCTTGATTTCCTTGAAGAGCGGATATCTTGGGTTTGCACCTGTGCACTGGTCATCAAATGCCTGCTCTGTCATAGCGTCAAGACGGTTGAGGAAGTCCTCTTCGTCCGGAACATAATCCTTGATAGAGTTCTTGATGCCGACTCTTGCCTTGAGGTCGTTAACAGCCTTGATAAGGTTTTCAACGCTCTCTGTATCATTCTTGCCGCCGAGGCCGAGGTAACGAGCTACTTCAGCATAACGAGCAAGTGTGTGCGGGTGATCATACTGTGGGAATGTACCCATCTTAGCAGGAACTTCTGCTGAGTTGAATCTGATTACCTGCTCAAGCATAAGTGCGTTAGCAATACCGTGCGGTACATGATGGAAAGCACCGAGCTTATGAGCCATTGAGTGACAAACACCGAGGAATGCGTTGGCGAATGCCATACCTGCCATTGTAGCAGCGTGAGCAACCTTCTCACGAGCAACAGGCTCGTTCATACCGTTGTCATAGCAAGCAGGGAGATACTCGAAGATAAGCTTGAGTGAACGGAGTGCAAGACCGTCTGTGAAATCTGTAGCCATCATTGAAGCATAAGCCTCAAGTGCGTGAGAAACAGCGTCGATACCTGATGCAGCTGTAAGTCCCTTAGGACCGCTCATCATGTTGTTAGCATCAACGATTGCCATTTTAGGCATAAGCTGATAGTCAGCAAGCGGATACTTAACGCCTGTATTCTGGTCTGTGATAACTGCGAAAGGAGTAACCTCAGAACCTGTACCTGATGATGTTGGGATAGCAATGAAGTATGCCTTCTCACCCATCTTCGGGCATGTGTAAACTCTCTTACGGATATCGCAGAAACGCATAGCCATATCCTGGAAGTCAACTTCCGGATGCTCATAGAGAACCCACATAATCTTGCCGGCATCCATTGCTGAACCGCCGCCGAGTGCGATAATGCAGTCAGGCTCAAACTTACGCATAGCCTCTGCACCCTTCTGAGCTGAAATAAGTGATGGGTCAGGCTCAACATCTGCGAATGTTGTATATGTGATGCCCATTTCATCGAGCTTGTCTGTGATTGGCTTTGTGTAGCCATTCTTATAAAGGAATGAGTCAGTAACGATGAATGCTCTCTTCTTACCCATTACATCCTTGAGTTCCTGAAGAGCTACAGGCATACAGCCCCTCTTGATATAAACCTTTTCAGGTGCTCTGAACCAAAGCATATTTTCTCTCCTCTCGGCAACTGTCTTAATATTGATAAGGTGCTTGCAACCAACATTCTCAGAAACAGAGTTGCCGCCCCATGAACCACAGCCGAGTGTGAGTGAAGGAGTAAGCTTGAAGTTGTAAAGGTCACCGATACCACCCTGTGAAGAAGGTGTGTTAACAAGGATACGGCAAGTTTTCATTCTTGATGCGAACTCGTCAATCTTTGCTCTTTCGTTTACAGCGTCAACATAAAGTGAAGATGTGTGACCGTAACCGCCGTCAGCAATAAGATGCTCAGCCTTTGCAATAGCATCTTCAAAATCTTCAGCTTTGTACATAGCGAGTACAGGAGAAAGCTTCTCGTGAGCAAACTCTTCGCTGATGTCAACTGATTCTACCTCACCGATAAGAACCTTTGTTTCCTCAGGAATTGTTACACCTGCAAGAGCTGCGATTGTAACAGGCTTCTGACCAACAATCTTAGCGTTAAGAGCGCCGTTGATGATGATAGTCTTTCTAACCTTCTCTGTCTCTTCCTCGTTAAGGAAGTAGCAGCCACGAGCCTTGAATTCCTTCTTAACTTTGCTGTAAATCTTCTTTTCAACGATAACAGACTGCTCTGAAGCACAGATCATACCGTTATCAAATGTCTTTGAGTGGATAATTGAGTTAACTGCGAGTAAAATGTCAGCTGTTTCATCAATGATAGCAGGTGTGTTACCGGCACCAACACCGAGTGCAGGCTTACCTGATGAATAAGCAGCCTTAACCATGCCGGGGCCGCCTGTTGCGAGGATGCAGTCAGCTTCCTGCATAAGTGTGTTTGTGAGTTCGAGTGAAGGAATATCAATCCAGCTGATGATACCCTCCGGAGCGCCTGCCTTAACAGCAGCTTCAAGAACAACCTTGGCAGCCTCAATTGTGCTCTTCTTAGCACGGGGATGCGGGCTGATGATGATACCGTTTCTTGTCTTAAGACAAACGAGTGTCTTGAAGATAGCGGTTGAAGTTGGGTTTGTTGTAGGAATAACGGCAGCGATTACACCGATTGGCTCAGCAATCTTCTTAATGCCGTAAGCCTTGTCTTCCTCAAGAACGCCGCAAGTCTTAACATTTCTGTAAGCATTGTAAATATACTCAGATGCGAAGTGGTTCTTGATAACCTTATCTTCTGCAACGCCCATGCCTGTTTCTTCAACAGCCATCTTAGCGAGCGGAATTCTCATCTGGTTAGCAGCAGTAGCGGCAGCAAGAAAAATCTTGTCAACCTGCTCCTGTGTGTAGGTAGCAAAAATTTTCTGAGCTTCTCTTACTCTTGCAAGGGCAGCTTCAAAGCTTTCTGCGTTATCTACGATAGGATACTCTTTTGTACTCATTTAATCTACCTCTTATCTTGCATAATTATATTAGATTCAGCAAAGCTGAAAATGATATCAAATTAATTTGCCTCAATTACTCGGCTTTCTCGGCAGCCTTACCGCTTGCCTTTGTTGCCTTTGTTGAAGAACTGCCTAAGTCAGCCTTGAATTTAAGGTTGTTTTTCTTAGCATAGTTCTGGGCATATGAACCGCTTGCTCCGTGGATTGTAACTTCCTTACTGCATTCTGCGAATACATTGTCGGGAATACTTGTAATACAAGCCGGAATTGTAATGTCTGTAAGCTCACGCGACTGATAAAAAGCATATTCATCAATCTTTGTAAGTTTACCGCTGTCGGGAAGAACAACATTGTTAAGTGCCGCACCCGAAAAAGCGCTCGGTCCGATTTCTTTGAGTGTACTCGGAAGCTTGATTTCTCTTAACTCAGAGCAGTTAAAGAACACGCTGTTGTTAAGGATTTCAAGACCTTCGGAAAGATTTACCTTTGTGAGGCTGTGACAGCTTGAAAAGGCATAATCTTCAATCTGCTTGATACTTGACGGAATTGTTACTTCCGTGATTTTGGAGCCATTGAACACGCTTGCACCGATTACGGTAACTTTGTAGTTCTTGTAGCTTTCGGGAATTTCAATAACCGTGTCAGAACCTGTGTACTTTGTAATCATAAGTTCTTCCTGATTGATAATGAAAAATCCGAAATCTCCGTCTGTAAGGTCAGGCTCTGTCGGCTCAACCTTGTAGCCGGGCTTACTGCTACTGCTTGATGATGTGTTGTCGTCACAACCGCATCCCGAGAGTCCGACCGCTGCTGATGCGCACATTGTGCACGCCATCAGAAAGCAAAGAATTCTTTTCATTTTTCTGGATCCTTTCAATTGTTGTTTCAGAATTTAGCTAATTCTCGATTGATTCTATTTTATCATCTTTGTTAAATATTTGTCAATGTTTTTTTGACCATTTTTCTACTTTTATCGGGTTCAATAATAATTACAAAAAGATTACACACTTATTGTTGCACTTCTCACAAAAAAGATAAAAATCCCGTAAAATCCGCTGTTTTTTGCGGTAAAAAATGTAAGAAAAATCCTCAGAAACTGCCGTTTTCGGCATATCATTGACGAATTAATCGACCAATGTCATATTTTCACAATAGGCGTTGTAAAATCAAGACCGCTCCTTTTTGGAATTTCATACGCAAGTGCCGAAATATCGTAGGCTAAAATGTCCTTTTCAAGCAATGCCTTTGTGTTGCCGCCTGTTCTGATACCGTTGCTTGCAGAGGTGACAATATTCAGTCGGCAGTCTTTGAGCAATTCCGCACCCTCGTTTGTAAAGCCTAAAACACGGACATACTCAATCGGGATTTGCGTATGAGCTTTTTCAATTCCGAGCAATGCACAGGCAAGTATTCTCCGTATGCGTGCATGAGTGTAGCGCTTTGTCTTTACAAGGTCGGCAATTTCTGATGAGGTACTGCAACGCACTGCCGCATCGGCAATTCTGTTTTCAAGCCCCTCACCCACATCGGGCAGTTTTGCAATGTCCTCTCTTGTCATAGTACGCAGGCGGTACAATAACGGTCTGTCAAGATTTTCGGGAAATGTGAATTCATCGGGAATGTATGGAGCGTACTTCTTCGCATTTTCACCGTTACGCAACATTTCTCTTATGTGTGACGCAGACGCAAAGCCCTCGCCCGCAATTCGGCTGTCGTGTGCAACACCTGTTCTTGAAACCGAGAACGGCTCAACACCCGTACCGTTCAATGCCTTTATATACTCAACGCCAAGAATATTGTTCGGTTCGCAGAGTACGGACGAAATCTCATCTCCGAAAACCGTTTTGACGGCGTTTTCAAGTTCACGGGGGTAGTATCCGCCGTTTTTCATTCCGTCACGCACAAGAGCCTGTACCCTTTCATCACAAACAGCGTTTGCGGATTTTTTGAGCAATTCGCAGTCACCGCTTTCACTGCCGAAAGCAAGGTAATTTGTGCATTTAAAAGCCGACGCAATCGCAACACCTGCCTTTGCAAAGCCCTCAGCCCCCGAAAGTGAGAACACAACGGGCAGTTCAAGCACCAAATCCGCACCGTTTTCAAGGGCAGATTTTGCACGGACAAATTTGTCGCACACAGCAACCTCACCACGCTGGGTAAAGCTGCCGCTCATAATTGCTATGACCGGCTCTTTAAGCACATTTTTTGCACTTTCGAGCAAATATTTATGACCGTTGTGAAACGGATTGAATTCGCAGATGACAGCTGTTGCCATAACTATTCCTCCGAAGCCTTTATTTCGCATACATATTGTAAAAAACACTTGAAAACATACATAATTTGGAGTATCATATGTATGTGTGACCTGTCAATTTTGAAAAGTCTTTTTCTGATTTACATTATAGTATAAAATATGACGACAGGCAAATATATTTCTTATATTTTAAACTGAAAACAACTACCAAAGGGGACGATTGTAATGAAAATTCTCGTAATCAACGCAGGCAGTTCCTCGCTCAAGTACCAGCTTATTGATACTGACAACGAGGCAGTTCTCGCAAAGGGTAACTGTGAAAGAATCGGTCAGAACGGTGCTTTCATTGGTTTTAAAACACCCGACGGCAAAAAAATCAACCGCAAAACACAGATGCTTAATCACACTCAGGCTTTTGAGGCTGTTAAAAATGCACTCATAGATCCCGAATACGGTGCAATCAGCGATTTGTCCGAGGTTTCCGCCGTAGGTCACAGAGTTGTGCAGGGCGGTGCATACTTTGACAAGTCGGTGCTTGTAAATAACTCGGTAATCAACAAAATCAGAGAGCTTGCTCCTCTTGCACCTCTTCACAACCCTGCACATCTTCAGGGCATTGAGGCCTGCACAAGAGTTTTCGGTCCGAAAGTTCCGCAGGTTGCGGTTTTTGATACTGCTTTTCACCAGACAATGCCCGAAAAAGCATTTATGTATGCAGTGCCTTACAAGTATTATGAAAAGTTCGGTGTAAGAAAGTACGGCTTTCACGGCACATCTCACCGTTATGTTTCCGAAAAAATGGCTGACCTTATGGGCAGAAAAAAGGAAGAGCTCAAGCTTATTACCTGTCACATCGGCAACGGTTCTTCAATCACAGCCGTAAAGGGCGGTAAGGTTATCGATACTACAATGGGACTTACTCCTCTCGGCGGTTTTATGATGGGTACCCGTTCAGGTTCACTTGATCCGTCTGTTATCACATTTATCGCTGAAAAAGAGCATCTCACTCCCGAGGAAATGTCAAAGATTCTCAACAAGGAATCGGGTCTTTTGGGCATTTCAGGCGTTTCATCTGACGACCGTGATGTTTGTGCAGCCGAAGCAGACGGCAATATGAGAGCTCACCTTGCCCACGAAATGCTTTACTACCAGATTGCAAAGTACATCGGCAGCTATTATGTAGCGCTCGGCGGTTGTGACGGCATCGTATTCACGGCAGGTATCGGTGAAAACCAGCCTATGCTCCGTGAAAAGGTTTGCGACTATCTTGAATGCCTTGGCGTTAAGTTGGATAAGGAATTCAACAAGCAGGCTACATGCGGTGTTACAGGCACACTCTCAACTCCTGATTCGGCAATCAGAGTTGAACTCATTGCAACCGACGAAGAAATGGTTATTGCAAGAGATACAAGAGCCATTGTTGAGGCACTTTAATTGAAATAAATCTGCCACGCAGTAAATATTACATAAGAAAACAGGTTGTCATATGACAGCCTGTTTTTTGTTTATGGTTATTTTACGGCGAGCCGCCGTTCCCCTTTCGTGTAGACAGTTTGCAATGTAAAAAACATATTATGCCCGAGCGAAAGTTTTTTGAAATTGAAAGTTGAAAATGGAAAATTGAAAATTGCGGTCGGGCAGACAGTTTGCAAAATGCAAATCATTGTTGCCCGACTGTTTTTGTATATATAGAAGTTGCGTTTAAATGTATGGGCGGATATCATCCGCCCGCAAGGCTACCACTACTGCAAAAACTACGAATCCGCAACTGTTCCGTCCGTCACGGTGTCGCTTGTGTCCCTGAATAAAAGTGTAATGCACCAGATTGCGGAAAGTCCGACAAGGATATAAACAATACGGCTTATGATTCCTGTCTGTCCGCCGCAAATCCACGCAACAAGATCAAACTGAAAAATGCCGACACTTCCCCAGTTGAGTCCGCCGATAATAAGAAGCGTCAATGCTATTTTATCGAGCATTCAAAGTCCTCCTTTGTATTTGCTGAAAATAGTATTGACGCAATTTTTCGTTTTATTCAATTTAAATCAGAATTTAATTAACAATGCAAGGAGCAAAATCAGCACTCCGAGGAAAATTACCGCACCGCCGATCATTCTTGTGATTTTTACGGCTTTCTGAATTTTGAATTTTGAAATCATATTTTCCGTGGGAAACGGAAGAATAATGAGCATAATTCCGAGAATTACACAGCTTGCAAGTGCGACGGTAAGACCAACCTCTCTTGCAAACGAGAGCATAAAAAGTCCGATTGGAATTCCGAACACACAAATCATATTGATTACCGCAAACAGCTTGCCGAAACGCTCGCCCTTTTCGTAAAATTTATTTGCTTTAATATGACACTCATCATCACAATACTGGTCAAAATACGATATCTGTTTTCCGCAGAATTCACATTTTTTCATGGACACACCTCGTTGTTTCATTTTAAATCGTTCACAGAATATTTTAACATACAAATCGACATATTTCAACTTGAACAAATGTACATTTTCGGGTATATGCTTTGTTGAAAAAATTTTTGCAATGTGGTATGCTGAAAAGAGGTGATTTTATGGAGAGCTTTTTCGTTGCGCTTAATGCGGTTCTGCCGATGTTCATAATGCTTTTCATCGGTTTTCTTGTGAGAAAATTAAAAATTTTGCAGGACAGCTTTCTGCCTCAGCTTAACAAAATTGTTTTCAATGTATTTTTTCCGTTTCTGATGTTCAATAACATCTACGGCTCGGATTTTTCAAGCGTTTTCAGCCCGAAGCTGCTTGCCTTTGCGGTTATTGGCGTGTTCACGATTTACTTTTTGTCAATCGGGTTTACACTCCTTGTTGAAAAGTCAAATTACAGCCGTGGTGCGATGATTCAGGCAATTTACCGCAGTAATTTTGTCCTTATGGGACTTCCTATTGCGGCGAATATTTTCGGCAAGGATAAGCTTGGCATGACAGCCGTGCTTGTTGCTGTTGTTGTTCCGATTTACAATATGCTTGCCGTCATCACGCTTGAAATTTTCAGAGGGCAAAAAATAAATGTGCTGAAAATTTTAAAAGGCATTGCCAAAAATCCGCTGATTATCGGCTCTGCACTCGGACTTCTGTCTGTTGCGTTCAATATAAGCCTTCCGGAAACAATTGACAAAACGGTTTCGGATATTGCGGCGGTTGCAACTCCGCTTGCGCTGATTGTACTCGGTGCGTCTGTCACATTTGACAGCATAAAAGGCTGTTCACGCAACCTCATAATCTGCATAATCGCAAGACTTGTTGTTGTGCCGGCACTTTGTCTGGGTACGGCGGCGCTTATAGGAATCAGAGGTGTTGACTTTGTGTCGCTTATCGGACTTTTTGCATCGCCGTGTGCGGTTTCGTCATTCACAATGGCTCAGCAAATGGACAGCGACTTCAAACTTGCAGGTGCGGCGGTTGTGTTCACTTCGGTTTTAGCGTGTTTCACGATGTTTTTGTGGATTTTCTTCTTCAGGCAGGCAGGTTTCTTTTGATAATCCGCACAAATTTCAGACACATGATTTATTCAATGTGTAAAGTTAAACGATATTATTACTATCAATAACAAAAAATAGTATAACAGTCTTGACTTTTATTACTATTAGTGTTAGAATACTCGCATAGGGTAATGGTTTACAGGAAATGACTTGAAATCCTGCAAGGTTAAACTGTTACTTTATTAAACAGCTATTTCCTTCTTTTTTTATTATTTTGTGGGCGTAAGAAAACGGAGTGCGTAATGCACTCCGTTTTCTTTTATACGAATTTTCTGAATATAACAAAATAATTGCAACACCGTAGCATCCGCCCATACATTTAAACGCAACTTCTATATATACAAAAACAGTCGGGCGACAATGATTTGCATTTTGCAAACTGTCTGCCCGACCGTAATTTTCAATTTTCCATTTTCAATTTTAAAAAACTCCCGCTCGGGCATAATATGTTTTTATTATTACATACTATCTTCCCGAACCGGGTGCAGCGGCACGCTGCCGATCAATCTGTTTTTTGATTTTGTCAAAGGTTACACCGTATTTTTCGGCAATGTCTTTGGCATAGCTTACACCTTGAGGCGGAGCGATGAAAACCTTGAACGAACGCTGTCCGTTTTCGACACCTGTTACCAGACTTTCAACCTTGCTGTCGCCCTTTACGGTTGTGTTCACCTCGTCAAGATTGCGAGCCAAATCGTGCATATGGGTATTAAAAATCGCCCTTGTGCCGAGATATCGCATTGATTTGACAACATCACGGGCAATGTACAAGCCCTCGGCAACATTGGTTGTTGCAAGGCTTTCGTTGAGCAAAAGCAGGCTGTAACGGCTTGCCGAGGAGAAAATTTCGGCAAGTCTTTTGCTTTCTTCACCGAGTCTGCCGAGGTCAACGGTATCGTTTTCATCGGCAGGAAAATGCGTAAAAATGCTGTCGCATGGGCTGAATTTCATCTGCGTTGCAGGAACATATATTCCGTTCTGAGCAAGCAGAAACGCAAGTCCGACCGCCTGAGTAATCGTGGTTTTACCGCCACGGTTCGGACCTGTCAGAATGTAAATTCGCCTGTCATCGTTAAAATCAATATCGTTTGTGACAATATTCAAATTCTCACCGTTTGCCGATTTTATGCCGAGTTTGAGGTTGTAAACATCTCTAAGACAGCAGTTTCTGTCCTCTTTCGGCAAAACTTCTGCCTTGCACAGCGGAAGATTTTTCTTTTTCATCTTATCACAAAGCTCTGCAAAACGAATATAGAAAATGATTTCGGGCATAAGCGAAACGAACGAGTAGCCGTTTACATTGACATATCTGTTGAGCATTGATTTTATGTCATTTACGGTTCTGCGGAGGATATCGGTCACAACATTTTTGAGTGCGTCAGACATAGGATCTGCGCCGGTCAGCGAGCTGTTCATAGTGTGGTTTACATCCTGCTGAGCGCCCACAACGAACTGTCCAAGTCCGAACTGAGAGGTTGACGGATTGGACGGATGAAAGCTTAAAAATCCCGAAACATCGTTGCCGTGGTGCAGTTCGCTGTCACGGTTTGTAAACTTCATAAATCTTTTGAGAATACCGCTGTCGGTAAATTCTTTGTCATTGAGTGAGATTACACCCACACTCTTTGGGCGGAGCAAATCGTCAAGATTCACACCGAGTGTAATGCTCTTGAGCTTTTGAGCCTTTGCAAGCGTATCTATTATATCCTTTTTTAGTTCGGGAAAACCGCTGTCATTGTAAATTGACTGAACATTTTTCTTGAGCTCAAGCAGGCCCTGCGACTTTACTTCAATTGTTTCAAGCGTGTTTTTTATTCTTGTAATGCAATCGACATAGCCGTCCATTTCACGAAGTCGGTTTACAAGCTGCCACAAGGAAGATGCCTCGGTATCCTTTTGAAAGCGCTCAATTTCACGCAAATCGTTCAGCTTTACAAGAAGTGCGGATAGATCATCACGAAGTTTCGGAAAACGGAGAAAATCCTCAAAAACATCGCAACGATATTTTATAACTTCCTCGTCATCCGTAATATTTATCAGCAGCTGCTTTATGCTGTTGCGTTCATACTGCTCTTTTGTGAGAGCGTCACATATATAATCAACCGACAAATCATTCAGCGCCTCTTTGTTGAGAGTTCTGTAGGATGCATTTGAATTTGTCGGGTGCAATAAGCTGAAATTTTCCATAATTCACCGCCGAAAAAATTTGCCGTGTAACGGCTTTAATTGAATGATAGCACAAAAAATTTTTGTTTTCAACCGACAAATCGAAAATTTGCACTTTGGCTGATTGTGTGATATCATAGCTTTGGAGCAGATTGCTCTCAAAACCAAAATAACGGTCGGGAGGATTGACTTATGGATAAAAAGATGCTTGACAGAATTAACGAGCTTGCAAAAAAGAAAAAGGAACAGGGACTTACCGAGGCTGAGCAAAAAGAACAGAAAGAGCTGTACAAAATTTATCTCGGTGAAATCCGCACACAGTTCAACGCAACACTTGACAATGTAAGCGTTGAAGAAAAGGACGGCACGGTAAAACCGTTCAAAGAGGCATACAAAAAGCCGTATGACAAAAACTGATTTTGACATTCAGACAGAAGTCATGCGAAAATTTAATTACACAGTCAAACAAAAAAGCAGTTCCGATTTTGGAACTGCTTTTGTTTTATAAAGTTATTTAATTACTTGTATCTTCTTCCGCCCTTTTGGCTGTTCTTTGGAAGCTGAATTTCGGCAGTATCGTACTTACTGCGTCTTTCGGACTTTCTGCCTGAAGATGAGTAATCATCGGCATAATCATCGTTACTGCTGTAACGCTGTGGCTGTGCAGATTTGCTCTTTGGAGCGTTACTTCTGCCGCTGACTGTGACTCTCTTCTTTCTGTTGAGAACAGTTGAAATTACAAAGTACGCAATGCCTGCAACACCAAGTGAAAGTAAAACGAGTGAAACATAGAACATCCAATGACCGTTGTCACCCTTGCTGTTATTGTTCTTGATGAAGTTAAAGTCATCACCGTCAGAACCCGATGTGTCGGTATTTTTAAGATTTTTTGCGATATCCGACCAGTCGTTGCTTGAAAGAGTTTTTTCGTCAATGTTATCGTCAGACTTGATGAGCGACGCTGACGGAGCAGTATTTGACGGAGCAACATAGGACTGACCGCCGCCTACATATGACGGCTCAGAGTAGTAGTAAGTCTGACTGCTGCTGTAATTATTGTCATAACTGTTATTGTTGTAGTCATAGCTACTGTCATAGTTATAGCTGTTGTCATATGACGAATCACTTGACGAATAGCCGGGATCTACATATGATGAACTGTCCGAAGAATCCGGATACACAGGATCGGGCTGTGGCTGCGGCTCAGGCTCCGGTGATGGTTCCGGTTCGGGTTCGGGCTCGGGCTCCGGCTCTACGGGATCAACAATAACGCTTGAATCTCCGCCGGGATCAACCTCCTCACCGACTGCCGATACGGAAAAGCTCACAGCAGAAATGCTCAAAAGTGCCGTCAGAAAAATTGCGCAAAGCTTTGAATGTTTTTTCATAAAAGCCCCTTTCTTCAGAATAATCTGAAAATGCGTCTGTTGTATGTCCGATATCAATTATTTTGAGCTTTTATCGGATGCCGATGTTGTTGACGCCGCTGTTGTAGGCTCAACCGCAACGAAGAAGAGTTCGGGCTTATACTTGTCAATAACCGAAGTGTTTTCTTCATACTTGAGTTTCTCTGCAAGACTGTCAATGTACTTTGAAAATTCGTCTGACTTCATTGACGCAAGTACACCGGCTCTGTTTGATTCGTTGCCGATATAGCTGTCAACATCCTTGTTGACGTCTTTCTTATAAACGAGATAGTAGATTGCGCTGTCGCCGCTGCCGACCTTGAGAGTTTCAGCCTTGCCTGTTTTAAGCTTGCCGATAGCCTTTTTAAGCTCGTCACCGATTGAGCTCTTGTCGAGAACTTCTACATTTGAAACAGAAGAATCTGTTCCCGAACCGCTTGACTTCTTGTATGATGCAATAACATCATCAAAAGAACCGCCCTTGTTAAGGTCATTCTTGTAGCCGTTAAGCTGATCCTCAACCTTCTTGATTTCCTTGTCGCTCATTGCAACATTCTTTGATGAACCTGCCTCATCTTTTGTTGATGTATAAAGGTTCACGGGAAGATATGAGTAGTCCGTATAGTTTTCCTTGAAATACTTTGTAAGGTCGGCGTCGGAAACTTCCTTTGAACCGCCCTTGCCGTAAACTGCTTTGAAGAGAGCCTCATACTTTGTGTTGTAGAGAGTTGTGCAGTATGCAAAGCTGTCGAGTGAAACGCCGTACTTTTCATACTGCTTCTTCATCGGCATTACATAACCCTGTGACGCATACGGACCGACATTCCAGTATGTTTCAGCCTGACTTGTTGCGGAGTCAAGAGTTGCCTGACCGATGTTTACATTTTCCTTTTTAAGCTGTTCGTCAACTACGAGGTAGCTGAGGCACATTTTCTTAGCCTGATCTTTAATCCACTCTCTTGCAACCTGCTCGTTGCCGTCATCGTCCTTGATTTTTTCATCAAGCCACTTGTCAGATGTCGAATCATAATCGTCAAGCTTTTTAGCAAATGACTCAGCCTGACTGTAAGCTGCATTGAGTGAGTAGATATAAACGCCGATGGCAAGCTCGTTATCGCTTGTCTTATACGACCATTCTTTGTTAAGAGTTGTGGGTGTACAACCTGCAATTGCAAAAACTGAGAACATCATAACAATTGCAAGTAAAAATGAACCAACCTTGATATTAGGCTTCATAGTTTTTTACCGTCCTTCTGAAAAATTAAATGCAAAGTGTCCTGCAAACACACTTTCACAGGATAATGTACCTTACGATTATACACAAAAAAATCGTCATTGTCTACATTTTTATAAAATTTTGTTGAGAATTTCCACCGAAAAACAGCATTTTTGTAGTTTCGGGGGATTTTTTCTTAACAAATTACGGTTTCATGCCGTAAAATTACTGCACACCGAAAATTTTGGTGAGGATTTCAAGCGGAGCGGAACTGTTTTTGCACTCAACCGCAACGCACGGTTTTGCTCCGGCAACAAGCTTTGCCTTTCCGCCCAAAGCAATGAGCAAGTCGGCAACCTGAGGGGATTTGAGTTCGTTTACAAAGAGCATGAGCGTTGTGCCGTTCTGTCTGATTTCGTAAATACCCATTGAGTAAGCCTTGTTACGCACAAGGGCAATGTCGATAAGTCCGAGAACCGAGTTCGGAATCTTGCCGAATCTGTCCTGCAGCTCGTCAATAACATCGTCTGCGTCCTCGTTACTGCGGATATCGGCAATTCTGCGGTAAACATCAAGACGAAGTGTAAGACTTTCAACATAGCTTTCGGGAATATGAGCGTCAACCGAAATATCAATAAGACAGTCGAGGTCTTTTGTGACATTCTGCTCGCCCTTTTCCTCGCTTACTGCCTCATCAAGAAGCTTGAGGTACATATCGTAACCGACCGATTCCATATGCCCGTGCTGCTGTGCGCCCATAATATTGCCCGCACCTCGCAGTTCAAGGTCACGCATTGCAATGCGGAAGCCGCTGCCGAATTCTGTAAATTCCCTGATTGCGGCAAGCCTTTTCTGCTGAATCTCCGTGAGAACCTTGTTCCGTCTGAAGGTAAAGTAGGCATATGCCCTTCGTGAACTTCTGCCCACACGGCCTCTGAGCTGATGCAACTGCGAAAGTCCCATACAGTCGGCATTTTCTATAATAAGGGTGTTGGCATTCGGCAAATCGACACCCGTTTCGATAATTGTCGTGCAGACAAGCACATCAATCTCCTGTTCAAGCATTTGTCGCCAAACTTCGCTGAGTTCGCCCTCTTTCATTTTGCCGTGACCGATTGCGATTTTTGCCTCGGGAACAGCCTCCTGAATTTTTGCGGCACATGAAGAAATTGTTTCAACATTGTTGTGAAGATAGAACACCTGACCGCCACGGCGGAGTTCACGGCGGATTGCCTCGTTGATAACCGCATCATCGTGTTCAAGCACATAGGTCTGAACAGGCTGACGGTTTGTCGGCGCTTCTTCGATAACGCTCATATCACGCAGACCGCTCATCGCCATATTGAGGGTTCTCGGAATAGGAGTAGCCGAGAGCGTAAGCACATCGACATTTTTGCACAGTTCCTTGAACCTCTCCTTTTGAGCAACACCGAAACGCTGTTCCTCATCTATGATTGCAAGTCCGAGGTCACGGAATTCAACATCCTTCTGCACAAGTCTGTGAGTTCCGACAATCATATCAATTTCTCCTCGCTTTAGCTTTTGGAGAATTTCTTTCTGCTGTTTTGCTGTACGGAATCTTGAAAGCAGTTCCACACGAACGGGATAGCCCTCAAAACGCTTGATTACCGTCTGATAATGCTGCCATGCGAGGATTGTTGTGGGGCAGAGCAATGCGCATTGCTTTGAATCTGCAATACACTTAAAGGCGGCACGGAGTGCAACCTCTGTTTTGCCGAATCCGACATCACCGCAGAGAAGTCTGTCCATCGGCGACGAACGCATCATGTCATGCTTGATTTCCTCACAACAACGCAGCTGGTCGGGAGTTTCGTCATATTCAAAGCTGAGTTCAAAATCTCTCTGCCACTCGTTATCAGCCGAAAAGGCATAGCCCTTGGCTTTCATACGCTGTGAGTAAAGCTCAATAAGCTCCTTGGCAATGTCCTTGACAGAGGTTTTAACCCTTGCCTTTGCCTTTTGCCAGTCGCCCGAACCGAGTCGGTTTAGCTTAACCCTTGAATCCTCTTTCGGACCTATATATTTTGCAACCATATCAAGCTGTGTGACAGGCACATAAAGCACATCGCCCTTTGCGTAGTCAATCTTGATATAGTCCTTTATAACTCCGTGAGTATCAATTTTTCTTATACCGCCGAACACACCGATACCGTGAACATTGTGTACAACATAATCACCGGGGGCAAGCTCGGAAAGGCTGTAAATTTCCTGTCCCGTCTTTTTTTTCTTCTTTTTGGACTTTTCGGGACGGTACGAAACCTGACTGTAGGTTATTGCAAAAAACTTTTGTGACGGATACTCAAAGCCCGCACTCAATGCACCCTGCATAACAAGCAATTCGCCCTTTGAAATCTTATCCGCACCCTCGCTGTAAACAGCGTTTATGCCGTCTGCGTTAAAGGTGTCACAAAGATTTTTGGCAGCTCTTTCTGTTCCTGCAAAGATAACGCCCTTGCTTTCGGGGGTAAAAAGTCCGTCAACATCTTCTTTTAGCTGTTTATACGAACCGCCCCATGCCGAGAGCTGTTTTGTTGAAAAGCTGATGATTTCCGACAGCTTGAGAGGCATACTTCCGTGAACAAAGTTTTCAAGCACGATTGTTCCGTGACTTTGCAAAAACTCGGTACATTCGTTGAATGTGAGCGCAAAGCGGTCAAAACCTCTGCAAAGGGTTCCGTCCTCAAAGCCTTGCATAAGGGTTTCATTGCTGATAAAGTCCATTGACTTTCCCCGTTCCTGAATTGCAGTAAATTCGGACGCAAAAACGAGGGTGTTTCTGTCGAGATAATCAAAAAGCGACTCGGGTTTATCGTAAATCTGATTGATAAATTTGTCCGCATTGGCAATCATTGCACCGCTGCGGATAAGCTCTGCCTCTGAAAAAAGTTTTTCCTTGGCTTTGGCGCTGTTCTTGGAACGGAGGAGCTTTGCCTTGTGTTCAATTTTATCTGCAAGGGCGGCTCTGTCCTCAATTACGATTTCGGTTGAGGGCGAAAGCGTAATTTTGTCAGCCTTTTTAAATCTTCTCTGTGTTTCAATGTCAAAATAGCTGAGGTCGGTAATTTCATCGCCCCAAAATTCACATCTCACGGGATAGTCGCTGTCGGGCATAAAAAAGTCGAGAATACCGCCTCTCAGCGAAAACTGACCGCTGCCCTCTACCGCATCAAAGCGTTCGTAGCCGAGCAGAGTAAGCGCCTTTGTCGCCTTTTCAAGTGAGAGCTCCCTGCCCTCTTCAAATTCAATAACCGACTGTTCAAGCACATTTCTCGGAACGGTAAGCTGTGCCGCCGCATCAACACACGCAATTGCAACATCGCATTCATGATTGATAAGCTTGAGCAAAACTTTAAGTCTTGCGTGCTCGTACTCGTGCGAACGGCTCTGAAAGTCAAGAAAGTTGAAGTCACGCACGGGATAAACATAGGCACGCAGTCCCATGCACGAAAGGTCATTGCACAAAGTTTGCGCCTCTTTTTCATCGGAGGCAAGACAAAATGCCGTGACGCCCTTGGGGCGGCACAGCGCATAGATGATATTTGATTTGTTGATTGTTGAAAGTCCCGAAGCACAGACCGTTCTGCCCGGCTTGACATTTTTTTCAAGCGTTTTGAAAACGGGCGAGTCTTTCAGAACATCAACAAGAAAGTTGAGATTATTCATTTTTTTGTCCCTTTTCAGTTGAACAAATTCATAGCACGGTCGGTTTTGCCGTCAATAATCAGCTCGATTGCTTTTTCGGCATTGTCAAAAATTTCATCGAGTTTTTTCATTTCATCGGGAGTGAACTTTGAAAGCACCCAGTCGGCAAGGTCCCAGTCGGGATTTGGCTTTGCGCCTATGCCAACCTTGATGCGGGGGAATTTATCGCTTCCGCTGAGATAGATTATACTGCGCATTCCCCTTTGACCGCCGTCACTGCCCTTTGAACGGATACGCATTTTTCCGACATCAAGCGAAATGTCATCAAAAATTACAATGACATTTTCGGGTGGAATTTTGTAGAAGTTCATTGCTTCAACAACTGCCTGACCGCTGTTGTTCATATATGTTGTGGGTTTCATCAGCATAACTTTTGCGCCGTTTACAGTGCAAGTGCCGATAAAGCTTTTGTATTTTATTTTGTTCACATCACAACCGAGCTTGTCGGCAATGTGGTCAATTGCAAGCCAGCCTGCGTTGTGACGAGTGTTTTCGTATTTTCTGTCGGGGTTGCCGAGTCCCACTACAATGTACTCGATTGAACCCGTTGATTTGTTTTTTCCGAACATATCCGTTTTCCTCTTATTTATATTATATGTATTCTGAAATTTAAATTAACCTTTTCCGAAGCTTACGACAACCCAGTCATCGTTGCCGAGATGATAAGGATTTCCGCAATACGGGCAGTTGCGTTCTCTTGTTGCATCAAAGCTTGCGCCGCAGCTTTTACAGTTTACTTTTTTCATTGTGAAAACTCCGTCATCCATGGCGTTCACACTTCTGCAAACGGTAAGTCTGAACTTTTCGTTTTTAACCCTAAATGAAGAATTTTTGTTTTTCACGGTCGTTGCGTAAACGGTCATATCAACATAGCAACAGCCGTTTGTGACATTGAATGAATTAAGCTTTGACACTCCTCTGTACTTGATGTCAACAATATCTCCGAAAGGATTTTTCATCGGATTGCCCTCATAGACTGCGAGGTTTGTGTAATCATCGCTGAAAATCATAATCTTGAGCAAAGCAAGCACCTTGCCGATAAAGTATTCATATGAGAAGTTGGGATTAACCTCTTTCATAAGCCACGGAAGTCTTTTCTGACAATTGAAGTGCGGACCTATCATAGGAATGCTCTTTGCCGCACCGACAAAAAGTCCAAAAAGCGTTTTTAATGCCCATGCAAGGTACCCCGCCAAAAGTCCGCCGAGCAGTACGGGGATTGCTCTTACGCCGATTTCATAGACCATATTTGCGGTTGCGGGATCAAAAGTTCCGTCCTTTACAACCACCCATACCGTAAATGCCGCAACGGCGGCAATTCCGCCGAGAAGGTACGGAGCAAGCACCTTTTTCGTTGACTTGTTCGCAAGCGAATAGGTTTTTACAAAGTAGAAGTTTGTAACCTTCGGAAACAAATCGTCCATAATAAAGCGAGTTTTGCAGTTTTTACAACCGTTGAGAAGCTCTCTTACACTGCTTACCGCACCGCAGTTTGGACACGAACACGCAACCTCGGAATTTTGGTTTTCAAGCCTTGTAATCATTGTGTAAAAGAAAAATCTGTCCTTGATTTTTTTCTTTTTCTTTCCGTCTTTAAAGTATTTCTCCGTAACCTCATATGTCTTTGACGCAATGTTACTCTTACATTCGCCCATATCGTAGGCAGTACAAGCATTTATGGGGACTTCATTCTTCACCGTTTCCTTATCGGTAAAAGCGGTCTGAATCTTTACACCCTTTTCGTCAAGTCTTTTCTTCTGTAGGTCAAGCGCAAAGTCGAGGTCGATTGACGCAATATCCGGATTTTTGCCCTCATTGCACCACAATTCGTACTCATCGACAAAGCTGTTCATTATTTTGTTATCTGAATCGGAGCCGTAAACTATACCAAACAAAATTAAATCACCCTCCCATATTGTACCGTTTTATTCATGAAAAATTTGCAGTAAAACAGCGAAATGGCGGGTTAGTCAAAACCCGCCTGTTTATTCACATAATTAAATTGTTCGCCTATCAACCGAAAGCGGCTGTGAACGGCTTGTCGTTGTAGATTCTTGCGATAGCCTCTGCAAATGTAGGAGCAACAGGAAGAATTGTGAACTTGTCAATCATCTTTTCCTTCGGAACAGGAATTGTGTCAAGAAGAACAACTTCTTTGATTGCACTGTTCTGGATTCTCTCGATTGCAGGACCTGAAAGAACTGCATGAGTAGCGCAAGCGTAAACCTCTGTTGCACCGCCCTTTTCAACAATAGCGTTAGCGGCATTGCAGAGAGTACCTGCTGTGTCAATCATATCGTCAACGAGGATAACCTTCTTACCCTTAGCGTCACCGATGATGTTCATAACCTCACAAACATTAGCCTTTGGTCTTCTCTTGTCGATAATAGCAAGACCTGTGCCGATTTTTGAAGCAAAGTTTCTTGAACGAGTTACAGAACCGAGGTCGGGAGAAACAACGATATAATCATCATTGTTGCCGCCGATTTTCTCTCTCATATGGTTTGCGAGAAGTGATGCACCCTGAAGGTGGTCAACAGGAATGTTGAAGAAGCCCTGAATCTGATTTGCGTGAAGATCCATTGTAAGCACACGGTCAGCACCTGCACAGGTGATGATGTCTGCACAAAGCTTAGCCGAGATCGGATCTCTTGCCTTAGCTTTTCTGTCCTGTCTTGCATAGCCGAAGTATGGCATAACAACTGTGATTCTTGCAGCAGATGCACGCTTCATGGCATCAATCATTATGAGCATTTCCATAAGATTGTCGTTGACGGGAGCACAGGTTGACTGAACAATAAAGCAGTCGCTGCCACGAACAGATTCGTGAAGAGAAACAGAGATTTCGCCGTCTGAGAACTGTGTACAGTCACTCTTACCAAGCGGCAGACCGAGACAGCCTGCAATTCCCTGAGCTACATCAACATTTGAACTGCCGGTGAAAATTTTAATGTCCTTACCGTGAAAATTCATTGCAATAACTCCTTTGAATTTTAATGTGTGTAGTATATGTTTACCAATGATTAACCGAGCAATTAACAGCTGTAACCCTTTGCCCTTGCAATTTCGTTAAGCTGTTCAAGCTGAGCCGGATCATTTGCACCCAGAACCGTATCACTGCACTGAGCCGTGAATGCTCCGACCTTTCTTCCGTCCTCAAGCAAAAGCTTGATTGCGTCGGGAAGATAATATTCCTTTGCGCTGTTATCCGACTTGATTCTGTCGAGAACCGAAAGAAGAAGCTGACAGTCAAACCAGAAACCGCCCGAGTTTACTTCATTTATTTTGAGAGTTTCCTCATCAGCGTCTTTCTGCTCAACAATTGCACGCAGATTTCCGTTTTCGTCACGGACAATTCTGCCGTAACCTGTCGGATCGTCAACCTTTGCGGAAATAACCGTTGCGGCACAACCGTTCTCAATATGAGCCTTCAGGGAATCCTCAATAGTCTTGCTGTCCATAAACGGAGCGTCGCCGTTGAGAATAACAACATTGCCGCTGTGCTTTTTAATGAAATCCTTTGCCATCATCACAGCGTGACCTGTTCCGAGTCTTTCAGCCTGAAACACGCTTTCAACGGAAAAATCGAGGGTTGAAAGATACTCTTCGACACACTCTTTTTTAAAGCCCTTGACAACACAGATGTCGTCAATACCGGCTTTCCTTAAAGCCGACATAACCCAGCAGAGCATCGGTCTGCCGAGCACCTCCGACAATGTTTTCGGTTTGTCGGATTTCATTCTTTTGCCCTCGCCGCCTGCGAGGATAACGGCACAATTCTTCATTTTTTCTCCTTTTATCTGTGACAAAACAACAAAGATGCAGACAGTCCTGTCACAAGGCACTCGTTCATACCATAATATTATCTCACAAAAATCACAAAATTCAAGAGAAAATTACAAAAATCGGGCAAAAAAAGGCATTTTAAACGATTTATACAATATTGTCGAAAATAAAACTCGTTTTTTATAAGAAAAAAGTTTGAAAAAAATATAGCTATTTTGACCAAAGTTTGTTATAATATTCGATAGGCTTATACAAGCAGGCAGGTTTTACCAAGGGGTAAGTCTGCCACAGCCGTATATCTTAATTTATTTTTAGGAGGATTACCAGTTATGGCAAACAAATGGGTTTACCTTTTTACAGAAGGTAATGCTAACATGCGTGAGCTCCTCGGCGGTAAGGGTGCCAACCTTGCAGAAATGACAGGTCTTGGACTTCCTGTACCACAGGGCTTCACAATTACAACAGAAGCTTGTACTCAGTATTATGAGGACGGCAGAGAAATCAACGCTGAAATTCAGGCTCAGATCAACGAGTACATCGAGAAGATGGAAGAGATCACAGGCAAGAAGTTCGGCGACAAGGAGAACCCCCTCCTCGTTTCAGTTCGTTCAGGTGCTCGTGCTTCAATGCCGGGTATGATGGATACAATCCTTAACCTCGGTCTTAACGAAGATGTTGTTGAAGTTATCGCTAAGAAGTCAAACAACCCTCGTTGGGCTTGGGACTGCTACAGAAGATTCATTCAGATGTATTCCGATGTAGTTATGGAAGTAGGTAAGAAATATTTTGAAGAGCTCATCGACAAGATGAAGGCTGAGAGAGGCGTTACTTATGATGTAGAGCTTACAGCTGACGATCTTAAGGAGCTCGCAGGCCAGTTTAAGGCTGAATAACAGCTCATGGGCGCAGTTAAGGCTGTATTCCGTTCATGGGACAACCCTCGTGCAAACGTTTACCGTCGTGACAACGATATCCCTTATTCATGGGGTACTGCCGTTAACGTACAGTCAATGGCATTCGGTAACATGGGTGACGATTGCGGTACAGGTGTTGCATTTACAAGAGATCCTGCTACAGGTGAGAAGAAGCTCATGGGTGAGTTCCTCATCAACGCACAGGGCGAAGATGTAGTTGCAGGTGTTCGTACTCCTATGCCAATCGCTAAGATGGCTGAAGAGTTCCCGGAAGCTTTCGAGCAGTTCCAGAATGTTTGTCAGACACTCGAAAACCACTACAGAGATATGCAGGACATGGAGTTCACTGTTGAAAACAAGAAGCTCTATATGCTCCAGACAAGAAACGGTAAGAGAACAGCTCAGGCTGCTCTTAAAATTGCTTGTGACCTCGTTGACGAGGGCATGAGAACAGAAGAAGAAGCTGTTGCAATGATCGATCCTCGTAACCTTGACACACTTCTTCACCCACAGTTCGATGCTGCTGCTCTTAAGGCTGCTACACCAATCGGTAAGGGCCTCGGCGCTTCTCCTGGTGCTGCTTGCGGCAAGATCGTATTCACAGCTGAAGATGCTGAAAACTGGAACGCTAACGGCGAAAAGGTTGTTCTCGTTCGTCTTGAAACTTCACCTGAAGACATCACAGGTATGAAGGCTTCACAGGGTATCCTCACAGTTCGTGGCGGTATGACATCACACGCTGCCGTTGTTGCTCGTGGTATGGGTACATGCTGTGTATCAGGTTGCGGCGACATCGCAATGGACGAGGCTAACAAGAAGTTCACACTCGCTGGCAAGGAATTCCACGAGGGTGACTACATTTCAATCGACGGTTCTACAGGTAACATCTACGACGGCGTTATCCCAACAGTTGACGCTACAATCGCAGGTGAATTCGGCAGAATCATGGCTTGGGCTGACAAGTACAGAACTCTTAAGGTTAGAACAAACGCTGATACACCTGCTGACGCTAAGAAGGCTCGTGAGCTCGGTGCTGAAGGTATCGGTCTTTGCCGTACAGAGCATATGTTCTTTGAAGAGGACAGAATCGCTGCATTCAGAGAGATGATCTGCTCAGATACAGTTGAAGAAAGAGAAGCTGCTCTTAACAAGATTCTTCCTTATCAGCAGGGCGACTTTGAGGCTCTTTATGAGGCACTCGAAGGCAATCCTGTAACAATCAGATTCCTTGATCCGCCGCTTCACGAGTTCGTTCCTACAGAGGAAGCTGACATTGAAAAGCTCGCAGCTGCTCAGGGTAAGAGCGTTGAAGACATTAAGACAATCATCGCTTCACTCCACGAATTCAACCCAATGATGGGTCACCGTGGTTGCCGTCTTGCAGTAACATATCCTGAAATTGCAAAGATGCAGACAAAGGCAGTTATCCGTGCTGCTATCAATGTTCAGAAGGCACACGCAGACTGGACAGTTGAGCCTGAAATCATGATTCCGCTCGTATGCGATGTTAAGGAACTCAAGTTCGTTAAGAAGGTTGTTGTTGAAACAGCTGACGCTGAAATCGCTGCTGCAGGCATCGACCTCAAGTACGAAGTTGGTACAATGATCGAAATCCCAAGAGCTGCTCTTACAGCTGATGAGATTGCTACGGAAGCTGACTTCTTCTGCTTCGGTACTAACGACCTTACACAGATGACATACGGATTCTCAAGAGATGACGCAGGTAAGTTCCTCAACGCTTACTATGATGCTAAGATCTTCGAGAACGATCCATTTGCTAAGCTTGACCAGACAGGTGTTGGTAAATTAATGG
>OKTG01000316.1_pt1 | contig 26964 bp, 21 predicted proteins | sample 1606091 | NCBI WGS metagenome assembly OKTG01 (sample SAMEA3879512, study PRJEB24766) | human gut metagenome | biome: human-associated habitat; feature: feces | place: USA | collected 1985/1987 | reverse complement strand
ACATCTGCCGCGAAAAGCTCGGCTTCCCGCTTCGAAGCGGCGCGGTGATGCAGCCGTGGGTCATACATGAGCCTGTGCCCGAGCATAAGGTGAGGCTCCGCTTTAAGATAGACAGCGCTCTCGCGTTTGACGGCGTATCGCTCGCCCTTGAGGACGCGGAGAAAGCGGAGATAACGCTAAACGGTCAGGCGGTTGACAACACCGTTATCGGCTTCTATGTTGACAGAGCCGTAAAAACGGTCGCCCTGCCGAGAATAGCGCAGGGGGAAAATATTCTCGAAATCGTTCTCCCGTTCGGCAAGCGCACGAATGTCGAATGGTGCTATCTGCTCGGCGACTTCGGAGTTGAGGTGCGCGGCAGGCTCAAAAAGCTTATAAAGCGCCCGGATAAGCTCGCATTCGGCAGCATAGTCAATCAGGGCTTGCCGTTCTACGGCGGCTGTGTGACCTACCGTTTCGGCGTCGACTGCCCCGGCGGGGATATCCGCCTCACCGTCCCGCACTACGACGGAGCGCTGACGGAGATATTCGTTGACGGCGTTCACGCGGGGGAGATAATCTTCCCGCCGTATGAGCTGGAGCTTAAAGAGCTTTCGGCAGGCAGGCATGAGATAGAGGTGAAGCTCTATACAAACCGCAGAAATGCGTTCGGCACAGTTCATCTTTATGATAAAAAGTGCCACTGTATAGGTCCCGATGCGTGGCGCACAAGCGGCTGCCAATGGAGCTATGAATATGTTCTTCGCAACGTAGGCGTGGAATCCGCGCCTGTGATATACAGTCTGAAAAAATAAAAATAAAGGAGCAACAAACGATGAAAAAAGCACTCAAATCGATTCTCGCAGTCGTTCTGGCACTGACGATGATTATGTCGTGCTCTTTCGCCGCCACTGCAAGCGCAGCGAGCGCGAATGCCGCACCGACTGACGTCTCGGTCTCGGAAATTCCGCAGATTATTGCGGGACTTGTGAAAATCGGCATTGAAGTCGCCAAGAAAGCCTATGAGTACTACGACAAGTATGTCCCGGATTCGGTAAAGGACTTCAATTCTACCGTTGCCAAGGACGCTGCCGGCGCGGTCAAGAATCTGGCAAAAATCGAACCGCTCAAGGTTTTGATAGGCGGCAAGGAGTACGATGTGAGCACCCCGTGGGGACTCATTACGGCTCTTGCGAAGATGGAGACGGATAAAGAGAAGACAAGTATTCTCATGACCTATCTCGACTGCATCTTCACAAAGATAATCAGCTTCATTGCGGACATGGTTCCGCTGCCGAGGGGACTTACCAAGCTTGAGGACTATAAGCCCGAGAGCGAGAACTTCTACAAGGGCAGCAAGGAATTTGTCAGCGAGGCTTCTAAGGACGCGAAGTGGCAGCTCGGCTACAGCCAGGCGAGCCTCGTCCCCGACGATGTTCTCAACGGACATTATTATCTTGCGGGCTACCTGCTTCAGAACTTCCCGTCGAACACTGTTGAGACCGTGCTCGATGACATGAAGGTTCGCACTGTTGTTGTTGACGACGGACGCGGCAAGGTCGTTTTCTCGACCATCGAGTGCATCGGCATCGCGAGCGAGGACATCAAGCAGATCCGCGACCGCGTTGCAAAAGAGCTCAAAGACGAAAACATAATCTCTGTCAATGTCTTTGCGACCCATTGCCACAGCTGCATCGACACGCAGGGTCTCTGGAATCCCTTCTTCGTCAAGCTTGCGAAAAACATCGGCGTCACCTATAGCGGCAAGGGCGAGTATTCCTCCGGCACCGACCCGAAGTATATGGAATTCCTCTTCGACAAGACCACCGATACTATCGTTGAGGCCTGCAAGAACATGAAGTCCGGCGAGATGTATGAGGCTACCCTCGACCACCTCGGCGAGGACTACATCAACGACAAGCGCGGCGTGTTCGACGCTGTCGACAATCTCACAAGACTCCGCTTCGTCCCCGACGACGGCAGCACCGAGACCTATATAGTCAACATGTCCGCTCATCCCTATATCACCGGTCTCAAGACCAGCAAGAGCAGCGGCAAGGAGCTCTCTGCAGACTACACCTACTACATGGAGCAGATAATCAGCAGCGCGGAGAACAACAACACGAACTTCATGTTTATCAACGGCGCTCTGTGCGGCATCTATTCCGCCCGCGGAGTCACCAACGACGGCGTTGACACCGTCCGCAGAAGCGAAGAGGCTACCCGCTACGGCAACGAGCTCGGCAGAATGGTAGTTGCTCTGACCATGACCAAGGATGAGATAAAGCGCGCGGGCGACTGGCTCACGAACGACAAGTTCTATGCCGACGCCGCCGAGGCGATAAAGAACAACACCGAGCTTACCGACGAAGAGAAGCAGAAGAAGCTCGACGCGATAACCGTTTGGTACGAGAACTGGGAGCCCGTCAAAGAGACGAGAGTTGAGCCCATACTCAATATCAGACACAAGGAAGTCTTGGTCGAGATAAGCAATCCCGTTATCGAGGCTGTCGGCAAGGCGAGACTCGTCGGCAACAAGATATATTACGATAAGAACGAGACTCTCTATACCACAACGGAGATAGGCTATCTTGAGATAGGCAAGAACATTAAAATTGCTCTTATGCCCGGCGAAGTATCGCCCGAGCTTATCGACGGAAAAGGCGCCTGCCTTGCCGAGAACGCTTACAGCGGCAAGGACTTCGGCTATCCGTCGCTCAACAGCATCGTCAGCGACTATGCGGGCAAGAATGTTGAGCTCTACGTGTTCGGCGAGGCTAACGATGCCTGCGGATATGTCGTGCCTGACAATGACTACTGCATGATCTTCTTCGACGGTTCCGACCTGCTCGGCGACCACTATCAGGAGACCATCTCCTTCGGCAGAACGGTTGCTTCGACCCTCGTCAAGGCTTATGACGAGATGATGAAGGATCTCAAAGCCGGAAAATAAAATGAACAAAAGCCGGGGCTTTCAGCTCCGGCTTAGTTTATTGACAGCTTGCGGACTGCAATTTTGATGTAGATATAAAAAGACCGCCTGAATTTCAGGCGGTCTTTTATACTATACTTTTTTACTTTACTTCTTCTGCGGTGCGGAAGCCTTTCTTGACGAGGAGGTTGTTTATTCTGTCCTTCGGGTCGAGAAGCTTGCTGACCGAGGTGTCGTGGTTGAGAGTGTCGATAACATAGGAGATGTACTTCGACAGATCAACTTCGACATACCACTCGCGCTGTTTGAGCTCGGGGGTTCTGTAGATGAGGTTGGTGGTGAACACCTTGTTAATAAGGCCGCTTTCGTATGCCTTGTCGAAAGCCTCAAGTCCGTTGCAGAACAGGCCGAAGCAGGTGCAGACGAAGATTCTTCTCGCCTTGAGTTCCTTGAGCTTCGTTGCAACTTCGATCATCGACTCGCCGGAGGAAATCATGTCGTCAACAATGACAACATCCTTGCCCTCAACATTGTCGCCGAGGAACTCGTGGGCGATTATCGGGTTTCTGCCGTCAACAACGACCGAATAGTCGCGTCTCTTGTAGAACATACCGAGGTCAACGCCGAGAACGGTCGAATAATAGATGCAGCGACCCATGCCGCCCTCATCGGGGGAAATTATCATCAGATGATCGTTGTCGATCTTGAGATCGGGAACATTCTTGACGAGCGCCTTTATCATCTGGTAAGCAGGCTGAATGTTTTCAAAGCCGTGGTTCGGGATAGCGTTCTGAACTCGCGCGTCGTGCGCGTCAAAGGTGATGAGGTTGTCCACTCCGAGAGTGCTCAGCTCCTGAAGAGCCATGGCGCAGTCAAGGGATTCTCTGCTTGAACGCTTGTGCTGTCTTCCTTCGTAGAGCATGGGCATGATGACGGTGATGCGTCTTGCCTTGCCGCCGATCGCGCTGATGGCGCGTTTGAGGTTCGCGTAGTGATCGTCGGGGCTCATCATATTGTCCTTGCCGTACATCTTATAGGTCAGACCGTAGTTGAACATATCGCAGACGATGAAGATATCGTAGCCGCGAACGGACTGCTGGATGTGGCACTTCGATTCGCCCGAACCGAAACGCGGGAATGCCGCCTTGATGAGGTAGGAGTCGCGCTGATAGCCCGAGAACGCGATGGTTGTTTTGTGCTCGCTCTCGCGGATCTCGCGCCATGTTTTGAGATAGGCGTCGATCTTTGCGGCAAGCTCCTCACAGCCGGGCAGTGCGATGAGCGCAAGCGGTCCTACAGGAATAGTTGAAAAATCCGGTGCAGTTAAAGCTTCTGACATAATAATTCCCTCCGCAGATTAAATTGTCTTTTTTACCTTCATCTAACATTATATAATAAAAAACGCCCGATTGATAGTCAAAAAGAACTTTTTCAAAAAAATCTGCCGCAGACAATTGGGCGTTTTTTGTTAATTATGACAATTTTAAAGCTTATGAGTTAGATACATGGACATCGAGCTGGTTGAACGGGATGTTGATTCCGTTTTCGTCGAAGGCTGTTTTGACATCCTCCTGCAGTTTGTAGTAGACGGTCAGATAATCGGAAGATGAGCACCACGCCATGAGCAGAAGGTCGATGCTGCTCGCCGACTGCTGCTTGACGACGACTTCCGGCTCGGGATTTTTATAGATGAGTTCGTTCTTGAGCGCCTGCGCGTGGAGCACCTGCTTTGCGAGGGCTATGTCGTCGGAGTAGGAGACGGAGAAGGTCATGTCGAGTCTGCGGCGCCCTTCGGCGTTGTAGTTAATAATATTGTTGCTCGTGATGTGCGAATTCGGGACTATAACGCGCTTGTTGTCAACGGTCGTAAACACCGTGTACATCAGCTTTATCTCGTGAACCCGTCCGCTTATGTTCTCAAGTTCGACGAAGTCGCCGCTTTTAAAAGGCTTGTTGACGAGTATCTGTATGCCGCTGGCAAACTGGGCGATGCTGTTTTGCAGACCCATGCCGGCGGTCAGTCCCGCCGCGCCGAGGGCGGCGATGAACGAGTTCAGATTGAAGCCGAGAGTCGAGAGCGCGGAGAGTATGACCGCAAATCTCAGCAGCCAGACTACGATGCTGCGCAGAAACGAGTGGATGGATGCGTCAACGCCCTTTCGCGTCAAACCTTTTATCAGCAGTTTGCCGATAAGTGAGCTGACCCAGAAGCCGAGCGCGATTATTATCACAGCCCCGGCGAGCTTTGGCAGCGCGTCGACGAGCTTAGACATAAATGTTTCAAGATCGAATGCCGAGAGTTTTTCCGTCATATCTTTTTCCTCCGTTTTGGGTATGTCTCATTATACCAAATGCGCCCCGAGTTTACAACCTTTTGGACAAATGCGCCCGAATGTGCAACTTTGCGACAGCGGGCGAATGTTGGGTATTTAATCGCGCTTTGCAGTGTGATAAAATATCCGGTAAGATGCGGACATATAGATATAAGCATTATAGATAAAATATTTGTGCTTTCTGTTCATTTTTCGGTCATAATTTTGTGGTAAAATAACAGAAAATGCGGCGGAAAAATATTCTTTATATATGTTCGCCGATGAAAGGAGCGTGTTTCTATGGCGTCCGAGATGCTTTCAAAGGTGCTCGATGCCGAAAATTCGGACAAAGAGGCGCAGAAAGCGGCGCACGAACAGGCGCAGAAAACCGTCGACGCGGCGGTCGAAGCGGGCGAGGGCGCAGTTGCAAGAAAGAAGGCCGAGGCCGCAAAGAAAGCGGAAGAAATCATCGCGGGTGCGCGCGAACAGGCGCGTGCAAACGAGGAGAAAGCCGAAAAGGCGGCAGGGGAGCGCAAGCGCGAAGTGCTTGCGGCTGCCGAAGCGCACAGAGCCGAGGCAATCAGAGCGGTTATGGAGACGGTGATCTGATGAAACGGCTCAGAAATTACAGAAAAGTCAGGAGGTGTCAGGTTGGCAAAGCTTAAAATGAAGTGCATCGAGCTGCTCGCTCCGCTTGAACAGAGCAAGGAGATAATCGACTGCCTTCAGCGTATGGGTACTGTCGAGCTGACCGACTGCGAAGAGAGCGAATCGCTCTGCAAGCTGTCAACGGGCGTCACCGTTTCGACCTTTGAACGGTACCTCGCGGCGGCGGAGAGCGCGCAGAAAACGCTCGACAAATATGCTCCGCAGAAAAAGGGACTGATGCAGAGCCTCATGTCATCGTTCGGCGGCAGAAAGGAACTCGAGGTTTCGGAGTATCTTAAAAAAGCCGATGAGGCGGATGAAATACTCCGCGAGTGCTACAGGATAAACTCGCTCGAAGCGGATATGCGCGAATATGCGGCGGACAATGTCCGGTGCCGCACAGCGATGGACGCGCTCGAGCCGTGGCTGAGCCTCGATATCCCGATGAAATGCAAGGGCACGGATTCGTCTGCGGTGTTTATCGGCTCATTCCCGGTGCAGTATGACGCGCAGTCGCTGCTCGAAGCGATAGCGGCGGCAGCGCCGGAGATAGGCGAAGTCGACGCGCAGATAATCTCGGCTAACAGCGAGCGCACTTGCGCTGTTGTTATATGCCACAGGGAATGCGAAAAAGAGATATTTGAAGTGCTGAGAACGCTCAATTTCGCTTATCCGTCCGACCCGACGAAGCATCCGCCGCGCGTGAGATATGAGCGGCTTCAAAAGCAGATCGAGCAGAACGAAAAAGATTCCGAAACGGCGCGAGCCGAAATAGTGAATCTTGCGGGCTGCTACGATGATATCAGCTTCGTCATTGATTATTTCACGATAAAGAAAGAAAAATACGCGGCTCTTGAGCGTATAGCCATGACAAACCGCATCTTCGTCCTCACGGGATATATCCCCGAGAAGCGGGCTGCAAAAGTTATTGACGCGCTCGAAAAGAAATACACGGTCGCTATCGAAATTACCGACCCGGACGCAGATGCCGATGTGCCGGTGCTGCTCGAAAACAACGCCTTTGTCGCGCCCGTCGAGCCGATAACAGAAATGTATTCGATGCCAAACCGCGACGATGTCGACCCGAACCCCGTTATGGCGTTCTTCTACTATGTCTTCTTCGGCATCATGCTCTCGGACGCGGGCTACGGCGTGATAATGGTCATCGCCATGCTCATAGCCAAGGCTAAGCTCAAGCTCGAGCCCAGGATGAAAAAGACGGTCAATATGTTCCTCTATTGCGGAATCTCGACCGTGTTCTGGGGCACGATGTTCGGCAGCTGGTTCGGCGACGCGCCGCAGGTCATAGCGCGCGAGTTCTTCGGCAAGGAGATAGCGTCGACGGCGGTCTGGTTTGAGCCGGTCAACGACCCGATGAAGCTGCTGCTCTATTCGTTCCTGTTCGGTATAATCCACCTGTTCGCAGGTCTTGCGGTCAGGTTCTATATGCTCTGGAAGGACGGCAAGAAGCTTGACGCATTCTGCGATGTCGCTCCCGTCTATCTGCTCGTCGCAGGTATCGCACCGCTGGGCGCAGGAATCATAATCGATGTGCCGCAGACGCTGACGACAATAGGAAAATATGTCGCCCTTGTCGGCGCGGTGCTGACCGTTCTGACGAGCGGGCGGAGCGCCAAGAATATTATCGGCAAGCTCGGCGGCGGACTCTACGGGCTGTATAACACGGCGTCCGGCTATCTCGGAGATATCCTCTCCTATTCGCGTCTGCTTGCGCTCGGACTTTCAACCGGCGTTATAGCTACCGTCATAAACCTGCTCGGCACGATGCCCGGCAACAAAGTCGCAAAGCTGATATTGTTTATTATAGTATTCCTGCTCGGACATACGGCGAACATCGCGATAAATCTTATCGGCACATATGTCCACACGAACAGGCTTCAGTATGTTGAATTCTTCTCAAAATTTTATGAGGGCGGAGGACGCTCCTTCACCCCCTTAAAAGCAGATACAAAACATTTCAGATTCAAGGAGGAAATACAATAATGTCTATTTTTTCAAGTCTCGGAACGTCAATAGCAGTTCTCGGCGCCGCTCTTGCGGCTATACTCTCCGGTATGGGCTCCGCAAAGGGAGTCGGCCTTGTCGGTCAGGCCGGAGCAGGCGTTATCACAGAAGACCCCACGAAGTTCGGTAAAGTGCTTATCCTTCAGATCCTCCCCGGTACTCAGGGACTCTACGGCTTCCTTACAGCGTTCCTTGCGCTCAACAGAATGGGCGTTATCGGCAGCGGCTTCGAGCCTCTCTCGATAGAAAAAGGTCTTATGATGTTTGCGGCCTGCATGCCCATTGCGATAGTCGGTTATTTCTCCGCAATAGCTCAGGGCAAGACTGCGGCGGCAGGAGTCAGCATAATAGCCAAGAAGCCCGACCAGAACGGTAAGGCTATAACCATGGCGGCAATGGTTGAGACCTACGCCGTTATCGCCCTGCTCGTCTCGATCCTTTCGATCTTCAGCATCAGCGGACTCAATATCTGATGACCGAAAAATCGGCGCGTATGCGCCGGCGAAAGGGATGAAATGATGAGCGGACTTGACAGAATAATTGAAAAAATAAATGCCGATTCTCTGGCGAGCTGCCGCGAGATTGCTGATCAGGCGCAGAAAAAGGCGCAGGATATCGCGGAGGACGCGAACGCGCACGCCGAAAAGGCTTATTCCGATATTATAGCGGACGCTGAGAAAAAGGCACAGTCGATATTAAATATGTCCGAAGCGAATATAAGCGGCATTGCCCGCAGAGCTGAGCTCTCAGCTAAAGTCGAGGCAGTAGACGCGGCGATAGAGGCGGCTTATGACGCAATGTGCAATATGGGCGCGGACGATTATTTCGCGGCGCTCGAAAAGCTCGCCGTCAGAAACGCCTGCAAGGGCGAGGGGGAGATGAGACTCTCGAAAGCCGACCTTGACCGCGTGCCGTCGGGCTTTATTGAAAGAATAAATGCCGAATTGAAAGACGGTTCGGTGAAGCTCGCGGAGCAGGGTGCGGATATCGAAAACGGGTTTATCCTCGTCTACGGCGATATCGAGATAAACTGCACCTTCAGAGCGCTCATAAACGAGCAGAAGGACACCATCCGCGAAAAAGTCTGCGGCGTGATATTTTAAACGGCGGTGAAAAATATGCATGAAAATGAATATGCCTACGCCGTAGCGCGAATCAGAGCGAACGAATTGAACCTGCTCACTCCCGCCGAGACTGAACAGCTGATATCAGCTGAGAGCTATGAGGCGGCGCTGAGACTGCTCGGCGACAAGGGCTGGCATACCGACGGCGTCGGTCACGACTATGCGCCGATGCTCGAAGAGCATGTGAACGCCGCATGGCAGCTGCTCAAAGAGAGCGCGCCGGACGCTTCACTTCTCGATGCGCTCGTGATAAACAACGATTTCTTCAATCTCAAAGCGGCGCTCAAGGCGAAGTTCTCCGACCTCGACCCGTCCGATTATGTTGTAAAACCGAGCGTGTGGGATCCGGCGGAGATAATCGGTTGCGTCGAACGAAACGAGCTCGACTCCCTGCCCGAGTGCATGAGGGATTGCGCGCAGGCGGCTTATGACGCGATAGTCAAGCTCGAGAGCGGCAGACTTGCGGACACCGCGATAGATACGGCGGCGCTGAAAACAAGAAAGCAGTTCGCCGAAAAGAGCGGGAGCGGGCTTCTGATGAAGGAGGTCGAGCTCTCGTGCGCTGCCGCCGATATAAAAACGGCGCTGCGCTGCGCTTCGGCAGGCAGAACGGCTCAATATATCAAAAATGCGCTGTGCCCGTGCGAAAGCCTCGATTCGGATGAGCTGATCCACGCGGCGTTCGAGGGCGTTGACGCAGTTGCGGATATGCTCGCGAACACTGAACTGGGCTCCCTTGCGGACAGCCTCAAAGAGGGGCTTACGGCTTTTGAAAAGAAGTGCGACGAGCTCTCGGCGCAGCAGATGACCGAGGCAAAATACACGGCGTTCGGCCCCGACCCGCTTGCGGCTTATTATAACGCCGTCGAGACGGAGACGAAAAATGTCAGAGTTATACTCTCGGCGAAGCTCAACGGCTTTTCCGCAGAGACAATAAGAGCGAGAGTGAGGGAAGTCTATGCATAAGATAGCCGTTATGGGCGACAGAGACAGCATCTTCGGCTTTGCGTCCCTCGGAATGCACATCTTCCCCGTCGACGACCCCGCCGAGGCGGCGCCGATGCTCCATAAAATGGCGGAGAGCGGGTATGCGGTGATATTCATCACCGAGGCTCTTGCCTCAGGGCTCGAAAACGAGCTCGAGCGCTACCGCACAAGACCTCTGCCCGCAATAGTGCCCATTCCCGGAGTCAAGGGGAACACGGGCATGGGTATGAAGAATGTCAGCAGATCCGTCCAAAAGGCGGTCGGCTCGGACATACTGGACAAATAATGACGCTCAACCGAAAGGCGTGATAACAGATATGACTACAGGAAAGATTTCAAAAATAGCCGGTCCGCTCGTTGTTGCAACGGGCATGCGCGAGGCGAACATGTTCGACGTCGTGCGCGTCAGCGACAGCAAGCTTATCGGCGAGATAATAGAGATGCACGGCGACAGAGCCTCCATTCAGGTCTATGAGGAGACCTCCGGACTCGGCACGGGCGAACCCGTCGAGTCAACGGGCGAGCCGCTGAGCGTCGAGCTCGGCCCCGGACTTATCGAGGGCATTTTCGACGGCATTCAGCGCCCGCTCGAAAAGATACGCGAGCTCGTCGGCAACAGCCTCGTCAGAGGCGTTGAGGTGCCCGCTCTCGACAGGGAGAAGAAGTGGCATTTTGTGCCGAAAGTGAAAGTGGGCGACAAGGTCGTCGGCGGCGATATCCTCGGCACCGTGCAGGAGACCGAGATAGTCGAACACAGAATAATGGTGAAGCCCGGCGTTGTCGGTACTGTCAAATCTATAGCTGAAGGCGATTACACCGTAACCGAGCAGATAGGTTCGATAGAGACCGCGAACGGCGAGGAGCTGCCCGTAACGCTCATGCAGAAATGGCCCGTGCGCCGCGGCAGACCGTTTGAAAAGAAGCTTGCGCCGAATGTTCCGCTCGTCACCGGTCAGCGCGTCGTCGATACGCTCTTCCCGATAGCTAAGGGCGGCGTCGCGGCGATACCCGGTCCGTTCGGAAGCGGCAAGACTGTCACTCAGCATCAGCTTGCAAAGTGGGCTGAGGCGGATATAGTCGTCTACATCGGCTGCGGCGAGCGTGGAAACGAGATGACAGATGTTCTGAACGAGTTTCCCGAGCTTATCGATCCGCATACGGGCAAGTCGCTCATGGAGCGCACCGTGCTTATAGCAAACACTTCGGATATGCCCGTCGCCGCGCGTGAAGCGTCGATATACACGGGCATCACGATAGCGGAATATTTCAGAGACATGGGCTATTCCGTCGCCCTTATGGCGGACTCTACCTCCCGCTGGGCGGAGGCTCTGCGCGAGATGTCCGGCAGACTTGAAGAGATGCCCGGCGAAGAGGGCTACCCCGCTTATCTCGGCAGCAGACTTGCCCAGTTCTATGAGCGTGCGGGACGCGTTATTTCCCTCGGCTCGGACGGACGCGAGGGTGCGCTCTCGGTCATAGGCGCTGTTTCGCCTCCCGGCGGCGATATTTCGGAGCCCGTCTCCCAGGCGACACTCAGAATAGTAAAAGTCTTCTGGGGACTCGACTCGGCGCTCGCATATAAGCGCCACTTCCCGGCGATAAACTGGCTGACGAGCTATTCGCTCTATGCCGACTCGCTCGGAAGCTGGTTCAACGAGAATGTCTCGGATGAGTGGACCACGCTTCGCGCAAGGCTCATGGCTCTGCTTTCCGATGAAGCTTCGCTCGATGAAATAGTCAAGCTCGTCGGTATGGACGCCCTCTCTCCGACTGACAGACTCAAGATGGAGACTGCCCGCTCAATACGCGAGGACTTCCTGCATCAGCTCGCTTTCCACGAGGTGGATACATATTCGTCCCTGCGCAAGCAGTATCTGATGATGAAGCTCGTCCTGCGCTTCTATGACGGTTCTCTCGATGCGCTCAAAAAGGGCGCGGATATTGAAAAACTCGTCTCGATACCCTCGAGAGAGAGCATCGGACGCTTCAAATATGTCCCTGAAAAGGACATTGAGGACACATATAAAACAGTCTGCGCGGCGATAGATTCCGAGATAAAAGCCGTTGTTGACGCAAGGGAGGAATACTGATGCCTAAAGAATACAGAACTATTCAGGAGGTTTCGGGACCTCTTATGCTCGTGCGCGAGGTCGAGGGAGTCAAGTATAACGAGCTCGGCGAAATAGAGCTTGCAAACGGCGAGACCCGCCGCTGCCGCGTGCTCGAAATAGACGGCACGAACGCGCTCGTTCAGCTGTTTGAAAACTCCGCCGGAATCAACCTCGCCAACAGCAAGGTGCGTTTCTCCGGCAGACAGATGGAGCTCGGCGTTTCGCCCGATATGCTCGGCCGCGTCTTTGACGGACTCGGCAGACCCATAGACGGCGGACCCGAGATAATCCCCGAGAAGAGAATGGATGTCAACGGCCTGCCGATGAATCCGGCAGCCAGAAGCTATCCCCAGGAGTTCATCCAGACCGGTATCTCCGCTATAGACGGACTTAATACCCTCGTCAGAGGTCAGAAGCTGCCGATATTCTCGGCATCCGGTCTGCCCCATGCAAACCTCGCGGCTCAGATAGCTCGTCAGGCAAAGGTGCTCGGCGATAACGAGCAATTCGCCGTTGTCTTTGCGGCTATGGGTATAACCTTCGAGGAGTCGAACTACTTCGTCGAGAGCTTCAGAAGCACCGGCGCGCTCGACAGAACCGTTATGTTCTCGAACCTCGCAAACGACCCCGCCATCGAGCGTATCGCAACGCCGAAGATGGCTTTGACCGCCGCGGAATATCTCGCGTTTGACCGCGGGATGCACGTCCTTGTTATATTGACCGATATCACGAACTACGCCGACGCGCTGCGTGAAGTTTCTGCGGCGCGCAAGGAAGTTCCCGGCCGCCGCGGATATCCAGGATATATGTACACCGACCTCGCTTCGATATACGAACGCGCAGGCAGGCAGAAGGGCAAGCCCGGCAGCATAACGATGATTCCGATTCTCACCATGCCCGAGGATGACAAGACCCATCCCATTCCCGACCTCACGGGCTATATCACCGAGGGTCAGATAATCCTCAGCCGTGAGCTTTACAGAAAGAGCATCAATCCGCCTATCGATGTTCTGCCGTCCCTGTCCCGACTTAAAGATAAGGGCATCGGCGAGGGCAAGACGAGAGCCGACCACTCGAACACGATGAACCAGCTGTTCTCCGCATATGCGCGCGGTAAGGACGCAAAGGAGCTCATGGTCGTCCTCGGCGAAGACGCGCTGACGGATATGGATAAGCTCTACGCAAAGTTTGCGGACGAATTCGAGAAAGAATATGTTTCGCAGGGCTTCGACACCGACAGAAGCATCGAAGAGACGCTCAACATCGGCTGGAAGCTGCTCTCGATTCTCCCGCGCAGCGAGCTCAAGCGCGTCAGCGACGAGTTCCTCGACAAGTATTACGGCAAGTTCTGAATCCATATGGGAAGAAGTGATAGACTATGGCGGTAATGAACGTGAACCCCACGCGAATGGAGCTTACAAACCTAAAGCGCAAGCTCTCGACTGCGCGCAGGGGACATAAGCTGCTCAAAGACAAGCGCGATGAGCTCATGCGCCGCTTCCTCGATCTTGTAAAAGAGAATAAGGCTCTTCGCATCCGTGTGGAAGAGGGGATAAAGCAGGCGAACGTCAACATGGAGATAGCCAGAAGTGCCATGAACGACAAGAGCCTGAGCGTCGCCATGATGCTCCCAACGCAGGAGATGAGCCTCGAGAGCTCGGAGAAAAATGTGATGAGCGTTATGATTCCGGTTTTCGATGTTCAGTATAAAACTGCTGACAAGAACGATATTTATTCATACGGAACGGCGTTCACCTCGGCGGAGCTTGACAATGCGGTCAGCGCACTTTCGGAGATAATGCCCGATATGCTGAGACTTGCGGAGATCGAGAAATCGTGCCAGCTGCTCGCGGGCGAGATAGAAAAAACGCGCCGCAGGGTCAATGCCCTTGAGCATGTTATGATTCCTCAGTATGAGGAGACGATAAAGTATATCTCGATGAAGCTCGACGAGAACGAGCGCAGCACAACAACTCGCTTGATGAAGGTCAAGGATATGATGCTCGAACAGGCGCACCATTACGACGACCCGTTCGGAATGGAAGCGTGAAAAACACAAATTTGTTGACAAACATCGGATAATACAATATAATAATAACCGCCGGAAAAGCCTCCGGCGGTCATTATTAATATGCGGGCGTGGCGAAATCGGCAGACGCAAGGGACTTAAAATCCCTCGGTGGTGACACCGTACCGGTTCAAGTCCGGTCGCCCGCACCATGAAAAAAGCATTTGCGGTTGCAAATGCTTTTTTCAGTGAAATTCGTTTCTTTGGAACGAGTGAAATATCTTCGAAGTGAAATATTGCTTCGCAAATGTGAAATACGTCTGCGGCGGTGAGGCTTTGTTTCACATTCACTTGATGCGAAGCGTCAAATTTCACAATTTGCAGAGCAAATGATTTCACTGTGAGCAAAGCGAACAGCAACATTTCGGAGCGCAAGCGACATCATCGGGCGCACAGCGTCGGCGTCATTGAACAATGTTCGGATTTAGGATATACTGTCTATATAAACAGGTGATACGAATATAAAAGAAAAATAAACTTGCAGAATTATCTGTGACCTTCTCTCCGTTCAGATTATTAAACTTGTAAAAGGCCTGAAATAAAAGCACGAAACCGTGATTTCCAATCGGTTCGGCCGTTCCGGTATCTATTTCGGCGCGAACACCCGGAAGTCGGAGCTGATAGAGGAGTAATGCGTCCTAAAAGGCAGCGTCAATGCTTTAATTTGAAATTCTGACATGCTTTATCCCGATGCGGTTATGCACTGCATCGGGATTTTTCGCGCAATAATTTGTATTTTCCATCGTGCAACAAAAATCGAGCGGCCGCCGAAGCGACCGCTCTTTTCAGTGTTCCGAAAGATTAGCTTTCTTCTCTCTTCTTTTTCTTGCTGACAACAGTGCCTATCGCAGCACCGCCGCCGATTACCAGAGCTGCAGCCCAGAGGAGTACGTTAGTCGTATCACCTGTGTCGGGTACATCGGTTGCGCCGGGCTTGTCAGACGTGCCGGGCTTGTCGGGTGTGCCGGGCTTGTCGGGGGTACCGGGCTTGTCGGGTGTACCGGGCTTATCGGGTGTACCGGGCTTGTCGGGTGTGCCGGGCTTGTCGGGTTTCGGGATGTCAGGCTTGTCGCCCTCGGTGCCGTCGGACTCGAATATGGCTTCGAGTATAACGTTCTCTGCGGGCATTTCGAAGGTGGCAATGCTCTTGTTCTCTAACTCAACGCCGCCCTTGACGACCTTCCACTCCTTGAACTTGTAGCCGGGCTTCGCAATGGCAACGACTGTTACCTTTGTGCCTGCCTCGGAGTAAGGCGGATATGCAACGCCTACGCCGTTTCCGTCAGTCTTGACCAATACGAAATGTATGTCGCGCTTAACGTTCATGTCGTCATCGTTCGGAGCGTCCTTGATTTCCGCAAAGATAGCCTTAACGGTGACATCCTCATCGGGCATAACGAACTTGTTGTCCTTTATCTCGACATTGCCTCTGATGACCTGCCACTCCTTGAAGTAGTAGCCGTCATTGCCCTTGGCGGTGAGAACTATCTCGGTGCCGGCGATAGCGGCGCTCGGAGTTGCGAAAGCTTCTTCGCCGTTCTCGTCCTTGAGAACGATTATCTTGTGCTCTGCGGCGAATATGGCCTTAACTTCAACATCCTCGTCGGGCATGATGAACTTGTTGTCCTTTATTTCTACCTTGCCCTTTATGACCTGCCACTCCTTGAAAGCATAGCCTTCCTTGGGGGTAGCGGTGAGGGTTATCTCTTCGCCGTTAAGAGCCTTTTCCTTGTCGGCGGAAGCTTCGCCGTTACCGTCGGTGGTAACTTTGATAGCGCTCTCCTTGACGAAGATAACTCTGATAACAACATCTCTGTCGGGCATGATGAACTTGTCGCTCGCTATAGTGACCTTGTCGACGCCTTCTTCAACGACCTCTTCCCAACCGTAGAAGATCCAGCCGCTGTCGGGCTCTGCATGAAGGGTTATCTCCGTGCCCGCAACAGCGGTCTTGGGGACGGAATAGGTCTTGCCCTTGCCAACGGGGATTATCGTGATGCTGTGCTCCTCGGGGATTACCTCGGGGATTGCCTCGAAAATTGCCTTAACTTCAACGTCCTCGTCGGGCATGACAAACTTGTTGTCCGTTATCTCAATCTGACCCTCAACAACTTCCCACTTCAGGAATCTGAAGCCCTCGTTGGCTTCTGCGGTAAGGGTGATTTCCGTGCCTGCGAAAGCGGTTTCCGCGGATGCGGTTGCAGTGCCGTTTTCGGTTGTAACGGTGATTGCGTGTGCAACGGGATCAACTTCGGGCTGATCGGGATCTGCGGAGACTGTGAAAACCAGTCCGAACAGCATGAGGCAGCAAAGCAGCATGCTTAAAATTCGTTTTTTCATTTTTTTTGTTCCTCCGATTTGTATTTTAGTTTTTCCCTCCTTTTGTTCTGCGGAAGGATTTTTTTGCTCCGGCAGAAGCCGGTCTGACCTATGAGCTTTTACAGACCATATATCACCGCCCTTTTAAAACGCAAAAAACCGGGGACAGCGCAAAAATAGCCTGTCTCCGGTATAGTTCTGTTTATTTTGTTATGCAAAAAGACCTGTTGCTGCAGCAAAAGGGCAGAACGATTCACTCGGCTCTCGCCGAGGAAAATATCCGTCCTGCCGTAGTCTGTCATTGCAAGATCCTCCGTCCGTTTTTTGGGGGTACCGCAACCCGCGGGGTAGGGGGGTGTCGAATGAAGCAGATTATACTTTGGGTGCTTTCCAAGATATATTATACCATCTGTAACAGAAAAGCGCAAGTATTTTTGCGGATTATGTATATTATTCCATATAATATTCGCGTGCAAAAAAATCGACATAAAGCAGATACTTTTATCTGCAAAGAGCGACGGCGCAGTTAAAGTTGAGCTTGAAAGATGCGCGGACAGTCTCGCAAAGGCGGTCACGAATGCCGCCACGGTCATTGCGCCGGACAGCGTCGTGGCGTTCGACTATTCGGCTATATGTTTGAGAACGATATATTTGACCTTTTCGCGAAGCGGTGCGCGCAGTATTATTCCGGCTTCGGCTGTCGCAGTCTCGCGCCCGGGCGCGTCCGCGTCGATACCGACGCTCGACGAAGTAAAGAAATTTCTCGAAGAGCGCGGCGAGAGCCTGCTGTGAAGCTTTGATAATATGTCCGGAATGCTTAGGTGTTCCGGATTTTTTATATTTTGACATCGGTGGTATAATAATATTCGGAGCGCACCGCGCTATCAAACAAAAAGGCGGAAGCCTATGACAAAACTCAGCTCAAAAACAAAAGGTGTTTTCTATATAATTTTGGCGGCGTTCGGCTTTTCGCTGATGTCGATGTTTGTCAAGCTCGCGGGAGACCTGCCCTCGTTTCAGAAGGCGTTTTTCAGGAATTTTATCGCGCTGATTTTTATTTTTATCATGATGCTGCGCGATAAAACAGGATTCGTGCCCGCGAAAAAGAATATCCCCGATCTTTTCGGGCGCTGCTTTTTCGGCACTCTCGGCATGCTGTGCAACTTCTACGCGATAGGTAAACTCAACCTGTCGGACGCGAATATGCTCAACAAACTCTCGCCGTTTTTTGCGATAATATTCTCTGTAATTCTGCTCAAAGAGCGCCCGAGCATAGTTCAGATAGCGGGCGTGTGCGTTGCGTTCGCGGGCAGCATGTGCATCATAAAGCCGGGGTTTGACAATCCCGAAGTGCTCGCGGCCGTCGCGGGGCTTCTCGGCGGAGCGGGTGCGGGAATAGCCTATACTTTCGTGCGCCGCCTCGGCTCAAGAAAAGAGGACAGCAAGCGGATAATTTTCTGGTTCTCCGCGTTTTCGTGCGCGCTGTGCCTGCCGTTTATGATAGCAGGGTACAAGCATATGAGCGCTATGCAGCTTATTTATCTCGTCCTCGCGGGGACTTTCGCCTGCGTCGGTCAAATAGGAATAACTCGGGCGTATATCTGCGCGCCGGCGAAGGAGATTTCGGTCTATGACTACACGCAGGTGCTCTTCGCCGCGGCGCTCGGATTTTTCGTCTTCGGCGATGTGCCGGATGTCCTGAGCGTTATAGGCTATGTCCTCATCTGCGGCGCGGGAGTGGGGATGTTCGTATATAACAAGTGCAGAACGGCATAAAAAACAGAGCAGGTCATCGGATATCCGGTGACCTGCTTTTTAAATTTATTCCGAAAATTCTGCAATGACTGCGAGGAAAACTTCTCCGTAGCGCTGTGATTTTGCCTGACCGACTCCGGAGACCTCCATAAATTCCTCCTGCGTTTTCGGCTTGAGGCGGCACATATCGATGAGCGTCGCGTCGGTGAAAACGACATAAGCCGGTATGCTCTGGCGCATGGCGAGACTTTTTCGCAGATCTTTGAGCGCGGCGAGGAGCTTTTCGTCCGCCGGCGGGAGCGGAGCGTCTTTTGCGGCGGCAGCTTTCTTTTTCTGCGGTATCTCGAGCATCATGCGCAGCGTCTCCTGACCCGTCAGAACTCCGCGGCTCTTCGGCGCGAGTTTGAGTATCGGGTATTCGTCGCCCTGTGCGGTCATGTATCCGTTTTCGCAGAGATGGTCGATGATGTCGCGCAGCCGCTTTTCGGGGCAGTCCGCCATTATGCCGTAGGTAGATTGTCTGCTCAGCCCGGCGGATATCAGCCGCTCGTTTTTGCTCCCGCGCAGGACATCGCAAATTACTTTTTTGCCGTATCGCTGACCCGTCCGTGCGACGCATGACATTATCTTCTGCGCGTCAACCGTGATATCCGTGTTCTCGTGATTCGAGAGGCAGTTGGAGCACTTTTCGCACCGCTCGGGGCCCTTGTCGCCGAAATATTCGAGTATGAATTTACGCAGGCACTTGTGCGTCGTGCAGTAAAAAGTCATCTGCTTGAGCCGCTCTCTGTCGCGCCGTCTGACCTCTTCCTGCTCGTCCTCGGTGAGGTCGGGGTTCGGCTCGGAGTTGTTTATTAAGAACTGATTCGTCCGCACATCCTTTGCACTGTAGAGCAGAATACAGTCCGCGCTTCTGCCGTCGCGCCCGGCGCGTCCCGCCTCCTGATAGTAGCTCTCCATATTCTTCGGCATGTTGTAGTGGATGACGAACGAGACATTCGATTTGTCGATCCCCATGCCGAAAGCGTTTGTGGCGACCATTATCGTCGCGCGGTCATAGACAAAATCGTCCTGGTTGCGCCTGCGTTCATTTTCATCAAGCCCTGCGTGGTAGCGGGTAGCGGCGAATCCGTTTTTTTGAAGCAGTTCGCACACTTCTTCGACCGCCTTGCGCGTCGAGCAATAAACTATGCCGGATTCATTCTTGTGCTCTTTTATCAGCTTCATCAGCTCGATCGATTTGTTCTTCGGCTGCATGACAGAAAAGAACAGGTTCGGCCTGTCGAAGCCCGTTGTGACAACGAGCGGGGAGACGAGCCTGAGCAGCGTTTTTATATCATCTCTGACGGCTCCCGTGGCGGTAGCGGTAAACGCGCCGACAACGGGACGGGAGTTAAGAGCGTCGATAAAATCGGGTATTTTCAGATAGCTCGGGCGAAAATCCTGACCCCATTGCGAGACGCAGTGCGCCTCGTCGACCGCAACCATGGATATATTGAGATTGCGGCATATTCCGAGAAAAGCGGGCGCGCAGAGCCGCTCCGGTGCGACATAAATTATTTTATATTTGCCGCTCTCCGTGTTTTGCAGCACTTTCAGATACTGCGCGTGGGTCAATGAGCTGTTTATGTATGCGGCGGCGACGCCCGACTGGACGAGCGCGCTGACTTGATCTTTCATCAGAGAGATGAGCGGGGAGACGACAATAGTGATGCCGTCAAACATGAGTGCAGGCACCTGATAGCATATCGACTTCCCGGCGCCCGTGGGCATGATGCCGAGAACATCGCGCCCGCCGAGCAGGCTGTCCGTTATTCTGTCCTGTCCCTCGCGGAAAGAATCGTGGCCGAAATATTCTTTTAATACGCTGAGCTTGTCCCTCACCGTTTGCACCTCAACAGAAATATTTATAAAATTAATTATACTCTGCGGCGCGAAAAACATCAAGAAAATAAAAATAACGGCGGGCGAAAAATCGCCGACCGCCTGAAATATTTATAACGCAGCGTTATCAATCAAATAACCAAAAGACGGAATTCTTTCCGTTATTTATCCGCCGCTCTGCCTGCAAAATGCCGCCTGCGGGTGCACAAAACGGAGATAATCCGACCGCAGGGGAAAGACGATGCACAAAAGGTGGAAGAAAGGCATCCCCGGCTTTTGCGGACAGGCTTATGGCGGTCCCCATCAACGATTAATAACGCTGCGTTAATAATTAAAGTATATCATTGAAAAATATATTTTGCAATGTCGATTTTTGCCAAAAAGCCGCAGACAAAACGGGCGTAATATAGCCCGAACATGCAAAAGCAGCCGCGCGGGCGACTGCTTTGCTTTATATCTGATTTATTCCGCGACTTTCATCGTCAGCTCAAGTATGCGCTTGACGCTTGTCTCGAGGTCGGCGCGGTTTATCTTGCCGTTTTCAAAAGCGGCTTTCAACTCCTCGGGCTCGCCGTCGCCCATCTTGACATCGTTGCCGGCGAGAACCTCGTCGGAGTGGTTGCTGTGGACGCCCCAGTCTGTTGTGACCATGCCCTTGAAGCCCCACTCGTTGCGGAGCATCTCGGTGAGCAATTCATGGCTCACCGAAGTGTGGCAGCCGTTGATGAGATTGTAGGAGGACATAATTGTCCACGGGTCAGCCTCTTTGACGCATATCTCGAAGCCGCGCAGATATATCTCCCTGAGCGCGCGTTCGGAAACTCTGGAATCGCATTCAAAGCGGTTTGACTCCCTGTTGTTGCAGGCAAAGTGCTTTACCGATGCGGCGATTTTCTGCGACTGGATGCCGCGCACGACCGCCGCACCCATGGTGCCGGCGAGCAGCGGATCTTCGGAGAAATATTCAAAGTTTCTGCCGCAGAGCGGATCTCTGTGGATATTCATACCGGGGGCGAGCAGGACATCGGAGCCCTTGCGCGCCATCTCGGCACCCTCAACAGCATACAACTCGCGGACGAGCTGCTGATTCCATGTGCTCGCGAGCAGCGTGCCGATAGGCAGGAGCGAGGCATAGCAATGGAGTCTGATGCCGGAGGGTCCGTCCGTTGCGCTGACGGGCGGCACACCTTTTTTGCGCAGAGATTTAAGTATTCCGCCGTAAACTGCGGCGTTGCCGGGAGTACCGAGCTTGCTGTTCATGACATAGTCACCGCGGCAGAGAGCCTCAAGCTCAACATCCTCGAGCTGAGCCGTGAAGCCCGCAAGAGTCGCTCTGTTATTGGCGACATCTTCGAGTTTTATGCCCTTGTCGCCCGTGAAGTCGGGAGCTTCGGGCAGATTTTTCTCTATCTCCTCACGACGCGAAACGGTGCTCAGCGGAACAGATTCATATGCTTTTTCTATTTTTCCCTGTTCGTCGGTCGCGGCGACAAGGCGGTCGAACGCCTCTTTCGGGGCGCAGTCCGCGCGGCTCGCAAGGCGCTCGGTGACGCGAAGCTCCGGCTCTGTGTGAACGCCTATCTGCTCGCAGGAGCGCACATCGGTGCCGGCATAGATGGGATAATCCCCCGCTTCGAGCACATAGCAGAACGCCGCGCCCGATTTGCCGGAATCATCGAATGACGCCATATTGGCGCACGGGAACGACACGACCACTCTCTGCTCCTCACCCGGCAGAAGAGTGCGCGTTTTTTCATATGCGGCAAGGCTCTTTGCCGCCTTGCCGAGCTCGCCCTGCGGCGCGCCGTAGTAGACCTCAACAACCTCTTTGCCCGCGGCAGAGCCTACATTCCTGACTTTTACGGAGACTATTATTCTGTCGTCAGCCTCCATGACGGTCTTGTCGGACAGCTCGAACGAAGTGTAGCTAAGACCGAAGCCGAACGGGAACATGACCTTTTCGGGCGCGAAGGTTTCAAAATATCTGTAGCCGACGAAGATATCCTCGGCGTAGTTGTTGTATGTCCTCTCGCCGAAATTTTCCGCCGCCGGATAGCTCTCGTAGCAATCGGCAATGGTATCGGGCAGCTTGCCGCTCGGCGAAGCTTTGCCGGAGAGAACCTCGCCGATGGCGTTTCCGCTCTCCATTCCGCCCTGCCAGACATAGAGCACCGCACCGAGCTTGTCGCCGTATTTATTCATCCACGACATATCTATAATATTGCCGCTGTTTATCAGCACGACGGTGTTTTTAAAATTCGCAGTCACCTTGTCGAGCAGCGCGGTTTCATCGTCGGTCAGATAATAGCTGCCCTTTTTGAGCGTGTTTTCCCTGTCCTCGCCCGCGGAGCGGCCTATAACTACGACGGCGCAGCTGCTGCGCTTTGCCGCATCGGCGACGGTCTTTTCGTCTATCTTCATCTCATCGTGGTAGCGCGGCCATGCGCCCCAGAAGCCGTCGTCCGCCGGGTTCTTCTTTATCCAATCCGAGTATATCTTTTCAATTTGCTCGTCGACTTTTATTCCGGCGTTTTTCATGCCGTCCACAAGATCGACGCAATAGGGCTTGTTGACATCGCCTCCGGAACCGTAGCCGACGAAGAAATAGTCCCTTTGGATCCTGCCGAAGATGCAGACGTTCTCATCTTTTTCTATCGGCAGCACGCCATTGTTTTTGAGCATGACTATGCCCTCTTCGGCGGCAATTCTTGCAATCGACTTCATCTCCTCCGGAGTATCGGGCGAGCCGAGCTCGCCTTTGCTCAGGCCCTGCGCGGTTGCGGAAGTAATCAAATTGACTGCTTTTGAAAAAAATCTGCGTACTTTGTTGCTCATTGTATTATCTCCTATTCGGCTGTTATTTACGTTTCATTGCGCGTATCTTCGCCTTGTCCTGCGGCGTGACGCGATAAGATTCGGTTATCTTCTGAAGCGACTTGTTAAAAGTGAAATCGTCGAGACAATTATCTTCGAGATACTGCCATGTCTTTTCCGGCGCATGGATGAAGAACACGGAGACCGCCCACGCGACCGCCATCTTCACATAGTAGTCGTCGTTGGTTATCGCATCAAACTTCCCGAAAGCACGGGCGGCGTACTCATCGTCCGAGAAATAATCGAGCACCGAGACGACCGCAAAGCGGATGTCATAGGGCTTATCGGAATCGAAATACGGCTGCAAAAACTCCCAGACCCGCTCCCTGTCTTTTTTGAAGAACTTGAGGCTGTTCACGAAGCTGTCACAGACTGACCAGTTATCTATCTCCGGCACAAAATCCGCCACCGCTTTCAGATGCTCTTCGAACAGCAGATCGGCACTTGCAATAACGAATCCGCGCACAAGCTTTTCTTCAAACATATCGCCCTGCGGGAGATCGGGCATAACGCCCTTGGGGCTTTCTTTTTTTATCCGCGCCGCAACCGCTCTCAGCTGCGGCAGGCGCACGCCGATCATCTTACTCTTATCGACATTCGGCAGGAGCGACAAGCTGAACTCCCTGTACTTTTCATCTCTGAGCTGTTCGAGCTCATTTCTTATATCCATATCGTCCTCCGTCGAGATACTTATATGATTTTAACATATATAACACGCTTTTTCCATATTCAAGACCAAAAATTAGGCAAATACGCATAAAATTTTTGACTTTTGCAGTGCAATATTGTATAATGATTTCAACATTTTCTCGCATACGCAAAATGAAAGGAGTCATGAGATGAAGAAAACCAATTTCAAGCGTATTCTCTCGCTCTTCCTCGCCGCAGTGATGCTCTTCGGGATGCTTCCCGCAGTCTTCGCGCAGGACGCGGACACGAAGGACGTTGACTACGCGATAACAAACCCCTACGCCGCGGTTGACTGGAAAAACTACGGTCAATACAAGGCGAGCCTGCACAACCACAGCATAGTTTCCGACGGCGACAACGATTTCAAATATGTCATCGAGACCTATTATTCAATGGGCTATGACATTCTCGCGATAACCGATCACGGCACCGTTGACAGAGGCTGGACAGAGCCGAACTATGTTCCCGCGCTCCAGCTCGCGCTCGGATTCAGACGCGAGAACGGCTTCGAGAAGCCGACGGGACTGACTCAGGGGCGCTACAATCAGATAACCTCCGGCAGCGACAGAGGCGGACGCGGAATGCTCCGCGTCCCCTACGGCATCGAGAACAACCCGACTTCGTTCAACAACTCGCATGTCAACTCCTGGTTCGTTGACTACGGCAACGGCGTTCTGGGCGGCACGAGCGACTACGAGACGCCGATAAAGAACGTTGAAGCGCTCGGCGGTCTTTCGGTCATCAACCACCCCGGCGAATACACGGGCGCGCGCAACGAAAAGGATTTCGACAAGGCTTATAACGAAGACTACGATTACGACATAAACAAGTTCGCCCGTCTGCTCAAGATGTATCCCTCCTGCCTCGGCATCGATGTCAACTCCAAGGGCGACTACCGCACCCGCCACGACCGCAAGCTCTGGGATATCCTGCTCCAGAAGGTCGTACCCTCAGGGCGCAACGTCTTTGCTTTTGCAAGCTCCGACGCGCATCGCCTCTCCGCCATGGACAACGGCTGGACGATAATGCTCATGCCCTCGAACACGGTCGACAACCTCAAGGAATGCATGAAGCAGGGCGCGTTCTTCGCGGGAAGCAGATATATAAAGAACACCCCCGAGCTCGAACAGTTCAGCAAAGAAGTAGGCTATAATGTCGCGGACGAGAACGGCCAGTGGTACGCATCGCCCGACCTTGTTCAGCCGGTGATAACAAACATCGCCGTTGACGACAAGGAGAACACGATAGCGATAACCGCAGAGAACTATCTGACAATTCACTGGATAGCGGACGGCAAGGTCATTCATGTCGGCTCCGAGATAGACCTCGACGACTACTCGGACGAGATAGGCAGCTATGTCCGCGCCGAGGTTTTCGGTGAGGGCGGTATCCTCTACACCCAGGCGTTCACCCTCGACTACGACGGCGCACCGGAGGCGGAGAACAAGTTCTTCTTCGACTGGGGCAATGTAGTCAAGCTTTTCGCCGACTCGATTCTCTATGTCTGCGGAAAGAGCGAGCTGTTCTGCAAAATCTGGTTCGCGCTGACCCACAACGACGCGTTCGCAAAGTAAGTTAATAAAAAGCGGCGGCAAGCCTTGAGTGGTTTGCCGCCGCTTTTTTGTTTGGTTATGACTCTTTTTCGTCTTTGTTTTTCATCTGCTTTTCAATCGACTCGCGCCATTTGCGTGTCTTTATCATCTGAGCGCGTCTGCTCCAGATGATATAAATGAGCACCGGAGCGATAATAGTCGCCGCCTCATACTCGCTGTTATATCCGAAGATAAACAGGTACACCAAAGCCGCAGTTGCGATAACATCAAAAATAATGCCGATAACAAGATCCATAATTTTCTCCTTTTGCTGTAATTTTTATTTCATTTTATTATGTTCCGTTTTTTGTCAAGCGCTTTTTCAATAGCGAACTTTATTTTGACAAAAAACAACATTTTGCTCATTGCAAAATTTGGCAATATGCCGTATAATAACTTTGCAGAGTCCGTTTTTTGGTACACGAAATATTTTATAATATATCCGTAAATCAAATCGGAGGATACAAAAATGGCTAAAAAATCAAACCAGAAAATAAAGCTGCTCTATCTGATGAAGATCCTACTCGAAAACACGGACGACGAGCACGGGATGACGCTCGCCGAGATATCGGATGCGCTGGGCGAATACGGCATCGACGCGGAGCGCAAGACGCTCTACAACGACATTGAAGTGCTCTGTCTGTTCGGGCTCGATATCGACAAGAGAAAAGGCAAAAGCGTGACTTATCATGTCATCAGCCGCGAATTTGAGCTGCCGGAGCTAAAGCTTCTCGTCGACGCAGTTCAGTCCTCACGCTTCATCACGCACAAGAAGAGCAACGAGCTGATAAAGAAAATCGAGGGCTTTGCAAGCCGCTACGAGGCGCAGGAACTGCAGAGGCAGGTCTTTGTCTCGAACCGCATCAAGGCAATGAACGAGAGCATCTACTACGCCGTCGACTACATACACGACGCGATAAACCGCGACGCGAAGATAGCGTTTCAATACTTCACCTGGGACGAGCACAAGCAGAAGAAGCTGCGCCACGGCGGAAAGATATATCTCATCAGCCCGTGGGCGCTGACCTGGGATGACGAGAACTACTATATGATCGGCTACGACTCGGACGAAAACAAGATAAAGCACTACCGAGTCGACAAGATGACAAAAATTCAGCCAACCGAAGAAAAGCGCGACGGCGCGGAGTTCTTCGCCGATTTCGATATGGCGCTCTATTCAAAGCAGACCTTCGGAATGTACGGCGGCCGCGAAGAGACGGTCACGCTCCGCTGCGAAAACAAGCTTGCAAATGTCATGATAGACAAATTCGGATTCGACACTGCGTTTTCAAATATCACCGACACGCACTTTGACATGCGCGTAAAAGTGTTCGTGAGCCCTGTGTTCCTGACATGGATAATGAACTTCGGCGCGGATGTGACAGTCCTCTCCCCCGAGAGTGTAAAAGACGAACTTACAGCCCTCGCGTCGGATGTGCTCGCACAGTATAAGTAAACAGAACAAATAAAACAGCAAATCCTATCCACGGCTTTCGTGGGTAGGATTTTTTCATTTCGGCATGAGATAGGGATGTGTTGATAAGTTGGAGGGCGCGGGTGTGGGTATCGGATATAGACAGTCGTATCAATATTGCGAATTATCACAATGATGTAAGAACAGATATCATCCGCCCACGGAGTTTGCACAATTTTATTGATAAGCA
>OKTG01000264.1_pt1 | contig 31408 bp, 24 predicted proteins | sample 1606091 | NCBI WGS metagenome assembly OKTG01 (sample SAMEA3879512, study PRJEB24766) | human gut metagenome | biome: human-associated habitat; feature: feces | place: USA | collected 1985/1987 | reverse complement strand
TGCGCACCACCTACAACAAAGAAAAGGTGCTGGCCGAGATGCTGCACGACAAAAAGGCGCAGGGCGGTCAGATCACCATCATCAAGGTGCCGGGTCTGGGCTGCTGGCGCGCTGAGACCATCCCGGTGGAGGGTCTGCGCCCCCTGCTGGGCATGGAGGAATGACCATGAAGAACACGTTCGGGTCTGCCCTCTCCCTGACCATCTTCGGCGAGAGCCATGGCCGCGCTATCGGCGCCGTGCTGGACGGCATGGCGGCGGGGGTGCCGGTGGATGAGGCGTTCCTCGCCGCCTGCATGGACAAGCGCCGGGCGCGGGGCGACGGCCTGTCCACCCCCCGCGTGGAGGCGGACCGGGTGCAGTTCCTCTCCGGCGTTGTGAACGGCCGGACGACCGGCACCGCCATCGCCCTGATGATCGAGAACCAGAACACCCGCAGCGGCGACTATGCCAAGACCGCCGACCTGCTCCGCCCCGGCCATGCGGATTACACAGCTTATGCCAAATACCACGGCTTTCAGGACGCGCGGGGCGGCGGACACTTTTCCGGCCGCATCACGGCGGCGCTGGTGGCAGGCGGTGCGGTGGTGCTGGGGGCCCTCGACCGGGCCGGCATCAACATCGTGACCCACATCGGGCGGTGTGCGGGCATTGCAGACACCCCCTTTGCGCTGGATGACCCGGCGGCACTGGGGGCGCAGGCCGAAGCGCTGCTGAGCCGGGGCGATGGCTTCGCTCTGCTGAATGGAGAAGCCGAAGAGCCGATGAAAGCGGCCATCCGCGCCGCAGGCAGCGCAGGCGACAGTGTGGGCGGTACGCTGGAGACCGCCATCCTCGGCCTGCCCGCAGGCATCGGCGAACCCTATTTTGACAGCGTGGAAAGCGAGCTGGCCCACATGGCCTTCTCGGTCCCGGCCGTCAAGGGCATCGAGTTCGGCACCGGCTTCGGCTTCGCCGACCTGAAGGGCAGCGAAGCGAACGATGCCTTCCGGATGCAGGGGAGCCGTATCGTGACGGCCACCAACCACAACGCGGGCCTGAACGGCGGCATCTCCAACGGGATGCCGGTCGTCTTCCGCACCGTGGTCAAGCCCACGCCCAGCATCTACAAACCACAGGATACCGTGGATTACATTGCAAAACAGAACGCGGAACTTTCCATCCAGGGCCGTCACGACCCCTGCATCGTGCCCCGTGCGGCCATCGTGCAGACCTGCGCGGCGGCGCTGGCCGTCGGCGACCTGCTGACCGCGAAGTACGGCATGGCCTGGATGGAACAGCCCACCGCTTACCGCAAGGAGGAGCTGTAAATGGAATACGGACTCATCGGCTCCAAACTGGGGCACTCGTACTCGAAGATCATCCACGAGATGCTCTGCGGCTACCGGTACGACCTGTGCCCGCTGCCCACCGAGGAGGAGGCGCGGGCCTTCCTGACCCGGCGGGCCTTCAAGGCAATCAATGTGACCATCCCGTATAAGCGGCTGGTCATGGGATTCTGCTCCTACATCGACCCGCGCGCCAAGGCCATCGGGGCCGTGAACACGGTCGTGAACCGGAACGGCCTGCTCTACGGCTACAACACCGACTATCTCGGCTTTGCCTACCTGGCCGATGCCCACGGCGTGGAGTTCGCGGGCCGGACCGTTCTCATTCTGGGCACCGGCGGCACCCACAACACCACGAGCGCCGTGGCAAAAGATAAGGGCGCGGCCAGAGTGCTGACCGTCAGCCGGCATCCAGACCCCGAAAAGGGCGAGCTTTCCTATGCGGAAGCCGTCCACAGCGGGGCCGACATTGTCATCAACACCACCCCGGCGGGCATGTACCCGAACGTGGGGATCTGCCATCTGGATGTGGCCGCGATGCCGGGGCTGGAAGCCGTCCTCGACGTGGTCTACAATCCGGACAGAACGGAACTGATCCTGCGCGCCGAGGAGGCGGGTGTGCCGGTGGCCGTGGGCGGCCTCGAAATGCTGGTGGCCCAGGCCGTGTATGCGGCGGAATACTTCCTGGACCGCAAGTTCGACGATGCCCCGGCCGAGATCCGCGCCATCACCGCCCAGCTCCGGAAAGAGCAGCTGAACGTGGCGCTCATCGGGATGCCCTCCTGCGGCAAAACGACCATCGGCCGCGCACTGGCCGACCGGCTGGGCAAGCGGTTCGTGGACCTGGATGAGGAGATCGTCCGGGCCGCAGGCCGCAGCATCCCGGACCTCTTCGCCGCAGAGGGCGAGGATGGCTTCCGGGCACGGGAAGCCGAGCAGACCGCCCGCTTTTCCAGAGAGGGCCGTCAGGTGCTTTCCTGCGGGGGCGGAGTCGTCAAGCGGCCCGAAAACCTGCGGGCCCTGCGGCAGAACGGCGTGGTGCTCTTCATCGACCGCCCGCTGGACGCTCTGACTGTGGGCGGCGGGCGTCCGCTCTCCACCAGCGCCGAGGCGCTGAAAGCCATGGAAGCCCAGCGCCGCCCGCTCTATCTGGCCGCAGCCGATGCGGTCATCCCGAACGAAACGACCGTTGCAGACGCCGTTGCGGCGGCACTGGAGGCATTGGATGCGATTTTTGTTCATTAACGGGCCAAACGTCAACATCACCCGCTTTACCGAGCCCGGTGTAGAGGGCGAAGTGGACTACAACGGCCTGCTGGATTATCTGGACGTCTGCTGCCAGCAGATGGGCATTGAGCCGGATTTCTTCCAGTCCAACCACGAGGGCGATATCATTGATGAGATCCAGTCGGCCGCAGGCCGCGCCGACGGCATCATCCTCAATCCGGGCGGCTATGCCTATTACAGCGTGGCCATTCTGGAAGCGCTGCAGCTCTGCGGTGTGCCCGCCGTGGAGGTGCTCATGAGCGAACCCAGCGGCCGGGAGCCGTTCCGGAACACGGACGTCGTCTCGTTCGGCTGTCAGGGCCGCTTTGCGGGCGAGGGCATCGGCGGCTATCTCCACGCATGCAGTTATCTGGTGCAGCTGCTCCGGCTGGACGGCGGCGCACAATCGCACATGGTGCAATAAAGAAAGAAACCTCTCAGCAGTGGCTGAGAGGTTGACACGTTGATAAAAGGGAAAGGAATGCAAGAAGATGATCATTTCGACGAAAAAAGGCACCCCGAAGGAAGAACTGGAAAAGATCGTGGACCGTTTTGAAAAGCAGGGCCTCGATGTCACCCTGATCACCGGCAAGGACTACAACGTCTTCGGTCTGGTGGGCGACACCACCAAGATCGACGAGCGCGATGTGCTCGCCAACCCCTGGATCGACAACGTGACCCGTGTGTCGGCCCCGTATAAGCGCGCCAACCGCCTGTTCCATCCCGCCGACTCGGTCATCGACTGCGGCGGCGTCCGGATCGGCGGCCGGGAGAAGATCGCCGTCATGGCCGGTCCGTGCAGCATCGAGAGCGAGGAGCAGGCCCTGCGCATCGCCCAGAGCGTCAAGGCCGGCGGTGCTGCCCTCTTCCGTGGCGGTGCCTACAAGCCCCGCACCTCTCCCTACTCCTTCCAGGGTCTGGAGACCGAAGGCATCCTCGACATGGTCAAGGCCCGCGAGGCCACCGGCCTGCCCATCGTCTCCGAGCTGATGAGCGAAGACCGCATCCCGGAGTTTGAAGAGTATGTCGATGTCGTGCAGATCGGTGCCCGCAACATGCAGAATTTCCAGCTGCTCAAGGCGGTGGGCAAAATGCACAAGCCGGTCCTGCTCAAGCGCGGCCTGTGCAACACCATCGAGGAGTGGATCATGAGCGCCGAGTACATCATGGCCGGCGGCAACGAGCAGGTCATCCTCTGCGAGCGCGGCATCCGCACGTTTGAAAAGTATACCCGCAACACGCTGGACCTTTCCGCCGTGCCCATCATCCACGAAAAGACCCATCTGCCCGTCATCGTGGACCCCAGCCACGCCACCGGCAAGGCCAATCTTGTGGAGCCGATGATGATCGCTGCGGTGGCCGCTGGTGCCGACGGTCTGGAAGTGGAGGTCCACTACGACCCCCGCCACGCATGGAGCGACGGTGCCCAGTGCCTGACCCCGGACAGCTTTGCACAGGCCATGGCCAAGTGCCGTCAGGTCGCATGGGCCATCGGGCGGGAGATGTGACCCTCTCAGGCCCCAGCTCTTCCGCAGGGAGAGCGTTTGGCAGAACGGGCAGAAGGAGGGCTGCAAATGCAGATCACGATCCAACCAGACAGAAACATTGACGGAGTCATTATGGCCCCGCCCAGCAAGAGCATGGCGCACCGGGCCGTGCTCTGTGCGGCGCTGGCAAAGGGCATCTCGCACATCCGGAATCTGGAGTTCAGCAAGGATATCGCCGCCACCCTCGCGGCGGCGGGCCAGCTCTGCGCCCGCGTCACCACCGGCAGGAACGATGCAGTGGTGGAGGGACTGGGCCGCTTTCTGCCCGTGGAAGCCCCGGTGGACTGCTGTGAGAGCGGCAGCACCCTGCGCTTCCTCATCCCGCTGGCCAGCCTCACCGGTCAGGAAGTGACCTTTGTGGGCCGCGGGCGGCTGATGGAGCGGCCCCAGTCGGTGTATGAAGCGCTGTACCGGGAGCAGGGCCTCCGCTTTGCGCAGAGCCCTTCCGGCCTGACCGTGGAGGGGGCGCTCTCCAGCGGGGACTATACGCTGGCGGGCAATGTGTCCAGCCAGTTCATCAGCGGGCTGCTGTTCGCCCTGCCGCTGCTGGGCGGCACCAGCACCCTTCACCTGCTCCCACCGGTGGAGAGCCGCAGCTACATCGACATGACCCGGTCCGTTCAGGCGGCGTTCGGCGTCACGAGCCGGTGGGTGGACAAAACGACGCTGGAGATCCCCGGCGGGCAGGCATACCGCCCCTGTGACTACACCGTCGAGGGCGATTACAGCCAGGCGGCCTTCCCGGCGGTGCTGGGGGCTGTCACCGGCGGCGTCACGCTGACCGGTCTGGCCGAACCGACCTTGCAGGGCGATGCGGCCATTCTGGCCATCCTGCGCCGGTGCGGGGCCGACTTCTCCCGCACCGAACAGGGCATCGTCTTCCGGAAAGCGCCGCTCCACGGCACGGACATCGACCTGGCCGACTGCCCCGACCTCGGCCCGGTGCTGATGGTGCTGGGCCTGTTCTGCGAGGGGCAGACGGTCATCCGGAACGCGGAACGCCTCCGCATCAAGGAGAGCGACCGCATCGAGGCCATGGAAACAGAGCTGCGCAAATGCGGCGGGGTGCTGTCCAGCGCGGGCGGCACCATCACCATCGAGGGCTGTGCCGGGGCGCTCCATGCGCCGGACGGCGTCCTCTCCGGCCACAACGACCACCGGGTCGTCATGAGCCTGTCGGTGCTGGCACTGGCGGCGGGGCTGCGGCTGCCCATCGACGGCGCCGAGGCCGTCACGAAGAGCTGGCCGAATTTCTTTACAGCCATCAAGCCATTGGGCGCGGAGGTAGAAGATGTTGGATAAAACGAAACGTTATCTCGTGGTGGGCCTCGGCCTGCTGGGCGGTAAATATGCGCTGGAACTCTCCAAAGCCGGGTTCCATGTGGACGGCATCAACCGCAGCGAGGGCCACTTGCAGTTCGCGCTCGACCATGGCTACATCGAGCGGGGCAAAACCCACGATTTTGAAGACCTTGTCCGGGAGGCCGACCACATCATCTTCGGCCTCTACCCCACGGCCCTCATCGAGTGGTTCCGGACGTACGGCCCGCTCCTCAAGCCCGGCTGCATCTTCACAGATGTGTCCGGCGTCAAGACCGGCCTGGTGGAGCCGGTGCAGGCCCTCTGCCCGGCGGGGGTCGAGTTCATCGCCAGCCACCCGATGGCAGGCCGCGAGACCTCCAGCGTGGAACACGCCGCCGAGGTGAATTTTGCCCCGGCGAACTTCATCATCACCCCGACCGGGAAGAATACCCCGGAGGCCATCGCCTGGGTCCGAGAGCTGGCCGAGGTGCTGGGCTTCAAACACATCTGCACCCTGACCGTGCAGGAGCATGACCGGATGGTCGGCTATGTCAGCCAGCTGTGCCATGCCATCGCCGTCAGCCTGATGTGCGCCAACGACAACACCTCGCTGTGCGAGTACACGGGCGACTCCTTCCGGGATCTGACCCGCATCGCACGCATCAACGACAAAATGTGGGCGGAACTGTTCCTCTGGAACAGGGACAACCTCATCTCGGAGATCGACCAGTTCGACGCCGCGCTCGGCGCACTGCGCAACGCGCTGGTGGCGGGCGACCGCGAAAAGCTCGAAGAGATGTTCCGCCTTTCCACCCAGCGCCGTGCGGCGTTCGACAAGAAGCTCCCCGAATGAGGTGAACCTATGCCCAAGCAGGAAGGCCAGAAATCCAAACTGTTGGCGCTTTTGCGCATCTTTGAGACACAGACCGACGAAAACCACCTGCTGAACGTGCCCCAGCTGGTGGGGCTGCTGGAACAGCAGGGCATCCTCTGCGAGCGCAAGAGCGTGTACAGTGACATCGACGCGCTGAACGCACTGGGGTACGACATCCAGCTCCGGCGGGGCCGGGGCGGCGGCTATTTTCTGGCCAGCCGCACCTTTGACCTGGCCGAGCTGAAGCTGCTGGTGGACGCCGTGCAGGCCAGCCGGGTGGTGTCCAGCGCCACGAGCCGCCGCCTGATCCGGAAGCTGGAAAAGCTCTGCTCCAATTACGAGGGCAGCCAGCTGCAGCGTCAGGTCTACGTGGACGGCCGCCCCAAGACCGACAGCAGGAGCCTGCTGTACAACATCGACGCACTGCACGAGGCCATCAACACCGGCCGGATGGTGGAGTTTCACTACAAAAAAGTGGGCCGGCCCGAAAAGCGGGTCATCAGCCCATGGCAGATGGCGTGGGAGAACGGCTGCTATTACCTCATCGCCTATCAGGACGAAAAGGAGCCGGTGGGCATCCGCCACTACCGGGTGGACCGGATGTCCGGCGTCCGGGTGCTGGAGCTGCCCCGCCGTGGCCGGGAGCAGTTTGCTGATTTCGATCTGCCCGCCTACCTGCGCAAGCACTTCAGCATGTACGGCGGCCCCGAACGGCGCGTGACCCTGCGCTGCACGGCCGACCTCGAAAATGCCATGCGGGAGCGGTTCGGCGCTTCGCCGACCTTCCTGCCGGAGGAGGACGGGCGCTTCCACTTTGATGTGCCCATCTGTGTCAGCGAACCGTTCTACGGCTGGGTGGCGGGCTTTGGCGGCAAGGTGGAAGTCCTTGCGCCCGAAGACGTCCGCACCGGGATGCGGGCGCTGGCCGAACAGCTGGCGGAAGAGCATCGCTAAACAAGAAAAAACGGACCGTTTCAGCGGTCCGTTTTTTGCGTGGTTCTGCAATTATTCGTCCAATTCTAAATCGCTCGGCAGGAGCACATCCAGCGCGGCGGCGGGTTCGGCGACGAGGCGACGGCTCTGGTGGAAGATGGCCTTTTCGAGGGTGTTGCGGGCCAGACGGCCGTTGCCGGCGGTGCGGGCGTCGGCGGCCTGACGGCGGGCGTAGTAGTTCCGCAGCGGTTCCTCGCAGGCCTCCGAGAGGGTGTAGCCCTTGTTTTTTGCGAGGACGTGGGTGATCTGCAGCAGCTCGTCGGCGGTGTAGTCCGGGAACTCGATCTTGTTGGGGAAGCGGCTGGCCAGACCGCTGTTGGCGGTGAGGAAGGTCTCCATCTCTCTGGTGTACCCGGCCAGAATGACCACAAGCTCGTCGCGGTGGTCTTCCATCCCTTTGACGAGGGTGTCGATGGCTTCGAGGCCGAAGCTGTCTTGCTCGCCGCGGTAGAGGCTGTAGGCCTCGTCGATGAAGAGAACGCCGCCGAGGGCGCTCTCGATGACGCTGTTGGTCAGCGGTGCGGTGTGGCCGGTGTAGCGGCCCACGAGGTCGCCGCGGCCCACCTCCACCAGCTGCCCGCCCTTGAGCGCTCCGATGGCCTTGAGGTACTTGGCCACCAGCCGGGCGATGGTGGTCTTGCCGGTGCCGGGGTTGCCGGTGAAGATCATGTGCATCGAAAGGCTGGCCGTCTTCATGCCCGCAGCGGCGCGGCGCTGCTGGACCTGCAGATTGTCGGCCAGACCGAACACGTATTCCTTGACTGGGGCAAGACCGACCAGCTCCGAGATCTCGGCCCGGATCTCATCCAGTGCGCCGGTGTATGCGGCGGGCAGCAGGTCAAACAGCGGGGCCGGGGTGGCATCGTTCAGGTGGAAGAGCAGGCCCTCCGGTGCGGCGGTCAGGGTCACGGTGCCGGTGAGCGGCTTGTCCGTTTGCAGGCAGTATTCGCTCAGGGCGCGGAAGATGCGGTCGCAACAGCCGGACAGCCCGGCTGCGCCCTTCTGGGGGGTACACTGGGCGGCGACGTAGTCCCGCACATCGGCCCCGGCGGCGAGGGTCAGGCCCAGCCGGGCCGTGACCTTCTGGGCCAGCGCGTTCAGCTGCTGGGCGGCGAGGGCTGCAAGGTCTGCCTGCTGGTAGGCGGTCGTCTCGCAGACGTCGCCCAGCGCCGAGACCATGCTTGCGCCAAACTTGTCCGCCATGGCGGCGCGGCCCTTGCTCGAGAAGAAGATGAGGTACTTCCCGCAGGGGTCGAGACGGCTGACCGCGCCGGGGGCCAAGGCCGTTCCGGCGTCCACCAGAATGCCGTCCCGGTTGACGATGTACCGGCTGGAGAGCGGGGCGCTGCCCCGGACGGCCAGGTCGGACAGCGTTTTCAGAAAGCTGGGGCAGCAGCTCTCGTAGTGCTCAAAGACCACGATCTCGCCGGGGGCGTGGAGCGCGGCGTAGAGGTCCTGCAAGAAGAGCTTTTCGGCGGCGGGGTTCGCGTAAAGCGCCAGGTCGAGCGCGGCGATCTGGTCGTTTTGCAGCAGGCCCCGCGCAGCCATGCAGCGGGCGGTCTCCTCCAGCGCGAAGTGCCGCCCGGTGCCGGTGCCGCCGCACAGCAGGATGACGTTCCGGGCGGCGGGCGGTTCGGTGCCCAGCACAAAGGGGCGGCGCATGGCGCGGACGACCGCGTCCACAAAGGCGTCCTGCCCCAGCACGGTCTGCCGGACTTCGTCGGCCAGCCCCTCGAAGCTGCCCAGATGTTCGGGTTTCACGTCGGTGGTGCCTTTGGCCAGCAGGCCGTCATTCTCCATGTCCCGCAGCATCCGGCGGCTGTCGGCCAGCGCGGTCTCGGCGGCGGTGTCCTGCGTCTTCAGCTGGGCCGACTGGGCCTTGAGCATCGCATCCAGCTTTTTCTGCTGTTCCAGAAGTGCCGCGTTCAGGTCGTTCAGAGTGCTGTTTGGCTGCTGCCGGGGTTCGGCGGGGGTGCCGGGGGCGGCCTTGAATCTGCCGCCCGGCCCGAAGACTCCATTCATCAGGGTCTCCCAATCATCTGTGTATGCCATGTCATCGCCTCCGTGATCGGTTCATTTCTTTCAGTATAGTGTACCGCAGCCCCATTTGCAAGGAAACTCTTGCAAAATCCGCGCAAGCCGGGTACACTAATTTCAAAAGGCCTGCCTCTGGCGAGGGCGGGAATGTTAGGATAAAGGATGAGAGTCAATGAAAACGCCTGCACAATGGAAAGCATGGTTCGAAAGCGAGGAGTTTGCCCGTCAGACCAGCTATCAGGGGCCGCTGGGCGCGGCGTATTCCCCATCGGGCACCCACCTGCGGCTGTGGGCACCCACGGCGCAGTCGGTCCGGGTCGATCTTTACCGGAAAGGCGACGGCGGGGCCTGCATCGGCAGTCTGCCGCTGAGCCCGTGGGGGCAGGGCGTCTGGGGCGTTTATCTGCCCGGCGACCAGCATGGGAAGTATTATCATTTCAACGTGACCACCGAGTGGGGCAGCGTGACCACCGCTGACCCCTATGCCCGCGCGGCGGGCGTGAACGGGGCGCGGAGCATGATCGTGGATCTGGCCCGCACCGACCCGCCGGGCTGGGAACAGGACAAACGGCCGGTCATCCCGGCGTCGAAGCGGAGCGTCTGGGAGGTCAGCGTCCGGGATTTCTCGCAGGACCCGGCCAGCGGGGTGCGCAATGCGTGGCGGGGCAAATTTCTGGCCTTTACCCAGCAGGGCACGACCCTGAACGGCGACGGCGTCCACCCCACCTGCCTGAACTACCTCAAGCGGCTGGGGGTGCGCTATGTCCAGCTCATGCCCATCTTTGATTTCGGCAGCGTGGACGAGAGCCGCCCGCTGACCCGGCAGTACAACTGGGGCTACGACCCCACCAACTACAACGTCCCGGAGGGCAGCTACTCCACCGACCCCGCCCGCGGCGAAGTCCGGGTGCGGGAGTGCAAGCAGATGATCCAAGCCCTCCATGCGGCGGGCATCGGTGTGGTGATGGATGTGGTGTACAACCACATGTACCGCTTCGACAACGTGCTGAACCGGGCGGTCCCCCTCTATTATTTCCGCCAGAACGAGGACGGCAGCCTTTCCAACGGCAGCGGCTGCGGCAACGAGTTTGCCAGTGAGCGGCCCATGGCCCGGAAATATTTTCTGGATTCGGTGCTCTACTGGGCGCAGGAGTACCACATCGACGGCTTCCGGTTCGACCTGATGGGCCTGTACGATGTGGAGACGATGAACCTGCTGCGGGCCGAGCTGGACAAGCTGCCCGGCGGGCGGGACATCCTGATGTACGGCGAGCCGTGGCAGGGCGGCAGCAGTGCGCTGCACCGGTACGAGGCGAACAAGAACAATCTGGCCATGCTGAACGACCGCATCGGTATCTTCTGCGACGACACCCGCGACGCCATCAAGGGCGGCTGCTTCAATGCGCGGGAGCCGGGCTACGTGGAGGGCAGGCCCGGCAGCTTCTGGGACATCGGCGGGGCCGTGGCGGCGTGGTGCCGCAGCGATAAGTTCCCGCCCCACACGCCGGGGCAGATCGTCAGCTATGTGTCCGCCCACGACAATTTCACCCTGTGGGACAAGCTGCTCCTGGTGCGCTACGAGCGCCCGGAGTTCGGCGCGGTGGACCGTGCCGCCCTGGCCCAGAACCGGCTGGCGGCAGGCATCTACCTCACCTGCATGGGCCTGCCCTTCTGGCAGGCAGGCGAAGAGTTCGCCCGCACCAAAAAGGGGCAGGGCAACAGCTACCGCTCCTCCCCGGCGCTGAACCGGCTGGACTGGAAGCGGGCCGAGCAGTTCCATGGGCTGGTGGATTACTACCGGGGCCTCATCGGCCTGCGGAATGCCTTCCCGCGGCTGGGCGCGGTGGACAGGGCCAGCCCCAACGCCATTGCATTTTTTGATTTGGAACAGCCGCTGGTGGGCTGGTGTCTGCCTGCCCTGCCCGGCGATGGGGCGTGGTGGGGCGCGCTCTGCGTCTATTACAACCCCACCGAGCAGGAACAGCCCATCCGGCTGCCCGACGGGCGCTGGAAGCTGCTGAGCGACGGCACCTCGTCCAGCCTGTGGCGGGGCGACAGCCGCATCCTGAGCGGCGAAGCGGTCCTGGCCCCGGTCAGTGCGACCATCTTCGGCTTGGTATAAACAGCAATCCCCCGGCCAGCGGGTCACCGCCAGTCGGGGGATTTTTGAAGAAGAAAGGAATCAAATCTTGATAACGCCTTGCGGCGGGGATGGCTCAGTTGTTGGCCGAACGCTGTGCGGCGGTGTTCGACGCATTCTTTTCGCCCAGCGTCAGCGAGACGGTCTGCATCTGGCCGTCGCGGGCAACGGTGATGGAAAGGGTGTCACCGGCCGTGTGCTGCTGCATCAGGGTGCCAAGGTCGTCTTTCTGGGCGATCTCGGTGCCGTCGATGCTGACGATGCGGTCCCCGGCCTTCAGACCGGCCTTGTCGGCCGGGCCGCCCTGCACGACGTCCACGACATAGACGCCGTAGGCGTTGACGTTGAGCTGGGCCGCCGTCTGGGCGTCGGTCACGGCGATGTAGGTGATGCCCATATACGGCCGACCGGAGACATAGCCGTTCTCCAGCAGGTCCTGCGCCACCTGAATGGCATCGTTGATGGGGATGGCGAAGCCCAGACCTTCCGCGTCCGAGCTGGAGGACTTGGCGTTGACCAGACCGATGAGCTCACCGTTCATGTTGAACAGACCGCCGCCGGAGTTGCCGGGGCTGACGGAGGCATCCATCTGGATCAGGGACATGGTGTTGGTGGAACTGGTGCCCTGAATGGTCACGCTGCGGTTCAGTGCGCTGACGATGCCGCTGGTGACGGTGCCGCCCAGCTCACCCAGCGGGTTGCCGACGGCCAGAACGCTGTCGCCGACCGACAGGCTGTCGCTGTCGCCGACGGTGGCGGGGGTCAGGCCGGTGGCGTCGATCTTCAGCACGGCGACATCGCTGGTGTCGTCCTCGCCCACCACGGTGGCGGTGTAGTCGGTATCCCCGATGGTCACGGTGATCTGCGATGCACCGGAGACCACGTGCGCACAGGTGAGGATGTAGCCATCCGAGCTGATGATGACGCCGCTGCCTGCGCCGGACTCGACCTGATTCTGGCCGTACCAGGACCACTGCGAGTAGACGACCTGTTCGGTGGTGATGACCACGACGCTGGGGTTGACCATCTCGGAAACCTGTGAAGTCGTCATGCCGCTGGACGCGACGGCGGTGCCGGAGGCCGCGCTGCTGTCGGTGCGCTCCACCTGCTGGATGACGACCTTGTTGCCTGCATTGCCGACCCGTGCGCCCACGAAGCCGCCTGCAAAGCCCATGGCCGCGGCCAGCACCAGCGCAACGGCGCTGCGGGCGATGCGGCCGCCGCTATGCTTGCGGCGCTTCTTCGGGGGCTTGGAGGCTGCGGCTTGCGGCTCCGGGCCTGCCGGGGGCGGCGTGGTGCCGCCATTGCCGGTGGAAGTTTCCGACGGGCGGGCCGGGGCGGGGTCGCTGTAAGTGCCCGCCGTGTTGGCGGTGTTCATGCCGGAGGAGCCGACGTTGGGGTATCCGGTATCGCCGGACGGACTATTTGCAGAGGAATAATCGTATTCCCATTTGTTTTCATTTTCCATGGTACAACTTCCTTTCTCGAAGGGACTGGTTCGGGAGGGGCGCTTCGCCCGTCCCTCTCTGGAACTGGCTCTATTGTAGCCGCTAATTGTGAAAACGAATCGCTGAGCGGGTGAAGAATGTGTGAAATAAGGTCGTAACCGCAGGCCTTGACAGCGGCGCGGGAGCTTGGTATTGTAAGGGAAAAGGAGACTGCGTATGAAACTGGAAGAACGGCCTGGCGGCTTTGCACTGTATAAAGAGAAGACCGAGGTGGGCTGCTGTCAGCTGACCCGGACGGCGGCAGGGGCGGACGTTGCCTGCCTTACCATTGTACCAGAATGGCGGCGGAAAGGCTATGGGTCTTATCTGCTAAAAGAGATATTGCGCCGCTTTGGCGGATATGACAGGGAGACGGCCACCGTTTTCACGGCCCCGCTGCCCGTTGTGCCGGGGGAGGAAGCGTTCTGGGCAAAGTTCGGCTTCCGGGAGGAGGCCGGGCGGCTCTGCCGCCGCCGGACGCCGGACCTGACCGCTGTGAAGTTCGTGCAGGACTTCCTTGCAGCCCGGCTGCAAAACCCGCAGCTGCTGGTGGATGCCACTTGCGGCAACGGCGGAGATACGGCGTTTCTGTGCCGTCTGGCGGGCGGGACGGGCCGGGTGCTGGGCTTTGACATCCAGCCCGAAGCCATTGCCTCCACCCGACGGAATCTGGCCGCGAATGGGCTTTCCGCCGAGCTGTACTGCGGCAGCCACGCAGACCTGCTGCATGATGTCCAGCCCGGCACGGCGGATGCCGTGATGTTCAACTTCGGCTGGCTGCCGGGGGCAGACCACACGGTCTTTTCCCACGCGGAGAGCAGCATCCCTGCGCTGGAAGCAGCCCTCGACGCACTGCGGCCCGGCGGGGTGCTCAGCGCCATCCTTTACAGCGGCCGGGTCATCGGGTCGGACGAGAAAACGGAGATCCTGCACTGGATGCGCACACTGCCCCTGACGCGCTGCACCGTCCTCGTCTGCGATTTCGCCAATTGGGCCGAAACGGCACCCCTGCCCTGCTTTCTTCTGAAAAAATGAGAAAAGTCTTGCATCTAGGTGGAATTTCTGCTAAAATAAATGCTGTTTGATTTTTAGACGGCCGGACCCTCTTCGGCATCGCGTATGCGATGCTCCCTTTGGCGGAGCGGGCGCAAAGCGCCTGAGAGGGCAGGCCTGTCGATGGAGAACGACCCATGTGACGAAAAAAGGACCCGAAACAAACCCCTCTGACTTGAAATTGGGAGACTTATAAATCTATGACAAATCGTGAAGAAATCGAGCGCCGTCGGACGTTTGCGATCATCAGCCACCCCGACGCCGGCAAGACCACGCTGACCGAAAAGCTGCTGCTGTACGGTGGAGCCATCAATCAGGCCGGTTCCGTCAAGGGCAAGCAGAGCGCCAAGCACGCTGTGTCCGACTGGATGGATATCGAAAAGCAGCGCGGTATTTCTGTCACTTCCTCTGTCCTGCAGTTCAACTATGCAGGCAAGTGCGTGAACATTCTGGATACCCCGGGCCATCAGGACTTCTCGGAGGATACCTACCGTACCCTGATGGCAGCGGACTCCGCTGTCATGGTCATCGATGCGGCAAAGGGCGTTGAGGCCCAGACCATCAAGCTGTTCAAGGTCTGCACCCTGCGTCACATCCCCATCTTCACCTTCATCAACAAGATGGACCGCGAAGCCCGCGACCCCTTTGAGCTGATGGAGAACATCGAGGAGATCCTGGGCATCAAGACCTACCCCATGAACTGGCCCATCGGCTGCGGCAAGGAGTTCAAGGGCGTGTTCGACCGCAATACCCGCAAGGTGCTGGCTTTCTCCAGCGACGGCCGCGCCAACGGCGTGAAGAAGGTCAACGAGACCGAGGCCGAACTGGGCGATGCCGCACTGGACGAGCTGCTGACCCCCTACCTGCACCAGCAGCTGGTGGACGAGATCGAGCTGCTGGACGGCGCTGCCGAGGAATTTGACCTCGACAAGGTGCTGCGCGGTGAGTTGAGCCCCGTGTTCTTTGGCTCTGCATTGACCAACTTCGGCGTGGAGCCCTTCCTGGAAAACTTCCTGCGGCTCACCCCCACCCCGCTGGCCCGTGTGGACAGCCTGACCGGTGAGCCGGTGGACCCCTGCCGCGACGAGTTCTCGGCCTTCATCTTCAAGATCCAGGCCAACATGAACAAGGCCCACCGTGACCGCATCGCCTTTATGCGCATCTGCTCCGGCAAGTTCGAGCGCGGCATGGAGGCCTACCACGTGCAGGAGGGCAAGAATATCAAGCTGGCCACCGGCACCCAGCTGATGGCGCAGGATCGCGCCATCGTGGATGAGGCCTACGCGGGCGATATCATCGGCCTGTTTGACCCGGGCATCTTCTCCATCGGCGACACCCTGTGCACCGGCAAAAAGAAGGTCGAGTTTGCGGGCATCCCCACCTTCTCACCGGAGCATTTTGCCCGCATCGAGCAGAAGGACACCATGAAGCGCAAGCAGTTCGTGAAGGGTATGGAGCAGATCGCCCAGGAGGGTGCCATCCAGATCTTCCGCGAAGTCGGCGGCGGCATGGAGGAGGTCGTGGTCGGCGTGGTCGGTGTGCTGCAGCTGGAAGTGCTGGAGTACCGCCTGAATACCGAGTACAACGTGGAGATCCGGATGCAGCAGCTGCCCTTTGAGCAGCTGCGCTGGGTGAAGAACGACCCCGACACCTACAACCTGCGCGACCTGGATCTGACCAGCGATACCAAGGCTGTGGAGGATATGAAGGGCAACCGTCTGCTGCTGTTCACCTCTGATTGGGCCGTCCGCTGGGCCGAGACCCACAACGACACGCTGGAATTGAGCGAGTTCGGCAATATCTGATTGGAAAAAAGAGAGCTGCTGTGCGGAGCTGACTCGCACCGCAGTTCTCTTTTTTATAAAAAGCAAAAATACAACAAAAGATGCCAGCCTCTGTATGAATGGTTCCCATTGCGGGGAACACTGCTGGCATGGAGGGAAACGTATATGGAAAAACTGAACATTGGCCGCAGCGGCATCGAAGTGCCTTTTCTGGGCATGGGCACCTGGGCCATCGGCGGCGGCAGCTGGTGGGGCGACAACGATGATGCCCTTTCGGTCAAAGCCATCCAGACTGCTGTGGAGCAGGGCATCCGGTGGATCGACACCGCGCCCATCTACGGCCTGTACCACAGCGAGACCGTGGTGGGCGAGGCCCTGAAGCACATCGACCGGGACAAGGTGGTGCTCTCCACCAAATGCGGCCTGGAGTGGCGGCACGAAACGCCGGTGCTCCACAAGGTCGTGGACGGCACCGCCGTCTACCGGGACCTCTCGGCGCAGAGCATCATTGAGGACGTGGAGGACAGCCTGCGCCGCTTGGGCACCGACCACCTGGATGTGCTGTACACCCACTGGCAGAGCCCGGACCTCGGCCTCTATCCGCTGGAGGAGACCGTGGAGGCCATGATGAAGCTGAAGGAGCAGGGCAAGATCCGCGCCATTGGTGCGTCCAACGTGACGGCAGATCTCATCCGGGGCTACTGCCGGTACGGCCAGCTGGATGTCATTCAGGAAAAGTACAGCCTGCTGACCCGCCGCATCGAAAAGCAGCTCCTGCCCACCTGCAGGGAGCTGGGTGTTTCGGTGCAGGCCTACTCCCCGCTGGAGCAGGGTCTGCTCACCGGCAGGGTCACCATGGAGACCACTTTCCCCGAGGGCAGTACCCGGAACAGCAACCCCAGCTTCCAGCCCGCCCGCCGGAAGCAGGCGCTGGACCTGCTGGCCAAGTGGGACGACCTGACCGGGAAATACGACTGCACCATGGCCCAGCTGGTCATTGCCCTGACGGCCCGGATGATCCCCGGCCTGCATGTGCTGTGCGGTGCCCGCACCCCGGAGCAGGTGCTGGACAATGCCGGTGCACTGAATATCAAACTGGACGGCGCGGATGCCGTCCGCATGAAGTGGGACGTGGATGCCATTTCCTGAGCTGGTGCTTCAGAACAAAAGCAGATAACCAAAAAGGGACGATGCCGCAAAAGCATCGTCCCTTTTTGGTTATTTGTGCTCCTTCAGCTGGCAGAGGAAGTCATCGGCTTCGATGGCCTCCGGGGTGAAGGAATTGTTCTTCCACCAGCTGACCAGCGCGGTGGCAATGGTCAGGCCGGTGGAGACCAGCTGCTCCAGCTCTGCCGATTCAATGGGCAGGACACGGTGGCCGATGGCGCTGAGTACCTGATTGGTCAGCGCCAGTGCCAGCGCCGCCGTGCGGGCCAGCGTGGCGGGAGAGATCTTGCATTTCTTCATGGGGAACTCCTTTCTTTTATAGGATGGTACAGTCGAGCCCCGCCCGGTGGAGCAGGGCGGGATAATCCTTTTCGGTGCGGCTCAGGTCCACGGGGCCGGAGATGCCGGGTACCCTGCCCCTGCTGGTGTACTGCCACATTCCGTGCCTGCGGGCCGGGCGTTTGCCCCGGTAGTCCGCCAGCCAGAGGTCGAAGGGGGCCAGCGTGTCCATGTGCAGGGCGGTATCTGCAAAATGGGTGTAGGTGTATACCATGGCGTACAGGCCCCAGTGCTCCAGCTGCCGTGCCGCGCCGGCAACAAGGGCGGAGAGCGCGTCCGGTGTCAGGGCACGCAGACGGGCATCCTCCACGTCGATGGCAGCGGGCAGCTGAAGCCGCTTTCCCCTGAGGGCATCGTGCAGGAGGGCCAACTCGGCATCCCGCTGTGGGGCAGTAACGGCACAGCTGTAATAGTAGACCCCCACCGGGATATCCAGCCGGGTGCAGGCAGAGTAGTTTGTTTCAAACATGGGGTCGATGTAGGGCGTGCCGTTCCTGCTGCCCAGTGCGCGCAGCATCACGCCGTGGACCCTGCCGCTGGCTTTTACGGTATCCCAGTCTATGCGGCCCTGCCAGCGGGAGACATCCAGCACCGTGAACATCAGGTGGCCTCCAGCAGGGTCTTGAGGGCGGCGGGAGTGACGGTGTCCACCACCAGACTGCCATCGCTGCGGATGGACAGCACCCGCAGGAGGGCACCAGCCTGCGGGGCCACCGGGGCAGGCAGCGCGCCTACGTCCTGCGCGTCCAGCACCACCGCGCCGCCCTTGCCGTTGACACTGAGCAGGGTGCCGTCCTCGGGCGCAAAGGATTCGGCGCGCAGGGCGGCGTTCTCGGCGCGGGAAGCCGAGGTCGCGGCACGGCTGCCATTCAGTGCGGCCCGCTCGGCAGCGTCGGCAGCGGCCTGAGCCTGCCGGGCGGCACTGGCCTCACTGGCGGCACTGTTCTGGGCCGCCTGCACCGCCGCATCGGCCTGCCCCGATACCTGGGCGATGAACTGTTCGTACACCGAGGGGCTGGGCTCCTCCTCGGTGCCGTCGGTGGGCAGGATGTCGTAGACATCGTACCGGCCCGGGCGGGTGTAAGCGGTATAGCCGCTGCCGTCGGTGGCGGCCAGCATCCATTGCCCGGCGGGCCAGCCGGTGAAGCTGCGGCCCACGGGCGCGCTGTGCGCTGCATCCAGCACAAGGGGTGCGGCAAGGGTGCCGTCGCTGTGGCGGATGTGCAGGGTGACGCTGCACCCGGCCCATTCCGCAGGCAGCTGGAACACCAGCCGGTCCACGCCCTCGGCGTTCTGTGCGCCCAGGTGCAGCCGGGCGGGCTGGGCTGTGAATTCGGTGCCGCCCAGCGTGCGGGGAGTGATCTTGATCTGCATAAAAACCTTCCTTTCTTCGTTTTGACCCCATTGTACCGGTTTGCGGCAGGGTGCGGAAGCGTGGTCTTTTTTTATGGCGTTTTTTACCTTTCGGCATTTTGCTGGAAGCCGGTTTTTGAGAGAAACTGCGGAGAAACTCCCCATTATTTCCGGCAGGAAAACAGCGGGGAATTTGTGCCGCAAAATGTCGGATTACGCATGATTGATGCGCCGGAATGTGCAAAAGAGCCCGGCGATTTCTCCCCGGGAAACAGACTTGAAATGTTAAAAAATTATGAATGAATACGACCAATTTTTTGGGAAAATTTCAGAAGGAAACGCCCGAAATCATTCTGAATCAGGGAAAACAATGTACAGATTGCACAAAAAACTATGTGAAACAATTGTCAAGCAGAAGCGCACAGATTTGACAAATGGGCCGTCGTCTGCTAAAATAGTGCCCGCTCAACGGATCATACACACGTTGGAGCGTCTAAATTTTATTTCTCAGGAAGTAAAACGCCGTATAAAAAGACGGCCCTTTGCAGGGGAAAATGCCCTGCGCTTTGCGGGCAAAGGAAGAGCCCGCCGCATTCCAAAATGATGAAAAGAGAGGAGTTGTCTCGTATCGCTTCCGTCAAATTTCAAAAAGCATTGTCTGACCGCGCTCGTGCGGTCACACCCCGTGTGCTGGCGTTCTGCGTCATGGCAGTGAGCCTTGTGTTCACTTTGGCCGTGACCGCCGCGAATCTGCGGCTGACCTACGTCACCGACTCCGATGGTGCGCGTCAGCTGGTGGTCAGCAGTGAGACTGACCCTGCCCGCGTCATGAGCCTTTCGGGCATTGAGGCCGAAGAGGGCGACCACGTTTACTACACCGCGTTCAGCGGCAATCTTGCCACCCTGAACATTGAGCGGGCCTTCACCGTGAACATTCAGGCCGACGGCCAGGAGTACCCGGTGAAGATGGCCTTTGGCACCGTTGCCGATGCGCTGGAGCGCGCCGGCATCACCCTGGAGGCAGATGACTACACCGAGCCTGCGCTGGATCAGCTGGTCACTGCGGGCAGTGAGATCACGGTGCACCGGGTGGACTACCAGGACAAGGTGGAGACCCAGACCATCCCCTATGACACCCAGTATGTCTACACCAGCCTGTACTTCCGCAACACCGGCCGGGCCACCACCCTGCAGCATGGGGCGGAGGGTCAGCAGACCGTGACCACCCGCGAAAAGTATGTGGACGGCGAGCTGGAAAACAGCATGGTGGTGGATGTGACCACCACGGTGGAGCCCACCGACCATGTCATCAAGACCTATGGTGCCGGTGCGCCCGTTTCTCCCCTGACCGGGCCGGACGGCACCACCAACGCCCCCGCCTCGTACAGCCAGGTCCTCACCGGCAAGGCCACGGGCTATTATTCCCGCACGGGCAAGGGCTCGTCGGGCCTGGGCCTGGGCTACGGCACCGTTGCCGTTGACCCCAGCGTCATCCCCTATGGCACGCTGCTGTACATCACTTCCACGGACGGCAGCTTTGTTTACGGTTATGCCGTTGCCACCGACACCGGTATCGCGGTGCAGAAGGGCCAGATCCTGGTGGATCTGTTCTATGAGACCTACGCAGAGTCGGTCATCAACGGAGCCATTCAGGTCAACGTTTACGTTGTAGGCTGAACCGCATAGCACACGGAAAAATTTGAAAAAGCACCCGCTTCAGTTTCCTGGATTTGCAGGAAAAATGAGGCGGGTCTTTCTTTTTGCCCTATATTCTGTAAAGTTTGCCGAGAATTCTTGTGTAAAATTGGATAAGTTGACCACAATGAAAAAATATTGACGAAAAGATTATGGTAGATTTTGACGGAAAGCCCTTGAAAAATCGGACAAAATTCTTTAATATAAGAGAGTACAAAGGTATAGGCTCACTGTGGCCTGTACGGGGAGGAGCTGTTTATGAGACCGACGGAAGAAAAGATCCAGAAAGATCCCTCGGATCTGCCGATTTATCTGTTCAAGCAGGGCAACAACTGCGAAGCATACCGTTACTTTGGTGCACACCTTGAGACCCGCGCCGGAGAGTCCGGTGTGGTGTTCCGTGTTTGGGCACCCCATGCAACCGCCATCAGTGTGGTGGGCGATTTCAACAGCTGGAAGCCGGGCAGCCACCCGATGCGCAAAGTGGATGGGGATTCTGTCTGGGAGCTGTTCATCCCCGGCGTAAAGGAATACGATGTCTACAAGTACTGTGTGACCACCCGGGGCGGCGACCTGATCTACAAGGCCGACCCCTATGCGTTCCACGCGGAGACCCGGCCCTCCAACGGCAGCAAGGTCTACGATATCACCGGCTTTGCCTGGCACGATGATGCCTGGCAGGCGGCCCAGAAAAAGGCGGACGTGATCAACGGCCCGATGAACATCTACGAGATGCACGCGGGCAGCTGGAAGCTGAAGGACGAGAAGGTTCCCTATAACTATTCCGAGCTGGCCGACGAGCTGATCCCCTACATCCGGGAGATGGGCTACACCCATGTGGAGCTTCTGCCCGTGATGGAGTATCCCTTCGACGGCAGCTGGGGCTACCAGGTCACGGGCTATTTTGCCCCCACCAGCCGCTACGGCACCCCCAAGGACTTCATGGCCTTTGTGGACAAGATGCATGAGGCCGGCATCGGTGTCATCATGGACTGGGTGCCCGCCCACTTCCCGAAGGATGGCTTCGGCCTGTACAACTTTGATGGAGAAGCCTGCTACGAGGACCCCAACCCCAAGCGCGGCGAGCACAAGGAGTGGGGCACCATGGTGTTCGACTTCGGCCGCAGCGAGGTGCAGAGCTTCCTGATCTCCAGCGCCCTGTACTGGCTGGAGCAGTATCACATCGATGGTCTGCGCGTGGATGCCGTGGCCTCCATGCTGTATCTGGATTACAACCGCAAGCAGGGCGAATGGGAGCCCAATAAGAATGGCGGCAAGGAGAACCTGGAAGCAGTTGCTTTCCTGCGCAAGCTGAACGATACGGTTCTGGGCCGCCACCCCCACAAGTACATGATCGCGGAGGAGTCCACCGCATGGCCCATGGTCACCAAACCGGCCAGCGACGGCGGCCTGGGCTTCAACTTCAAGTGGAACATGGGCTGGATGAACGACATGCTCAGCTACATGAAGACCGACCCGCTCTTCCGCGCGGGCAACCACAACAAGGTCACCTTCAGCTTCTTCTATGCCTTCAGCGAAAACTTTGTGCTGCCCATCAGCCACGATGAAGTGGTGCACGGCAAGGGCAGCCTGATCAACAAGATGCCGGGCGAGTACGAGGCTAAGTTTGCCAACCTGCGCACCTTCTTCGGCTACATGATGGCCCACCCCGGCAAGAAGCTGCTGTTCATGGGCCAGGAGTTCGGCCAGTTCGCCGAGTGGAACGAGAACAAGCAGCTGGACTGGATGCTGCTGGGCTACGACAAGCACACCGAGCTGCAGAACTACGTCAAGACCCTGAACGCCTTCTACAAAGAGCATCCGGCGTTCTGGCAGATCGATTACAGCTGGGAAGGCTTCCAGTGGATCGTGCCGGACGACTCGCAGCAGAGCGTGGTCGCCTTCCTGCGCAAGGATGCAGCGGGCAAGCAGATCCTGATCGTCTGCAACTTCAACCCCGTCCTGCGTGAGGGCTACACCCTGGGCGCACCGGTGGCGGGTACCTACAGGGAAGTGCTGAACAGCGACGACGAAGCCTTCGGCGGTTCGGGCGCGGTCCACAACAAGGCCGTCCGCACCCACAAGAAGCCGCTGCACGGCTTTGAACAGAGCATCACCATCACCCTGCCGCCTATGAGCACCCTCTACTTCGAGGTGCCCACCAAGCGCACCCGCAAGGCAGCAGACCCGGCCAAGGCTGACGAAAAGGCAGCACCCAAGAAGACCGCTGCCAAGACCAAAAAGGCGGAAAAAGCGGAGAAGGCCCCCAAGAAGACCACCCGCACCACCAAGGCGAAGACGGAGAAGGCTGCGGAGGAAAAGTCTGCAAAGGCCAAAAAGCCCGCCAAGGCCGCAAAACCCAGAAAGACCTCCGCAAAGGCCGAACCGGCCGAGAAGGCTGCGTCTGCGGAAAAGCCCAAGCGCACCCGCAAGACCAAAGCAGAAGCTGCCCCTGCGGCAGACGCTGCACCGGCAAAGCCCGCCCGCAAGCCCCGCGCCAAAAAGGCAGCAGAGCCCAAAGAGTGAGCCGTGCGCACAGACCATTCACATCGTTAGACCATTTCCAATTCCAAACCAACTCGGAAATGTGTAAAAGGGGAGAATAAAGCTATGGCAAAAGAAATTGTGGCAATGATCCTTGCCGGCGGACGTGGTTCGCGCTTGTATGCGCTGACACAGAAAACGGCAAAACCGGCGGTCGGTTTCGGCGGCAAATACCGCATCGTGGACTTCCCGCTGTCCAACTGCGTCAACTCCAACATTGATACCGTTGGCATCGCGACCCAGTATCAGCCCCAGAAGTTGAACGAGTACATCGGCAACGGCCAGCCCTGGGACCTTGACCGCCTGCACGGCGGTGTGCACACCCTGCCGCCGTATGAGCAGGCAAAGGGCACCGACTGGTACAAGGGCACCGCAAACGCCATCTACCAGAACATCAGCTTCATCGACAACTATGACCCGGAGTATGTCATCATCCTGTCCGGTGACCAGATCTGCAAGCAGGACTATGCAGACTTCCTCCGCTTCCACAAGGAGAAGGGCGCAGAGTTCTCGGTCGCCGTCATGGAAGTCGATTGGAAGGAAGCTTCCCGCTTCGGCCTGATGGTCGCAGACGAGAACGACAAGATCACCGAGTTCCAGGAGAAGCCCCCGGTCCCGAAGTCCAACCTGGCTTCCATGGGCATCTACATCTTCAACTGGGACGTCCTGAAGAAGTATCTGGAAGAGGACGAGGCAGACCCCAACTCCAAGAACGACTTCGGCATGAACATCATCCCGGCCCTGCTGCGTGACGGCCGCAGGATGTATGCGTACCGCTTTGCAGGCTACTGGCGCGACGTCGGCACCATCGACAGCTTGTGGGAGGCCAATATGGAGGTCCTCGACCCGGAGCACTCCGGCATCGACATCTTCGATAAGACCTGGAAGATCTACAGCCGCAACCCCGTTCTGCCGGCCCAGAAGATCGGCCCCCGCGCCGTCGTGCAGGACTCCCTCGTCACGGAGGGCTGCAAGATATACGGCAATGTCCGGCACTCGGTCCTGAGCGCAGGCGTCGTCGTGGAAGAGGGCGCTACCGTGGAAGATGCTGTTCTGATGGACGGCGTCGTGGTCAAGGCGGGCGCTGTGGTCAAGCGCTGCATCCTCGCTGAGGATGTCGTCGTGGGTGCCGGTGCAAAGATCGGCGGCGACGGCGCCATCGCACATGTGGGCACCGGCCTGACCGTCGGTGCAGGCGCGACCGTCAAAGAGGGCGCCAAAGTATTTGATTCCGTCAAGGAGGGCGAGGAAGTATGCTGAGCCAGAACAACAATGCGTTGGGCATCATTTTCCCCAACAGCTATGATAACACCGTACCGGAGCTTGTGACTGAGCGCACCATGGCTTCGATCCCCTTTGCAGGCCGTTACCGCATGGTGGACTTTATGCTGTCCAGCATGGCAAACTGCGGCATCTCCAATGTCTCCATCGTGGTGCGCAAGAACTACCACTCCCTGATGGATCATCTGGGCACCGGCCGCGAGTGGGATATGGCCCGCCGTCACGGCGGCCTGAACATCGTGCCTCCCTTTGCAGAAAAGGGCGTGCGCATTTATTCCGGCCGTGTGGAGGCTCTGGGCTCCATCCTGAGCTACCTGGAGAACCAGAAGGAGAAGTACGTTGTGATGAGCGATGCCAACATCGCCATCAACTACGATTTCAACGCCCTGCTGGCTGCCCATCAGGCAAGCGGCGCGGATGTGACCATCGCCTACCAGAAGACTGAGATCCCCGAGGGCCGCAAGAACGACAACTACACCCTGACTGTGGATGCCGATGGCCGTGTGACCGAGCTGCTGTTCAACGATTACCGCCCTGGTGTCCAGAACCTGGACCTGAACATCTACGTTCTGGAGCGTGAGACCCTGATCAAGCTGGTCAAGGATGCGACCTCCCGCGGCCTGATCTACTTTGAGCGTGACATCCTGGCCCACAACGTCAACATCCTGAACATCCGTGCTCTGGAGTACACCGGCTATGTGGCCCATGTCTGCGACATGAAGAGCTACTTTGATGAGAACCTCAAGCTCATCGATGAGAAGAACCTGAACGCTCTGTTCCCCAAGGAGAGCCCTGTCTACACCAAGATCCGTGATGACAACCCCGTGCGCTACGTCAACGGCTCTTCCGTCAGCAATTCCCTGCTGGCCGATGGCTGTGTCATCGAGGGCACCGTGGAGAACTGCGTGCTGTTCCGCGGCGTTCGCGTCAAGAAGGGTGCTGTGGTCAGAAACTGTGTCCTGATGCAGGATACCGTTGTGGAACCAGGCGCTCAGCTGGACTGCGTTGTCACCGATAAGAACGTGCGTGTGACCGCCGACAAGAAGCTCTCCGGTACCGAGAGCTTCCCGGTCTATGTTCAGAAGAACCACACCGTCTGAGCCTGACACACTGAAACTTTCACAGGGGCGGCTCCCCTCCCCGGTAGCCCCTCTCAAAGAGGGGCGGGGGCCTTTGCGCCCCCGCCCGCTCTTTGTGTATCCGCCCTTTTTTCTGGAAAGGAGAAATACTATGAAGATCCTGTATGCCGCTTCGGAAGCGACCCCCTTTGCCAAGTCCGGCGGTCTGGCCGACGTGGCAGGCTCCCTGCCCAAGGCTCTGGTCAAGGACGGCGTGGATGCCCGCGTCATCATGCCGCTGTACGGCGACCTGAAAATGCGCGACAAGCTGGAGTATGTCACCAACTACTCGGTGCCCGTGGGCTGGCGCAGCCAGTACTGCGGCCTGTTCAAGGCTGAGGTCAACGGCGTGACCTACTACTTCCTGGACAACGAGTATTACTTCAAGCGCCGCGGCCTGTACGGCTTCTACGATGACGGCGAGCGCTTCGCCTTCTTCTCCCGCGCTGTGCTGGAGACCCTGTTCTACATCGACTTCACCCCCGATATCATCAACTGCAACGACTGGCAGACCGCACTGGTTCCCGTTTACCTGAACCTGTACTACCGCCATCTGGATAAGTTCAACCGGATCAAGACCATCTTCACCATCCACAACATCGCATATCAGGGCAAGTACGGCACCGATATCCTGGAGGATACCTGCGGCATCGGCCACCGTGACCAGCACATCGTGGAGTACGATGGCTGCGCCAACTTTATGAAGGGCGCCTTTGAGACGGCAGATAAGATCACCACCGTCAGCCCCACCTACGCACAGGAGATCCTGGACCCCTGGTTCAGCTACGGTCTGGATGCCCTGCTGCGGGAAAAGCAGTATAAGCTCTGCGGCATCCTGAACGGCATCGATATGGAGGCCAATAACCCCGCCACCGACCCCCAGATTCCCTTCAACTACGATGTGACCAACGTTGAAGAGGGCAAGGCAAAGTGCAAGGAGGCCCTGCAGGACAAGTTTGGCCTGCACAAGGATGGCAGCCCCGTTTTTGCCATGGTCAGCCGCATGGTCGGCATGAAGGGCTTTGACCTGGTGCAGAGCATTGCTGATGGTCTGGTGGACCGCGGCATCGAGCTGGTCATTCTGGGCAGCGGCGAGAACCAGTACGAGACCTTCTTCTCTGACCTGTGCGCCCGTCATCCGGGCCGCGTGGGCACCTACATCGGCTTTGAGCCCGCCCTGTCTCAGGAGATCTACGCTGGTGCAGACGTGTTCATCATGCCTTCCAAGAGTGAGCCCTGCGGCCTGGCACAGATGGTGGCCTGCCGCTATGGCACGCCTCCCATCGTCCGTGAGACCGGCGGCCTGCGGGATTCCATCCATGACTGCACGCTGGGCGAGGGCAACGGCTTTACCTTTGCCGGTTACAGCGCCCATGAGCTGTACGATGCCTGCTGCCGTGCACAGGATCGCTACTACAACAAAGAGGACTGGAACAACCTCGTCAAGCACGACATGGAATGCGATTTCAGCTGGGACCTCTCTGCCAAGAGCTACGAGGGCCTGTACAACGAGACCGCAAACCTCTGGTAAATCATTTTCATAAGTTTGCCTTTTGCCGCCCGGTTCGCAGGAGCCGGGCGGCTTTTTTTGCGGACTTCCACACATATTTTACAAGAATCATCCGCAAAAAGCAGCAAGGCACCTTTGCACTTCCGACAGGACTGTGCTACAATGAAAAACATTGACAGCTCTTTCCTGTTTTTGAAGAAATGGCAGAGTAGATAAGGAGAACGATATGAACTGGAAACGTGTCATCAGCGGCGTGCTGGCAGCAGCGATGCTGTCCGCTCTGCCGGTGCAGCTTCTGGTGTCGGCGGAAGGCACGGAGGCGGTCGGGCAGGCCGATGGCTGGCAGGAACTGACCACTCTGGAATCTCTTGACGAAAGCAATACTTTCTTTTACAGCAAGGACGACCAGACGTTTGAGAAGATCACCCATCCGGAAAAGGATGTCAAAACCGCAGACGGCATCGTGGATTATCTGGGAGACGGTGCGGTGGCGGTTGTGACTGACCCGGAGGATGCCGCCTACAACGCCGGTGATCGGGGTCAGAACTACGCATGGTCGGCGGTCGGCTACGGGGACTGGCTGTATGTGGGCACCTGCTACGCCGCCATCGGCAACACCCTCTCCCTGATGAAGAGCAGTCTGGGCGACGAATACGACGACAAGGTGCTTGCCGCCACCTTTGATGCCCTTTACAACGGCACTTTCTTTCTGACCGAGGAGGATGGCGGCCGGCCCAAGGGCGTGCTGGTGAAGATCAACACCAAGACCGGCGAGACCAAGGTGTTGATGTCCGGCTCCTACAACGGTTACACACCCCTGTTCCGCAACGCATTGGAGTATAACGGCAAGCTGTACTTCTGCGGCAGTGTGGGTGGCGGCGGCATCGGCTTTCTGCCCAGCATCTGGCAGGTGGACCCCGCCACCGACGAGTGCAAGCCGGTGTATATCGGTCTGAACAGCGTGCAGGATTATGCCGCAGCCTACCAGCAGGGCATCTCCGTGGGCATCCGCGGGATGTGCGTCTACAAGGATCAGCTGGTCATCAGCAACGTGACCATGGATGCCGCCACCGGCAAGAGCAGCGCCGCCCTGCTGATCTCCTCCGACCCGGAAAAGGGCTTTACCCAGATCGCGGATTCCGACAGCCTGTTCAACTACCCCGCCTATCACTACGCCGACAGTATCTACGGCGGCAGCATCTGGGATATGGCTGAGTTCAACGGCCGCCTGTATGTTTCCATCTGCACCGGCACCGAGGACAATATGCCGGACGACAACACCATGCAGTCCTTTGCACTGGTGCGGGGCGATCAGAACCCCGACGGCACCTTCACATGGACACCCGTGGCAGGCGATCAGGAAAAGGATGGTGCCCGCTACACCTTCGGCATCGACCCGGAACGCACCCGCTCCGGTGCGGCGAACCTGATCGTGTACAACGACCACCTCTATATTGGTGAGTACAACGATGAAGAGATCGCGCTGGAGCGCATCCTCTTTGCCAAGACCGGCAAGAATGCCGATGGTCAGTTTGGCGGCGGGCTGGACTGCCGGTTCATCAACGCCAATCTGGAACAGTCGGTGAACCTGTACCGCATGGACAGGGACGAGAACATGGAGCTTGTGGTGGGCAATGCCACCAAGATGTTCCCCTCCGGCAGCCTTTCTGGCTTAAAGTCCGGCTTTGGGCGCAACGAGAACCAGTACATCTGGCGGATGCAGGTGTATGATGGCAAGCTGTATGTGGGCACCTTTGACACCAGCAGTATGCTGGAGTGCGTTGGTCAGTTCGTCAACGGCAACCTGCTGACGCGCACCCCCGCGCAGTGGAAGACCCAGTGGGAATACCTCAAGACCCTGATGAAGGCACTGCAGGCGACGGACCCCGACGGCAACGGGAACCCCGACACACTGGCCCAGACCATCAAGTTTTCCTACAAATTCGTGTTCGAGAACATCACAATCAGCAACATCGCCAGTGCCATCCGGCTGCTCAACTACATGCGCAAGGCAAAGCAGGGCTTTGACCTGTATGTTTCGGAGGACGGCGTGAACTTCCAGACCATCACCGTGGATGGTTTTGGAGACCCCTACAACCATGGTCTGCGGGCATTCGCCACCACCGACCAGGGCCTGTGCCTTGGCACGGCCAATCCCTTCTACGGCACGCAGGTGTGGATCAAGCGCAAGGACAGCTGACCCCCGCACTTCCAGGATAACCGCCGCCCGGCTCTCAAATGAGCTGGGCGGTTTTTTGTGTTTTGCACAAGAAACCTATCATATTTTTGGTATTGATGCTGCCGGAGACGGACATACTCCACCGTGGACGTACAATTATGGCGTTAGTGTGAACGAACTATGAAGTTTTACCAAAAATCGGTGGAAAATTGATTGAAAAGTTCAGTGAATTGAATTATACTATCCATATGAGCTTCTTTACCGGAGCGAAACCATTGCGAAAGGGTGCGGCGGGCTGCTGGTTCGGGCCTGCGCACAGAGGGAGGGCGACACCGCATGAAGGGCTGGTACAAGGCGCTGGAAGATCTTGTCTGGCTGACCCAGCTGGGCCTGAATATGCTGCTGCCGCTGGTCATGTGCCTGGGCGGTGCCTGGTGGGCGGTGAACAGCTGGAGCTGGCCGGAATGGGTGTTCCTGCCGGCCATCCTGCTGGGCCTTGCCTCCGGGGCGCAGAACTTCTGGTATTTTGCCAAGGAACACCTGGACCGCGCCAGAAAGGAAAAACCGAAGCGGGTGGGGTTCAACTCACATCAGTAAACATCACAGGAGGTTCCCCTTTATGAAACTACAGCCGGAATCCAAAAAGGAGCTGACGCGCATCGCCTGCGGCACGGCCATCTGCACCGCTGCCCTGTGGGTGGCCTTTGCGGCGCTGCACCTGGTTGGCTGGGTGAAATTTGATTACACTGTCGTTCTGGGCAGTCTCATCGGCGCGACCGTGGCCATCGGAAACTTTGCGGGCATCTGCATCGTGTGTCAGAAGGTCATCGACGAGCAGGATGAGAAGCGGCGCAAAGCCACATTACAAGCTTCCTACAACGTCAGAATGCTTTTGCAGGCGGTGTGGATCATCGTGTCCATCGGGGCACCCTGCTTCCAGCCCTTTGCCAGCGTTCTGCCCTTGCTGTTCCCGCGTGTTACGATCTACTACCTGCAAATAACCGGCAAGTACAAGCCCCTTGCACCGGCCGGGCCCTCGGTGGATGTCTCTGTGGAGGACGACCCCGAACCCGCCCCGGAGCCGGAGGCTGCACCCCGTGACGAAGGGGGTGAAACGTAACAAATGGAACTGAACGGCGCAAAGATCCTGTATACCATCCATACCGATATCCCCCTGCTGGGCGATCTCAAGATCACCCAGACCCTAGTCACTACCTGGATCGTCATGGCGCTGCTTTCGGGCCTGGCCATCTGGCTGGGCAGCAACCTCAAGCTGGAAAATGTCTCAAAGCGGCAGGCCGCAGCCGAGTTCATCGTGGAGCGGCTGGATCAGTTCGTGCACGACAACATGGGGTATCACTTTGACAAGTATATCCCCCTGATCGGCTCGATCTTCGCTCTGAGCATCGGCTGCAACCTCATCAGTGTCATTGGCCTGTGGAGCCCCACGGCCGACCTGAACACCGAGGCTGCGTGGGCCATTGTGGTGTTTGTGCTGATCATGTACTACAAGATCAAGACCAACGGCATCTTTTCCTATCTGAAGGGCCTGCTGGACCCGATCTTCATCATGGCACCCATCAATGTGCTGTCGGAGATCTCGACCCCCGTCAGCATGGCGTTCCGTCACTTTGGCAACATCCTGTCCGGTACTGTCATTTCCACACTGCTGTACTGGGCGCTGGCAAGCCTGAGCCATGTCATCTTTGGCTGGCTGCCCGGCTTCCTGAGCCAGATCCAGCTGTTCCAGATCGGCATCCCGGCCTTTACGGGCCTGTATTTCGACTGGTTCGGCGGCTGCATTCAGGCGTTCATCTTCTGTACCCTGACCGCAATTTTCATCAAACGTGCTGCCGGTGAGGACTAAGCCCTCACAACGGCATCTCCCAAAACAAAAACTTTTTTGGAGGACAAAACTTATGACTGACTTTCAGTACCTTGCTCGTGGTATCGCCCTGGCAGGCTGCGGCATCGGCGCAGGCTGCGCACTGATCGCAGGTATCGGCCCCGGTATCGGCGAAGGCAACGCTGCCGCCGCTGCCTGTGAGGCCGTGGGCCGCCAGCCTGAGTGCAAGAGCGACGTGACCAGCACCCTGATCCTGGGCGTTGCACTTTCCGAGACCACCGGTATTTACGGCTTTGTTACCGGCCTGCTGCTGATCTTCCTGGCACCCGGCATGTTTATGAAGTTCCTGGCATAAGCGGAACCTTTTACAAAAGAACGAAAGGAGACGCTTATGGAACTGTACCAGGCGTTGATCACGCTGGACGGCTGGACCTTTCTGGCCCAGATCTGCAACCTGATGATCCAGCTGCTCATCTTCAAAAAGTTCCTGCTGAATCCGGTCAAAAAGGTGATCGCCGAGCGCAAGGCCAAGGCCGACAGCCAGATCGCGGACGCCCAGAAGCTCC
>OKTG01000245.1_pt1 | contig 32651 bp, 21 predicted proteins | sample 1606091 | NCBI WGS metagenome assembly OKTG01 (sample SAMEA3879512, study PRJEB24766) | human gut metagenome | biome: human-associated habitat; feature: feces | place: USA | collected 1985/1987 | reverse complement strand
ATTCCAGACGATCAGGCAGGCGCTCAATTGGGCAAGTGCCGATAGCAACATAGGCTGAATTTTATTTGGCTGTTGTTCCATACGCAATACCATCCAATCCTTTGATTCATCATGATTGCTCTCTCACAAAAAAGAGCAGGGCCGCAAATGGGCGGCCCTGCCAGGTCGTGGGTGTCGGTCATCTGCGAAACCGTTCGATTCCACTATTTATTTTCGGGGGGGGGTAACGCGGAAGCGCTTGACGGTCTGTTCCAGCGCGTCGATGTCCACGGGCTTGGACAGATGCTCGTCCATCCCGGCTTCCTTGCTCTTCTGCATATCTTCCAAAAAGGCGTTTGCCGTCATGGCGAGGATGGGGATGACCCGGCCCAGCGGATTTTCGCTGCTGCGGATGCGGCGGGCGGCTTCGAGGCCGTCCATCACCGGCATCTGCACATCCATCAGGATCATGTCATACTCGCCGGGCTTGACGCTGGCGAACGCATCCACAAGCTCCTGCCCGTTGGGGTAAATTTTGCAGTGTGCGCCCTTGGATTCCAGCAGCAGCTCCAGGATCTCGGCGTTGATGGCGTTGTCCTCGGCGCAGAGGAAGTTCATCCCGCACAGGGGAGAAACGTCCTCCGGTTCCTCCGGGAGCGCCTGCACCTTTGGTGCCGCATCCGCTTCGGTGTCGATGGGAAATTCCAGCACGACCTCAAAGCGGGTGCCCTTGCCGGTGGCACTCTCCACGCTGATGGAGCCGCCCATCAGGTCCACGATGTTTTTGGTGATGGCCATGCCCAGACCCGTGCCCTGCACCTTGTTGGTGCCGGAGCGCTCTTCGCGGGTAAAGGGGTCAAAAAGGGTCTTCTGGTAAGCCTCGCTCATGCCGATGCCGTCATCCTGCACCACAAAGCGGTATTTGGCGTAGTGCTCGTTCCGGGGCAGCTCTTCGACCTCGAACCGGATGTGCCCGCCGCGGGGGGTATACTTGACCGCATTGGAGAGGATGTTCATCAGCACCTGATTCAGGCGGGTGGGGTCGGCCAGCAGGTTTTCGTGCCGGAGATGGGTGGAGACGGTGAAGGTCTGCGCCTTTTCGCTGGCCTGTGCGCGGATCATCGTGCTGAGCTGGTCGAGCTGCTGGGAAAGGTGCATCGGCTCAACGCTCAGGGTGGTCTTGCCGCTCTCGATGCGGCTCATATCCAGAATGTTGTTGATGATGCCCAGCAGCAGCTGGCCGGAGCTTTCCAGCTTGTGCAGATGCTCGGCCAGCTTTTCCGGCTGGTCCAGCTCGTTCTCCATCAGGGCCGTCAACCCGACGATGGCGTTCATGGGGGTGCGGATATCGTGGCTCATGTTGGAGAGAAAGTCGGTCTTGGCCTGGCTGGCGCGCTCGGCCGCGTGCAGCGCCTCGGCGGCAGCATCCTGTGCCCGCCGCATCTCGTCGTTTGCCTGCGTCAGCTGGATGTTATACTGCTCCAGACGGAGCTTCGTCTTTTTTTCAGCTTGCAGCTCCCGCTGCTGCTTTTGCCGCAGGAGAAACCAGCCAACGAAAACCGCTGTGACCGAGAACACCACGGCAAAGCTGACGATGACGAGTGTGACGAGATTGACCAGCTTTTGGGTGTTGACGGCCACGTACTCTGCCGGGACGAGGAACGCCAGCGTCCACTGGGCGTTTTCCATCTGCTTGAGCGCGTAGTAATACTCGGTCCCGTCCAGCACGGCGTTGGAATAGCAGGAGCCTGTGCGGGCGAGCCGCTCCTTTGCTGCTGCAAAGGAAGAACCGTGCAGATAGGACATCTGGGAGAGCACGGTGTATACGTTGTGCCCCTTCAGCAGCTCGGCATCGTTGGCGTTGAACAGCTTGAAGCCGTCGTTATCCAGCACATAGACGCTGTTGTTGTTTTCGTAGGCGTCGCAACGGAAATAATCGTTCAGCTGGGTCATGCTCTGCGAAATGCCAAAGTAGCGCAGGGTGATCTCGCCGGTCTCGCTTTGCAGGGTGATGGGGGTGGAGAGCTGTTTCAGAAACACCATGCGGGAATCGTCCGCAGTCAGGGAGTTGGAAACGTAGCTGACCCGCTCCGGCGCGTCTTCCAGATAGGTCATTTCCCGCAGCAGCCCCATGCGGCCACGCGCGGTATAATAATGTCCGGCAGCATCCACGGCAACCAGCTCGATCTGCTTTTCTTTGTAATTGGCAAGCTCGGACAGCTTTTCCAGATAGGAAAACAGATCATCGGTCGTCTCCATGGACGTATAGGCCAGATAATTGCACTGCACGTCCACATCGTCCCAGTGGTTGTCGATCACATCCTCCAGACTGTGGAACATCTGGTGGGTGACCTCTTCCATCTGGCTCAGCCGCTCGTGGTAGACAAGGTTTTGGATGTAGGTCTGGCTCATGACAAAAAGGGTCAGGGTCAACACGATGATGACAAAGCCGAAGCCCACAAACAGCTTTTTATAGATTTTGTTGTTCACATCCAGTATCTCCTGTCCGTTTTATTCAACTCCATGCGGTGTCTGCCCGGCTGATGGTGGTGTATGTACCAAAGAAGGCTTTTGCGGCATCCATGCCCACCACGCCGCTGTCCACGACATCGGCTTCGGCTGCCAGCTGCTTGCTCACGCCGCAGATGGCCACCTGATAGGTCTTGCCCGCCTCCGGCTGCAATGGGCTTACCAGCACATAGGGGTAGCCCTTGCCGTTGCCGTAGGCATCATAACCAGAAGCCAGCAGGTCGTTGATCTGCTGCCCGGTCAGGGTGACGGTCTGGATGGTGCGGTTCCAGCCGGTGGGCAGGATGACAGAAAGGTCATAATCCGTAATATCCTTGGCGTACAGTTTGGCAGCTACGCCGTAGTGGTTCTGCTCGGTGGGGTTGCCGGGGATCCAGGTGCTCAGCGAGACCAGCGCAAGGTCGCTGCCGGTAGCCTGTGCAAAGCAGCGACCCACCAGCATGGCGCAATCCTCCTGCGAAAGTTCTTCGGTGACGGTGGTGATGGTATCCGGGGTGTTGTTCACCACGCTATCCTGATCCTCGTCCAGCTGCCGGATCACATCCTCCATGGTGGCGTTGCCCTTCATAAAGTCCAGCATTTTAAGGCCGGTGGTCACGATGGTGTTTTCCCAGCCGGAATAGATAAAGGGCGCGGTGTTGCCTGCGTTCAGGGCATCGGCAACATCGGCGTAGTAGGTGCCGTCCGCTTTTGCGTCCTTGAAGGGCAGCAGGCTGCTTTTCAGCGTCGTTGCGGGCTGCAGAGCGCTGGTGCCTGCAACGGTGGAAAGCACACGCATCACCTTGAGCGCATCTTCCAGCTTTTGGGGGTCCTGCTCCAGCTTTTTGTTCAGACCGTAGAAGCGGTTCACATTCAGCACAAAAACGTTCTGGGTGCCGTCCTCCGAGAGAAACGGCATCAGGCCGAATTTATCGGCGTTGCCGTCTGCCTCCACAATGCCGTTGGTGTTTCCGATCAAAAACAGGGTGTTCCCCTCGGCCATCCTCTGCCGGGTCACGGAGTCGTCAAGAGCATCGCCGGAGCCGTTCAGCATCCCGATGTCCTTCCACTTCTGGACATAGGCCATCGCCTGCATCATGCCGGGGGTATTGCTGACATTCGCCTTACCGGACAGATAATCCTGCTGCCACAGTCTGCCGTCCAGTGTGCCAAGGAAATCGGCCTCTGCAATGTTGCACAGGTACTGGAAACCGTAGCCGGGATACTGGATCTGCGGCAGACAGAGATCGACCCCGGCTTCCTTTGCCTTTGCAGCCAGTTCTTCCAGCTCCGTGAAAGAACTGGGCAGCTCCCAGCCGTGTTCCCGCAGCAGGGTCTTATTATAGGTGATGCCGAAGCAGTTGTAGGTCGAGGGCAGCAGGTAGATGGCACCGTTGTCGAACACGTCCTGCAGACGGGACTCCACATAGTTATCCGTAAAATCGTAGCCGGAAAGGTCCAGCAGTTTGTCGGAGACCAGATCGATCTGGGGGTCGTAGTAGGTCAAGGTGCAGACGTCCGGCAGGTCGCCCGCCGCAAACATATTCTGCAAACAGGTGGTGGTGTTATCGCCGCTGTAGGGCACGACCTCGATGTTCACTTCCGGGTAAACGCTGTGTACCTGCTCAATAAAGGCTTCTATCTCCTTATAAGGTGCCATAAAGGTGATGGCTTCGTGCGCATCCGCTGTTTTGCCGGTCTCGGTCTGGCTGCCGCCGCAGGCGGTCAGAGCCGCCATGGCTGCCAGCACGCCGGACGCCTGCAAAAACGAGCGGCGGGAGAGCTTTTTCATCATAATATCGTCCTCGCGGTTTCCTGATATTTCCAAGACTGTTATTTCTTCATTTTACAGCAAAGTTGGAACAAACGCAACATAAAATTCGTTGATATTTCCGCAAACCCATGCGGATTTTGGCGAAATGCGGCGCATTAGAGCGCAGGAGAGCGACCCGAAAGAAGACATGCGCCTCCGACTTGTGTAAAAACGCTGCGCCCAAAAGGCTGTCGGATGCTGCAGAATGCGCGGGCAAGCATCCGAAGTGAATCGAAACAGTAGACAAAAACATACGTATTGTCGCATCTTTTTTCTTGACCTTGCGGCGGATACCGCTTATAATTGCCCTAGCGGAACGCCCCTGCCGGAGAGGGGGCGGGCCGGTAGAACGTTGAGGATGAGTGAGGAACTGCTGTGGAGATTCTATTGACCGGGAACACCTGTTTCGTGACCCCTGCCTGGGTGGAGATGGCGTTCCCAGAGGACCATGTCCTCATTACCTGCGCACGGGGCCAGCCGCACCCGCCGCGCATCCGGACCATCACGCTGGACAGCAAGGAGCGCATCGGCCAGCTGGTGGACAGTTACGAGTTTGACCGCATCGTCTATTTCTCGGAGTATCTGACCCCGCACAGCGAGCAGGAAGGCGAACTGGACCGCCTGCGCCGTGTTTTGCAGGCCAACCGGGAGCGGCCCAGCCAGCTGCTTTATCTGGCTGGGCCGGAAGCCGTGCTGACGCCGTTCATCGGCAAATCGGTGCTGGCGCAGGCGGCGGAGTCTCTCTGCCGCCATTACGCCGAGACGAGCAGGGTGCAGATCAAGGTGCTGCACCTGCCCTATCTCTACGGCACCGACTGCACCGGTGCGCCGGTGGGCATCGCGCAGCTGCTGACCCGCCCGAAGAGCGGGGAACTGCATTTTGAAGAGCAGGCCCTTGCCCCGGTGGCGGCTCTGTGCATGGAAGACCTGTCCGAGCTGGTGCTGCGGGTGTTCGACAACTGGACGCCGGAGTGGGAGAGCCTGACCGCCCCGGTGGTCTTCCACTGGAACTATGAGCAGCTGGGCGAGGCGTGGAAAGCCCTCTGCCCCGGCCTGACCGTGACCTACGGCAGCGACCTGATCCGGGAGTACCCGCCCGACGACGGCCAGTTGCGCCGGGCGTATGGGTGGTTCCCCCGGTACGACCTGCTGGACGACCTGCCCCGGTTCTTCCGGCAGGAAAAGCAGCCCCGCCGCAAAAAATGGCCGGAACGGCTCAGCGGCTTTGCCGCGCGGCACCGGCTGCTGGTCCCGGTGCTGGAACTGCTGGGGGCCTGGGGCGTATCCGAACTGCTGGTGCGGATGACCAGCACCCAGGCGCAGTTCCGGGTGGTGGATTTCCGGCTGGCGTTCATCGTGCTCATCGCCGATGTCTACGGCCTGAACGCAGGCGTGGCGGCGGCGTTTCTGGCGTCGCTCTCGCTGGCGGCGGGCTATTGGGCCGAGGGCGCGTCGCCGCTGCTGCTCTTCTACGAGCCGTCCAACTGGCTGGCCTTCCTCGTGTATTTCGTGGTGGGGGCGGTGTGCGGCTATGTGCAGCTGCGCAGCGCCGAGGACCTCCGCTTTGCCGAGGAGGAGCAGAAACTGCTGGAAGAGCGGCTGCGGTTCGTGCGGCAGCTGTATCAGGATACATTGGAGGACAAGCGCTCGTTCCGGCGGCAGATCCTGGGCCGGAGAGACAGCTTCGGCAAGGTGTATGCCGTGACCAAAGCGCTGGACGCGGCCCCGGCGCAGGAGCTGCCCCGGAAGATCGTGGAGGTGCTGGAAGATGTGCTCGAAAATCACAGCGCGGCGGTCTACCGCGTGGACGCCCGGCGGCATCTGGCCCGGCGGGCCGCCTGCAGCGCGGACTTTGCCGCCCGCTGCCCGCAATTGTTGGAAGGCACGGGCCTTGGCCCGGTGCTGCGTGGCATCGAGCAGGACGGGCTGTGGGTGAACCGGGAACTGACGCCCGGCCTGCCCATGTTCGGCGCGGCCGTGCGGGAAAACGGGGAGCTGCGGGCGCTGATCCTGCTGCACGATGCGGCAGGGGAGCAGATGTCGCTCTATTACCAGAACATGTTCCGCATCCTCTGCGGGCTGGCCGAAACGGCCATGGTGCGGGCCGGAACGAAGCCCGCAGCAAAGCAGGAGGTGCGGGTATGAGACGGAACGGACTGCACGCAGATCTTGTGGAAAAACTGCGGGTAGACGATGAGCTCCACCGCAGCATCCGGGTCGAAGACCGGGCCGGCACGGCGGCAACGGTGCCGCTGGAAGAGGCGCTGATCCTGGACACTGCCGAGCAGCGGCGGAAGCTGATCCTGTCGGTGCTCACGGAGGACCCGGTGCAGTATTACGACCTGCTGCAGCAGGCCCGCATGAACGACGACAGCGAGGTGGTGCACTACGCGGCCACGGCCATGGCACAGATCTCCAAGCAGGCGGACCTTGCCTTGCAGCAGGACGCCCGCCGCTTTGCCGACGACCCGAACGACCGGGAGGTGCTGGCGGCTTACGCCAACGCGCTGGAACGCTCGCTGAAGCTGGGGCTGGCGCAGGGCCGCGCAGCCGAACTGCAGCGCCGACAGCTGGAGCGGCTGCTCAAGCTGCAGCTGGCCGACAGCCCCAAAGAGGAGGGCTACAGCCTCGGCTGCCGGTTGGCAGAGGTGCAGCTGCAATTGCAGGAGTACAAGGCTGCGGAGCAGACGCTCGAAGAGCTGGTCCGCCGCTGGCCGGTGCGGGAAACGCCCTGGCTGCTGCGGCTGCGCAGCGCCGCCGCCCGGAAAAGCGGTGCCGAAGTGCGGAGCATCCTGCAGCAGATGGAGCGCACCCAGGTCTACCTGAGCGCTGCGGGGCGGCAGGAATTGGCGTTCTGGAAAGGAGGTGCCGCATGAACCGGCTGTGGAAGGGGCGGTTCCGGTGGGGCAGGCTGCTGCTGGTCTGGCTGGTGTTCCTGTTGCTGGCAGGGGCTTTGTTTGCGGAGCGCAGCGGGGTGCAGTACACCGCGGCCCATGCTCAGATCGGGGCGCTCGACCATGCCCTGACCAAGGAAGAAGCACTGGCGGGGCAGGCCCCCGTCTGCCTGCTGCTCTGCGACAGCCGCCAGGTGAGCGTGGCAGAGGCAAAAGAACAGTTGGAACAGATCCTGCAGGATATGAAGGTCCCCGCCGAGGCCGCAGACCTTGCCGACACCGCCCCGGAAGCACTTCCGGCCTTTGAAAACTACGAGACCATCGTGGTGCTGGTGCCGAACTTCGAGCCGCTGGGCCTGCGCCTGCTCGACCTGATGGACTGGGTGGAGCAGGGCGGCAATGTCCTCTTTGCGATGACGCCCGAAAAGTGCGGGGCGTTCGATGTGGTGGCCCAGAAACTTGGGGTGCTGGCCTCGGCGTGGAACTGCAAAACGGCCGAGAGCATCGTGCCGGCCGAGGGCTTCCTGCTGGGCGGCGGGCAGCGGTATGAGCTGAGCGACCCGTTCGAATCTTCCATGGCGGTGCAGCTGCGGGACGATGCGGCGGTGTATGCCGTCACCGGGAACGAGGGCGTCCCGCTGATTTGGAGCACCGAACTCGGCGAGGGCCGGGTGGTGGTGGACAACATCGGCGTCTACGACAAGGTCATGCGAGGCTTTTATGCGGCCTCGTACAGCCTGCTGGGGGAGGCCTGCGCCTACCCGGTGCTCAACAGCGCCGTCTTTTTTCTGGACGACTTTCCCTCGCCGGTGCCGGAGGGCGACGGCCAGTACATCCGGCAGGATTACGGCCTGAGCATCGCGGATTTCTACGCCAAGGTCTGGTGGCCGGACCTCGTCCAGCTGGCCGAGCGGTTCGGCATCCGGTACACGGGCGTCATGATCGAGAACTATGAGGACGACACCACCGACCCGCCCCTCCGCCAGAGCGATACCCAGCCGTTCCGCTATTTTGGCGGGCTGCTGCTGCGGCAGGGCGGGGAAGTGGGCTTCCACGGCTACAACCACCAGCCCCTCGTTCTGCCACAGACCGATTACGCCGGTCTGTACGACTACAACCCATGGCCCAGCGCCGACGCCATCGTCGCAGCCATGGACGAGCTGACGGCGTTCCAGCGGGCGGTCCTGCCCTATGCCGCCGGTTCGGTGTATGTGCCGCCGTCCAACATCCTGTCGGCCTCCGGGCGGGCGATCTTAGGCCAGCGGGTGCCGCAGGTGCGCACCATCGCCAGCTCCTACCTCGAAGACGGCACCGACCTGCCCTATGTGCAGGAATTTGGCGTGGCAGCGGACGGCATCGTGGAAGAACCGCGCATCGTGTCCGGCGGCATGGTGAACGAGCCTTATATGCAGCTGGCCGCGCTGAGCGAGCTGAACTTCCACTTCGTCAGCACCCACTTCATGCACCCGGATGACTTGCTGGACGTGGACCGCGGCGCAGCGGAAGGCTGGGAGGTCTACAAGGGCGGGCTGGAACGCTACCTGACCTGGCTCTCGACGGCAGCGCCCGGCCTGCGGATGCAGACGGCCAGCGAGTGCGCCGGGGCCATCCAGCGGTTTTCGGGCGTGAATGTGACGCTGCAGAGCGCCGCCGACGCCTGGACCCTGACGCTGGGCAATTTCACAGACGAAGCGTGGCTGCTGTTCCGCGCGAACGAGGGGGTGCCCGGCCGCGTGACCGGCGGGCAGCTGACCTGCCTAACCGGGGAACTCTACCTGCTCAAGGCGGAAAACACGGTCGTGACCATCGAACGAAAGGAGGGGTGAATCATGCGCATCTGTCTGGTGCTGGAAGGTTCCTACCCGTATGTCTATGGCGGGGTATCCACCTGGATGCACAGCTGCATCCGCTCCATGCCGGAGCACGAATTTGTTCTCTGGGTCATCGGTGCGAACGCGAAGGACAGAGGCCGCTTCGTCTATGCGCTGCCGCCCAACGTGGTGGAAGTGCACGAAGTATTTCTGGATGACGCGCTGCGGCTGCGCGGGGAGGCAAAGCCGCAGCCGTTCACCGAAGAGGAGCAGGCCGCGCTGGAGGAGCTGGTGCGGCTGGGCAGCCCGGACTGGGCGGTGCTGTTCCGGCTGTTCGGCGAAAAAAAGGCGCACCCGCTGGCCTTTTTGCAGAGCCGGGCGTTCATGCAGATGTTCACAAAGATCTGCGCGGAGGAGTACCCCTACACGGCCTTTGCGGATGCGTTCCACACGGTGCGGTCCATGCTGCTGCCAGTGCTCTATCTGCTCACGGGGGAGGTGCCCAAAGCGGACCTCTACCATGCCATCTGCACCGGCTACGGCGGGCTGCTGGCCTGCCGGGGCGGCAGTACCTTTCACCGGCCGGTGCTGCTGACGGAACACGGCATCTACACCCGCGAGCGGGAGGAGGAGATCATCCGGGCCGAGTGGGTGCGGCCGGATTTCAAGGAGCGGTGGATCCGATTCTTCTACATGCTGTCGGAGCAGATCTACCGGCAGGCGTTCCGGGTGACGAGCCTGTTCACGAGCGCCCGCAGCATTCAGATCGGGATGGGGTGCCCGGCGGAAAAGTGCGTCGTCATCCCGAACGGCATCCCGTACGAGACCTTCTGCGGCATCCCGCTCAAGGCGGAGGACGGCTGGGTGGACATCGGGGCGCTGGTGCGGCTGGCCCCCATCAAGGACATCAAGACCCTGCTCTATGCCTTTTGGGAACTGAGCGCCCGGCGGAAGAACGTCCGGCTCCACATCCTGGGCGGGGTGGACGATGCGGAGTACGCGGCCGAGTGCACGGCACTGGCCCGGCAGCTGGGGCTGGAGAACGTCCGGTTCACCGGGCGGGTGGACAGCGCCGCGTACCTGCACCGGCTGGACTTCACCGTCCTGACCAGCATTTCGGAGGGGCAGCCGCTCTCGGTGCTGGAATCGCTGGCGGCCCGCCGCCCCTGTGTGACCACTGATGTGGGCTGCTGCCGGGAGCTGTTGGAAGGAGCCCCCGGTGACACACTGGGCCGGGCCGGGTACTGTGTGCCGCCCATGTACCGGCAGGGCCTCGCGGACGCGATGGAGAAACTCTGCGCGAGCCGCGCCCTGCGGGAGAAGCTGGGCGCGGTCGGGCAGAAGCGGGTGGCGCAGGATTACCGCTGCGAACAGATGCTGGAGCAGTACCGTGCCCTGTATGCAGAGACCGCGCAGGCGCACGGCCTGCCGGATCAAACGGATTCGGAGGAATTATGGCTGGAATTGGGTTCGAACTGAAAAAGCTGTTCCGCCGCAAAGGGCTGCTGGCGGGTCTGCGGGCCTACGGCTGCGCGGGCATCCTCTGCACCGGGCCGATGCTGCTGGGTGTGCTGCTGCAATTGGGCATTCTGGTGCTCTGCGGCTGGGCCGGGGCGGCGAAGACCGAGCAGGACCTTCTGGTCTGCATGGTGACGGACACCCTGCTGGCTTCGCTCACCGTGACGAGCCTGTTTGCCATGCCGGTGACCCGGTTTCTGGCGGACATGCTCTATGAAGAGCAGGAGCAGCTGGTGCTGCCCTCATTCTGGGGCGCGAACGCTCTGCTGCTGGCGGGCGGATGTGGGCTGTACGGGCTGTTTCTGCTGGTGTCCGGTGCGACGCTTTTGCAGGGGCTGCTTTGCCTGGCCCTCTTTGCGGAGATGATCGTGAACTGGAACGCCATGAGCCTCCTGACCGCCCTCAAGGACTACCGCAGCGTCCTCATCGCCTTTGCGGCGGCGGTGGGCACGGCCTTCGGGGCCGGGGTGCTGCTGGTGCTGCTGGCGCGCGCTCCGGCGCTGGAAGGCTTTCTCTTTGCAGTGGCGCTGGGGTACGGCGTCATGCTGATGCTGGACGTCTGGCGGCTCTGCCGCTATTTTCCGGACCGGCAGGGCAGCCCCTGGCTCTTTCTGCGCTGGGTGGACCGCTTTCTGCCGCTGGCCCTGACGGGCCTGTGCACCGACATCGGGCTGTTTGCCCACCTCGTGCTGGTCTGGATGGGGCCCATCGGCGTGCAGGTGAAGGGGCTGTTCTATGGGGCACCGTATTATGACGTCCCGGCATTGCTGGCCTTTCTGAGCATCCTGGTCACCACGGTGAACTTCGTGGTGTCGGTGGAAGTGCAGTTCTATCCCCGCTACCGCACCTATTACAGCTTGTTCAACGACGGCGGCGTGGTGGGCGACATCACCGCCGCCGGGGAAGAGATGCTGGCGGTGCTGAACCGGGAACTCTTCTACACGGCCCTCAAGCAGCTGTTCACCACGGCAGGGGTCATCTCGCTGGAAGCGCTGGTGATGGGGTATCTGCCGCTCGGCTTCAACGACCTGATGCACGGATACTTCCGCACCCTCTGCGTTGGGTACGGGCTGTATGCGGTGGGCAACACGGTGCTGCTCATCCTGCTCTATTTCACGGATTACAAAGGGGCGCTGGGGGCGGCGCTGAGCTTTGCGGGAACGGCTGCGGGGCTGACGGCTCTGTCCCTGCGTTTTGACCCGGCGTATTACGGCTTCGGGTTCCTGGCCGGGGCAGCGGTGCTGTTCCTGACGGCGCTGCTGCGGCTGGACCGGTTCACCCGGAACCTGCCCTACCGCATCCTCGGCCAGCAGCCCGTCGTGGCCGAGGAAAAGGCCGGGGCATTCACCCGGCTGGGGCTGTTTCTGGAGCGGCACAGCCTGCAGAAAAAGGAGGAAGCATGATGCAGGGAAAAACGATCCCCCGCCGCAGGGTGCTGGCCCTGGGGGCTGCACTGGCGGGGTTCTGCGTGGGGTGCAGCGTTCTGCCCACGGCGGAGGAAACGGCGGCGTCGGAGGAAGTTTCCACGATTTCGGGAACGCCGGTGGAAAAACAACCCGATGACAGCATCCACCTGCGGGACAATGACGGGCTGTATACGGTCTATGACGACAGCGGCGTCGTGACCATGTATCTGACCGTCACCCGTGGGAACGAAGCCGAGAACACCGACCATACCTGGGCGGAGATCAATTCCTATTCGGTCTACGACTACGAGTACATGCAGGTGCCCCGCTACCAGACGGCGGCATTGCTGCAGGTGGGAGACGAGAACGGCCCGCTCCTCTCGGAGGTGGGCTATGGGGAGACGGTGCCGAACGCGACGGTCCAGATCCGCGGCCAGACGTCCAGCCGGAACGCCCAGAAAAACTATAAGATCAAGCTGAAGAAGAACAAGGGGACCTGGCGGGGCCAGCGGACCATTGCACTGAACAAGCATCAGGGCGACGGCCTGCGCTTCCGCAACAAGATGGCGTATGACCTCATCCGGGGCATCCCTCAGATGGTGGGCCTGCGCACCCAGTTCGTGCATCTGTATGTGAAGGACCTGACGCAGGCGGACAGTGGGGCCTTTGTGGACTATGGGCTTTATACCCAGGTGGAGCAGCTGAACCCGACAGCCCTGAAGGCCCATGGGCTGGACCAGAACGGCCAGCTGTACAAGGTGAACTTCTTCGAGTTTTTTCGGTACGAGGACGCCATCCGCCGGAAGACCGACCCGGCCTATGACCCGGCCGCCTTTGAACAGCATCTGGAGATCAAGGGCAGCGACGACCACACAAAGCTCATCGAAATGCTGGAAGCGCTCAACGACGAGACCGTGCCGATGGAGGAACTCTTTGAGACGACCTTCGACACCGAGAACATCGCCTACTGGATGGCGTTTCAGCTCCTGATGGGCAACACCGACACCCAGAGCCGGAACATGTACCTCTACAGCCCGCTGAACAGCGCGCGGTGGTATATCCTCGACTGGGACAACGACGCCATGCTTTCCCGCACCGAGTGGGCGTTCCGGAACTATTCCGACAGCCTGAGCTGGGAGCGGGGCGTGAGCAACTACTGGGGCAACGTGCTCTTCCGCCGCTGTCTGCAGACCCGGTGCTTCCGGGAAGAGCTGGACGCCGCTGTGGAGGAACTGTTCCGCTTTTGCAGCGCGGAACGCATCGGGGAGATGACGGCGCAGTACCGCAGCGTGGTGGAGCCTTTCGTCTGGCAGCAGCCGGATATCCTCCACGAGCCGCTGAGCCGGACGGAGTACGACACCGTGGCCAGAGGGCTGCACCGGGAGATCACCGAGAACCGGGACGCCTACCGTGAGAGCCTGCACAAGCCGATGCCGTTCTACATCGGGGTGCCGGAGCCAGCCGGTGAGCAACTGAAGCTGCTGTGGGATGCCTCGTTCGACCTGAACGCCGAGGACATCGTCTACACCGCCGAGCTGGCGAAGGACTACCAGTTCACGACAACGTTCTGGTCGGAGGCGGACATCCGGCTGCCGGAAACGGTGGTCTATGCCCTCCCGGCGGGGCACTATTTCCTGCGGGTGCGGGCGACGAACGCCTCCGGCTACACGCAGGATGCCTTTGATTACTACGTGATGGAGACCGGCAAGGCCTACGGCATGAAGAGCTTTTTTGTGGAGGCCGACGGCAGCGTGACGGAGGACCTGTATGAAGAGTGAGACCATCTTCCCCGCACCGGCCCACGTAAAGACACAGCTGCGCACCTGCACCGGCGAACGCTACCGCCATGAGCTGAAGTACCGCATCTCGTACGGCGAAAAGGCGGTGCTGGAGCTGCGGCTCGCGCCGCTTTTGCAGCGGGACGCCCACGCCGGGCCGGGCGGGTATCTCATCCGGAGCCTTTATTTTGACGACTGCTGGAACTCCGCCTATGCCGAAAAGGATGCGGGCATCCTGGCCCGCAAAAAATACCGCATCCGCATCTACAACGGCAGCGATGCCGTCATCCGGCTGGAGCGGAAGAAAAAAGTGGGCAGCTGGATCTGCAAAGAGGAGGCCGCCCTCACCCGTGCGGAGCTGGAGAAACTTCTGAGCGGGGACTACGGCTTCCTGCTCGCTTCGCCGCAGCCGCTCTGCCGGGAGTTTTACTTCGAGTGCGTCTCCAACCTGCTGCGGCCCCGCGTGGTCGTGGACTACGAGCGGGAACCGTGGGTGCAGAAGGAGGGAACGGTGCGCATCACCTTTGACCGGGACGTCCGGGCGGCAGTGGGCGGCTGGGACCTGTTCGACCAGCACCTGCCCACCCTGCCGGTGCTGGACCCCGGCACCCTGGTGATGGAGGTGAAGTTTACGGAATTTCTGCCCCAGACCCTCCGGGAGCTGCTGCCGCCCAAAGCGCAGGAGTGGACGGCCGTGTCCAAATATGTGCTCTGCTGCGACAAAACGGCCTACTGCCACGGCAGTTCCGGCTGGCAGGGCTGAACCAATGCGAAAGGAACAACGCTATGAGTGTGAAGGATTTCATCAAAAAATCGGTGCTGGAAAATTTCAGTCCCTACAATGTCCCGCAGATGGCGGCGGCTCTGCTGGCGGCTGTGCTGCTGGGGGCGCTCATCTACTGGGTCTACCAGCGGTTCTATGCGGGGGTCCTCTTTTCCCGCAGTTTTGCAATGACGCTGGTGGGCATGTCGGTGCTCACCTGCATGGTCACACTGGCCATCAGCTCCAATGTGGTCATCTCACTGGGCATGGTGGGCGCACTGTCCATCGTGCGGTTCCGCACGGCGGTCAAGGACCCGCTGGATCTGCTGTATCTGTTCTGGGCCATCACGGCGGGCATCACCACCGGCGCGGGGATGTACCTGCTGGCCGCGTCGGCGTCTGCGGTGATGATCGGGGTCCTCGCCCTGCTCTCCCGCTGGCAGACGGCAGGCCGCATCTATGTGGCGGTGCTGCACTATCAGGGCGAAAAGCCGGGGGACGAAATCGTCCGTGCCCTGGGGCGGAACCGGTACGCGGTCAAATCGAAGACGCTTCGGGGCGAGGCGGTCGAGATGGCGGTGGAGGTCTGCTGCAGGGACGATGTCCGGGATGTTACCGACCGGCTGCAGGAGATCGAGGGCGTGGAGGACGTAACCATGATCCAGTACAACGGAGAATACCATGGCTAAGCGGCACACCGCTGCGGCGGCCGCCTGCCTGCTGCTGGCCGGGTGCCTGGTCTGGGCGGGGCGGAAGCGGACCGTGACCTATCTGCCGGACGAGAGCGCCTTCCCCAATGCGCAGATCGGCTATGCGCCCGGTGTGCTGGACAGCGGCACCGAGGGTGCCACCCTGCGCTATCTGGGCCTGACCTGGCGGCAGCTGGAACCCGAAGAGGGGGCCTACGCCTGGGAGGCCATCGAGCAGACCTGCCATCTGGCGGAATTGCGGGCGCGGGGTGTCCATCTGGTGCTGCGCATCTCCTGCGACGAGCCGGGGGACGAAGCACATCTCGACATCCCGGACTGGCTCTATGAACAGACCGGCACCGGCCGCTGGTACGACATCGCCTACGGAAAGGGCTATGCGCCGGACTATACCGACCCTGTGTTTTTTGCTGCCCACGAGCGGCTGCTGCGGGCGGTGGGGGAGCGGCTGGGGGCCGACGGTTTCGTCAGCTATGTGGAGCTGGGGAGCCTCGGCCACTGGGGCGAGTGGCACGTCAAGTCCGGGGAGGGGCTTCCCTCCATGCCCGATGAGGCGGTCCGGGACCGCTATGCGGCGCTTTACCGGGAGGCATTCCCGCAGGCTGCGCTGCTGATGCGGCGGCCCTTCCGATTCGCGGCCGAACACGGGCTCGGCCTTTACAACGACATGACCGGCTTGCCCGAAGACACCGAAGAGTGGCTGGGCTGGATCGCCTGCGGCGGCTGGTATGAGGGCGACCCGGAGGGGCTGGTCCCTATGCCGGACGCCTGGCAGACGGCCCCCATCGGCGGGGAGCTGACCAGCCGACTTTCGATGGAGCAGCTGCTCACCACCGACCTGAGCCGGACCGTTTCCCTCATCCGGCAGTCGCACATGAGCTTTCTGGGGCCGAAGACGGCGGAGACCGCTTTCCGGGAAGGGTATGATGCCGTATTGGCCGCGCTCGGCTACCGGCTGCGGGTCACGGAAGCGTCGCTGCGGCGGGTGACGGGCGGCACGGTACTGACCCTGACTTTTACGAACGATGGCACGGCCCCGTTTTACTGGGACTGGCCCGTGAACGTCTATGTGGAGGAGGCGGACGGCACGACCATGGAGGCCCAGCCGCTGGCGCTTTCTCTGCCGAATCTGCTGCCCGGCGGCTGCCAGACTGTGAAAACGAAGCTGGCCGGTGTGCCGGGCCGCTGGTGGGAGGAGCAGGACCGGCGCATCACGCTGGGCATCGTGGACCCGATGACCGGGCGGGATGCCATCCGATTTGCGATGCAGACGGCGCAGGAGGACGGCCGCACCGTCCTCTTTGCGGGAGAATAGAGCCCAAAAAGCCTGAGACCTTGCAGAAAAGGCCTCAGGCTTTTTGGGCTGCGGATGCAGCGATCAGGAATATAGGAAATGGAGAATGGCAGAAAATTACAGGATACGCACCCGGATGACAGCGGGGATCGCCGCCAGCTTGTCGGCCAGAGCCGCGTTCACGGCACCGGTGGCATCCAGCATGGTATAGGCCATGTTCTTTTTGCTCTTGTTGACCATGTTTTCGATGTTCAGACCGGCCTCGGTGGTCAGCGCTGTGATCTGGCTGATCATGCCGGGCTCGTTCTTGTGGATGATGCAGATGCGCCTGCCGCCCGCACGGGGCTGGACGACCTCCGGCAGGTTCACCGAGTGGGTGATGTTGCCGTTCTTGAGGTAATCGCTGATCTCCTGCGCGGCCATAACGGCGCAGTTGTCTTCGGCTTCCGGGGTGGAAGCGCCCAGATGCGGGGTGCAGATGACGCCCGGCCTGCCCAGCAGTGCTTCGGCGGGGAAGTCGGTCATGTAGCCGGAGACCCGGCCGTTCTCCAACGCTTCCAGCAGGGCGGGGGTGTTCACCAGCTCTCCGCGGGCGTAGTTCAGGATTTTCACGCCGTCCTTGCACAGAGACAGCGTCTGGGCGTTGATGGTGTCCTTGGTGGTGGGCAGATAGGGCACATGGATGGTGATGTAGTCGCACAGGGGGAGCATGTCGTTCAGGTTCACGCAGTGGTGGACCTGGCTGCTCAGGTTCCAGGCGGCATCAATGGAGATATAGGGGTCGTAGCCGTAGACCTCCATGCCCAGCGCAATGGCGCAGTTGGCCACGCGGGAGCCGATGGCACCCAGACCGATGACGCCCAGCGTCTTGCCCTTGATCTCGTTGCCCACGAACTGCTTTTTGCCCTTTTCCACGCTCTTGGCCAGAGCGGGGTCGCCCGCAAGGCCCTGCGTCCACTGGGCGGCGGCGGCCACATTGCGGCTGCCGGCAATGAGCATCCCGATGACCAGCTCAGCCACGGCGTTGGCGTTGGCACCGGGGGTGTTGAAGACCACGATGCCCTGCTCGCTGCAGCGGTCCAGCGGGATGTTGTTCACACCGGCACCGGCGCGGGCAATGGCCAGCAGATTCTCGTTGAAGGTGGTGTTCAGCAGGTCGGCGCTGCGGACGAGGATTCCGTCCGGCGCGTCGGCACCCACCGAGACGTCAAAAAGATTTTTGTTCAGCTTCGCCAGGCCCACCGGGCTGATGGCGTTCAAGGTTTTGATGGTAAACATTACGCATTCTCCTTCCGGAACTGCTCCATGAAATCGACCAGCTTGTCAACGCCTTCGGCGGGCATGGCGTTGTAGATGGAGGCGCGCATTCCGCCGACGAGGCGGTGGCCCTTCAGGTTGACGAAGCCTGCCTCTGCGGCCTCGGCGCAGAACTTTTTGTCCAGATCGGTGTTGGGGCTGGTGAAGGTGACGTTCATCGTGCTGCGGTAGCGGTGCTCGACGGGGTTGGTAAAGAAGTCCTGCCCATCGAGGTAATCGTACAGCACCTTGGCCTTGGCTTCGTTGATCTTCTGCATGTTGGCCAGACCGCCGATGTCGTTTTCGAGGTACTGAAGCACCAGACCGGTCATGTAGATGCACCAGCAGGGGGGCGTGTTGTACATGCTGTCCTTGGCCAGCAGGGTGGTGTAGTTCATCATGGTGGGCACGGTGTCAGCGGCGTGGCCCAGCAGGTCGTCCCGGACGATGGCGATGGCCATGCCGGCGGGGGCAACGTTCTTCTGCACACCGAAGTAGATGCAGCCGTACTTCGTCACGTCCACGGGCTTGGAAAGGATCATCGAGCTCATGTCCGCCACCAGCGGGATGCCCTCCACCTGCGGGACTTCGACGTACTGGGTGCCGAAGATGGTGTTGTTCTGGCAGATGTGGATGTAGCTGGCATCCTTGTCGTAGGCGATGGCGTTCACATCCGGGATGTAGGTGAAGTTCTTATCCTTGCTGGAGGCCACGATGTTGGCTTCGCCGAACTTGGCGGCTTCCTTGGCGGCCAGATTCGAGAAGTTGCCGGTGACAAGGTAGTCGGCCTTGCCGGTGGTCATGAAGTTCAGCGGCACCATGGCAAACTGCTGGGTCGCACCGCCCTGGAAGAAGCCGACCTTGTAGTTGTCGGGGATGTTCATCACCCGGCGCAGCGTGGCTTCGGTCTCGGTGATGATGGCATCGAACCACTTGCTGCGGTGGCTCATCTCCATCACGCTCTGGCCGCTGTTGCCGTATTCAAGCAGTTCGGCTTGGGCCTGCTTCAGGACTTTTTCGGGCAGCATGCTGGGGCCTGCGCTGAAATTGTAAACTCGTGCCATAATGTTACTCTCCCTTTCCTGATTCCGCGCCGCCCGCATCTCCGGCGGCATTGTGCTCTGGATTTGTCCGTAGTATAATGGTTTTGAGGGTGCGAAAACAAGAGCATCTTTGCACAAAGATGCGCGTCTGACCGCGCACTGAAAGCACGGAACGCACAAATGTATTTGATACAAATACAGAAACAGAGACAAATGTAAAACGGACAGCAAAACAGGGCAGAGCAGCCAAAATTCCGCCCTTGAAAAAAGCGGGACTTTCCGGTAAAATCAAACAAACAGAGACAAATGTAAAACCAAAAAAGGAGGGCGAACCCTGCAATGTATGGCATCCCGGACCGTCTGAGACCGCTTTCGGCGGCGGAAGAACAGGTGCTGCTGGCCGTGTGGAGCTGCAAACAGCCCGCCTCCCGGCGGGACATCGGAGAGAAGCTGGCCGCAAAAGGCTGGCGGCCGGCCACCGTGCTGAATTTTCTCTACCGGCTGGAAGACAAGGGCTGGGTGAAGAGCGGCAAGGAGCAGAACCGCAACACCTACACGCCCACCCTCACAAAACGCGCCTACGGCGTCTGGACCATGCGCCAGCGGCTGGATGCCGTCTTTGGCGGCGACCTGGCCGAGGCCGTCCGCGCCCTTGTCAGTGAGAGCGGCTGCTCCCAGAGCCAGCTGGAACAGGCGATGACCGTGCTGGAAGAAAAGCACGCCGAGGCCGAAGAATACGATCTGTATGACCCGTATGGGTGAGCCTCTCAGGCACGCTTCGCGTGCCAGCTCTCCCGAAGGGAGAGCCATTGGCAGGCCGGTCAAGTTGTGCTGGGTGAAAAGGCTTTTGTAAATGAGAAACGACAGGGCTCCGCTGATTGGGCAGCGGGAGCAGAGATAAAGGAGAGTAAAATGAACTGTAAAAATCGTGCAAAGAACTGCGGCGGCTGCCCGCTGCTGGAACTGCCCTATGCAGACCAGCTGAAGCAGAAGGAGGAAAAAGTCCGCGCCCTGCTGGGCAGATACGGCCCGGTGCACCCCATCCGGGGGATGGAGACGCCCTACCACTATCGGAATAAGGTGATCTCGACCTTTGCCGCCGGGCAGGGTGGAAAACTCGTGTCCGGCATCTATGCCGCCGGGACCCATAAGGTGCTGCCGGTGGAGCACTGCCTGCTGGAAGACGAGGTGCTGGATACCGTGCTGGAAGCCGTCCGCGCGGCAGCAGCGGCCTGCCGGTATCAGTCCTTCCGGGAAGATCAGGGCACCGGCCTGCTCCGCCACTGCCTGCTGCGCCGGGGCGCCGCCACCGGGCAGGTGATGGTGGTGCTGGTCACGGCCCAGCCCATTCTGCCCGGCGCAAAGAACTTTGTCCGCGCCCTGCTGGCAGAGGCCGAAAAGCGGAAGGTCCCCGTGACGACCATCGTGCAGAACTACAACCCCCGCCGCACCAGCGTCGTGCTGGGCGAGCAGGAAAAGGTGCTCTACGGCAAGGGGTTCATTCTGGATGAACTCTGCGGCAAGACCTACGCGCTCAGCCCCCGCAGCTTCTATCAGGTGAACCCGGTGCAGACGGCGGTGCTCTACGGTCTGGCCGTGGAGGCCGCCCAGCTGACCGGCAGAGAGGTCGTGCTGGATGCCTACTGCGGCATCGGCACCATCGGCCTGACCGCCGCCGACCGGGCAAAGCAGGTGGTAGGCGTGGAACTCAACCGGGACGCAGTGCGCGACGCCATCGGAAACGCGAAGCACAATGGCGTCAAAAACGCCCGGTTCTTTGCCGCCGACGCCACGGCCTGGATCTGCGAAGCCGCTGCCGCCGGGGAGCGGGCCGACGTCATCTTCATGGACCCGCCCCGCGAAGGCTCGACGCCCCAGTTCATCGAAAGCGTCGTCCGCATGGCCCCCAGACGGGTGGTCTACGTCAGCTGCAACCCGGAGACCATGGCCCGTGACCTGGCTCTTCTGACGAAAAAAGGCTACCGGGCCGAGGGCTTCACCCCGGTCGATATGTTCCCGAATAGCGAACATATTGAAGTGGTCGGATCGCTATTCAAATCCAAAAAATAAAATCATTTTCTATTGTTATTCAACACATATCGTATAAGAAGTTTAACCCTGTATCGTCAAAGATGAAGTGATTTGTTTCGGATATCAGAAAGGGAATAATTTCATGTACTCTGTCACTCAGCGAATCAAGATGATTCAACAACCACGCGGCGGATATATCCCACTTTCCATTTTTGATGAGATTCAATTTTGGGATGAAAAAGAGATTTTTGAAGTCACTTCAGGTGTCAAAGCAATCCAAGGAATGGCTGTGGACTATCTAACACGTCTGATGCTTGGGCAATCTAAAGCGTTGGCGTTTCGATCGTCTCTTGCAGGTGCTCAACTTGTCGCCGAAGATGATCAAGCGAACACTTTGTTGCAAAACATAACCGGTTTAGATGAACGCTCTATTATCTGTGCTTGTAAACTTGTAGGATATGACGTAGCATATAGACGAGGTCCATCCGAATTTTCTTCCATTGATTTTCAAAATATTTCTTCCGAATTAGTTTCCAATATTTATACAATGGTCAATCGAAGCCTTTCTTTCTTCAGAAAATATGGTCCTGTAACCATGTGTGGTTTTACAATGGATGGAGGATACAATGATATAATATCTTGTGGAGATGGAGATTATCTAACGCGAAATGCCCTTTTAGACTTCAAAACATCTACTAATGGCCTTAATACAAAGCAAACTCTCCAATTAGCAATTTACTACATCATGGGAAGACACTCCGTTTATCCAGAATTCAAAAGTATCACAAAATTAGGCGTGTACAACCCGCTTCTGAACAAAGCATATTTTTCAGACATCGAAAACATCCCAACTTCCATTTGGGCAGCTATTAGTCGAGATGTTATTGGCTACAAGGTTTCAACTGATAAAAACTGGTTATATTCTAGTGGTACAGATGAGTCCGTTTTGCAAAAATGCATAGAACAGTATCGTTTCACTGGTTTTTCGCCCAACTCTTATAAAGATGGAATTCATGAGATCTCATTTGATGATTATCGGAGTTATTCTTTTGCAATTTTAGGCCTATCACGTGATTGGCCTAGCTTTTCAAGAAGCGAAAATATTCTTATGTTGAAACATAACGGCTTCTATATGTTTGTCTCTGTATCGCGCTCGAAGAAATCAATTTCTATAATGCATGGGGGACAGTTAAAGAAGCTCTCAAAGCCATTGCAATACTACTACGATCGGCTTCCCGAATATGGAACATACATATTGAACACTTTTTCAAAATATTGGGATGCTTTATATGAATTGTCTCACTTTATAAAATCCGTATCGTCACCTACACCAGATATCAGAAAAAAATTATTGGAAGACCATAATAATCTTGTTGCCCAAGAAGGTAAAATCTCCGGCTCGTTTCTCTCTATATATAAAACAAAATTTGATGGACGAGTACATGGTTGCATTGTTGATTTGGATTTCTATAATCATCTTTTTCTTAATCCATTTGATGGAACAATCACACCGTATCATGCGTTATCCATGGAAGACAAATTTATTTACAAAAGCGTAGATAGCCTGATTGCTGCCAATCGACCAGAGATGTTAGAAGAATATAGAAAAGTAGATGAATCAATCTTATTAAAAAGCAACTGCAATAGAGCAAGGCCAAATAGACTTATTGAAAATAATGGTTTAACCGAACAACTTTTCGATTACAGATTAGAACCAGTTGCTCCGGACAAAGAAGCTTATTTTTGTACAGACACCTATATGTATTACTTGTCGGATTTTTTCAAAAGAATCCAACCAGTCTATGACAATCGCGTTATAACAGTATGGCATGACGAGTTTTTGCCAGTAAGTGACAAAGAATATCACTTTGAAGATTCGGAATCTATACTTGGTCAGTTCGCACAGATGAAATGTGGGATGATGGCTACTGTTATATCAGATCATGGACCTAAAGATATAACTGTCAGATTTGAAGACGGAACAATTGTTGAACACATTACACGTAGAAAATTCAGAAACAAAACAGTATTAAATCCCAATTTTTCACCCATTCAGTTAAAGCCTGAGAAAAATAATGCTTCTACACTAAGAAAAAAAGACTCTTATATAGGCCAACAAAAAGAAATGAACTGTGGACATACCGCACCAGTTATTGCGGATTTTGGTTGTAATAATATTACAGTACAATTTGAAGATGGCATTATTCGTGAGCACTGCAGACGGGATAAATTTAGAGAAGGAAAAATTGCACATAAAAGGGATTGAGTTTGGACAATATGGAGCATATCGAAGTGGTCTGTGCCCTGTCCCGACAGGAGCAACGGAAGCAAAGCCGCCGATGAAGCATTCCTGGGCCTTTGGCCGCGAAAATGTGAAAGAACGCGGGGTCTGGTTGAGAAAGACTCTGCAATGTGATATACTAAAATAGTATATACGTGCCTTGATTACAGAAATCCAAAGGTGAAATGTCTTACAATGAACGGTTATTTTTATGTCTTGACGGCCATTGACCTTTTTGTGCTGAGCTTCATGTGCATCCTCACAAAGTTCAGCGAATCCCTGAACAAAAAGCAAAAACGGGGATTTTTTCTGGCCTTTGCGCTGATTGCGGGGATCTCGGTGCTGGAGGTTGTGACGCTGGCGGTGGATGGCGCACCGGCGGGCTACCGCTGGCTGAACATCCTGTCCAACTATCTGGGGTTCGGCCTCTCCCCGGCGGTGTCCCTCTGCCTGGTGTACGTCATGGACCGGAAGAAAATGGTGAACTTCTGGTTCCGGGCGGCCGTGTGCTGCGAGGGGTGCTACCTGCTGTTCCTTGCCCTGTCCATCCCCGCCGGGCTGGTGTTCTCCGTCAGCGAAGACAACGTCTATTCCCGCGGGCCTTACTTTTGCATTTACATCCTGATGTACCTTGCGGCCATCGTGTACCTTTCGGCGTCCACCATCGTCACGGCGCGGGAGTTTCAGAACCGCAGCCGGGTGCTGATCTACCCCCTGATGCTCTTTCTGATCATCGAGACCATCATTCAGGTGGCTCTGCCGAGCCTCCACGTTACATGGCTGTGCGTTACCCTGCTGTCGGTGCTGTACTTTATTTATTGCAGTGAGATGTGGAACCAGCTGGATGCCCTCACCGGGCTGCTGAACCAGGACAGCTACCTGAACCGCACCGCAGAGATGCGCCGCAGCGGCGGGGTGCTGGTGGTGTTCGATGTGGACGACTTCAAGCAGGTCAACGACCGCTACGGCCACTTACAGGGAGACGTCTGCCTGGCCGAGATCGCCCACTGCATCAAAAAAGCCTATGCCCACTGCGGCTACTGTTACCGCATCGGCGGCGACGAGTTCTGTGTGCTGCTGAAAAACGCAGACCGGGAGGCCTGGTGCGCGCAGGAATTTGAGCGTTGGCTGGCACTGCGGCGTGAGGTCGTGCATTGTCTGCCCAGAGTGTCCCTGGGGTCGGCACCCATTTCGGGGGAGGACCTGCTGGCCGTGAAAGACCAGGCCGACCGGGAGATGTACCGCTGCAAAAAGGCCCGGAAGGCTGCGGCGGTTGCAATGGAAAGGGCCGAAAGTGGGAGGCCCTGACCCATAGGCGGTACAAAAGGGGAGAAAGCCATGAGCGAATTTTCACACTTAAAAAACAAGCTGCTGGCTGAGCAGGTCGAAGACCAGATCTACCATTATATTCTGGATACCCCGCTGGAGCCGGGGGCAAAACTGCCCAACGAGTTTGCGCTGGCGGAAAAGTTCCGGGTGGGGCGCAGCACCATCCGGGAGGCGGTCAAGCTGCTGTCCAGCAAAGGCATCGTGGAGGTGCGGCAAGGCTCCGGCACCTATGTGGTCACAACGGTCAAAGGGCTTTCGGACCCGCTGAATCTGCGCAGTGTGCAGGATAAGAATGCGCTGGCCTTTGATCTGGTCAACCTGCGGCTGCTGCTGGAACCGGGCATCGCAGAGATCGCGGCCCAGAACGCGACCGACGAGGACATTGAGCGGCTGCAGCGGCTGTGCGAGCGGGTCGAGACCAAGATCCACAATGGCGACCGCTACATTGAAGACGACATCGCCTTCCACACCTGCATTGCCGAGAGCAGCAAGAATCTGGTGGTGGGGCAGCTGATCCCCATTATTGATACGGCGGTGATGATGTTCGTGAACGTCACCCACAAAAAGCTCATCGACGAGACCATCATGACCCACCGGATGATCGCGGAGGCCATCGCCAGGCACGACCCCATCGGGGCAAAGTCGGCCATGGTGATGCACCTGAACTTCAACCGCACCTATATCAAGAAGATCTACGACGGCGAAGATCCCGATGACGGGACAGTTGGAATGGCGGGATTTCTCAAATGATACCGGCCCTGCACGGCGAAATACCGTGCAGGGTATTTTTATATCCAAAGTCATCTGATGATTTTTCACCCCGGCAGTTTGCAAAACCCGGCTGTGAGGGTGAATTTTATGAAAAAGTTGCCCGAAATTGGGCAAAGTGCATGATGTATCCCAGATTTTTTGCACAAATAGCAGGACGTATATGGAACAACTTGCAAAAAGATGTCCGCAGATTTACAATGAAATCACAAAAGGTCATACGGAAAAAAGACGAAAGCAAGCAATATTTGGAGGTAAGGATTATGGAACTTCGTTCACAGGAAGTCCGCACACTGGCACCTGAAAATGACCCGCTGAAGATGGGGATGGGCTGGAAGGTCGAGGACCTTTCCAAGCCCCAGATCCTGGTGGAAAGCACCTTCGGCGACAGCCACCCTGGCAGCGCTCATCTGGATCAATTCGTCAGAGAGGCCGTGCAGGCGGTCAACGAGAACGGCGGCAAGGCTGCCCGCTATTTTGCCACCGATATGTGCGACGGCATCGCACAGGGTCATGACGGCATCAACTACTCGCTGCCCCACCGGGACGCCATCGTGAATCTGGTGGAAGCACAGGCCAACGCCAGCGTCTACGACGGCGGCGTGTTCATCGCCAGCTGTGACAAGTCCGTGCCCGCCATGCTGATGAGCATCGGCCGCCTGAAGGACATGAGCGCCATCGTCGTCACCGGCGGCGTCATGGAGGCTCACACCCTGCCGAAAGAGTATGTGGTCAACGACCCCGCCTGCGCCATCAACGAGCTGCTGACGCTGGAGCAGATCGGCAAGTTTGACGCCTGGGAAAAGACCGGCGTCATCCCTAACAGCCAGCTGGACTACTACAAGCACAACGCCTGCCCCAGCTGCGGTGCCTGCTCCTTCATGGGCACCGCCTCCACCATGCAGGTCATGGCCGAGGCGCTGGGCCTGATGCTGCCGGGCACCGCCCTGATGCCCGCCACCGCTCCGGAGCTGAAGCAGGCCGCCTACGATGCCGGCAAGCAGCTGATGGAGCTGGTCAGGAAGGGCATCACCGCCAAGGACATCGTGACGAAGGAGAGCTTTGAGAACGCCATCATGGTCCACGCCGCCATCTCCGGCTCCACCAACGCGACCATGCACCTGCCCGCCGTCGCGCATGAGTTCGGCATCGAAATTGACGCCGACACCTTTGACCGGATGCACCGGGGTGCGCACTATCTGCTGAACATCCGTCCCTCCGGCGACTGGCCCGCACAGTACTTCTACTATGCAGGCGGTGTGCCCCGCGTGATGGAGGAGATCAAGTCCATGCTGCATCTGGACGTGATGACCGTCACCGGCAAGACGCTGGGCGAGAACCTCGAAGAGCTGAAGAAGAACGGCTTCTATGAGCACTGCGACGCCATCCTGGCCGAAAAGACCGCCGGTTTTGCCCGCCCGGTCAGCCGCGAGGACATCATCCACAGCTTTGATAACGCCAAGGGCACCGACGGCAGCATCGCCATCCTGAAGGGCAATCTGGCTCCGGAAGGCTGCGTCATCAAGCACACGGCCTGCCCCAAGAACATGTTTGAAGCCACCCTGCGCGCCAAGCCCTACGACAGCGAGGAAGAGTGCATCTCCGCTGTCCTGCACGGCGAGGTGAAGCCCGGCGACGCCATCTTCATCCGCTACGAAGGCCCCCGCGGCAGCGGTATGCCGGAGATGTTCTACACGGGCGAAGCCATCTGCGCCGACCCGAAGCTGGCTTCCAGCGTGGCCCTCATCACCGACGGCCGCTTCTCCGGCGCAAGCCGCGGCCCGGTCATCGGCCATGTCAGCCCGGAGGCTGCCGTGGGCGGCCCCATCGCACTGGTGGAGCCGGACGACCTGATCCAGATCGACGTCCACAACCGCAAGCTGGCCATTGTGGGCGTGAAGGGCGAGCCGAAGACCCCCGAAGAGATGGACGCCATCCTCGCCGAACGCCGCGCCAACTGGAAGCCCAAGGCTCCCAAGTACACCAAGGGCCTGCTGAAGCTCTACTCGCAGCATGCCGTCAGCCCCATGAAGGGCGCTTACATGGAGTAAAACACTCCGAAGAAATAACAAAAAGGAAACTGCCCGGTGCGTTTTTCCGGACGGCTTGGATAAGTGCAACCAAAAATCAAAAAATGGAGGAACTATTATGACAGCAGTTGCGACTCCCGATGCGGCACGGCTGGTATTTGCTGCCGTAGCCGGCCTGATCCTGTTGCTCATTCTCATCATCAAATTCAAAGTCCACGCCATGATCTCCATTCTGGTGGGTGCCGTTGGCATCGGCCTGATGGCCGGGATGCCCCTGTCCGACATCGTTGGCTCGGTCAATGAGGGCATCGGCAACACCCTGAAAGGCATCGCCCTTCTGGTGGGCCTTGGCTCCATGTTCGGTGCCATTCTGGAAGAATCCGGCGGCGCGCAGACGCTGGCTGTGACCATGGTGCGGAAGTTCGGCGACGAAAAAGCTGCGTGGGCACTGGGCATCACCGGTCTGGTGGTGGCCATGCCGGTCTTCTTCGATGCCGGTCTGATCATCCTCATCCCGCTGGCGTTCTCGCTGGCAAAGCGCACCAAGCGCTCCGTTCTGTACTACGTCATCCCCCTGCTGGCCGGTCTGGCGGTCGGTCATGCGTTCATTCCCCCCACGCCGGGCCCTGTGCTGGTGGCGACCATGCTGGGCGTGGACCTGGGCTGGGTCATCCTCATCGGCATCTTCTGCGGCATCTTCGCCATGATCGCTGCCGGCCCCATCTGGGGTTCCATCTGCGGCAGAAAATACAGGATCGAAGTCCCCGAACATGTGGCGCAGCAGGATGATATCGACGAGAGCAAGCTGCCCAAGTTCGGCACCATCGTGGGCATCATCCTGATCCCGCTGGTCCTCATCATCGCAAACTCCGTGGCTAAGGTCGTGCCTGCTCTGGCTGGCATCCAGCCGGTCCTGGCCTTCCTCGGCGAGCCGTTCATGGCTCTGCTGCTGGCCACCATCGCTGCCATGTATCTGCTGGGCACCCGCCACGGTTACAGCAACGCTCAGCTGGAAAAGATTATGACCAAATCTCTGGAGCCCACCGGCATGATCCTGCTGGTCACTGCCTGCGGCGGTGTGCTGCGCTACATGCTGCAGAACTCCGGCCTGGGCGATGTCATCGGCAACGCCGTGGCAAACGCCAGCCTGCCGCTGGTGCTGGTCGCCTTCATCGTGGCCGCTCTGGTCCGCATCTCGGTCGGTTCTTCCACCGTGGCCATGACCATGGCCGCCGGCATCATCTCCGCCATGCCTGGCATCAGCGAGCTGAGCCCGCTGTACCTCGCCTGTGTCACCGCTGCCATCGCAGGCGGCTCCACCGTCTGCTCTCACTTCAACGACTCCGGCTTCTGGCTGGTCAAGAGCCTTGTGGGCATGGATGAAAAGACCACCCTCAAGACCTGGACCATCATGGAAACGCTGGTCGGCGGTGTGGGCTTCCTGGTGGCACTGGTCATCTCCTTCTTTGCCTGACCGCCCGTCCGGGGCCTGCACCCCCGGATGAGCGTCTGGATGTTCTCCGATCCGATTCGTTTACCTCCTTTGAAATCAGCCGCTCCGGTTTTTGCTTTGCCCGGAGCGGCTGATTTTTATATTTTCAATTTGTTCAAAAACCTCACAAAGAAACTCCATTTTTATCCGGTACAATAAGAGTGCAGTCAGGGAGGAACGAACGATCCTCCCGCAGGATGCCAATGCAGGCAATGAAAACCGCACACCTCGGCAGAAAACCGATGCTGCGGCCCCCTTTGAAAAAACACTGTCCCCCGCTGATGCGAGGCAATAGCCAATGCGGCGGGCAGACTACCAACCATCTCCTGACAACCGCAAATGTTTGGGAGTTCTCATACGACAGGCAGCGCCGCTTTCTCCTCCTTTCCACGGCGCTGCCTGTTTTTGCGTTTTTGGCAGAATGCAGCACAAGACCCCCGGCCTGCGCCGGGGGTCTTGTGCGTTGTACGGGGGCAGATGAAAGGCAGTTCAGAATAAGAGCTTGCGGAGCGTGCTTTCCCGCAGGCCGGCCAGCTTGTCCGGCCAGGTGTTCAGGCGGCAGAGCCGGTGGAGCAGTTCGGCCTCGGTAAGGTCGTTTTTTGCCGCAGAAAGCAGTACGCTCCGTGTAAAAAGATGAACATTTTCCGAATCGGCATAAAAAATCAGCTGAACATGGCCGGAAAAAAGGGCAAACAGGGCCGTGCGCAGCTCATGAGAGCCAAACAGCGGAAAAAGGTCGCTGTTTTTCAACAACAAAACGTCCGCCTGTGGAAAAAATGCGCGGGCTGTTTCCCGCAGAGAAGCAGCATCCGGCCAGAAGGGCGCAGACTCGGTCATCCGGGGCGCATAGCAGACGAAGGTGCCGACATCCCGCGCGGCGGCGATGGCCTTGAGGTGAGTCAGCCGGGCGGGGGAGTCCAGCAGGCAGGCGGAGGAGAAGCAGAGCGCGAAGGCGTCCCGGAAAGTGTCGGCGTCCAGCTGTTCCGGGGCATAGCAAAGCTCGGAGGAGCGGGTGCGATAGGGGAGCGTCTCGCCCGCGCCGGAGAAGACCACCGGGGTGGGGGCTGCATCTGTGAAGCAGAGGCGGGAGCAGTCCACACCGTCTGCCGCCAGTTGGGCTGCTGCCTTGCGGCCAAAGGGGTCGGCCCCCAGTTGGGAGAGAAGCACCGCTCGCCCGCCGCAGCGGGTGTAGGCGCGGCAGAGTCCGGCCCCCCAGCCGCCGACCTGCACCTGAAACTGTCCGGCAAGCTCCGGCGGAGTGTCGGCGGTCAGTTCCAGCCAGGTTTCGCCCAGGCAGAGCAGGGGTTTTTCCGGCATGGCGGCTCCCTCCTTTCCATCAAAATAGGGTACAAGTATACACCCGGTAAAAGCGATTCGTCAACGGGAAATCTGGCGGGAGCTCTATATGAGCCGCATCGCCGGGAAAACTCCCCTCGTGCGGCGGGGGAAAGCAACCGTTCCGGTGGGAGCAGTCTGCCGCACGAGATTGACATTTTGCGTAAAACTGTGCTAAACTGGCGAACAGGTGTAAGAATGGACAGAAAGGACGCGTCATGAACCTGACAAAGCAGTTTTTCAAATATGTTTCCCAGAACATTTTCGGCCTGCTGGGAACGTCGTGCTACATCCTGGCGGATACCTATTTCATTGCGCAGGCGGCGGGCACCGACGGCGTGACCCTGCTGAACCTCTGCCTGCCCATCTATAATCTCATCTTTGCCTTCGGCTCGATGATCGGTCTGGGCGCGGCCACCCGCTATGCCATCCTGCGGGCGCAGGGGGATGCGCGGGCGCAGCGCTATTTTTCCAATGCCATTTTCAGCGTCTGCATCCTGGCGGTGCCGTTCATGCTGGTGGGCATCTTCCGCCCGGACGGCCTGCTGCGGCTGATGGGCGGCGATGCGGACATCGTGGCGCTGGGCATGAACTATGCCCGCATCTTCCTGATGTTCACTCCCTTCTTTATGTGCAACTATGTGGTGGCGTCCTTCGTCCGCAACGACGGCGACCCCTCGCTGGCCATGGTGGCGACGCTGAGCGGCAGTCTGTTCAATGTGGTGTTCGACTACATCTTCATCTTCCCGATGGGCCTGGGTCTGCCCGGTGCGGCGCTGGCAACGGCCATTTCGCCGATATTGAGCATTGCCGTATGCAGCGCACATTTTATAAAGAAGAGCAACACCATCACCTTTGTGCGCAAGGCACCGTCCGTCAGGCTGCTGGCCCAGAGCTGCCAGCTGGGCATCTCCGGCTTTGTCGGGGAGCTTTCCTCCGGCGTGACGACCACCGTTTTCAACTTCCTGCTGCTGCGCCTGGCGGGCAATGTGGCTGTGGCGGCCTATGGCGTCGTGGCGAACTTTGCGCTGGTAGCAACGGCCATCTTCAACGGCGTGGCGCAGGGCGCTCAGCCGCTGGTGAGCCAGTGCTACGGCAAAAATGAGATGGCCGGGGCCAGAAAGCTCCTGCTGCTGGGCTGCGGCACGGCGCTGGGGCTGGCGGCGCTGCTGTACGGCGTCGTGTTCGGGTATACCGATGCGCTGACGGCCCTCTTCAACAGCGAGAACTCCGCGCTTATGGCTGAGTTTGCCCACAGCGGGATGCGCATCTACTTCGTGGGGTACTTCTTTGCGGGCTGCAACATCGTGGCGGCGGGCTATCTGGGGGCCGTCAACCGCCCGGCGGAGGCCTCCATCACCTCGCTGTGCCGCGGCATGGTGGCCATCGTGGTCTGTTCGCTGGTGATGAGTGCACTGTTCGGGATGAACGGCGTCTGGGCGGCGTTCCCGGTCTCGGAGGCCATCACACTGGCGCTGACCGTCTTCCTGCTGAAGCGGAAGGGTATAAAAAAGCGGGGCAGAGCAGCCCCGGTACATTAAATATAAAGCTCCTGCTCCCGTTTGCTTTCGGCGGGCGAGAGGGGGCGCACTGCCTGACCGGCCATGGCCCGCCACTGCGCGGGGGAGTGGCCGGTCTCTTTTTTGAAGACGCGGCAGAGGTAGTTCGCCCCGGAAAAGCCGCACAGGCTGGCGATGACGTCCAGCGTGTATTCCCGGTGGAGGAGCAGACGCATGGCCGCTTCGATGCGGACGGTAGTCAGATACCGCCCCGGCGGTACCCCCACTGCGGCTGTGAAGGTGCGGACGAGGTGGCTTTTCGAGACGCCCAGCCGCTCGCTGAGTTCTTCTACGCCGTAGAGGCCCGCGTAGTTCTGGCGGATGTCCTCGATGGCGGCGGTGACGAGGGGCGGCAGGGAGGGCGCGGCGCTGTCGGCCCCCGACAGCTCGCACAGCAGTGCAAAGGCGAGCTGGCTGACGGCACGGCTGTGCGGGGCGCTGAGAAGCTCTGCCCCGGCCTCTGCGGCCAGCCGCCCCATCAGTTCGGCGGCGGCAGGGCAGGTCTCGCCGCGGGCCAGAAAGGGCAGCTCGGTCAGCCCGGCGAGGAACTGCGCCGCCGCCTGCCCGGTGAGCTGGATGCAGAGCAGATGGCAGCCGCCCTCCGGGGCAAGGGCCAGCGGGGCGCGGCTCAGGATCAGATGGCCGGCAGACACGCTCTGGGGCGGCAGGACGAGAGCCGACCCCGCCGGGGACGGCCCGGCAGCGGGCAGGGAAGCCGTGCATTTTCCGCTGGAGACCAGGCACACCCACAGCCCTTCGCCCGCCAGCGTGAGGGGGCTTTCGGGCTGGACATCCTGCACCGAGGCCAGCGCTGCGGTGGTGCTCCAATCAAAAATCAATATCTGACACCTCAAATCAATAAAATGCTATTTTATATCACAAAATAATCTGCTATTATAATAACAACGAAAGCACCCCTCGTCAAGAAGCGGTGCGAACCTGATAAAAAATAATGGAGGCAAATGACCTATGGCTTCGATTAGCTGCCAGCACATTTACAAGATCTATCCGGGCGC
>OKTG01000230.1_pt1 | contig 34319 bp, 36 predicted proteins | sample 1606091 | NCBI WGS metagenome assembly OKTG01 (sample SAMEA3879512, study PRJEB24766) | human gut metagenome | biome: human-associated habitat; feature: feces | place: USA | collected 1985/1987 | reverse complement strand
TCTTGCCGACAAAGCTGTAATAAATCTCAATGTCCTGCCTGCGGGTGCCGTTCTCATCATAGCTGCACTCATGCACCACAATTTTCTCGATCATTTCCCGCAAGAGAGTGGGGGTCAGTTCTTCAAAGGCAAGGTGCTTGCGGACAATGCCCATAAATTTCTCGGCGTTGACGGTAGCTGCCTGTGACTTGTCCAGTTCGGCTTGCAGGGCGGCGGCTCTCTTTTTCAGCTCCGCTTGCTCGGCTTCGTAGTCAGCCGACAGTTCCATGAAACGCTCATCGCTGATTTTGCCGTTTACATTGTCCTCATACAGCCGCTTGATAATGCGGCTGATTTCAGAAATGCGTTCCTGCGCCTGTTCAAGCTGCTTGATGGCTGCGGCGGTCTTTCGCTTGCCGCCGATCTCGTTCTGCTGGACAAGTAGTTTCACAAACCGGCTCTCATGCTTGGCTGCGTATTCGGTCACTTGCCGGAGATTTGCCAGGACACCAGCGGTCAACAGATCGGTGCGGATAAAGTGCGCCGTACAGTTGCGGGTGCGCTTCTTGTAGCTGCCGCAGATGTAGCAGTCCTGTTTGCGGTCTTTGTTCTGATACCGCTGCTGATACAGCACATGGCCGCAGTCGGCGCAGAACAAAATCCCGGAGAACAGCCCCACTTCATCGTAGCGGTTCGGGCGTTTGCGCTGTTTGCGTAACTCCTGCACCCGTTCCCATGTTTCCTTGTCGATGATCGGCTCATGGTGGTTCTCGAAAATGGCCTGCTTCTCGACGGGGTTCTCTATGCTGTGCTTGACCTTATAAGAAGGCTTTTCCGTTTTGAAGTTCACCAGACATCCGGTGTACTCTCGGTTTTCGAGGATATGAACGACGGTGTTGGTCGCCCATTTGCACTCATAGCCTGGGTGATAACGGCGGGTGCTGCCTGTCCGCTGATATTCCAGCGTCCCCGGCGTGGGGATTTGCTGCTCCGTCAGCATACGGGCAATCTTGGTCGGGCCGTTCCCGGCAAGGCAAAGCTGGTAAATCTGCTGCACCACCGGGGCGGCTTCCTCGTCTATAATAAAATTCTCGTCCTCGTCCATCACATAGCCGTAAACCGGCTTGCTGGTAACAGGCTTGCCGCTCATGCCTTTTGACTTTTTCACTGCCTTGATTTTCTTGCTCGTATCTCTCACCAGCCATTCATTGAACAGATTTCGCAGCGGGGTAAAATCGTTGTCCATGCCCTCGCTGGCACTGTCCACATTATCGTTGACAGCGATAAAACGCACACCCTTTTGAGGGAACAGCATTTCCGTGTAAAACCCTACCTGCAAGTAGTTTCGCCCTAACCGGCTCATGTCCTTGACGATGACCGTACCCACTTTCCCGGCTTCAATGTCCGCAAGCATGGCTTGAAATCCGGGCCGCTGGAAGTTCGCGCCGGAAAAACCGTCGTCGGTGTACCAGCGCAGATTGGTAAAGCCGTTCTGTTTTGCGTAGGTTTCGAGTATCCTTTTTTGGTTCGATATGGAATTACTCTCGCCTTGCAATTCATCCTCGTGGGACAATCTCGGATAAAGGGCGGTAATGAGGTTTTGGGTGGCTTGTCTTAACATAAAATCCTCCGTTTCCGACAGCCAGCCCCACTATTCCGTGGTTTCATTGTACCACGGAACGGCGGGGGCTGTACAGCGGCAAAAGCGTTAAATTTGCTTCTTTACAGCTTTTCAATTTTCCGATTTTTATGGTATGGGTTGTCGTCCCATATTTGCAGTAGAAAAGTTCATAACTCCGTGGTATACTCTGATTTAACAAAAAAATCAGAAGTTAAAGGAGAAAACATGAAGTATACAATAGATGAATTAACCGCGGCCAAAAGGCAAATTGATTCAACTCTGCACAAGCTAAGAGAAACAGTAAAAACATTTGAATCAAAGGATAATTCCGAGCGTTATAAATCACAAATCACATTGGCAAAGAGAAGAATAAAAGCCTTTGAAATTGCAAATTATTTTATAGAGAATGAGATTAAGAATTGCTAAAGCACTTCCGATTTTCGTTCCAGCGGTCATGCTCCCTGGCATGGCCGCTTTTCCATGCCCCGGTTCACGCCGGATAAGTCGGCTCCTGTGTAGCAGCGGCTTCCGCTTCCAGTACCCGCGCCATTTTGTCGGCGGCTGTGGTTGTGGTGTCTTTCTTGAAATAGCCGGACACGACAAGGACGGAATTGCCCATGCGGATTTCCGTCACACAGTCAGGGCGGCGGGTGGTGCGGGTGTCGTGCTGCTTGTTATCTGCCATAGGCAATACTCCTTTCAGTCGGTAATCAGTTTCTTCATGCTCTCCATTTTCCGCTTGGCGGTTTCCTGCCGGAAGTTGTCGCCGGTAAAGCGTACCGGGACGCACATGGAAAGCAGGCGGTCATAAATCCGGGAATGGGCGGTGTCCTCCGGGTTGTGCAGGTCGTCCAGCGTAAGGTTGGTCGTGACGATCAGCGGCTTGCCGCTGCGGTAACGGCTGTCAATCACATTGAACACCTGTTCCAGCCCGTATTCCGTCCCGCGTTCCATGCCGAAGTCGTCAAGGATCAGCAGCGGATAACGACAAAGGCGGGAAATGTACTCGTTGCGCCCCTCAAAGCTGGCGGCAAGGTCATTGAGGATAAGAGCAAAGTTCGTCATGCGGACGGGGATTTCTTTCTCCATGAGGGCGTTTGCGATACAGCCTGCAAGGTAGCTTTTGCCGGTGCCTACGCCGCCCCAGAACAGGCAGCCGATATTGTCTGTCCGCATATCTTCCCAATGCTCCACATACCGGCGGGCAAGCCCGGTCTGCGGGTTCCTGCCGTTGTCGTTCTCGAAAGTCCAGTCCCGCATGGTGGGGTCGGTAAAGCCCCGGCGTTTCAGTTCTTCCACGGTGTCAAGGTGTCTGCGCCGCTTTTCGGCGGCTTCCCGTTCCTCGCGGGCGGTTCTCTGGCAGTCGCACTCTGCCGGGTGGCGGTCGCGCCCGAAGATAGCGGCCTTATCCGGCGCAAAATAGGCTTCTTTCGGCTTGCGGCACTTGCCGCAGTACAGTAAACCGTCCTCGCCGGTGTAGTCCTCCGGCTCCGGGATGGTGGTCGTCATATTCTCCAAAACCGCGTTGATTTCATTCTTCATAAACTCTCGCCCTCCTTGCATGAGTAGTCTGGTATGCCCTTTTTAGGGGCTTCCTTTTTGTCGTTCCCCGCCCATATCCGCAGGGCGGCGGCATAGTTCTGGTAGCTTTTCCCGTTGGCGGCAAGGTAGCGGCTCATTTCCTCGATGAACCGTTCCAGCCTGTCAGGGTACTCTGCCTGCAACTCGTCGTATTCGGTCTGTGACAGAAAAATATTTCCATATCGGCCATAGGGCGCGGACGGCCCCCCACTCACTCCCTTTGTTTGGCTCTCTGTAAGGTTGTTTATAGTAGTTTGGTTAGGGGACGGTTTTCCGACCATCATAAGGTCGGTTTTCTGACCATCAGTAGGACGGTTTTCCGGCTCTATGAGGGGCGGACTTCCGGCCATCAGTTGGTCTGAAAACTGTACCTGTGGCACTGGCGGTACTTTGACATAAAGCCGGTTCGGTGCGGAGAAGCCGCCCCGTTCCCGTTCCAACAGCCCCGCCGTGTCCAGTTCATTAAGCGCCCCCTTGATGGTGGTGCTGCCTTTATCCAGTATTTCTGCTATCTCCGCGATGGGATAGATAATATAAATCCTGCCCTCGTCGTCCAGCCACTTGTTTTTCTGGGAGAGGGTGGAACGGTCTAACAGCAGCGAATACAGCAGCTTGGCGGTCTGTGAAATCTCCATTTTCAGCAGGAAACGGGGATACGGCAGATAGGCGGGCAGCCGCGTGTCTGCCCTGATATAATCAGCGATAGGATCACCTCCCTGTGTTCGGGTTGATTTTGGCGTATTGTCACGCATTAAAACGCCGTTTCCGGGGGAAAAGGATAAATGTATCGCGTACCCTTTGACACCCACGAAAAAAGCCTTGATTTATGCGGGTTTGAAAGGCTCTAAAGCGTGACATCTCTGCCTTTGTTTCCGCTTTCTCTCGGCGGCTTTGATTTTCTTCATGCGCCCGGCGCAGTCGGGGCAGTATTTTCCCCGGTTGGATTTGGGGACAAAGGCCGCCCCGCAGACGGCACACCGTTTCCGGCTTCCCCGGCACAAGAGGGCTGCGGCCAGCTCCCCGTCAAGGGGCAGGACAGCCACACGGAACCAGTGGCACATGAGGGAAAAGGAAATGCTCTGGACGCACACGCAAGGCTCCCCGTCGTCCAATAGCAGGCAGTTCCCCTCATCGTAGTTACAGCACTCATGTACCAGCCGCCGCGCCCGCCGGTGCTGGCGGTAGTCCATGTGGGGCAGGTTATCGCTCATGGCTCTGCTCCTTTCTGCGGTGCGGCTCGTCCCGGCGCAAAATCTGGTCGATGTTCCGCTTGACGGTCTGCAACTCCTTGAACCGCTGTTTCTGTTCGTGATAGGTGTTATACAGGCCGTCTTTCTCGGAGATAAGCTGCTCGATCTCGGCCTGCAACGCTTTCCGGGCGGGCAGCTTGGTAATGCCATGCGCCTTGAAATACCGGGCTGCTGCGTCGGCTATGATAAAATCGCTCTCATGGGCCTGCCGGTATGCGGCGCGGGCTTTCTCGGATTTCTGTGCCCGCAGCCCGTCGCGGGCGGCCTTGGTCTGGGCGTAGGCCAACACCTGCCGCTGCAACTTCTTTTTCCCTTGCAGCTTCGTTTCCAGTGCTTTCAGTTCGCCGCTGGTCTGGCGCATTTTCTGATAGGCGGTGTCAACGGCGGCTTCTAACTGCTCCGGGGAAGTAAAGCCGTATTGCTGGTAGACGGACAGCGTTTTGGCGGCCTGCTTCAGATTGTGTATCTTCGCCCAGCGTTCATAGCCCCGGCCTTTGCCCTCGGCCATTTTCTGCTCAATGTCCACAAGCCGCTGCACTCCGTCCTGTTTCGGGGCGGCTATCTCGGCTCTGGCAACCTGCAAGCGGTCTTTTATGGTGCGTGGGGGATCGGGGGATCTGGCTGGCGCTTCGGCTGCTCTGGCGGCGTTTTGCTCTAAAACGGCAAAGACAGCGGCGCGGTCAAAATCGTCGCCCAGCTTCCGGGCGGTAATTGGCTTTGTCCTGTCCGGCGTGAGGTAGGAAAGCCGCCCCCGGCTCTCCTTGACGGTCACACCCTCCTGCAGCAACAGAGAGGAAAACTCGTCAAAGCTGGCGGCGGTGGCAAGGGCTTTCCGTAGGGTCTGCCGCAGCTTCTCCTTGTTCGTTTCAAACTTGGTCTGCCGGGGCGTGATACTATCGGCAATCATGGGGGCGTTCTGCTTGTCCAGCGCGGCCTGTCCCTTTTTCTGCGCCCAATACTCCCGGTCGGTGACGCGGTTCTTGCTGCCGTTCAAGAGGTCGATTTGATAAAGCCCCTCCCGGTGGCACATCTCCATGACTTCGGATTTGAAGTAGCGCAGGGCAGCGTCGGTACATCGGTGCTTGCAGCCGACTTTCGTATCGGCCGGCCTGTCCATGTAGGGCAGGAACGGCACTTCCTCAATCCGCAGGCTGTTTATGACGATATGCACATGAATGTTGCCGCTGTGGTTATGCCCGTCCGGGTGGGTGCAGACAAGGGCCTGGTGGCCGGGAAAATGCTCTTTACAGAATTGTTCCCCCAACGCCTGCGCCCGGTCTACGGTCAGGCCGTTGTCCGGCCCGTCCCGCGGGTCAAAGCTGATGATGTAGTGGTGGCTTTTCACATCTTCCCGCCGCTGGTTTTTCTGATAGCGGAGATTGGCCCGCATACACGCAACGGCAAAATCCTCCCCGTCGCAGTTCAGCGTGGACAGCCGGTAGTCCTCGCGGGGGATAAGCCTGCCGGTTTCATCAAGGACGGGCTTCATGGTAAACTCGTCATGCTCAAAGAGAAGATATTGCTCGGCGGCTCCGTAGTCGGCGTTTTTAGAGTTGATATGCTTGAGTGTTGCCAACCGCGTCACCTACTTTCTTGAGGACTTCATACTTGAGGACGGCAAGGTCGGATATGGCGGCGCGTACCTCGCCGGAAAGGGTGTTGTAGGGTACGCCGTATTCGTTCAGATACCGGGCAATCTGATTGAGGTTGCCGCCGATCCTGCCGTACTCGGCTGTCAGCTTCCCGACAGCGGAAAGCAACTCGTCATTGACCGACGACACATGGACAACCGGGCGTATGGTCGCCCGCCGTATCGCCTGCCGGAGAAATTCGGACTGGCTGATACCATAGGGCGCAAGCCGCGCTGTGAAGTCGGCATACTCATCTTCGGACAGCCGGGTTTTCACAACGCGGCTGCGGTGGGGCGTGTTGTATTTCTTTCGCATGGTGTGACCTCCTTTCTCGCCCGTAAGGGCGCATGAGCAGGGTTTGGGGAAGGCACTCCCCAACAAGTTTCCCGCGAGGGGCAAAACTGCAGAATTGCGGATTTTGGCACCGTGGTAGAAACTTGCTCTCCGTGACTGCAAACTTTCTCTCACTTCCGTCCGCCACTTTTTTGGAAAACTGCAACCACAAAAGTTTGTTTCTCTTTTTCTGCTACTACTAATCCTGTAAAGGGCATTCCTGCCCGCTTTCGCTAAAATGACACCGGACGCAGTGGTTTCTACCCGGTGTTGGAGAAATCCTTTCTCTTTGCCCTCTACTACGGGTAAATGCTCCAAATGCCAAACACCAGGGCAGAAAAATTCCCTCCTCGCTTACTACTACAACCGGCAGGGGGCAAAATGGCCGGGAGCGGAGCCGGACAACAAAAAAAGCAGTAAATCTTTTTCAAGACTTACTGCTTTCGCTGGCCGCGTCGGTGGCGGCTGGTATTCAGTTTTTATGACTTGTCCGGTGGTTCGTCAAGCCGGAACTTGAATTGACAGTCAATTAACCGCTGCTTTACATAGTCCTCCACCTCGGCGTTGACCTGCCCGTTCACTTTTGAGAAATAGCGGATATATCCGGCGTAGTGGAGCAGGACAGCGTTCACGGCTTCTGGGTCGCCCTCACGGGCTTTGAGGATTGTTTCATAGGGGAGAAGTCTACTCATACCGGCTCACCCCCATTTCTTCGCGTAGCCGCTGCAAGGCAAGCTGGATATGCCGCCCCGCTGTGCTGCGTGACCGGCCAATACACGCGCCGATCACGCGCTGCGGCTGGCGCAGAAAGTAATAGCGCAGGATTTCTTCCCGCGTCTGCTCCGGCAAAACAGAGATCGCGTCGGCAAGGGCGGCGTTGCAGAGCAGGACGGTCTGACCGCAGACGGTAAATGGGTATTCCTCGTCCGGCTCCGACGCGGCAAACTGGACAAACTTCTCGTTCATCAGATAGTCAAGGGAAACTTGCCGTTCCCATTGCCGTTTAAGCTTCAAAATCTTGTCCAAGGCGGCACAGCGGATAACAGTCTTGCAAAAGGCGTTGTACCTGCGCTGGATATATTCTTGATAGGCTATCTGGTCGGTCATGGAAATTCCCCTTTCTGAATAATAGTGCGGGGCGGTGGCACTTCTTGCTGTCGCCCCTTGATTGCCTACCAGCAAAGGCGGGCGGGGCTGTCAACGGCTGCGCATATGCGCCGTTCATCTTGACCGTTGACTGGCTCGGCTGGGTTTGCTATTTACCCGACAAACTTGAATTTATTTTAAGCTATCACGTTTTACCTTCTTAAGCCTTACTATCATTACCATAGGAATTTCTTTGTTGGTTTTAAAACATTCTTCATAAAATCCATCAATGACAAATCCAGCTCTAAAACAAAGGTTAAAAATATCTTGTATGGAACGATGATAATAAATCTGCTCTTTCGGTTGCCCTTCAATCGCTATATCATAGTAACTGTGCGGTGTCATATATTTTTCAGTCAACGTGACAAAACAAGGGTGTTGCGTTGCAAAGACAAAAATTCCGCTTTCCTGCAACAGTTCATAAACAGCCATAAGAAGTGGTTCAATATCCGTAATATCCATAATTGCCATATTAGAAACTGCTTTCGTAAAGGCTCGATTTCTTTTTAATTCTAATATACTTTTTCTATCGGTCGCATCCGCCACACAAAATTCAATTTGTTTTGCATATTGTGATTGCCGTCTTTTAGCCAATTCTATCATTTTTTTGCTGTAATCAAAAGCGACAACCGAAGCGCCTCTTTGTGCAAGATACGAAGAATAATTTCCATTGCCACACGCAATATCCAAAATGTAATCCGCAGGATTAGGAGATAGAAGTTCCGTTACTTTGGGACGCACTACCTCTCTGTGAAATTCATTAGATTCGTCACCCATTGCATTATCCCAAAATTGTGCGTTCTCCTCCCAGATTTTTTTACTTTCCTCTGTTCCCATGTTCTCTCCCACTCCCCAAATTTGCTTTTTTGCTTCCATTAAATCTTCCTTACTATATTCCATTGTTACCCTCCATAACTTCTGATTGTTGCCGTCTTGACGATTATGTATCTTTACATTACCTTCTGAAACATATGGCGCACCTTGTCCAGGCGGCTGTTTGGACGGCGGGGCTGGATGACCGGCTGACCGACAGCGGCCTGATATCCTTTCAGCTCTGTAAGGCATACGCTCCGCCCGTTGGTGTAAAAGGCCAGATCAGTACGGTATGCCTGTATACAGCGGGCGGGAATCTCGCCAGTAAAGACAACTTCATCCTTTTTTACCTGGGCCGTTTCGATGGTGGCACAGTATTTCGGTGCATCATGATAAGCCCTGGAAAGGTATTCCTGGGGCGCATAGAGGATGAAGGAGAGATAAGGTTCCAGCAGCTGCGTCCCCGATTCCTTCAATGCCTGTTCCAATACAATCGGGGCCAATGAGCGGAAGTCCGCCGGCGTGCTGACCGGACTGTAATAAAGCCCGTATTCAAAGCAAATCTTACAGTCCGTTACGTTCCAGCCGAACAAGCCCTGCTCCAGCCCGTAACGGATACCATCCCTGACAGCGTTTTGAAAACTCTGGTTCAAGTATCCCAGCGAAACCCGGCTCTCGTATTGTACACCGGAGCCAAGCGAGAGTGGTGTAACAGACAGTCCTATGGATGCCCAAAACGGGTTGGGCGGCACCTCGATATGGATGGTGTGGCTGGCTGCTTTGAGCGGCCGCTCCATATAAATGACGGAGGGTTCCTTTACCACTGTTTCAAGCTTGTATTTTTCCGACAGCAAAGCGGAAACAACCTCCAACTGCACCCGGCCCAAAAAAGAAAGAATGATCTCATGGGTGATGGAATCCACTTCGCAACGCAAAAGCGGGTCAGTATCCGCAAGTTGCGTAAGAGCGTCCAGCAGCCGTTCTCTTTGCGCTGCCGTTTTCGGCGCAATCGTCGTCCGCAGCATGGGGAGGGGGTCCTCGCGCCACCTTTTACGAGGGAGCCGGGTTTGGTCCCCTAATACATCGTTTAACCTCACGCTGTCGCTGGGAAGGATAACAATTTCACCCTGATAAGCGGTGTCTGTCCGAACAATTTCCCCTTTGGATGGAATACGCATCTCTGTGATTTTCAGCTTTTCTCTCCCGGCCAGGGCCACCGTATCCCGCAGGCGCAGCGTTCCGCTGTATAACCGTAGATAGACACGCCGCTGGCCGCAATCGGTGTACTCAACCTTGAAAACGCTGCCGCATAGGGCGGCGCCCCCCTGTTCCCCAATCGGTTGGAACAGCCCTGTCACCGCATCCATCAACGGTTGAATGCCAAGGCCATTTTTGGCGCTGCCATGATAGACTGGGAACAGGGAGGCGTCTTGAACCCGCTGCTGTTCCTCCCGCGCAAGTTTTTCCCGGCTGATTGGTTCTCCTGCGATATACTTTTCCAATAATTCATCGTTATTTTCGATGACCGCATCCCATGCTTCTATGTCGGTATTTTCCTCCAGGACTATTTCCGGGGACAGCGACACCGTCTGCTTGATGATAATATCGGCGGAGAGCTTATCCCGAACAGACTGAACCACGCTCTGCAAATCAACGCCAGCCTGGTCGATCTTGTTGATAAAGATAACGGTGGGAATGTTCATTTTCCGCAGGGCATGGAACAGAATACGGGTCTGGGCCTGCACGCCATCTTTAGCGGAGATCACCAAGATGGCCCCATCTAAAACAGCCAAAGAGCGGTACACCTCCGCCAAAAAATCCATGTGGCCGGGCGTATCCACAATGTTAACTTTACATCTGTGCCACTGGAAGGAAGTGACTGCCGCTTGAATGGTAATCCCACGCTGCCGCTCCAAAAACATGGTGTCCGTCCTCGTTGTCCCTTTTTCGACGCTCCCCGGTTCTGAAATGGCTCCGCTGGCATATAGCAGGCTCTCCGTCAAGGTCGTCTTTCCAGCGTCTACATGGGCAAGAATTCCAATATTGATTATTTTCATGTGATTGTCCTCCCTTTACAGCCCCAAAGGGCATAAAAATCCCCAGCAGTAAAATACTTTTACCACTGGGGATTATAAGTTGCGGACATACACATATACAGCATACACCTGTTTGTGATTGCTGTTTTTGGGGATATGTCAAAATTGATAAGGCAAAAGTATTCTTAAATTGGGTACAAAAAACTAAGCCCCTACAAAAGGAGCTATCATAATCCTTTGTTCCCACTATTTGATTATAGTTTTATTTAAGAATACCTTGCCGCATATTTTTTACTCCTTTTCTGGATTAAATCATTGTATCACATCAGTTTTAGGAAAGCAAGTACCTAAAAGAAATTTTTCTTCCCCTTATATGTAACAATCATACCGGCTTCCTAGCGTTCAGAATGTTTTCTGCTGTCTGCTGTGGTGTTTGGTTGGAATTGTCCAACCAAAAGCCGATCCGTGGTGTTGTCTGCATTTTACTAAATACAAATTCAATGTATACAGAAAGATATAAGGAGTGGGAGGGATTCCGCCGTAGTTGGCATTGTAGGAAAATCCAAAAGTTTAGATTTTCCCACAATGCTTATCTTTTGGTCTTTGGTTCGGAATAGTGTAGTGCTGGCGGTCTATCTCTTGTTTTCGGTTGCTTGCTTCCTTACCGTACATGAGCATTGGAGCCCGGATTGTCCGAGCCGTACCCCTCCAGCAGATTGACAACACCCCACACGCCCAGGCCAGCGCCCAGCGCAACAACGAGAGTCTGCAAAGTCGTGATAGCAGAAGCGAAAAATTCCATATATCCTCCATTTCTCCGGGATTGTCCCGGCCATGAAAAAAGCCGCCCGTTTGGGCGGCAGGTTGCGACCTCTGGACACTTTGTCCAGAAGTGATTTATACATAGGCATCCGGATCGTCCACGTCGTCGTAGTTGAGGATGTCCTCGTCCTCGCTTACGGGCCCCGCTTCGGATACGTCTACCTCGTACACCTCACAAGCCTCGTTAAGCCCAGGCCGCCTGCGGCGGTTGATGAGCTTATCCAGGTCAAAGGCGTTCTTCTTTTTATCGGCCTCAGCCGTGTACTTGTAATTGGGATGCTGTTTCAAATCGTATTTGGACGAAAAGAACGGGGGCAGGCCCCGCAACTGTAGAATGCACTTGTCGCCCGGCATGGTAGCCAGCTCGCTGGGTGTCATCAGTTCCCGGCCCAGCCGCTGGGTGTTCTGGTTATAGCTTTCCGACTGCCCACGGGAGCGGCCCTCGGTCTGCATGGAGATCGTGGCCTTTCCCAGCCAGTTCTCGGAAATTTCCTTGATGGTGGAGCTTTCCCGGCCGCCCAGGAAGATCACGCTGTCCATGTTACCCAGGATCGTTTCCGCGTTGTCTTTGTAAATGGCCTTGCACTGCGCGTACTGCTGGTAGAACAGGCACAGACTCACCTCGCGGGAACGAATAACGGCGACAAGTTTCTCCAGCGAGGGCACCTGCCCCGTGTTCGCCGCCTCGTCCCACAGCACCCGCACATGATGGGGCAGGCGGCCCCCGTGAACATTGTCCGCCCGTTCACACAGAAGATTGAACATCTGCGAAAAGGCCAGGGCCACAATGAAGTTATAAGTCGGGGTTGTGTCGGAAATCGTGAAGAAAACCGCCGTTTTCCGATCCCCGATGCGGTCAAGCTCCAGTTCGTCATAGCTCATGATCTCCCGGAGCTGGGGGATGTCAAAGGGGGCCAGCCGAGAACCGCAGGAAATAAGGATTGATTTTGCGGTCTTGCCTGAAACAAAATGTCAAAGACTTTTTAGTACCCATACATTTCATTGCATGAAAAAAGCCACTGTAGATTTCTCCACAATGGCTATAAAGTCATTTTTATTCACTTTTGATTTTCGGCAACCTCATGCCCAAACTGGAATAGGTTTGACACTTTAATCGGGACTGAACTCCTTATCGGTAATGACATAATGAAATTCATCTGCACCAAAGGTATCTTTGTCCAGATCTGTAATAGTAAATGTAGTTCCATCAAATTTCATATAGCCGCTGGTGCCGTCAACAACAACGCCATCTTTTACAATGTCCAGATAAACAATTCTATCGATGCTATTCAACTCATAGGCCTGCCAACCGTCCACACCCTGAAAATAGGCTGTAACATTGGCAAACGGTTCATCGTTTTCCTTCTTGCAGACAAGATAACTGGCACTGTCCTCCGATACCCAGGTGGCAGTCATTCCCCAAGGACCTTCCGTTGATACATATCTCCCAAATTTATGGTCGTTGGTACGGTTAATTATGAGTCCTACAAAAGAACCAACAACGAGTACAAGAATAAGCACAACGACACCAACAATGATTTTTACATTCTTCCTCATGATAAATTCACCCTTCCATAAATTCATCTGTTAAGAATATTCTTATTTTTCGCTCTTATTGAACATACTAATTATACCACAATATATGCAAGTTTTCCATATGCTTTTCTACCTATGCCGTATGCTGATTTGCCCTAACATCATTCTCAATCAGCCTCTTTATCTTGTCCTTCATGCTTTCTTCGGCATCCTCATTGAAATGCACTCTCACAACATACATTGTGCCACCTATCTGCTTTCTGAGTGCTACCGGTGTGTGTGATTTTCTATTCTCCATTTGTGTTCTCCTTTATGTCTGCCTGGTAAGGAAGAGCCTCTTTCAGCTGACAACCGGAAGCTGACAACCGACCTCTAAAAACTCTCAATTCCTTTTATTTATAGTTACTTTTCCTAAATTTACTTTTTCTCAAATATTCCGTTGCTTTCGTTGTCAGAACTATATATATCCCTTAAAAACATAGTAAATATAAGGTTTTATAGAACATAGAACCGACAACGGGGTTGGCAACGGGATAGACAACCAGCCGACAACCTATCAGGCATTTATCTCTCCATCCACTCCGGTGGCAATGATAACTGCTCCATCTGCTCCTTGGTTATCGGTTGAAAATCCTGACCTCTGTTGTCAGGCTTCTCCCATCCTTTCTGCCTGCGGTATGGTTCAGGAAAATGTCTTGGATTACTAAAGGCAATCCAATCACTGCAGTTATTCATAATGTCATTAATCTCACGAATTTCCCATTGTGCCGGATTTCCGTCATTTCCCAATGCCTCAGAATATAACTGCCTTGAACATACCATGCTTCCCTCGTAATGCTCCAAATAGTCAAGAATCAGCTCTTTCTTGGTATCTTCCTGCATAAACTGCTTCTGATACTCACAAAGCTCTTTTTCCATCTCTTTCGGAAGCCTCAGCTGGCATTTGCCACTCCTGTAGATTTCCATAGCCTCTGCCCACATCTGGTCGATATATTCCCTTGATGTCTTTTCATCATCGAGTATATGAGTTTCCGCCTCTTCCATATTGCAAAGAATAGGCAGAAATCTTCGGTTTCCCGACCTGTCCATAGGCAGGAAATCCAGCGAATTTGATGAACCGGCAAACACGCACTGCCTCTTGTGGTCTTTGGGATGCCTGTCGTATGGGGTCTTGTAAGTGTCTTTCTGTCTGCTCATAAAGGACTTGGTATCTTCCACATTCTTGGCATTGAGAATTGCCACCATTTCAGGGAACTCTATAATCAGATGCCCCTGTATTTTTCGGTATACATTATCATCATCCATTTTCTTCAAGTCATCCGTAAACCAGTCATCTTCCATGGCAAGGAAACGCAGAAAAGTGGATTTACCGGCTCCCTGACCACCTACCAGGCAGAGCATTACTTCAAACTTGATGCCCGGGCATGAAATTCTTGCTATCGTCCCTATCATAAAAAGCTTCATTACCTCATAGGTGTACTCACTGACCTCTGCCCCTAAGAAGTGATGCAGTGCATAGCGTATCCTCTCCCTGCCATCCCATGTTATGGAATTGATGCGGTCAAGAACCGGATGGTATCTGTTTTCATTTGCCACGACCTTTATCACATCCTCAATCCGCTTTTCGTTGGATAATCCATAATGCTTTTCAAGGTAGACAACAAGGAATTTCAAATCAACATCCGTCAGGCTGTCGCTTTCACGATACCATCCCAAATCCCTTGTAATGTCGATTTTATCCGTAAACATGTTCAGACGGAATGCACCCTGCAGATTAGGGTCATTCATCAAAATCAGACGATAGTTACCGACTGTTTTCCTGACTTCTCCCTTTTCTGTGCTCTCCAGCATCGCCCTGACTTCTCCGATACTCTTCAATTCTTCCTGCAATCGACTTCACCCCCTTTCCAATGTCAGAAACAACAGAAGCTCTGTCAGGAATATCCTTTTCAAGGAGAGTATCAAGCTGATATTCCACTTTACTGATATTCTGCAGAGCTTCTACAAAGCAGGGATGCCATTCCTCATCCATGCTCTTCGGTGCATATTCTGTTTTCCATTTCCTTAACAGATGATAATAGTCTGACAGAACACAAAAACACTGCTTCTGCTCTTCATCCAGTATCTGCTCCGGTGTTTTCTTTGGTGCCATCTTTTTCGGTGGTGCCCGGTTGGTTGCGTCATAATTCAGTCCAAAGTCAGATGCAATCTTCATTGCAGCTTCCTTTGGTGCAAGCCCGAAATATTTTGCCACAAAATCTATCGCATCTCCGGTATCTCCACAGCCGAAACAATAGTATCTCTTATCAATCTTCATGCTGGGAGTCTTGTCTTTATGAAACGGACAACAAGCCAGCCCACTCCGGTTGATTTTGATGCCATACTGCATAGCCACCTGCCTTGCAGTGACATTTTCTTTCACTACTGCAAATACATTCATGCTTATCCCAATTCCTCTCCCCTTGCTTTTTTGTGTGCTGGTGTTTCTGCCACCTTTGCTCTCTGCTCCTCTACAAGCTTCCTGTTTGCCTCAAGAAGGGCACGGACTGACTTCCTTGCATGTTCCTTTACCTCAGACTTCTTTTGCTCCTTTATGCGTGGATTTTGCAATGTTTCCATTACTTTCCCGGCTACTTTCTGTGCCATGCCCCTGAGCCTGTTTTCCAAATTATCAAGACACCTTCCGACAAAATCCCGCTTGTCCTTTGGTGTCTTTCTCTCATCCGAGGTCAGCCACTTTTTATATCTGCGAAGCTCCTCAATATCTTCCGCCCTGGTCTGCTCTGCCATTGTATCAGATACTGCCTCACACGCTTTTTCATAGGCATCCTCAGCTACCTGTTCCACAAAATTCTCCATATCCAAAACTCTCATGGTAATCTCATCCAGAACTGCCTGCTTCTCTGCAATTCGCTTTTTCTGATTTTCAATTATAAAGTCCTGCTTTTCAAGATAGCCTGCACCACCATAAACCGGCTCACACTCCACCTGCACTCCGTTTCTCTGTGCTATCTCCAAAAACAATTTTCTGCATTCTGCATCAAAGTTCATTTTCCGGTTATTGTATTTCCCTTTCTTTTTTGCTGGGTCAGGCAGTTCAAAGCCAAGCTCTTCCAGTGCCTTATCCTGCTGGGGACATAATTCTCCATATTTGTTTTTTGCGTCAAATACATGCCTCTCATGAATATGCGGGGTTGCCTCATCCAGGTGCAGTGCCCAGTCCAATATATGAATGTGGGAGCCATATCTTTTATTGAACTCGTCAAAGAACTCTGCTGATACCTTAGCTAGCACATCCGGTGTAACCGCATGGTCTATATTGCCAAGCTGTATCACGCTTTCTTCCGGGCAGGTCTTATTGTTTTTCAGTACATCATCAATCGTTCTGTTTCTCTCCGGATGCCTTGCCTGCTCATTCCTCTCATTCTGTGCATCCACAAAATCTGAATAATGCTCATAGTAATAGGCACGCTCAATTTCTGTAAAATTAAACTGCCTCTCTTGGGAACTGCCCGCAAAACTGTAACCCTGATAGCAGTCCCAGTAAACATTCTGCTTTGTTCTTTCCGAATCAATATGTTCACTGTGCTCCACATCAAAATCCCTGTCATTATGCTTTACATCATAGACTCCATGCTTTCCACTTCTGCCATTATGCCTTGAAGCTTTCATTGTCTTTTCTCTCCTCTCCACTGTTTTGTTTTTTTGATGGCGGAGCCGATAAACCCTTGCGTTTGCGGCAAGTAATATACCCAGTACTTATTGTCGCTACGACAATAAACTGGGCAGGGCTTCTGCCCTTGACCTGATGAAGGCTCTGCCTCTCAACTCCGACAAAGGTTGCACCTCTGTACTCTGCTCCGAAGGAGTTGAAATCTGTCATCCCACAGGACGGATAACACAGTTCAACTTCTCCGGTTGCCCTGCATTTCCTGCGGAAATTTGAGCATGAAAAAAGCACCCAAGACTTCTCTCAAGTGCTTTCTGCGAAATCCTATTCAGGCATTCCAATCGTCGGTTCCAATGCAAGACTGCCTGCCGTTGCATAGACTCCGTTCTCCCTGTCCTGCCTGCGGATTTCTTCTTTCATTGCCTGCATTTTTGCACGCTTTTCATTTTTTACACGCTCTTCATATTTCCTCTGCCATCCACTTTCTTTTCTTCGTAAATACTGCTGATGTCTCCTGTCCTTGATTCTGTTAATCCGGTCAATCTCAGCCTGCTCTTCAGCAGTAGGTTCTGTCATCATTGCCGGTGGAACATACCGACCAACAAAATTGAAATAGATTTCAATCTCCTGCGTGGTTTGGATGCTCCCCTTTCTGTCTCTTTCATGCACCAGCACCTTATCAACAAATTCATTTACCATTGCCGGTGTCAGTTCCTCGAACTTCTCATATTTATCAATCAGTGCAATAAACTTGCCGGCAGAATTTCTGCTTTTCTCATATTCTGTGAGCTTCGCTTCCAGCTCCTTAATCTCTGCATCCAGCTCCGCTTTTTCCCTGGCATACTGCTTATCAAGAACCTCATATCTGCTGTCCGGTAGTTTGCCGAGAATATTGTCCTCATAAATACGGCAGATTAGCTTCTCCAGCTCCTCACAGCGATTTCCAGCCACTGCGATTCTTGCCCTGACCTTTTTTACCTCTGCATCCTCCTGTGTTGACTGTGCCATTGTTATGGTGTCTATGAACTCGCTCCGGTCATACTTTGCATATTCAAAGATTGCCCTGAGTGTGTCTCCTATCAGTTCCAGCACCACTGACTCGTTAATCCTGTGCTGTGTCTTGCACAATGTTCCGCAAGGTACCTTGGTATAAGCAGAACAGGTATACTGGGCAATCCTCTTTCCATTGCTTGTCCGGTGCACATACATTTTTGCACCACAGTCAGCACAATACATAAGACCGGTAAGAACATGATGCTCTCCCCATCCGTCCGGGTATCTCCTTACATTTTCCCGTAATTTCTGCACTGTATCAAAGGTCTGCTGGTCAATAATCGGCTCCTGCGTATTCTCAAATATTACCCAGTTGTCCTCTGATACATAATGGCTCTTTTTATCCTTAAAATGCTTCTGTGTTTTAAAATTGACCGTGTGACCTAAGTATTCCCTTTTCTTCAATATCCCGACTACTGTAGAAGAACCCCATCCATAAGGGTCTTTCACTTTCTTGTTTCTGTTATTCCCCTGCCCGAAGCGTGCCATATGCACTGCCGGTATTTCCACTTTTTTCTCCTGCAGAAGTTTTGCTATCTGATAAGGACCCAGCCCATCAATAGTCCATTTGAATATCAGCCTCACAATTTCGGCAGCTTCTTCATCCACAATCCAATGGTTTCCGTCATTTTCATCTTTCAGGTATCCGTATGGTGTAACACTTGCCACATGCTTTCCGGATTTTCCCTTGGATTTGAATGTGGATTTTATCTTTTTGCTGATATCCTTGGCATACATTTCATTCATAACATCCCTGAATACAAGGAAATCGTCATCTCCATTGTAACTGTCATGATTATCGTTAATTGCAATCAGACGAACTCCCTTTTTGCGAAAGAACTCCCGGAGCTGACCTACCACAAGATAATCCCGCCCTAACCGGCTCATATCCTTTAGAATAATGGTTTCCACTTCTCCATCTTCCACAAGCTGTATCATAGCCTTAAAGGATGGTCTGTCAAATAATGAGGTGTGATAGCGATAGCGGCAAAAAGCTAATAAAATCAATGGTTTTGCGGACAGCGGATAGACAGGGAATGTGTTAAAAACTGAATACGCACACAAACGGCGTTACCTTAACCCCTTTGGGGGAGAAAGTAACGCCGTTTTTTTATGCCCGCAGGAAAGGAGGTGCAGCCGGAATGTATTTCACAAAGGGCAAGCAGCGGGCGTTTGAATTGCTCATGCAGCAGAAGCCGGGATTTGACCGCTATCAATCCGGTTGTGCCGGAGATGATGAAGATTGCGGCACTTGCCGTTTCTACCGCCCCGGGTGGAAATATGAGTTTTGCGTTTTCAAAGAGTGTCCCTATTGCCCCGGCAAAAGGACGCGGAAAACGCACGCCAGCATGGACAAATAGACGGGCAAAAGCCCTTGTGCCATGCGGCTTTGCAGACGCGAAAACGGCAAAGGGCATATTGCAATACCAAAACAGCCGAAAACGGCTTTCTAATTGTCCACGCATACCAAGAGAGGAAGTGAGGAAATATGGCAGTTTTCAGAGTGGAGCGAAATACGGGATATACCGTTATGAGCAACCACCACTTGCGAAACAAGGAATTGTCCTTAAAGGCAAAGGGCTTGTTGTCGCAAATGCTTTCGCTGCCCGAAGATTGGGATTATACCCTTGCGGGCTTATCCCATATCAACCGGGAGAAGATCGACGCAATCCGCGAAGCGGTAAAGGAACTCGAAAAAGCCGGATATATCGTGCGCAGCCGGGAGCGCGACGAAAAGGGACGCTTGCGGGGCGCAGATTACGTCATATACGAGCAGCCGCAGCCGCGAGAGCCGGAAGCAGCTACCAGCGGCGGACAGCCGCCTATATTGGATTTACCTACATTGGAAAATCCAACATTGGATAATCCAACGTTGGAAAAACCTACGCAGGAAAAACCTACGTTGGAAAATCCAACGCAATTAAATAAAGATATATTAAGTAAAGAACAATCAATTACTGATTTATCAAGTACCGATTCCATTCCTTTCCATTCCCTAAACCCCTTGCCCTTTGCGCATGGCGAAGCGGCTACGCCGCCGGAAAGGAAAAGAACGGAAGCGAAAAGCAATAGCGCAGTAGAGATTTACAGGGAGATTATCAAGGACAATATCGAATACGACCATCTCATTCAAAACTGCAAAATTGACAAAGACCGTTTGGACGAGATTGTTGACCTTATGCTGGAAACCGTCTGCACAGCCCGAAAGACAATCCGTATTGCCGGGGACGACTACCCCGCCGAATTGGTGAAATCCAAGTTTTTGAAGCTGAACAGCAGCCATATTGAGTTTGTTTTGGATTGCATGAGGGAGAACACAACCAAAGTGCGCAACATCAAGCAGTATCTAAAAGCGGTGCTGTTCAACGCGCCGAGTACCATTGACAGCTACTATACCGCCCTTGTCAATCACGACTTATACGGCGGCGAATGAGCATAGCCGCACTTTACCGGGAAAGGAGTTGATACCTTGCAGGAGGAAGTAACCCAAAAAACGATTGCCCTATACGTCAAAGTGGGAAAAGGCGCGGCGCGGCTTACCGAACAGGCGTTACAGAAAGCAATCCAAAAGTTTTTGGAGCAGAAAAGCAAACCCGCGCATGGGAAACAGACCATGCGGCAGCTTATGAAGCAGAACGCGGGTGTTTCCAACATCGAGATCACCGACAGCAATATTAAAGCCTTTGAGAGTACGGCGAAGAAATACAACATAGATTTTTCGCTAAAAAAGGTTAAGGGCGAGCAGACCCGTTACCTTGTGTTTTTCAAAGGCCGGGACGCGGACGTTATGACCGCAGCGTTTCAAGAGTTTTCCGCAAAGAAGCTGAACCGGGAGAAAAAGCCCTCTATCCGCAAAGCCCTTGCCGCTGCAAAGGACAAGGCGAAGCAGCTTAACGCCGCCCGCGACAAGGTAAAGAAAATGGACAGGGGGCGCGAGATATGAAGCAGATCAACTACAAAAAGCTGATACTTCCGAATATCCCCTATGTGTTCTTTGTCTATCTCTTTGATAAAGTCGGACAGGCGGTGCGGCTTGCCCCCGGCGCGGATATTTCTGCAAAGATACTGAATATCACACAAGGATTTTCCGCAGCCTTTGAAAACGCCTTGCCGAGCGTTTACCCGTTGGATTTGCTTGTCGGCATTGTCGGTGCGGTGATTATCCGCTTGATAGTCTATGTCAAAGGGAAAAACGCGAAGAAATACCGCAAGGGCGCGGAGTACGGCTCTGCCCGATGGGGAAACGCCGAAGATATAAAGCCCTACATAGACCCGGATTTCCAAAACAACATCATTTTGACGCAGACGGAACGGCTTACCATGAACAGCCGCCCGAAGCAGCCGAAGTACGCGAGAAATAAGAACGTCGTCGTGATCGGCGGCAGCGGCAGCGGAAAAACAAGATTTTTTGTCAAACCTAATCTAATGCAGCTTCATTCCTCTTACGTCTTAACCGACCCGAAGGGTTATAATTATCGAGGATAAAGCAAAGATGCGTTTACAAAATCAGAAAAGTATCGTATCTTTGTTACATATCGTATTCCCACTAAAAATAAAAGAAGGTGAAACTATGGCAAAATCCAACCAAGGAAAAATCACGGCACTGTACGAAAGGCTTTCCAGAGATGATGAGCTGCAAGGTGAATCTAACAGCATTTTGAATCAGAAAAAGTATCTAGAAGATTACGCTCGCAAAAACGGCTTTAACAACATCCAGCATTTTACGGACGATGGATACAGCGGAACGAATTTCAATCGTCCCGGCTTCCAGTCCATGATTGCCGAAATTGAAGCCGGGCACATTGCAACTGTCATTGTAAAGGACATGAGCCGTTTCGGACGCAATTATCTGGAAGTTGGATTTTACACAGAAATTCAGTTTCCTTCAAAGGGCGTTCGGTTTATCGCCATCAATAACAATGTGGATAGTGCCAATCCCACAGACAATGACTTTACTCCGTTCCTGAACATCATGAACGAGTGGTACGCTAAGGACACCAGCAATAAAATCCGTGCCGTGTTCAAATCGCGGATGCAGGACGGCAAACGGTGCAGCGGCAGTATTCCCTACGGGTATAAGCGGGTTCCCGGTGATAAGCAAACCCTTCACGTAGATGAGGAAGCAGCTTCCGTTGTTCGCAGGATCTTCGATATGGCAGCCAGCGGTGCCAGTCTTGCACAAATTGGCCAGACTCTTTCGGATGAAAAAGTGTTGATTCCGTCTGCATACGAAGAACAGCATCATCCCGAAGCTGCCCGAAACCATTCATACCATGATCCTTATCGGTGGAATACGACTACCTTGACCTATATTCTTGACCGGCAGGAATACCTCGGCCATACAGTGCTATGTAAAAGTATCCGTGAGAACTTCAAGTTGAAAAAGCGCCGTGCTGCAACCCCGGAAGAAAGGATTATATTCAAAAACACTCATGAGGCTATCATCGACCAAGAAACATGGGATCAAGCACAGCGTCTGCGCAAGAGGAATCCGAAAAAACTTCCGAGCGGAACATACTCACACCGTCTAGCCGGGATGGTGTTCTGCGCTGACTGTGGCTCCCGAATGAGCTTTTCCAGCCCTGAAGCAAAACACCGGGATTCTGGGGTGGTATATGATTCGGATTCCTCGTGGCAATGCAGCAAGTACCGCAATATGTATGTTTCTTGCACGTCACATTTTATAAAGACCTCGACCATTGAAGCTGCCATTCTGAATGCAATCAAAGCGATGACAAAAGAAATTATTGAAAACGAGGATGAGTTTGCCGAGCAGCTTCAAGCTGCATGGGAAAACCAAAACACGCACGCATCTTCCGAGAGCAAAAAAGAACTGCTTTCAGTTCAAAAAAGAATAGACGAGTTGGACACTTTGATTCGCAGCCTATATGAAAGCAGTGTTATGGGTAAAATCCCGGAACGTCAATTCCAACGGCTGATGGCACAGTACGATGAAGAACAAACAGGCTGTGAAACCCGTATGGCAGAACTGAAAAAAGAACTGGATAATACGGAAACGACCAAAGTTGATTTGAAACGCTTTATCAAACTGATTCGGAAATATAAAGATTGCGAAGTTCTGACCGATGATATGCTGTACGAGCTGGTAGAAAAAGTGGTTATCCATTCCGCATCCGGCGGACGGACGATCTGCCGTCAACAGAAAATCGACATTTATTTCAACTTCATTGGCGATACTTTTCCCAGCCAAATCGAGATCAACCACGATGATGTGAAAAAGATTACAGAGCAGCAGATAGCCAAGCGTAAAAAGTACCAAAAAACATCTGGAGAAAACCGCAAGAAAAAACGAGCGGCTTTGAGAGAAGCTGCTAAAACTGACCCGCAGGCAGCAGCCGAATACGAAGCACTCTTGCAGAAAAACCGGGAACGCTGCCGCCAATATGCCCAAAAGAAAAAGCTGGCTCAACAAGAGCTTGCCGATAAAACCGCACTTCAATTTGAACCAACCGATGAACTGAAAGGAGAATCCGCATGATCGAACTTGAAAAATCCACCCATGACAACGCCAACGGTCTGGACTACACCCTTGTCAACGACCACTATCTGCCGAACCTGACCGTGGCAGCTCCGGCAGAGCAGCATCCCACCGGGCGGTGGGGCCGCTTACATAAAATGTATCTGAAGGAGCAGCGTCCCATCCAGTATAATCAACTGCTCCTGTCCGGTGAGTTGGGCGGCTATCTTGCCAAGCTGGACAAGCAAGCCGAGAAACAGCTTGCATTGACCGTCCAGCAGATGCAGGAAGTCGAAGGTGTGACCGAAGCCCTGAAAGCGGCCGATCAACTGGAATGGGTGCGCAGGATGAACAGCATCCGCAACCGTGCGGAGGAGATCATCAAGACCGAGCTGATTTTTGTATAAGGGGGTGCCCACGATGGCTGTGCTGAAATGGATGCTGAAACTTGCCCTTCTCCCGCTGCTTCTGCTGCTGATTCTGGTGCAGTGGGCTGGCATCTTCCTCACGACCTTCTCCACGATCCTGACGAATCTGCTGGCGGGACTGTTCTTCTTCGTGGCTCTGGCAAGCTGGGTCATGAAGCTGGCAGACGGCGGCGAAGTCCTGAAAATGCTGATTACCGCATTTGTGGTTTTCGTCCTGCCTTACATAGCGATAGCTGCTATCGCCAAAATCTCCTTTTTCGCTGATGAACTCCGGGATTTTCTCCAATCCTGAGTTCAAGACCACCCTGCACAACGCACGGCGGTCTTTTTGCTACATCGGGTCTGCACAGGGCAGACCCTTTTTTTATACGGAGGAACAAGCCTATGAAACTGACGTTTGAAGAAAAGAAGCTGCTCTACACCTATGGCTGCGCCGATCTGGAGCTGACTCGCAAGCGGCTGTACGGAGTTGCCGGGCTGACGGTTGACCCCGACCAGAACAGGCTGGTGTATGACTTCTGCCGGAAGTTGGAGGACAAAGCGCTGGCAGACTGGTACGACCAGATGTTCTACTTTGTCCGTGCTGAGATGGAGTGCTACACCAACATGCTGCTCCTGATGCAGGACATCAAGGAGGACGAGGACTGGGGACCGACCATCTTTGACGAATCTGAGGAGGAAGAACTGATTGACGATGTTTAAGCTGGAAACCATGATCTACACCAGCGAGGACGGGACAAGCAGCGTGTTCACGCTGAACCCCGACTTGCAGAAACAGCTTGCCGACCTTGCTACGCAGCACCCGGAGGTGTGCTTCCACAAGGCAAAGGGAGAAGCCAGCGGTGTGACGTATCAGATCAGAAATGCGGCGGTGTTGATTGAGCCGCAAAAGCCCTGCTAAGCATAGCTTAATGTTGCAAAATGCCCTTCAGATGACTTTTACACTGCAAAGTATTTGGAGGGTATACATAAATTTCAACGAATAATCTTGCAAAATGTTTTCAAGGCTGCTATACTAGCACAGAAGAGCTTTAGATGTAAAAAAGATAGAAAGGCACATCTTATATGAAGCAAAAGGCCCCTTATCCTCTTCGGATTGATGATGTCCTAGAGAAAAAAATAAAACAATTGGCAAAGGACAATGATCGTTCGTACAGAGCGCAAATTGAAAATATTTTAAAGAAATATGTTGCAGAATACGAACGAAAAAACGGAGAGATTTCTATTGAAGAGTCTCCAGAAAGCGAGTGATTACTATCAAAACATACAATATAATTGATTTGTTTTCCGGAGCTGGTGGTCTAAGTCTTGGGTTCAAGCAAACCGGGAAAATCAACATTGTGGCTGCTGCCGAAAACAATCCCAATGCACGAAAAACCTACAAGCGTAACTTTGCAGAAGTAAAGAGATTGTACCCTGATGTGAGAACTATTGACTATAACGAGTTAAAAGAAGCCGTTGGACAGGTAGACATCGTTATCGGCGGCCCGCCTTGTCAGGGCTTTTCTAACGCTAATAGGCAACATTCGACGATAATCAGTATGAATAATCGCCTAGTCAAAGAATATGTGCGCGCTATTTGTGAGTTGCAACCAACAGCATTTGTCATGGAAAATGTTGCGATGCTGAAATCTCAGGTTCATCGATTCTTTCTTGAAGAAAATGACATGACCAATGCTAAAATTCTAAATCTGCCCCTTCGAGAAGATAACATCGAAATACTTCCGCAAAACATGAATTTTGAGGGATCACGAGAGTTAATTTTGTCTGCGCCGAATGGTGTTCAATATGCGTGGGCAGAGACTTTTTACAAGACGATAAATCTACTCTATCGATATAGAATAAACCAGCCCAAATTCGATCTTTCGTTGACAAAATATGAAAAGAAGCTGGTTCCGCAACTACAAGAACTGTTCCGCGGCTTTAATGGAACAGAATCTTCAAATCGAATCCAGCAAAAAGATTCCTTCATGGCAATTCAGATTTTGAATTACATTGAGAATAAGGAAAAGCGGGAAGAATCATTTGATAGAGTTATTCAAGCTATCAGAGATTCACTCTTGATTCAAAGAGCACTGCTTAAGGTCAAAGAATTAAGTGATAATAATATCCACGTTTTCGATTATGTTGAAAAAGATGGCGGGCTGTATGCTACAGTTAAATCTTACTCGGTGCTAGATTATTTACAGGGTATACTTGAAAATGAACCATACAACTATACATTAAAATGTGACACGCTTAATGCAATCAGTTTTGGTGCGCCGCAGCGAAGAGAACGTTTTATCATGGTTGGTCTGAAAAAAGATCTGAATATTGAATATACTTATCCTGAAGCTACCTTCACCGAGGGGTCTTATCGAACTGTTCGGGATGCGATTTCTGATATTCAGGACATTGAACCGGGAAAAGAAGTAACGGATTCCTATTTCACTCTTCCGCCGCATCCAGAAGCGCAAGGTTTGGAAAAAGAACTGAGAGGAAGATGTTTACATAACCACATAACAACTGCAACGAGAGAAACTGCACTGTCTCGATTCAAAGCACTAAAGGCGGGAGAAAACTTCCACGATCTTTCCCCCGAATTAAAAACCACCTATAGCAATGCAGAACGAACCCAAAATACGATTTATATGCGTTTGAAATATGATGAGCCCTCCGGAACGGTAGTCAATGTTCGGAAATCCATGTGGATTCATCCTGAACTTGATCGAGCCATATCAATACGAGAGGCTGCAAGGCTTCAAACATTCCCCGATTCGTTTATTTTTGAAGGAACGAAAGATTCCCAGTATCAGCAAGTTGGAAATGCGGTTCCGCCTTTTCTTGCCAAGGCAGTAGCAGAGAGTATTATCAGTATCCTAAATCAGGTTCAATAAAGAAAGCGGGTTGCCCTGTCATAGAGCAACCCGCTTTCTTTATTGAACCTCTGTTGACGGAACTTCCTGCTTGGGAGAAGACGGTGTGGAGATTTCCAATGCCTTTGCATGGATTTTCTCGTAGATTCTTTCTTCTGGCAGGCAATCCAAAATATAGATTCCTCCGAGAAGATTCAGGTACTTTGCAAGAAGTCCGAACTGGTCTGTGTTAATTTCTCTTCCGGATTTTCTGACATCAATTATAGCACTCAGAAACGGACGAATAATGGCCGGATTGTTAGATGTATTACGCTCCAGTGCGTGCATAATGTAATCGGAACTTTCACAGATGAACTTTGTCAATTCCCAAGGGTCTTTTCTTTTTTCATCGTATGTCAGCCGTCCAATCCACCACAACCGGGACAGCGCATTTCGGGTAAGAGAACGACGTCCAGCCTTCTGTCCGAAAAAGAAGTGATCTTTTACTGCACTAACAGTACACTTTTGGTCGATTCCCCAACGGTATTGAACATACGTCCAGAAGGGTCCCAAACAAAGTCCAGCCCAAAGCCGCTCATCCGAAGCCTGTGAATCGGTCAAAAACTTCAAATTATTATAGACCCGGATTGCATTTTCCGCTTCTGTAAGAAATGCCTTCTTTGGATCAGCTGACATATCGAGCGAAAAATCTTTGATTTCTTTGAACTTTGTATCGGAGAAAAGAGGCTGATCTAGCTCCTCTGAAAGCCAATCAGACGATGGTTGCTTGAATTTGTTTACCCAGCTATCAAGGTTGCTTTTAATCACATCGATATTATCATAACACACAAATTGCAACTTCATTCATCTTCACCTCCCGATGATGTGGGACTATTAACTAAAAATTTGAAAGCATCACTTAAGGGGTCGTTGACTAATTTTTGAGCGAGTTCCATAAAATTCAGCGCATCAAATTGAGTGGATTCAATATCACAATCGAATTTTGTTGAAAGAGTTTTTGAAAGAACCTTATACCACAATGTATCCGAATTGTTCTCGTTACGTTCATCGGGACTTTGCGCCCGTAGTTGTCCTAGAACATACACAAGCGCAGGAACAACGGTCAACGAATTTAATATGGATTGAGCCTCAGGAAGAGACTGAAGGGCACTGTAATTGGTAAAGTCATCCCAAGGAAGTTTTATCATGATCTTTCGCTGCGACATATCGACAAGCATCTGATGACAACTAGTGTCAGGATTTCGTGTGATACTAAAAATAGACGGTGTATTTGCAATATCATCAGTGTTTTTTGTGATGTCCAAAACCACCATCTTTCCAACCGCCAAAATACAGCCTGCCTCAATGTCAAAAACTTCACCTTGGTAGTCGTCATGAAAATCCGAACTGCTATAGCCCTTTAAGTCTTTAACGGCCACCACAAACGGGCAAATTTGAAGTTTTCCATTCACGGTTTGGCTGAAAAGCGTATATGTCTCACTTAATTGATCGGTCTGAATAACTGTACGGAACCCGGTTTGCGCACATTCAAGATGGTAGACATACTTTGCATCGCCATTCTTGATGCGTTCCAATAAACTCTGGCATGTCAGCGTTGCAAGGAAGTCCAAACGATAATTATAGCCATCGCGTACAACATCAATAGTCGCATCAAAACTACCGGTTTTATAGTCATCTGAATACGATGAAAGTACCGGATAAGGATAAAGTTTATACTTGATTTCCATAAGCTTTCACCTCCATAGAGCAGTAGTCATGATAATCCAACTGTATATCGATGCGCAAAGGCTGGTTGGCAGTGAATACAAGATTAGAGATTCTATTATTGGAAACTTTCAAATCAGGGCAGCTAACACAGGTTGCACTGACGATGGAAGCTTCATAATTCTGCGATTCGGCGGACATGAAGACATCCATAATACCGTTTTGTGCAGAAATCATAGGAGTAAAAACGATAGTATACTGTCCAGTAGCCTTATCACGCAGGACATTGCGAATACGTGCTGCGGAGATTGAAATGAACTTTTTATGATGCTCAACAGGAGTTTTTCCGCCACCATTTCCGGGGTTGCTCCCGCCGCCGTTTCCGCCGCCGCCACCATTTCCAGTACTTCCACTACCGCCTTCACCGGGAAGGTCAGTTACAGTGGCATCACCATCTTCATCGTCAGGAGCGTCAACCAAGGTTTGTTTGTTGTCAGGGATATTTGCATCCGAGGGTTTGGGCGGTGCCTCAACTACACGAACCTTTATCTCCTTGATTTCATCAGTGATGGATTCGGCTCGTTCCTGATTAGCAGCGTCCTCAGCATCGTTTGCCGACAGATATTCACCAACAGACGGATCGAGTTCCTCTTCTGCAATCTCATCCTTCATCGAATTCAACGAATCCTTCATGAATTTGAGCATTGTTTTCATTAACTGATTATATTGGGCTTTATTATCCGCTCGCTCTTTTTCCCATGCAAGATGTTGTGGATTTTCAAGGTTTCTCAGATACGAATTGATGGCATCGCCTTCGATGAGCAAGGTTCCCGCAAAGGGAACAATACCATTTATGTTGCCCTTATCCTTAATTTTCATACCGGTCTGACGAATCATAGCGACTCGACGGTTGAATGTAGGTTCAATCATCAACCGGAGTGTCAGGGTTCCACTCATTGCAGGATCATCCTTAAGTTCAAGCGTAAAAGAACGTGCGTTTTCATTGTCGGTCAACACACGATAGTACTCGTCAGCGTGTTCCTTGAAATATTCCTTATGGGAATCCATCAAATCCGGAAGCGTTTCTTTGTTGATGGTTATGCCATCAACATCTACAACTAGCGAACCGGTATAAATCGCATATAAGAATCCATCCAGAATGGACGCTACCATTTGATGCTCCCAACCCGTTTCGCCAGTGAATCCAGCAATAAAGATGTCAGTACCGGTACATTTTTCAGGTCTGGTATAATTAGGATTCAAGGAGTATTGGTTATACATCGGAGAGTTCTTGTCACATCCATAAAAACCAATTCCCTGAGTTGTTTCTTTCTTTTTATTTTTAAAAGTGGTCAGTCTTGCAACGCCTTGAGAGGCGGAGATATTATCTACGTCATAGGTGCTATAAAAAACTGTACGAAGACTTGAGCAGGCAAATGGTGCGAATTTTCCAATACCAAACGAGCCGCCATTACTACCGGACTTATTAGAAGCACCAGAAGATTTTGTCAAATTACACCATGGTGAATTATATTCATCACGTGAACCTGTCAAACCAGAGGTGTTAAAATCGCTGATTCGAAGGCATTTGATGGTGTTGGCATTCATGTCTTTTAAGGCACGTTTGAAAAAATTTCTCGCTTGCGTGGAATCCTGAATTTTCCAGAAGTCGCGAGATCGTTCAAAGGCATCTTCCAAATTAGAAGAATCCGGAATAGTCTTCGGATTGATTGTGAATGTTTCGAATTCGAGTCTAGCTGGATGAGCATTGTCGAGCCGAGCATCCAACGAATTTTGGCAAATTTCACGAGCAAGAGATTTGATAGGCGTTCCCTTGAACATCTCAACACCGGAATCCGCAATGCCAATGATTTGGCTGTGGTTGTTAGATGGGAAATTCCATTTTGGAGACAAATTAAACATCATGCCCCTCCTTATCTTAAAGTGAAACGAGGCGACTTTTCAGCATCCGTTTTGTTGAATTTTCGTTTCGCTTCTCTTACTTCAATCTCAATCGCTTGAAAAATTTGATCTACATCATCTTGAGTGTATTCATAGAAGGATGTGTTAGCACAATTCCCAAGCAGTTGAAGGGTGTCGATTATCTTGTTGGTTCTTGCTTCTGCAAGACGAACAAACTTTTCGTGCTTGCTTTCTTCCGCTTTGCTCTTCATAAGAATGCCCTCCTTCTATCACCAAGTATAGGCCCATAGAACTATAAAGTCAATAATATTTTGGCAATATTTTTATAATATTACAAAAATATTGCCATTTGGCGGCCCACAAAGAAGAAAAAGAAGCCAATATGCGTCAAAAACAAAAGGAGCGTGATGCCATTGACCCAACCCAAAACCGACCTTGCCTATCTCCGCAGCGAAAAAGCCAAAGCAGAACAGAAGCTGCGCTCTTGCCAGCACCGGGAAAAGATCCTTGAACGCAGGATGTTGGAGCTGAACCGGAGAGAGCGTGTGCATCGTCTTTGCACCCGTGCCGGAATGCTGGAAAGTTTTCTGGTCTGTCCGGGAGAACTGACCGACGATCAGGTGATGGAACTGCTGAAAATCTCATTCCGTCAGCCGGAAGTCGTGCTGGCTCTTGCAAAGATGGTGCATGACGTTCACGAAAAGCAGAACGTTCAAAACCCTTTAGAATAAAGGGCGCAATTATACACCGTTCCGGTGAAATTGCGGTCTTGCAGACGGCTCGATGAAATCGAAGCTGGCGTTTGTGCGCCAGCCCGATTCCATCCCAAGGAAAACTGCATTTTCCTTGCGCTGCTTTGCAGCTATCCTTTTGCAGAAAAACACGATATAAAGTACAAAAGCCGACCAGGAAAATCCTAGTCGGCTTTTGAATTTTTAGGGATAAAGTTCAATCAAAAGAGCATCAAATTCTTTGCAGTAACATCTTACGGTCATCCTCAGAAATCCCCATGGCATCCATAGCCTGTTCTGGGCTGAGATTCATGTTTTTCATCAGATTCTTTACAGACACCAAAAGAGTTTTGATGTTCTGCTCAGCTGCGGTTTCATCCCGCATTTTTTCCATAGCTCTGCACATAGTTGCCACTCCCTTCTCGTTTTCTTTGAAGTACCATACTCGATTGGCCAAAATGGGATAGTACATTTTGCTGGAATCGGTACAGAAAAAGTCATGCATCAATTTACCAAGCGCCGTTTCATCCTTAATCTGCGAGTTGACATAGATGATATGAGCCTGATCATTAAAGATCATACCAGTTTCCTGAACAGTTCGGTCAATATGATAAATCGGAAGCCCGGCCCTCAAAATATCGTTTTCTGTGATAAAGATGACATAAGTTTCATTCAACGCATCGTATTCCTCACCGGAATCTGTCAGGTTTGCATCAAGCATGCTGCTATTGTAGCGAGCACGTTTTTCACTTGCGCCCCGGTCACTGCGCTGGACTTCAATATTATATGCACGGTTGTTTCGGTCTACCGCCAGAATGTCCAGCCGAACCGAACGTCCCTGCAAATTTTTAATGCTGTATTGTCCATGAACCTCTCGCACAACCAAATCGTCCCGCTTCAGGATGATTCGGAGCAAGAACTCTGCGCAGTCGTGGTCTTCAAACACCGCAGCCATAAAATCATCATCAATCAAACGAAACTCTCGAATACGCTGCAAATCTTCCTTGTGCTTCTGCTCAAAGTCCAGTTCTTGTTCTGATTTTCTTTCTGACATCGGCTCACCAGCTTTCTGTTTACTTATCCAAGATAATAGTATCATAAATCCACATTTTTTACAAGGGAACGTTTCAAATGCTCACAAGGAGGTGATTCCTATTCCGTGTCCGCATTTCAAAATCTCCATCGTAAAACGCAGCCAAGGGCAGTCCGTTGTTGCCGGTGCAGCCTACCAAAGCGGCGAACGGCTGTTCAGCGAGTACGACCAGAAAACGAAATTCTACAACAAGAAGAAAGAACTCGTCCATGCCGAAATCATGCTGCCGCCCCATGCGCCGTCCGAATATGCAGACCGGGCAACGCTCTGGAACGCAGTAGAATCCGTTGAAAATCAATGGAACTCGCAGCTTGCCCGGCGCATCGTGCTGGCGTTTCCGGTGGAGGTGCCGAAGGAACAGTATCTTCCCATGCTCAAAGAATTTTGCAACGAGCAGTTTGTTTCCAAAGGTATGATAGCCGACTTCGCCATCCACGACAAGGGCGATGGCAACCCACACGCCCACATTCTGCTGACCATCCGGGCAATGGATGAACACGGCAAGTGGCTCCCGAAAGCCCGAAAGGTATACGACCTTGACGAGAACGGTGAGCGCATCCGGCTCGCTTCCGGCAACTGGAAGTGCCACAAGGAAAACACGGTGGACTGGAACGACCAGAAGTACGCCGAGGTCTGGCGGCATGGCTGGGAAACCATCACCAACCGCTATCTGGAAGCCGCTGGCAGACCGGAACGTGTTGATCTCCGCTCATTCGAGCGTCAGGGCGTGCAGCAGATTCCGACCGTGCATCTCGGCCCCGCTGCTCACCAGATGGAAAAACGTGGGATAGAAACCTTTCTCGGCAACCTGAACCGGGACATTCGTGCCGCCAACAGCTTGATGCAGTCCATCCGCAACACCATCCGGGGACTGCAACGCTGGATCGCAGACCTGACCGAAAAGAAGCAGCTTCTTCTGGACGCTCTGGAAAAGGCGAAAGAACCCACGCTGTCCGACCTGCTGGTGGATTACTTCAACCTTCGCAACGAGCAGCGCAGCGGTTGGTCTGGCAAGGCAAAACTGAAATGCACCGTCCGGGATTTTGAGGAGATTCGGCAGGCGGTGGACTACCTGAAGGCCCATTCTCTGAACACCATCGAGGATTTGAACGCCGCAATCAAAGACCTGAGCCAGACCGCCGCCCCTCTCCGCAGACAGTTGAAGCAGAACGAGAGCCGGATGCGAGCAATCGCCCAGATCAAGGACGCTGCCGCCGTCCATGCCAAGCTGAAGCCCATCCATCATACCTTTATCAAGAAGAACTTCAAGCTGACTAAGGACGCTTACGCCGCCCAGCACAAGGACGAGCTGGACACCTTTAATAAAGCTGTCCGTACTCTAATGAAGCTGAACGGCAGCACAACGGTGGTTTTTTCAGCATTGGATGCCGAATTTTCTGCGCTGCAATCCGGCAGCGCAGAGCTGCGCAGCCGACTGGAAGCCTTGCAGCCGGATATCTCCGCACTGAAAAATATCCGCAAGTATATCGACCTTGTGTTGAATAAGCAGCAGCTTTCCGCACCGGGCGGTAAGACCCCGGAGAAGGAATCGGTGCTGAAGAAGTTGAACGATAGCAAGGCAGCACTTGAACAGAAAAAATTACAGCCCCAGCAAAAGGCAACTGAACACACATTGTAAAAGGAGAAGCGCAAATGAGCAAAACTATCACATTGACCGAACATCGCCCCTCTGACGGACTGCTGACCATGCGAGTCAGAAACACAACTTACAATGTCAACATCTTTTTCAATCCGAACGCAAAGAGCACATTGGATACTCAAATGCGAAAAATCATCCAAAAAGAAGCGAAAGCTGGTAACTTTTGAATTTACAGCAGCATCTTGATTTTTTATCTTGACAAAAGGCAGCCCAAAGGTACGGTTTTGATTGAGTGCGGGAAGCTGCTGCAACGGGCGGGCTACCGCATTAAGGTACTGAATACGATTAACTTCAAAAAATCTATGCACTACAACCCCTTTGTGTATATCCGCAGCGAGAAAGATATTTTGAAGCTGGTAAATACGTTGATAGCGAATACCAAAGGTGAGGGAGAAAAAAGCGCGGAGGATTTTTGGGTAAAGGCAGAACGGCTTTTGTATTGCGCGTTGGTGGGCTACATCTGGTACGAAGCCCCCGCCGAGGAAATGAACTTTATTACCCTGTTGGAACTTATCAACGCCAGCGAAGCCCGCGAGGACGACGAGGAATATCAAAGCCCCGTCGATTTGCTGTTTGCCGACTTGGAAGAACGCGACCCCGACCATTTCGCGGTGAAGCAGTACCGAAAATATAAATTGGCGGCGGGTGTTGTATGCTCTAAAAGACTTCTTAATCAAGCGGTTGGGAAGTCTCTTAGAACACACAACCTAAAACCGAAGAAAGGAGCGCAAGTTATGAGAAAAAACGAGAAAATCACTGCTCTGTACGAACGACTGAGCCGTGATGACTTTGGCAAAGATGATGACCAGCAGCGTGAGAGCAACTCCATATCCAATCAAAAAGCAATGTTGGAGGAGTTCGCCGCACGGCAGGGTTTTACAAACATTGTCCATTTCACGGACGATGGCATTAGCGGCACCTGCTTTGACCGTCCCGGATTTTTAGCAATGATGAAAGAAGTGGAAGCCGGGAATG
>OKTG01000188.1_pt1 | contig 40072 bp, 31 predicted proteins | sample 1606091 | NCBI WGS metagenome assembly OKTG01 (sample SAMEA3879512, study PRJEB24766) | human gut metagenome | biome: human-associated habitat; feature: feces | place: USA | collected 1985/1987 | reverse complement strand
AAACGGCCTCGCCCTCTCAGTCTGCTTCGCAGCCAGCTCTCCCAAAGGGAGAGCCGGTTGCTGCTCCAGGTACAGGCCCTGCAGATCTGCAGCACTTCTCCTTCCAGATGCGTTGGCTCCCCCTTCGGGGGAGCTGGCAAAGCCGACAGGCTTTGGCTGAGAGGGCAAGGATTCCAAAATTACACACAACTTATATTTTACCAGCAATTCCACCTAGATGCAAGAGTTTTTGTTATTTTTTCAGGAGGAAGCAGGGCAAGGGGGCGGTATCGGCCCAATTGGCAAAGCCGCAGACAAGGGCGGTGCACTGTTTCAGGGGCCGGGAGCGCATCCACTGGAGGATCTCGGTCTTTTCGTCGGAACCGATGACCTTGCCGCTGTACAGGATGGCGCTGAGCACCCCGCCGGGCCGCAGGGCCTCGAGGGCAGCTTCCAGCGCCGGGATGCTGCTTTGGGCGTGGGAGAACACCCCGTGGTCGGCACCGGGCAGCCAGCCGAAGTTGAACATCACGGCATCAACGGTGCCGGGCTGCACATATTGTAAGAGGTTGGCGTGGCTGTCGCAGTGAAGCTCTGCCGCAAGGCCCTTCCGTGCAAGGTTCTGCCGGGTGGAGGCAATGGCTTCCGGCTGGATGTCAAAGCCCAGCACCCGGCCCCCTTCGCCCACAAGGCGGCAGAGAAAGGCCGTGTCGCCCCCGTTGCCGCAGGTGGCATCGATGCAGAGCCTGGGGTCAGCCAGCCGCGCGGCGAGGAAGTCCTGCACAAGCTTCACGGCCGTCAGGTCGGGGGTGCGGCGGCGGCACAGCCCGCTGCCCTCTGCCGCAAAGCCGAACTTTGCCCAGAAGGCCAGCTCCCCCGCATCGGCAGGCAGAGGAGCCGTGAACACCGTGGCGCTCTCTTTGTCATAGCCGCCCAGGCCGCGCAATACCTCTTTTAACAGGTAGGAACCGTAGCCCTTGCGCCGCCATTCCGGCACAATGGTCAGGGCAGTGATGTCCGCGCCCTGCTCCGTGGGCCGGGCCCGGCAGGTGCCAATGATGGTTTTCTCTTTATACAGGGCATAACCGCCCGGAATCTTTTCCAGTTTCATAATTTGCTCCTTTTCGCGGGCTTGCCCTGCTGGGCTAAACCTCTCCGTCATCATCGCTTCGCTCGATGCCACCTCTCCTAGTAGGAGAGGCCTTGGCATACCGTCGCGTTTTCGTGGGTCAGCGCTTCGCTCCTGTTTGTCCTGCGGCAGGCATTGGTTTTGGAGCGCCAGCGATCATTGCGAAAAACAAATCCTCTGCCAAGGGCTCCCCTACTAGGGGAGCTGTCGCGGCAGCGCCCGCGACTGAGAGGTTTAGCAAAGCGAAGATGACGGAGAGGTTTTGCAACGCTGCCGGCTTCTGCGCTGCACCCTTAAAATACCAAGCCCCCGCGCCGCTGTCAAGGCTTCCCGCTGCGACCTTATTTCACATATTCTTCACCCGGTCAGCGATTCCTTTTCACAATTACCGGATACAATAGAAACAGTTCCAAGGAGGTGCGGCAGAAGCGCCCCCTCCGAACCATTCCCTTTGAGAAAGGAAGTAACCAGTATGGATAACGAGAACAAGTGGGAATACGATTATTCCTCTGAACATAGCCAGACCGGCGAGACCGGCTACCCCAACGTCGGTTCCTCCGGCATGAACACCGCCAACACGGCAGGTACCTACGGCGAGGCCGCACAGGCTGCCCCCCAGGCCGAGCCGAACAGCGGCAGCGATGGCGGCGCGGTGCCGCCTCCGGAAGGCCCCCGGTATCAGGCCGCACAGGGAAGCCCCAAGCAGCCTCCCAAAAAGCGCCGCCGGAAAAATGGCAATATCGCCCGCAGTGCAGTTGCGCTGGTGCTGGCCGCAGCCATGGGCTTTGTCGGCGGCTTTGTGGGGGCCCGGGTGGGCAACACAGGCGGCAAGGTGGTCATCCAGCAGGTGGCACCTTCCTCCACGTCCAGCAGTGATTCCGGCTCTGCCTCCGCGGTGAACACCGCTTCCGGCATGACCACCGCTCAGGTCTCTGAGATGGTCAGCCCCAGCGTTGTGGTCATCACCACCGAGCAGGTGGTCTACTCCCAGTGGTCCTGGTACGGCCAGAACCAGGTGGAGAGCGGCGCAGGCAGTGGTGTCGTGATCAGCTCCGACGGCTATATCCTGACCTGTGCACACGTTGTGTCCGGCGCATCCAACATCACCGTGACCATCGGCGATACCGATTACCCCGCCACCGTGGTGGGCGAGGATGACACCAGCGATGTGGCTGTCCTCAAGATCGATGCCACCGACCTGACCCCCGCCACCGTTGGCAACAGCGACAGCCTTGCCGTGGGCGAGAGCGTGCTGGCCGTGGGCAACCCGCTGGGTGAGCTGGGCGGCACCGTGACCAGCGGCATCGTCAGCGCCCTGAACCGCAGCGTGACCATCCAGGGCACCAGCTCCACCAACACCATGTCCCTGATCCAGATGGATGCCTCTGTCAGCCCCGGCAACTCCGGCGGCGGCCTGTTCAACATGAACGGTGAGCTCATCGGTCTGGTCAACGCAAAGTCCTCCTCCAGCGATGCAGAGGGTCTGGGCTTCGCCATCCCCATCAACGATGCCATCAAGGTGGCACAGGATCTGCTGGAGAACGGCTATGTCTCCGGCCGCCCCTACATGGGCATCACTTATCTGGCTGTGACCGATGCCCAGACCGCCGCACAGCTCAACGTCAATGCCTACGGCGTTTACGTTGTGGATGTTGTGCAAGGCGGCCCCGCCGACAAGGCCGGTCTGAAGACCGGTGACCGCATCGTAAGCATCGACGGCACCGAGATCGCCCAGAAGGACGACCTTGGCACCCTGATCCAGCAGCACGCTGCCGGTGATACCCTTTCCATCACCGTGGCCCGGGAAGGCCAGATGCAGACCGTCAGCCTGACCTTGGGCGAAAAGAACGCCCAGACCCAGCAGGCACAGAAAAACTCCTGATTCTCCCCAATCTTTTTCCTGATCAATAAATCAAAAATCCCCTGACCGGCGTTGAACTGGTCAGGGGATTTTCAATTGCAGGTTGTCAAGCAACGGCAGACCGTATTTTTATACCTGCCCGAACACGGTGGCGCTCAGGGGCAGGAGGACGGTCTGGCCGGTGCAGATGCGGCTGCTGCCCCGCCACAGGCTGGAGGAGATACCGTCACTCAGCAGCTTCCAGCTGCCGCCGGGCAGGGTGACGACCTGCGCCGTCTCGGTGGGGTTATAGTAGACGCACAGGGCGCTCCACGCTGCGCCGTCGCCCCACTGGGCGGGGAGCCGCCAGCCCACAAGAGGCTGTTCCAGCGGGAAAAACTCGATGGCGGCAGGGCTGGCCTTGTCCAGCGCGCCCAGCCGGGGGAACGCCGCCCGCAGACCAATGAGCCCGCGGTAATAATCCACAAGGCTGTGGAACTGTTCGGCCCGGTGCCAGTCCAGCCGGTTGAGGGCCGGGCTGGAACGGTAGCTGTTGCCCTGCCCCTTCTTGGTGCGGGCAAACTCCTCGCCCGCCTGCCAGAAAGGCAGACCCATACTGGTCAGGTAGATGCCCGCCGCCAGCCGGTTCTGGGCCAGCGCGGTCTTGTCCACAGCGGCAAACTCCGGGCGGGCATAGCGCACCATCAGGAGCTTATCCCACAGGGTAAAATTGTCGTGGGCCGAAACGTAGCTGATGATCTGCCCCGGGGCGTGAGGCGGCAGCTTTTCACTGCGGCACCACGCCGCCACCGAAGCACCGATATCCCAGAAACTCCCGGGCTTACCCTCCACATAGCCCGGCTCCCGGGCATCGAAGCAGCCGCCCTTGATGGCATCCCGGGTGTTGTCGCAAAAGATGCCGATGCGCTCGTTCAGCATGTTCAGGTTGTTCTTGTTGGCCTCGTACCGGTGCAGGGCGCTGCAGCCGCCCTGCCACGGCTCACCGTACATCAGGATATCCCGCCCGCCGGGCAGCTTGTCCAGTTCAGCCCGGAGGAGGTTCATGGTCTCCACGTCATACAGGCCCATCAGGTCAAACCGGAAGCCGTCGATGTGATATTCCCGCGCCCAGTAGAGCACCGAATCAATGAGATAGCGCCGGGCCATGGGCCGCTCGGAGGCAAACTCGTTGCCGCAGCCGCTGCCGTTGGAGAGGGAACCGTCGTCGTTCTGGCGGAAGTAGTAGAGGGGCACCACCCGGTTCAGCACATTATCGGAACGATACATGTGGTTATACACCACGTCCATTATAACGCCGATGCCCGCCGCATGGAGGGCCGCGATCATCTGCTTGCACTCCCGCACCCGCACCTCACCCCGGGTGGGGTCGGTGGAGTAGCTGCCCTCGGGCACATTGAAGTTGGTGGGGTCGTAGCCCCAGTTATACTGCCGGGTCAGGGGGCGGCTCTCATCCACGCTGCCAAAATCGAAGATTGGCATGAGCTGGACATAGCTCACCCCCAGCCGCTTGAGGTAATTCAGGCAGGTAGGGTGGATGCCGTCGCTGCTCAGGGTCGTGCCCTGCTGGGTAAAGGCCAGAAATTTGCCCCGCCAGGCCGTGTGCACACCGCTGGCCGGGTCCTGCGAGAAATCCCGGACGCTGACCTCCCAAACGCTGCGCCGGGCCGGTGGGATCACCGGCCGCACATCCCGCTCCCAGCCCTGCGGGTCTACCCGGGCCGGGTCAAAGATCATGCTGCGCACCCCGTTCACCCCTGCCGAGCGGGCGTAGGGGTCCGCTGCATTGCAGGTACCAAACGGGGTGGTAAGGGTGAAATCGTAGTATTTTCCGTGCTGGTCGCCGGGCAGATAGATGCTCCACACACCCTTGTCCTGCTGCTGCAGGGGCAAGGTGCCCACACAGGCCCCGCCGGTGCCCCGGCGGTACAGGTTCACTGCTGCCTGTTTTGCCGTGGGAGCCCACAGGCGCAGGTGTGTCCCGGCGGGGGTATACTCCACCCCCAGCGGGCCGTAGTATTCCGTCTGGCGGGCAAAGGCTTCGCTCTCAAACAGCGTCTTCCATTCAGCAGGTGTTCTTGGCTCCATGGCAATTCATCCTTTCATTTGACAATAGTGTAACGAACTTTGTCCTTTATTTCAACCCTTTCCTTGCAAAACGTACCAGACTCCACTATACTGAAAGAAAAAACACTGCACGGAGGGAAGTTTTATGGCATACACCGATGATTGGGAAAGTCTGATGAACGGCGTGTTCGGCCCGGGGGGCAGATTCAAGGCCGCCCCCGGCACTTCTGCACCCAAAACAGGCGGCAGCGCCGCCCTGCCTGACCTGAACGCGGCGCTTCTGGAACAGCAGAAACGGCTGGACGAGCTGTTGAAGCAGCAGAACTCCCAGCTCAAAACCCAGAGCGATGCCACCGCCGCCGCGCTGGAAAGCAGCCGCCAGATGCTGCGGGACATGGAGGACGAAGGCCTGCTGGCCAGGGGCACCACCGACGTGAAGCCGGAGCACCTGGGCAGCTTTGAAGGCCTTGCCGCCGAGGTCAGGCAGACGGTGCTGGGGCAGGATGCTTTTGTGGACAGCGTGGTGCGGGCCATGCGCCGCCCCTTTGTGCTGGGCACCGAAGCCCCCGCCGCCCACAACGTCATCCTGCTCACAGGCGGGGCAGGCACAGGCAGGCATTTTACACTGGAAGAAACTGCCCGCTGCATGGCGGCCCGGGGCCTTTTGCAGAGCGACAGGATCGCTACGCTGGATCTGGCCCTTTACCCCAATTCCGGAGCCGAGAAGCTCTTCCTGCAGGACCTCTACGCCGCCCTGCACGCACCCGGGGAGATCCTTGCCTTTGAGCACTACGAGAGCTGCTATCCCGGCTTTCTGAAGACCCTGTCTGATCTGGCCGTCAAGGGCAGTGCCCCCCTGTCCAGCCGGTATCTCGTGAACAAAGAGGGTATCCTTGTGGATGCAGGCACGGCGCTGGCCCCGGGAGCCGTCAGCCGCATCGACCCCTGCGGCAAATACCTCATCTTCTACTCCCACAAGGGCCGGGAGGCACTGGCTGACAAATTCGGTGCGGCGCTGGTGTCGGCACTGGGGGATGTCTGCGAGACGGCCTCCTACACCCGGGAGGATCTGGCCGCCCTTGCCGCACAGCAGCTCAACGCGCTGGCCCAGAAGATCCGCACCCGGCTGGGGCTGACCCTTTCCGCCGGGGCCGACGTGCGGGACTATGTCGTGGCCCAGTGCACCGCACAGAAGGGTGCGGCAGGCCTTTCCGCGTGCACTGACCGCATCTTCCGCGCCCTGAGCGAATACTGCCTGCGAACCGATGAAACCCTTACCGGCACCGTGACCCTGACCGCCGGGCCGGAAGGGGTGCTGTTCCGCCTGAACGACGGCGCAGACCAGCCCCTGTTCGACCTGCTGCCTGCCGCCTACACCGGCGCGCTGGATGCCATCCGCGCCGAGATCAACGAGCTGGTGGGCCTTGCCCCGGTCAAGGAATATGTGTTCGGTCTGGCCGACAACCTGCAGGTGCAGCAGCGCCGCGCCGCCGCCGGGCTCAAGACTGCCAGCCTTTCGATGCACATGATCTTCACGGGCAACCCCGGCACCGGCAAGACCACCATTGCCCGGCTGGTGGCGAAATATCTGAAAGCCATCGGTGCCCTCAAGGGCGGCCAGCTGGTGGAGGTGACCCGTGCCGACCTGGTGGGCCGCTACACCGGCCACACCGCCCCCCTGACCAACAGCGTCATCGAGAGCGCGCTGGGTGGTGTGCTCTTCATTGACGAGGCATACAGCCTTTACCGCGGCGAGCAGGACAGCTTCGGGCTGGAAGCCATCGACACGCTGGTGAAGGGAATGGAGGATCACCGGGATGAGCTGGTGGTCATTCTGGCAGGTTACACCAAGGAGATGGAGACCTTCCTCACCGCCAACAGCGGCCTTGCCAGCCGTTTTCCCAACAAGATCGAGTTTCCGGACTACACCGCTGAGGAGCTGCTGCAGATCACCCACGTTCAGGCAAAGAACAAGGGGTACCGTCTAGCCGAAAGCTGCGCCGAACCCCTGCTGGGCTATTATGCCCGCTGGCAGGAATCCGATGCCCGCACCGCCGGCAATGGCCGCCTTGCCCGGAACACGCTGGAAAAAGCCATCTTCCACCAGAGCCGCCGCCTTGTCGCCGAGCCCGCCGCTGCCCTGGATCTGATCCTACCCAGTGATCTGGAATTGAAGGAACCGTAAACACGCAAAAAGGACTGCTTTCGCAGTCCTTTTTCTTGTTATTGATGCTGTTCTGCCAGCCGGGCGGTCATCTCCCGCATTCCCTGCCGCACTTCGGGCGGGGCAACCACTTCTATCTTGCCGCCAAAGCCGCAGACCCAGCCATAGAACTGGTCACTGACGCAGATGGGGACATCAAAATGGAAGCAGCCATTCTCCTCGGGTAAAAACATGGGCGTTGCGCCAAAGCGCTCCCGCATGGCACCTTCCAGATCCGCGGTGCACCGCAGGGTAACGCGATGCTCCGGCCCGCCGTACATTCCAAAGTGCTTGCGCAGATAGGCAGGCAGGTCAAGATCCGCAAACTGCTCCTGACCCCGCCGGGGCGCATCCAGCACCCGGACCCCGCTCATCTTGTCCACCCGGTAATGGCGGATGCCCTTTTCGTCGGCAAAGGCAATGAGGTAGTAGCACCCGTTCTCCCAGGCCAGCTGCCACGGGCTGACGATCCTTTTCTCTTTCTCGCGGCTGTCGGCTTTTCTGTAGAGGAACTCCACCATTTTACCGTTGTTGATGGCCTCGTGCAGGGCATCGATGCTGTACAGCAGGCTCTTGCTGTCGGTCTTGGGGCGGCCCTCCACATAGACCTGACGCTGCAGCTGGCTGCCCTCGTAGTTGGAGCAGAGCTTTTCCAGCTTGTGGATCAGCCGCCTGCTCGTGGTGCCGGATACCACCCGGCTTGCCTGCACGGCATCCACCAGCAGCTTGAGCTCCGCCAGATCAAAGGTGCGGCTGGCAAGGAAATACCCGCCGCCCCGGCCCCGGCGCAGCTTGATATCATAGCCCAGCGCACCCAGTGCCTCAATATCGCTGTACACGCTCTTGCGCTCGCAGCGGATGCCCTGCGCCTCCAGCAGTTCCACCAGCTGCGGCACGTTCAGCAGGTGGTTTTCATCGGTCTGCTGCTCAAAAATGCGCAATAGCGCCAGCAGCTTGGATTTCTGGCCTTCCTGTTTGGGCATTCGGTACACCTCATTTTTTCGTGTTGTGCCAAACCTCTCAGTCTCGCTTCCAGCTCTCCCCAGCAGGGGAGCTGAAAAAAAAAACAGCAGTGCTGTGTGCTGAAAAGGTTATGGCGCTTTCTTATCAAACGCCGCGCGGCGCTGGGTGGACAGGCGGAACATCTCCTCCAGCTTTTCCCGGTCATCGGCCACAAGGGCGTTGCGCATCTCGTTCAGCGCCCCGCTGAACTGGTCGATCTCGGAGATGAGGTTTTCCTTGTTCCAGAGGAACAGCTCCGCCCACATCTTATCGTTGATGCGTGCAATGCGGGTCAGGTCCCGGAAAGAATCTCCGGTGTACTCGCACAGCGAGGTATTGTCGTTGGCGCACATCAGGCTGACGGCGATGGCATGGCAGAGCTGGCTGACATAGCCGATCATCCTGTCATGCTCCTGCACGGTCAGGGTGCAGATATGCTTGAAGCCCAGCACCTCGGCCAGCTCCCTGGCCCACTGAATGGCCTCCGGGGTGTTCTTTTCCGTAGGGGTCACAATGAAGTTGGCCGGGGTAAAATTCACCTCGGCGGCGTGCTCCACGCTGGAGGTCTCACGGCCCGCCATGGGGTGGCTGGCAATGAACTCCACGCCCGGCCTGCACATGGCCTGAATGGGCTCCACCAGACCGGTCTTTACGCCCGACACATCGGTAAAGATGCAGCCCTCCTTCAGCAGGTGGCCGTAGGTCCGGAACCACTCGATCAGGGCCGTGGGGTACAAGCCAAAGATGATATGATCGGCCTGACATACCAGATCCTCAAAATCGTGGGTCTTGCCGCTGGCGATATAGCCGTGGTCGAGGGCATACTGCAGATGGCCCTCGCTGCGGTTGATGCCGTCCACATGGAACCCGGCCCTGCTCAGCTCCAAGGCGTACTTGCCGCCCAGCAGGCCCAGGCCCACGATGAGATAACGCTTTGATTTATCCAACATGTTCCACCTCCGCGCCCAAAGGCTTGATGGCTTCCAGAAAATCCGGCCAGCTCTTGGCAACGGCCTCGGCTCCGCTGATGGGCAGGGCCAGCCCGGCGGCCAGCGCCAGCACCGCAAGGCTCATCACCACGCGGTGGTCGTTGTGGCCGGAAAGCGGCTGCTCCGGGGCATGGAGCGCGCCGGCACAGCCATGGATGGTAATGGTGCCGCCCTCGCTCTCCAGCTGCCCGCCGCAGGCCCGCAGCTCGGTCTCCATGGCCTCGATGCGGTCACTCTCCTTGATGCGGAGACGTTCGGCGTTGCGGATGACCGTGGTTCCCTCACACAGCAGGCCCAGCACCATCAGCACGGGGCCCAGGTCGGGGCAGTCGGCAAGGTCGATGTCCGTTCCGTGGAGCGGGGCCTTTTCAAACACCACGCCCTGCCCGGTGCGGGTGAATCTTGCGCCGCACCGCCGGAGGATCTCCAGAATGGCCGCATCGCCCTGCAAGGTCTCCTCAGACAGGCCGGTGATGGCCACCCCGCCGGTCACAGCGCCCAGCACGGCAGGAAAAGCCGCCTGGCTGTAATCGCCCTCCACGGTGTAATCACCGGGAAGATAGTGCTGCCCGCCGGGAATTTCCAGCGTGTTTTCATCCAGCCAGCGGCTCTCCACGCCAAAGGCGTGCTGCACCGCGCGGGTCATATCGATGTAGCTCCGGCTCTCCACAGGCGGGATGAGGTGCAGGGTGCTGGTGCCGCCCAGCAGGGGCAGGGCAAACAGCAGCCCGCTGATGAACTGGCTGGACACGTTGCCCGCCAGCTCGTATTCGCCCGGGGTCAGGGCACCTTCCACAGTCAGGCGGTCCGCGCCCTGCTCAAAACGCCGGCCCTGCTGCTGATACAGCGTTTTGTAGACCGACTGGGGCCGCTCCATCAGCCGCCCACGGCCTGTAAAAGTCACTTCCTGCCCGGTCAGGCTGGCCAGCGGGATGAGGAAGCGCAAGGTACTGCCGCTCTCACAGCAGTCCACGGGGGCATCAACCGGCAGAAAGCGGCCCAGCCCCTCCACCACCGCGTCGTTTTCACCGGTGGTGACACGGGCGCACAGTCGGCCCGCCGCGCCCAGCGTGGCGGAGATATCCTTGCTGAAGGCAAGATGGTGGAGATGGGAGGTTCCCTTTGCCAGCGCCGCGCAGAGCACCGCCCGGTGAGCCATGCTTTTGCTGGGCGGCGCGGCGATCCTGCCGCCCACCGTCCGGCTTGATTTTATCGTGATGTTCATTGTGTTACTTTACCTGGCTCACCCTCTCCGTCAGCGCTTTGCGCTGCCACCTCTCCCAAGGGGCGAGGCCTTGGCAGTCCACCGCAAGGTCTGTGGTTTCGCCAGAGGCTCTCCCTTTGGGAGAGCTGGCAAAGCCGTCAGGCTTTGACTGAGAGGGTGAGGCCGTTCATCGTGTTACATATCCCGGCCAATGGCCCATGCGACCTGACGGCACTTTGCCATGGCCTGTGCAAAGGCATCCGGGGTCAGGCACTGTGCGCCATCGCTCCATGCGTGGCGGGGATCATAGTGGACTTCCACCTCCAGACCGTCGGCACCGGCGGCCACAGCGGCGATCATCATCGGCTCAACCAGATTGGCCTTGCCGGTGGCGTGGCTGGGGTCCACGATGATGGGCAGATGGGTCTTTTCGTGGATGATGGGCACGGCGGAAAGGTCCAGCGTGTTGCGGGTATACTTTTCAAACGTGCGGATGCCGCGCTCGCAGAGGATGACCTGCTCGTTGCCGCCGGCCATGATGTACTCGGCGCTCATGATCCACTCCTCGATGGTGTTGCACAGGCCGCGCTTGAGCAGAACAGGCTTGTGCATCTTGCCCACGGCCTTGAGCAGCTGGAAATTCTGCATGTTGCGGGCACCGATCTGCACCACGTCCACATATTCCTCAAACTCCGGGATCCGGTCCTCGCTCATCAGCTCGGACACGATGGGCATTCCGGTGGCCTCCCGTGCCTTGACCATATCGAGGATGCCCTCGGTCTCCAGACCCTGGAAGGAGTAGGGAGAAGTGCGGGGCTTATAAGCGCCGCCGCGGAACAGGCTTGCACCGCCCGCCTTTACGCCGTTGGCAATGCGCAGTGCCTGCTCCTCGCCCTCGATGCTGCAGGGGCCTGCCATCACGGCGATCTTCTCGCCCCTGCCGATCTTCACGCCGCCGCAGTCGATGATGGAATCGGCGGGGTGGAACAGGCGGTTGGCCCGCTTATAGGGAGCGGACACGCGGGTGACGTTGTCGATCCAGGGGTTGGCCAGCACGTCGCGCTCATCGATCTTGGTGGTATCGCCCACCAGACCGAACACATTGTAATCCTTGCCGGTGATCAGGGTCACATCCAGGCCCTGTTTCTCGAATTTGTCTACGATCTTTTCCAGCTCTTCCTTGGGGGTGCCTTTTTTGGTCGAAATGATCATCTTGTTTCTTTTCCCTTCTGTTTTGTCTCTATGCTTTCAGTTTTGCTGCACAGCCTGCCCTACTTGCCAAGGGCTCCCCCTTCGGGGGAGCTGGCGAGCGAATGCGAGACTGAGAGGGTTGTTACTGCACCAGGTGCGTCTGCGCGCCGCCATCCAGCCGGAGCAGCTGCACAAGGTAAGCGCAGGCATGGAGATATCCGCTGACCCCCTCGCCTGCAAAGCGGCCCTGACAGCCAAAGGAGATCACATCCACGCTGCGGAAGGGCTCCTTGCCGCTGGGGTCGGCCAGCATCACTTCCACGGCGGGCACGCCGCACACCTGCAGCGCTTCCAGAATGGCCACGCTGTAATAGGCATAGCCGCCCGGGTTGAGGATGATGCCATCGGCCCGGCCTGCCGCCGACTGGATCTCATCGATGAGGTCACCCTCGTGGTTGGACTGGAAAAAGTCCACCTGAACATCCATCTGGACACAGCCCGCCTCGATATAATCCAGCAGTGTATTGAAATCGATCTGCCCCTCCATGCCCGGCTCCGTGAACTGGGTCAGGTTGAGGTTGGGACCGTTAATGACTAAAAATTTCATCCAGCGCCTCCATTGCCGCCGTCACGGCATCCGCAGGGGTGGTCTTGTTGGGGATCACAGCATCCGCTGCCGCCAGATAGAGCGGGCGGCGCTGGGCTTCCATGGTTTTCAGGGCCTCAGGGCTGGTGGAAAGGGGCCTTCCTCCGCCCACCAGCAGATCTTCCAGCGGCCGGTCGATAAAGAGCACGATACCGTTGGCGTGGAGCGCCCGGAGGTTTGCCGGGTCTTTGACCACGCCGCCGCCGCAGGAGATGACCTGCCGGTTCTCCCGGGCAAAGCGGGCGGTCTGCACGGCTTCCAGCTTCCGGAAGCCTGCCTCCCCCTCAGCGGCAAAGATGTCCGGGATGCTCCGGCCGTCGGCCTTGACGATCTCCTCGTCCAGATCCACGAACCGCTTGCCCAGCCGTTCCGCCAGAGCGCGGCCCAGGGTGGATTTGCCCGAGGAGGGCATCCCGATGAGGGCAATGTTCAGCTGTTCCCGCCGCAGTTCGCTGGTCACACGGGCGATCTCGGCACCGGCATCCTCAAACTTGCGGTCGAGGAAAAATTCTGCCGCGTACACTGCCTGCGCCACCAGCATTTCCAGGCCGCCGACGGCAACGGGCACCCCCAGCTCCTCGGCCCGGAGGATGAGCTCGGTCTTATCGGGATTATAGATGACATCGATCACGGCTTCCAGCCCGGGCATGGAGGTGATATCCAGGGCGCTCACGCCCACATTGGGGTACATGCCCACCGGCGTGGTGTTGATGATGATCTGCGCCCCGGTGGTCAGGGCCTGAGCATAAGTCAGCTCTCCCTTTTCGGGGTCGGGATGGCGGCTGACGGTATAGATCTGTTTCGCGCCCCGGTCATGGGCCACGGCCCAGGTGGTGTTGTGGGTGCCGCCGGTGCCCAGAATGAGCACGGTCCTGTCCTTGAACTTCACCCCGTGTGCATCGCACAGATAGGAGAAGCCGGGGTAATCGGTGTTGTAGCCGTAGAGCAGGCCGTTCCTGTTGACGATGGTGTTCACGGCGTTGATGGCCTTGGCGTGGGGGTCGATGTAGGAGCAGTACTCCATGACCACCAGCTTATAGGGGATGGTGACATTGATGGCCCTGAACTGCCGCCGGGTCAGAAAGGCCCGGACTTCCTCTTCCGTGGGCAGGGGGCACAGGTCGTACCGGTAGCCGCAGAGCATCTCGTGGATGACCTTGGAGTAGGAGTGGCCCAGCCTCCCGCCGATGAGTCCGTATTCCATTTACAGCACCTCCTTGCGGTAGCCGGTGGGGTCCTCCATCCAGGCCATGCCGTATTTTGCGGTGAGCAGGTCGCCCACGGCCAGCGCGGCGGCGCAGGTCTGCACAATGGCGGCCCGGGGCACGATGCAGGGGTCGTGGCGGCCCTGAATGGACAGCTCCGCGTCCTTCTTTGCCATATAATCCACCGTGTCCTGCGTTTTGTAGATGCTGGGGGTAGGCTTGACCGCCGTGCGGAACACCACGGGCATCCCGTTGGAGATGCCGCCGTTCAGGCCCGCATTGTGGTTGGTGGCGGTGACGATGCGCTCCCCCTGCATCCGGAAGGCATCGTTGGCCTCCGAGCCCTTCTGGTCCGCAAAGCCGAAGCCAGAACCGAACTCGATGCCCTTGACCGCCGGGATGGAGAAGGCCAGGTGAGCGAGCTTGCTCTCCACGCTGTCGAAATAGGGCTCGCCCACGCCTGCGGGCAGGCCCAGAATGGCGGTCTCCAGCACGCCGCCCACACTGTCGCCCTCAGCACCGGCGGCACGGATGGCAGCTTTCATGGGTTCCTCCACACTGCCGTCCAGCAGGGCAAAGCCCTCGGACTTGTTCAGCAGTGCCTCGGCCTGCGCCGCCAGCGCGGCGGGATCATCCAGCGCAAAGGGGGCATCGCTGATCCCGGCACACCGCCCGATGTGAGTCACGATCTCGATCCCGGCCCGGTTCAGGGCTCCCAGCACCAAAGCGCCTCCCGCCACCAGCGCGGCGGTGACGCGGCCCGAAAAGTGACCGCCGCCCCGGGCATCCTGATAGCCGTGGTACTTGGCGTAGGCAGTGTAATCCGCGTGGCCGGGCCGCAGCAGGTCAGCCGTTTTGGCATAGTCGCCGCTGCGGGTGTTCTGGTTTTCGATCATCAGGGCAATGGCGGTGCCGGTGGTGCGGCCGTTGACCACGCCAGATAAAAACTGCACCGCATCTCCCTCCACACGGGGGGTGGAAAGGCCGTCGCCCCGGGCACGGCGCTTGTCCATGCAGGCAGCAAGAAAGGCTTCCTCCACGGGCACGCCCGCCGCTATGCCGTCCAGCACCGCGCCGACAGCCCTGCCGTGGCTCTCGCCAAAAATGGTCAGCGAAAGGTCGCTGCCAAAGGTGTTTTTCATGGCTTACTCCTCCACACCCAGCAGGGGGCGCAGCCCCTCCACGGGGATGGTCTCGGCCCGCCAGCAGCCCAGACCCGGCACCTTGATCACCGTGATCTGGCCGCCCTGGGCCTTTTTATCGTGCAGCATCTCGGCCAGCACCTTTTCCTTGTTATAGGTGGTGCGGGTGGGCAGGCCAATGCGGCGGTAGACCGCCCGCACCCGCTTCTGCAGCGCCTTGGATTCGATCATGGGCAGCATGCCCAGCGCCACGCACTCGCCGTGGAACAGGCCCACGGTGCGGCGGCCCTTGATGCCCTTGACAGCCTCGATGCCGTGGCCGATGGTGTGGCCGAAGTTCAGGGCCTTGCGCATCCCGCGCTCGGTCTCATCCTGCTCCACAACGTTCTTCTTGAACCGCAGGCTGCGGTAGATGATCTCGCTGATCTGGGTGTCGATATCGCCCTTTTCAAAGATGGCGAACAGCTCGGGGTCCGCCAGCAGGCCTGCCTTGACCGCCTCCGCCAGGCCGTTGATGTAGTGGCGGCGGGGCAGGGTGGAAAGGGTGGCCGGATCCACGATGACCAGCTTGGGCTGCCAGAATGCGCCCACGATATTTTTGGTATCGCCCAGATCCACAGCGGTCTTGCCGCCGATGGAGGAATCGATCATGGAAAGGGTGGTGGTGGGGCAGTTGATAAAATCGATGCCCCGCATGTAGATGGCAGCGGCAAATCCGGCCAGATCCCCGACCACGCCGCCGCCCACGGCCACCACCAGGTCGCCGCGGCCCATGTTGAACTCCAGCATCTGCCGGAGCACCGTTTCCAGGATCTTGAAGCTCTTGCTGGCCTCACCCTGCGGCACCGTGATGATGGTGGATTCCCGGCACTGGTCGGCCACGCGCTGGGCATACTCGGCAGGCACACCGCTGTCGGTGACAACGGCCACCTTGCGGTCCAGCCGGGCAAACTGGTACAGATTTTCCAGCGCGCCGTTCTTCAGGATGATATCATAACTGCGCTCGCCCAGATTCATGGTGAGCTTTGTCCCGATGAAATCGCTCATTTCGTATACACTCCTAACAGCCGTACCGTGCGGCAGACATGATTCAGCTCGCGCAGCAGCGCGGCGGTCTTTTCGGCGGCGGGGTCTCCCACCAGCTCGACATAAAAATAATAATCAAAGGGGACGTGGGGCAGCGGGCGGCTCTTGATGGACTCCATATCGTAGCCGCTGGCACCGATGACCTGAATGACCTCGGCCAGCTTGCCGGGCTTGTTGTCCAGCGTGAATAGCAGGGAGAACCGGTTGCCCGCCGTGGGCTTTTCGCGGCTGAGGACGATGAAGCGGGTGGTGTTGTCGCCGTCAGTGTTGATGCTGGGCACCAGCACCTCCAGCCCGTACAGGGCGGCCGTTTCCACGCTGGCAATGGCCGCCTTGGTCCGGTCGCCGCTCTCTGCCACGAACTTTGCCGCCATGGCCGTGTTGGGCATGGCCGTGGCAGGCAGGCCGAACTGCTTCAGGAAGGTCTCGCTCTGGGCAATGGCCTGCTGGTGGCTGTACACACGGGTCAAGTCGGAAAGCTGGGTGCCGGGCAGCACCAGCAGGTTCTGGGAGATGGGCAGGTCGTAGACATCCACCACCCACAGCCCGGGGTGGTTGTAACACAGGTCCAGCACCGCCGACACATCCCCCGCGTGGCTGTTCTCAAAGGGCACCACGCCGTGGGCGGCATCGCCCTTTTCCACGGCATCGAACACCTCATCCCAGGTGGGGCAGCTCACAGCCTCGGCATAGGGAAAGAGCGCCCGGAGCGCGATGTGGGCAAAGGCACCCTCCACGCCCTGATAGGCGGCGCGGTTGCGGCCCAGCACCTCGGCCTCGTACTGCTTGGCCACGTCCATCATGTTCTGCACATGATCCCGGTAATAGGGGCGCAGGGCCGGGTCCCCGATCCGCGCTTCGGCCTTGTCCAGCACCACCTTTTCGCGGGCGGCATCAAAGATGGGCAGGCCGTGGGCCTTTTTGTATTCCGCCACGCTGAGCACCGCCTTCATCCGCCGCTCAAACAGGGCAGCCAGCTGGGCATCTACTGTGTCGATCTCCCGGCGGGCCTGTTCCAGTGCGTCCATCGTTCCACATCCTTTGCATTTCGTGATACTGGATTAGTATACCATAACTCGGACACGGAAACAACAAAGGGCGCAGGGTTTCAGGGTGGATAACTTTTCAACTAGCACCTGCAAGAAGCGAATAGAATTGAAGAGGTGCCGCCCGTGGCAGCACCTCTTCAGCGTTTCAGATCTTCCCGGCTCCGCGCCGTTCCATAGTATCTCCCATAGGGGTTTTCCAGCTCAGCGGCACGGGGCGGAACAGCCGCGGCAGGCGGTTCCGGCGCGGGGGCCGGGCGGCGGGGCGCGCCTTTTTCCCGGCGCAGGATACGGAACCGCATCGGCTCACCCCTCCGCTTCCACGGTGGAGACTGCCCCGGCGGTCAGTGCCTGCCAGAGCTCCTCGCCGCCCGCAAGGTTCTCCTCGGTACCGGTGTTCCAGGCCCCGCGCATCCCGACATAGAAATCCGCGAGATAAGTCTGACTGTCGCCGCCCTGGGCGTGGGTGGTGTCGGCCCGGTACTCGCCCAGATCCAGCCCGGCCAGCACCGGGCAGTCCGTCCAGCGGTAGACCATGTTCCACCAGTCGCTGTCGCTTCCGGCCTCGGGCAGGGTGCCGTCCAGATACCGCAGGGAGCCGGTGCTCTCCTGAAAGCCCGCCGGGTCATACAGCAGGAACACCGAGCTCAGGCCGCCTGCCACATCCGTGGCCAGCTTGGTGGTGCCCGCCATGGTCAGGTAGGCATCGCTCTCAGTCTGGGTGTCCCCGGCAGAATAATCCAGCGTGTAGACATTCAGGGTCACGACCGTCTTGCCGTCACCGTTCAGGTCCTCGCCATACCGGGCCAGCTGCTCCTGCAGGGCGGTCACGGTGTCATCCGGCAGATAGTAGGGGGCCACCACCGCCACATTATAATCGGGCTTGGTGGTAAAGAAATACTGCCCGATGAAGCTGTAAGCCACAAAAGCCGCTGCAATGCCGATCAGGAGGACCCACTTGAGGTTATAATCCCACCAGTTGGCCCAGCGCTCTTTGCGGGTATACTGTTTTTCCGCCCGCGGGGCAAGGTCTGCGGGGTCGATGTCCCGCTCGTAACGATAGCTTGCCATAGTTCTCCTTACAGTTGGGCCAGAATGGTCTGGCGCACGGCATCGGGCAGCTGCTTCTGTTCAGCCTTGCTCATGCCTGCGGTCTGGATGGCGGGCAGGATGCGCACCCGGATATCGCCGGGCGTGGCCCGCAGGCCGTGGCCCTCAAACAGGCCCCGCGCACCGGAGATGGCCACCGGCACCACGGGCACCCCCGTCTTGATGGCAATGCGGAAGGCACCGGCCTTGAACTCGCCCGCGCCGCCCTCTTCGCCCTTGTAGCGGGTGCCCTCGGGGAAGATGACGAAGCTCCGGCCGCTCTCCACGATGGCAGTGGCATCGTTCAGGGCCTTGACGGAAGCGCGGATGTCATCCCGCTTGACGAACACACAGCCCAGCAGCTTCATCCAGCGGTTGAGCAGGGGGATCTTTTCCAGCTCTTCCTTTGCCAGAATGCCGTGGGGCGCGTCCAGCGCGGTCAGCAGGATGGGGATATCATAGTAGCTGCGGTGGTTGCCCACGAACACGCAGGGCCCCGCCGGGATATTCTTCTGCCCTTCCACCGTCATCCGGGCCCCCGTAACACGCAGGATGCCCCGGCTCCAGCGGGGGATGTTGGCCTTGACGATCCGCTCTACCGTGTCCAGATCCCCGGCAGCCAGGGCACGCTCGGCCCGGCGCAGGGTGGCATAGTGCACGATCATATAGCCAAACAGATAAACGAATAACGCAATGGTGCGTAAAATGCTCAAATTCCTTTCCTCCTTCCGGCCAAAAAGGCCAGTATCATTGTAACATACTTTGGGGCAAAATGGGAGAGAACACACTTTTTTTACAAATACGTGCTTTTTAGCTTGCAAAATCCACAAAATCCGGGTATATTTATAAGCAGAAAGGTAGCACAATGGCATTGCTGCCCATTACAAAAGAGAGGTATTCCGGAACAAATGGGTTTATTTCCTTCTTCTAAAGATTTCAAGGACGGGCCGGGCGTTGAAAAGGACACGCCCCGCAAAACGGGCGTAGGCCGCTTTTTTGAGCTGGTGGGCCGCGATATGAGCAGCATGTTCCTTGCAAACCTGCTCACCTGCATCGGCTTTCTGCCGGTGATCTGCCTGGTGTACATCGGCTTCCTGATGAACAACCTGACCGTAATGATCGTCAGCGCCATTGCGGGCGGCATCCTTGCAGGCCCCGCACTGGCCGGCATGTACGACACGGTGCTGCGCGCCCTGCGTGACGAGGCCGGTTACTGGTGGACGACTTACCGCCGGGCCTTCCGGCAGAACTTCAAGGCCAGCATCCTGCCCGGCATCCTGTACTGCGTGGTCGTCACGGTGCAGATCTTCCTGGTCTATTTCTGCTTCAACATGCTGTACCACGGCACCAACGTGGGCGTTCCCATGTGGGTGGCCACGGTGCTGAACCTTGTGCTGTTCCACATGCTGTTTTCCTACATGTGGCCCCAGATCGTGCTGCTGGATCAGCCCCTGCGCCTGACGCTGAAAAACAGCCTGAACTGCATGATCGCGTTCCTGCCCCACGCGCTGGCCGCGGCGCTGGTCACCATCCTGTTCTGGGGCCTGGTAATCCTGTGCATGCCGCTGGGCCTGCTGCTGATGCTGGTGTTCGGCTTCTGGTTCCAGTGTGAGATCTGCTGCCAGATCGTCTACGGCGACCTGAACCGGGTGTTCCACATTGAGGAGAGCATCCAGAAGCTCCACGATGCCCAGCTGGAAAAGGAGCTGCGCGCCGAGCGCGGCCAGGACACCCCCGAAGAATAACACTGCGCCGTCCACAGCGCGCAAAGGAGAGAAGTGCGGATGGAACAACGGAACAATCTGGTGCTGCACGGCACCGAGACCTTCTCCCGGGGCGCACTGGACAATGTGGCGCTGGAAAGCGGCGCGGTGGTGCTGGATTCCTCCGCCGGCCGCTACCTGCCCTACGGCAGCTATACCACCCCGGAGTTCGCCATGCCGGCCTTTTGCAACCTGAATGTCAGCTGGAACGCCAGCGCCCCCCACAACACCATGGTCGAGGTGCGCTGCCGGGTCTATGCCGGGAACACCTGGACCGGCTGGCTCAGCTTTGGCAAGTGGGCACCGGATTACCCCCGCTGCAGCATCAAAGCCCAGAGCGAGGACGGGCTGGTGTTCCTGATGGGGGACACCGTCACCGTTGCCACGCCGGGCGGCGGCACCGGCATCCAGCTGCAGGTGAACCTTTCCACCAACGATGACAAGGCAACCCCGGCTGTCCGGCTGCTGGCCGCTGCCGCACGCCCCCTTGCCTGGGAGAAGCACAACGGCCACCCGCTGAACCGGCGGCTCTACCTGCCGGAATACTGTCTGAGCGCCCACGACCCCAGCTTTGGCCGTGAGATGGATCTGCCCCTTGTGATGGCGGCCCTGATGAACCGCTACGGCGAGGATATCCTGCCTGAGGAAGTTGCCTACGCCATGGAGGACAAAGCCACCAGCTCCACCGGCAATGCCGCCTTTGCGGCTGCGGCGGCGGGCTGTTGCGGCTACCCCTGCTGGCAGGCCTGGATGGATCTGGCCGACCTGCGCGCCCAGATCCACGATGACTGCTCCATCGCAGTCCGGGTGGAGCGCCGCGTCCGGGGCCAGCGGGACCCCGTGGGGGTCTGGATGGGCCTGCGGGGCTTTGGGCACGATGATGCCGTTCTGGCGGATTTCGTGCTGCTGAACGACCCCACTGCCGACAGCGACGGTGCCGTGAACTGCACCATGGCGCTGTCGGATTTTATGCGATACTTCACGGGCCGGGCCATTGCCCTGCGGCCCAAGCAGCGGGAAGTGGCCGCCGACCTGCCCAACCGGGTGCGATGCGAGCTGACCCGCGCCGAGGATGGCAGCTATTTCTTTGAGCAGCGGGGCCAGCAGGACCCGCTGCCGGAGGATTTTTCCGGCTGGGCGGCCTATGCCGTCCACGATGGCGTGGCCCACGCCACCACTGCCCACCGCACCTTCCGCCGGATGGAGCGCACGCCCGAGGGCGGGCTGCTCTTCCCGCCCGAACAGCTGGCCGCAGGCGGCCGCTGCAGCGTGTACGCGGTGGACCAGACCGGGCGGATGCGGGTGGCGGAAGTCCGTCTCCCCGCGCCCCCCAAGCCCGCGGCAGAGCCTGCCGCACCCCAACAGGACCCAAGCACCGTGCAGCCCGGCCTCTGAGCCGGCAGCGCAAAGCGCTTTTCGGGATAGAAACCACAACATAGGGAGGAACACATTATGGCAAAAACGATCATCACCATTGGACGTGAGTACTGCACCGGCGGCAACTACATCGCAGAGGATGTTGCAAACGCACTGGGCATCAAGCTCTACGACAAGGAGCTGATCACCATGGCCGCAAAGCACTCCGGCCTCTCGGAGGAAGCCGTAGCCGCCAGCGAAAAACGCCGCACCCACAGCCTGCTGTACAGCCTGTATACCATGGGCAACGAGCTCCCGCTGGGCGATCAGGTGTTCATCCTGCAGAGCCGCATCATCAAGCAGCTGGCCGAGGAAGGCCCCTGCGTCATTCTGGGCCGCTGCGGTGACTATGTGCTGCGGGAGCGCAAGGATGTGCTGCGCGTGTTCATCTACGCACCGGTGGAATGGCGGCGTGAGCTGGCCAAGACCGACCCGTTGGTCAAAGCACACGACGAGAAGGGCATCAAGGAAGAGATCGAAAAGACCGACCGCAACCGTGCTGCCTACTACAACTACTACACCCAGAACCGCTGGGGCGATGCCCACAACTATGATCTGGCCATCAACGCCGCCCTGGGCCGCGAGACCTGCGTCAAGATGATCCTGGACGCTGTCGCCGCCAAGGAAAAGACCATGGCTGAGTGATCCCCGCCGGGCCGGACGGCCCAAAAAACAATGCTGCTTCGTGGGTAGGGTGCTTTTGTGCTCTGCCCACGTTTTGGGCAACGGCAACGACCACCGCCAGTGGCGGATGAAGGGAGGAGCCGTTGGCGCGGCGGTCAGCGAAACGCGGGTGCTGTTTACAGCACGAAGCGATTGCCGGACACCACAGGAGGAGCGGGACACCTCCCTCCTGTTCAAGCATAAACCCTCGTCTATCATTCAACGTCAAAAGGAGAAATCGTGGAAAACAAACAGCTCAATCTTTCCGAATCCGAAAACATCATGGGCACCATGGATGTCAACCCGCTGCTGATCAAGCTCAGCATCCCGATGATGATCTCCATGCTGGTGCAGGCACTGTACAACGTGGTGGACTCGATCTTTGTCGCCCGTGTCAGTGAGAACGCTCTGACCGCCGTCTCTCTTGCCTTTTCGCTGCAGAACATGATGTTCGCCGTGGGCATCGGCACCGGCGTGGGTGTCAACGCCCTGCTCTCCAAGAGCCTGGGCGAAAAGAACCAGTCCCGCGCCAACAAGACCGCCGAGAACGGCCTGTTCCTGGCACTGTGCAGCTACCTGGTCTTTCTGGTGCTGGGCCTGACCGTTGTGCGCCCCTACTTCTACGCCCAGACCGCCGATGCCGACATCGCCGAGCAGGGCATCCGCTACCTGACCATCTGCTGCGTGCTCAGCCTGGGCATGTTCATGCAGGTGATGAACGAGAAGCTGCTGGCCGCCACCAGCCGCACCACCCTGAGCATGATCAGCCAGCTGGTGGGTGCCATCGTCAACATCATCCTTGATCCCATCTTCATCTTTGGCTACTGCGGTGAGGCCCTGTCCGGCACCACCGGTGCAGCTTTGGCCACCGTCATCGGCCAGTTCTGCGGCGCAGGGGTCTCCTTCTACCTCAACCTCCGCAAGAACCCCGATATCCAGCTGGATTTCAAGGGCTTCCGCCCCAGCGCCGAAGCCATCAAACGGATCTACGTTGTCGGCCTGCCCAGCATCGCCATGCAGTGCGTGGGCAGCGTGATGACCTTCCTGATGAACCAGATCCTCATGGCCTTTACCGCCACCGCCGTGGCCGTGTTCGGCGTTTACTTCAAGCTCCAGAGCTTCGTGTTTATGCCCATCTTCGGCATGAACAACGGCATGGTGCCCATCATCGGCTACAACTACGGTGCCCACAAGCCCGACCGCGTCAAAAAGACCATCAAGTGCGCCATGTTCTATGCCGAGGCCATCATGCTGGTCGGCTTCCTGCTGTTCCAGTTCCTGCCCGACAAGCTGCTGGGCCTGTTCTCCGCCAGCGAGGCCATGCTGGCCATCGGCAAGCCTGCCCTGCGCATCATCTGCTTCCACTTTCTGCTGGCCGGCATGAGCATCATCCTGTCCTCCACCTTCCAGGCGCTGGGCAACGGCATGTTCAGCCTGATCATCTCGGTCTGCCGCCAGCTGGTGGTCCTGCTGCCCGCCGCCTGGCTGCTGAGTAAGACCGGCAACGTGAATATGGTGTGGTGGTCCTTCGTCATTGCAGAGCTGGTCAGTGTGACCCTGAGCTTTGTGTTCTTTGCCCGCCTGGACAAAAAGATCATCGAGCCCATGTACGACAACGCTGCCGCTGTACAGTAAACCGTTTCAGAACCCGTCCGGCACAAGAAAGGAACGTGACCTTTTATGGCAAAGAAGTTGAAATGGAATCTGATCCTGATGAGCGTGCTCTACCTGGGGCTGGGCATCTTCCTGCTCATGCGGCCCTCCACTGCCCTCAACGTGGTCTGCTACGCCCTGGGCGGCGTGGTGCTGGTGTGCGCCGCCGTTCAGCTGGTGCGCTACTTTGCCGTGGAGCGCGGCATCTTCCAGAGCCAGCTCACCCTCATCTCGGGCATCATCTGCCTGGGCCTGGGCGCGTTCCTGATCCTCCGCAGCGACATCGTGGTGCGCATCCTGCCCATCGTGTTCGGCCTGTTCGTCATCTTCGACAGCCTGGGCCGCATCCAGAACGCTCTGGACCTGCGCCGCTGTGAGTACCCCAGCTGGAAGGGCTTCCTTCTGCTGCCGGTGCTCAGCGTGGTGCTGGGCGTGGTGATGATCCTGAACCCCTTTGGCACCATGGAAACGCTGGTCATGGCCATTGGCATCATCCTCATCATCGAGGGTGCCATCAACCTGCTCAGTGCCCTGTACACCGTGCTGGCCATCCGCCGCTTTGCCAAGCTCCACCCCGAGACCCAGTCCATGCTGGAATCCCTGACCGGTCAGGATCTGAACGGTGACGGCGTGATCGCCCCCGACATCGCCCCTGCCGATGTGGAAGCCTCCGCCGTGGAGCTGGATCATGTGGATGAGAGCGCGGAAGTGGAGCAGGAAGAGGATTAAACTCCCTCCGTCATCGCTGCGCGATGCCACCTCCCTCCATGAGGGAGGCTTTGGCCACCCCCATAAAGCTTCCCTCCGAGAAAAGGCTCCCTCTCCGAGGGAGCTGTCGCCGACAGGCGACTGAGGGAGTTTGTAACTAATAGCAAAGGATAAAACTAGAGATGGAAAAATACGATCTGATCATTGTGGGTGCCGGTCCGGCCGGCATCTTCACCGCTGTAGAGCTGCTGCGCCACGGCAGCAAGAAAAAGATCCTGCTGGTGGAAAAGGGCAAGCCGGTGGAAAAGCGCCACTGCCCCAAGGCCGAGCTGGGCCACTGCGTCAACTGCCGCCCCACCTGCGCCATCACCACCGGCTTCTCCGGTGCAGGCGCGTTCTCGGACGGCAAGCTGAGCCTCTCCTATGAGGTGGGCGGCGACCTGCCCAGCCTGATCGGCGAGGAGTTCGCACAGGAGCTCATCCATTACACCGATAAGATCTACCTCGAGTTCGGTGCCGACCCCCATGTGGAGGGCATCTACACCGGCGAGGACATCAAGGAGATCCGCAAGAACGCCATCCACGCCGGCCTGAAGCTGGTGGACTGCCCCATCCGTCATCTGGGCACCGAGAAGGCCCAGCAGCTGTATCTGGCCATCCAGAACTATCTGGCCGACAACGGCGTGGAGATGCTGTTCAGCACCGAGTGCGAGAACATCATTCTGGAGAACGAGGAGTGCAAGGGCGTGTTCATCAAGGGACCCAAGGACGAGGAAGCCCATGCTGTTTATGCCGATACTGTGGTCATCGGCACGGGCCGCCGCGGTGCCGACTGGCTGGAGAAGATCTGCGCCGAGCACCACATCGCCCACAAGCCCGGCACCGTTGACATCGGCGTGCGCGTGGAGTGCCGCAACGAGGTCATGGAAAAGGTGAACAAGGTGCTGTACGAGTCCAAGCTCATCGGCTACCCCAAGCCCTGGAAGAACAAGGTGCGCACCTTCTGCCAGAACCCCGGCGGCTTTGTGGCTCAGGAGAACTACGACAACGACCTGGCCGTGGTCAACGGCCACAGCTTCAAGGAGAAGAAGAGCGAGAACACCAACCTGGCCATCCTCGTCTCCCACAACTTCACTGAGCCCTTCAATCAGCCCATCGCCTACGCCCAGAAGGTGGGTGAGCTGACCAACATGCTGGGTGCGGGCCACATCCTGGTCCAGCGCTACGGCGACATTCTGGACGGCAAGCGCACCTGGCCCAAGGAGCTGGCACAATCCAACGTCAAGCCCACCCTGAAGGATGCCGTGGCCGGTGATATCACCGCCGCCATGCCTTACCGCGCTATGACCAACATCATCGAGTTCATCAAGATGCTGGATATGGTCGTGCCCGGCTTTGCCGCCAACGAGACCCTGCTTTACAGCCCCGAGCTGAAGTTCTACTCCAACAAGGTCAAGATGGACGAGAACCTCGACACCAACATCCGGGGCCTGCACTGCCTGGGTGACTCCTCCGGCTGGACCCGCGGCCTGATGATGGCCTCCGTCATGGGCGTGCTCATGGGCCGGAAGCTGGCCGAAAAGGAAGGGTGCTGATCGCACCTTCCCGCCCCTCAAAACGCAAAAAGGACTGCTCCGTCGGAGCAGTCCTTTTGTAATTTCAGCGCAGCTTATTCCGGTTTGGAGAATTTGACAGGCAGCGGGTTCTGGCGGAATCCCGGTTTATTTTGGAATGATATGCATTTTCTTGCCGGATTCAATTGATTTTTCACCAAAAAATCGGTATACTATTCCCAGAGTACTGTGCGTTGTGCCCAATGCGCAGCGCGCACAGGGAGGTATTGCTATGCACGATTCCCCGGGAAGCGTCGTCACCCAGCTGTGCTCCGGGCTCCAGCTTTACAGCGCCGAACGGCGCATTGCGGACTGCATTCTTGCAGATGTAAAGTGGGCCTCGGTCGCCACCTCTGCGGAGCTTGCAAAGGCCAGCCACTCGTCCGAAGCCACGGTCACCCGGCTGTGCCACAAGCTCGGCTACGCAAATTATCGCAAATTCCAACTGGAGCTTGCACGGGATGTGCTGGAGCAGCAGGAAACGGAGGCCCGCAAAAGGCCCCCCAATGACCCGCTGCATCAGGCCCTGCTCGATCTTCAGAACAACCGTCAGGAGGAGGTTCAGGCCACCATTCAGGCCTTGAACCTTGTCCAGCTGAGAAAGGTGCTTTCCATTCTGCGGGCGGCAGAGATCATTGAGATCGAAGCCAACGGCAGCAGCCTGCCCGTTGCCATGGATGCTTCGCTCAAGCTGGGCAGTCTGGGCAAGCGCTGCATGATCAGCCGGTGCCAGAAAAGGCGCGGTCTTTCGCTTCGGCACTGACCCCAAAAGATGCCCTGCTGCTCATTTCCAGCGCAGGCCGCTGCGAGGCGTTGGAGACGGCCGCCCGTGCCGCCAAGAAGAACGGCACACCGGTCATCCTCATCACCTGCGACAAGCGCTCGGCGCTGGCAGGCCACGCCAGCTATACCCTGCTGGCCTCCAACCGTATCCAGCGCATTGCCAGCGATATGATGCCTTCCCAGCTTTCGGCAGCGCTGGTGGTGGAGGCTCTCTACTACCTGCTGGTGGGCAATTTCGATCTGAATTAAACGCAAAAAAGTCCCGGCCGTTCTGGTCGGGACTTTTTGCTGTGTTTAATCGATCATGCGTTAAAAACGCACTTGTCCATGCGGTGGAACGCCTCCTCGATGCGGGAACGGGGAGAAGCCAGATTCATGCGCAGGTGGCAGGGGCCAAAGAACATGGTGCCATCCTGAATGGCAGCGCCCACATCCCAGCAGGCGTGCTCCACATCCTCAATGGTCTTGCCGTGGGCCTTGCACCAGTCGGTGCAGTCCACGAACAGCATGTAGGTACCCTGCGGCTTGGAAACGGTCACGCCCTCGAAGTGCTTCTCGATGTAATCGCAGGCAAAGTCGATGTTGCCGGTCAGCACCTCGCAGAGCTCGTCGGTCCACTCGTAGCCCTCGGGCTTGTAGGCACCGATCAGGGCGTGCATGGAGAGGACGTTCATCATGTTGTAGTGGCTCAGGCTGGACTCTTTTTCCATGCGGTCACGCCACCAGCTGTTGTAAACGATATGGTAGCTGCCCACCAGACCAGCCAGATTGAAGGTCTTGGAGGGGGCATAGAAAGCGGCGGTGCGCTGGCGGGCATCCTCGCTCACAGACTGGGTGGGGATGTGCTTGTTTCCGCTCAGGATGATGTCCGACCAGATCTCATCGGAGACCACATACACATCGTACTTCTTGTACAGCTCCATGGCCTTTTCCAGCTCCCAGCGCTCCCACACACGGCCGCAGGGGTTGTGGGGGTTGCACATGATGGCGGCATGGATCTTTTCCTCTTTCAGGTGCTTTTCCATGTCCTCAAAGTCCATCCGCCACACGCCGTTCTCATCCTTGACCAGCGGGCTGTGGACAGCCTCATAGCCGTTGTTCTTCAGGCTCATGGTGAAACCGATGTAGGTGGGGCTGTGGATCAGGATCTTGTCGCCCTTGGAGCAGACGCAGTTCAGGGCGCTGATCACGCCGCCCAGCACGCCGTTCTCGTAGCCGATGCACTCCTTGGTCAGGCCCTGCACGCCGTTGCGTTTTGCCTGCCACCGGATGATGGAATCGAAGTATTCATCGGTGGGGTTGAAGTAGCCAAATGCGGGGTGGTTGGTGCGCTCGATGATGGCTTCCTGGATGGTGGGCACGGTGGGGAAGTTCATATCGGCCACCCACATGGGGATGGCGTCAAAGCCCTCCTTGGGGGCGGCGGGGGCAAAGCCGGTGCCAAGGCCATCCACTGCAATGGCATCCTTGCCGTGGCGGTCCATGATGGAAGTGAAATCGTATTTCATAGCGGTGCTCCTTCTCTCAAAATTTTTATCTGGCCCCACTTTAACACACTTTGCCGCCGGGTGCAAGCAGCCAGCACGTTTCCCCGGATATCGTGCGGAAAAATCACGAATTTTTACGGTAATTGCACGCAAAAAGCCGGTCGGCATACGCCGACCGGCTTTTATTGGTATTGACTTTCCGGATCAGCCCAGCATCTCGTGAGCGGTCTTGCAGATGGTCGCTGCATCCAGACCGTACAGCTTGAGCAGGTCCCATGCAGGGCCGGAGCAGCCGAACTTGTCCTGCACGCCCACGCGGCGGACAGGGGTAGGCAGCTTCTCGCTCAGGACGGCGCAGACGGCTTCGCCCAGACCGCCGATGACGCTGTGCTCCTCGGCGGTGATGACCTTGCCGCACTCCTTGGCGGCCTTGAGGACGATCTCCTCGTCCAGAGGCTTGATGGTGTGGATGTTGATGACCCGGGCGTGGATGCCCTCGGCAGCCAGCTGCTCGGCAGCCAGGCGGGCCTCGTTGACCATCAGACCAGTGGCGATAATGGCAATGTCGCTGCCCTCGGTGATCTGCTCGCCCTTGCCCAGCTCAAAGTGGTAGGTAGCCTCATCGTGGAACACAGGCACAGCCAGACGGCCGAAGCGCAGGTAAACAGGGCCCTGCATGGCGTAAGCGGCACGCACAGCGGCGCGGGCCTCCACATCGTCTGCGGGGCAGATCACGGTCATGCCGGGCAGGCTGCGCATCAGGGCAAAGTCCTCGCAGCACTGGTGGGAAGCGCCGTCCTCGCCCACGGAGATGCCGCCGTGGGTGGCACCGATCTTGACGTTCAGGCGGGGGTAGGCGATGGAGTTGCGGATCTGCTCAAAGGCACGGCCTGCGGCAAACATGGCAAAGCTGGAAACAAAGGGAACATAACCCATGGTGGCCAGACCTGCGGCCACGCCCATCATGTTGCCCTCGGCAATGCCGCAGTCGAAGTGACGGTCCGGGTGCGCCTTGCGGAACATGCCGGTCTTGGTGGCGGCAGCCAGGTCAGCGTCCAGCACCACCAGGTCGTCGTGGCCCTCGGCGGCCAGCTCCTTCAGGGTGTTGCCGTAGCTGTCACGGGTAGCGATCTTCTTCACTTCTGCCATCTTACTTGTCCTCCTCTTCCAGCGCGGCGCAAGCTGCATTCAGCTCCTGCATGGCCTGTGCGTATTCCTCATCGTTGGGGCCCTTGCCGTGCCAGTCAACGGAGTTCTCCATAAAGGAAACGCCCTTGCCCTTGAGGGTATCCAGAATGATGCAGGTGGGCTTTTCGTTCTCAGCGCGGAAAGCGGCAATGGCGCTCTCAATGGCATCAAAATCGTGGCCGTTGATGGTCAGCACATTGAAGTTGAAGGCCTTCAGCTTCTCCTCCAGCGGGGCGCTGTTCATCACGGTCTCGGTGGTGCCGTCGATCTGCAGATGGTTGCGGTCCAGCATAACGCAGAGGTTGGACAGGCCGTAGTGAGAAGCAAACATAAAGGCCTCCCAGCACTCGCCCTCTTCCACCTCGCCGTCACCCAAGATGGTGTAAACATTGATGGGCTTACCGGCGTGCTTGGCACCCAGTGCCATACCGCAGGCGGCGCTCACGCCCTGACCCAGACTGCCGGTGGACATATCCACGCCCGGCACACTGTTCATGTTGGGGTGGCCCTGCAGGTAGCTGCCGATCTTGCGCAGAGTCTTGAGGTCTTCCACCGGGAAGAAGCCGCGCTCGGCCAGTGCTGCATACAGGCCGGGGGCTGCGTGGCCCTTGGAGAGCACCAGACGGTCGCGGTCAGGGTTCTTGGGATCCTTCGGATCCACCTTCATCTCTACGAAATAGAGGTACGCCAGCACCTCAGCGATATCCAGGCTGCCGCCCGGATGGCCGCACTTGGCGCTGTGAGTGCCCTCGATCACGCCCATGCGGATGTGGCAGGCGTGTTTTGCCAGGGTAAGCTTTTCTGCATTTGTCATCTTTGGTCCTCCCGTATGAACCTCAGCGTTTGCATCGGATATGGTACGCACCCGGGCCGTACGCCCCGATGCGCTATTTCTCAAGTCTATATTATCTATTCTATGCAAAAACGTCAAGGTTCTTTCGTCAAAATGTACATCCCTTGGCAAAATCGCTTGTAAATGTTCCCGTTTTTGTTGAAAATGCAGGTCCATTTTGCCCCCGCAAAACATTTTTGCAGCTTTTGGCCGGCTTGCTTTCTGATGCCGAATTGAATGCAGCCTCCGACAATGGTTATTCTCACGCCAATGTCTGTAACAGTACATTTGCAGAAGGCCCCGGTGAAGATTCCTTTTATTACATCTACAAATTTCAAAAATCCGCAAACACCGCCCCGTAACCATCCTCATCCGCTGAGCTTGACAAGGCAGCTTTGCATCTGCTATACTTTTTGCACAATTCCCGGCTGAAGCCGGGGCTTTGCGGGCCGAAGCCCGTGTTTCTCCCCGCAAACATTATTTTGAAACAGACACCATGAAGGGGTCTGCCGCTGGCGCGCGTGCCGGCGGCAGGCCCTTTTTGTCTGTGCATTTTCAGGAGGAATCATTGATGCATACCAAGACCCGTTCCACGACCCGTGATCTGGTGCTGGCCGCACTGTTTCTGGCACTGGCCTTTGTGCTGCCCATGATCACCGGCCATGTGCCTCAGATCGGCAACATGCTCTGCCCCATGCACTTCCCGGTGCTGCTGGCAGGCTTTGTGCTGGGCGGCCCCTGGGGCCTGGCACTGGGCTTTGCCGCCCCGCTGCTCCGCTCGGTGCTGTTCGGGATGCCCCCGATGTACCCCATTGCCATCGCCATGGCCTTTGAGCTGGCCACGTACGGCGCTGTGGCCGGTTTCATGTACCGCAAGGTGCAGCACACCCTGCCCATGATCTATGCCACCCTTGTTACCTCGATGGTGGCAGGCCGCCTTGTCTGGGGTGCGGTGCGCTTTGTGCTGGCCGGTCTGTCCGGCTCCAGCTTCCCGTTCAGCGCGTTCCTGTCCGGTGCGGTGCTCACTGCCGTGCCCGGCATCGTGGCGCAGCTCATCCTCATTCCGCTGATCGTGGCTGCACTGCAGAAAGCAAAGCTGACAGATTAAAATCCCTGCGCTGACCGAACCCACACAGCAAAAAAGCCCGGAACCGTACCTGCTATGGCGGCAGGTGGTTCCGGGCTTTTCAGTTCATATTACAGTGTGGCAACAGCTGTAACAAAAAAGAAGGAGAATCTTCAACCGGCAAATTGGAGAAGATCAGCCGGCAAAGCTTGCATTGACAGCGCGGCGGTTGCTCTGGTTGACAAAGTTCTTCTTTGCGCTCTCGAGCAGGCTTGCAAAAGCCAGGCCAATGCCGCAGTTATCGGACACGCCCTCGGTGACAGTCAGGTAAGCGTCCATCATAGTGTTGTCCAGAATAGCAGTGTTCTTGTTCATCATAATAAATATCCTCCGTATATCGGTAAATGTCATTGTGTTTTTTGGCAGGGCCTCTATCTCCCTGCATCCTCAAAGCGGAACTGTTCAGAACCCTTCGTTCTTTTGTTCCCCTCTCTGAGGATGGCCATATTATGCCACTCAATTATGAAATCGTTTTATAAATTCTGTGAACAAACTATGAATTTAGTGATACATTTTTAACGTTCTTTCGTTCTTTGCGCAACTAGCACAAAACGTTTTTTATGAAAAATAAAGTTCTTGTATACATGGACGATTGAAACCTTGTTTGGAAAGTTTTTTCAGATTTTCTCTCCGTTTTGCCCAGAATTTCTTCTGCAAAAGGGGATACTCTCATGCAAAATCCGTCAGAATCCGTCAATTTCAAACAGGACGAGGGCTTTCCTGTGCAAAATGCCCAGAAAAAAGTTCCAAACAAAAAGGCCGCCGTGCCAGCAGCACAGCAGCCTTTGAAAAGCCATTTCAGTTTCGCATCACTTGCACAGGAACGCCGGCAGGGGCTTGCCCTCCCTGCGCCACTGGTGATATTCCGCAGTGGCGGCAAATTCCACGTCACCGGCGGAGTTCAGGGCAGTTTCCACGGAATCCTGCACCACGCCGATGATAAAGCCGACACCGACCACCTGCATGGCGATATCATTGGAGATGCCAAACAGGGAGCAGGCCATGGGGATCAGCAGCAGGGAGCCGCCAGCCACGCCGGAAGCACCGCAGGCACCCAGAGCGCTCATCACCGAAAGAAGGATGGCGGCGGGCAGGGACACCTGAATGCCCAGCGTATTGGCCGCTGCCAGCGTCATAATCGTAATGGTGATGGCGGCACCATCCATATTGATGGTAGCGCCCAGCGGGATGGAGACGGAATACATATCCTTATCCAGCCCCAGCTTTTCGCACAGATCCATATTGACCGGGATGTTGGCGGCAGAGCTGCGGGTGAAGAAGGCGGTCAGGCCGGATTCACGCAGGCAGCGGAGCACCAGCGGATACGGGTTGCAGTGCAGATACACAAAGATGATAAAGGGCGAGACGACCAGTGCCATAAAGAGCATGGTGCCCACCAGCAGGAGCAGCAGTCTGCCGTACTGGGTAAAGATGGACAGGCCGTTGCTGGACACGTTGGTGTACACAAGGCCCATGATGCCGAAGGGTGCCAGATTGATGATCCAGCGGACGATCTGGGAGACTGCATCCGCTGTGTTCGCCAGGAACAGCTTGGTGCTGTCCGCGCCGTACTTCTTCATGGCCAGACCGAACAGGCAGGCCCAGAACAGAATGCCGATGTAATTGCCGTTCAGCAGGGCACTGACGGGGTTTGCCACAAAGTTGGTGAGCAGGGTGTTCATCACCTCGCCCAGACCCTGGGGCACCACCTCGGATTCTGCCGCCTCAGCCAGAACGACGGTCTGAGGGAACAGGAAGCTGGTCGCCGCCGCAATGGCGGCGGCCAGGAAGGTGGTGAGCATGTACAGCCAGATGACCGTGCCAAAGCGCCGGTCCAGCTTGGACGTGCCCTGCGCCAGCGCACTGGCCACGATAATGAACACCAGCACCGGGGCAATGCCCTTCAGGGCACCCACGAACAGGCTGCCAAACTCTTCCACCCAGCCCGCACCGGGCACCGCCAGTGCCAGCACCGCACCGACCACAAGGCCGATGAGGATGCGCAGGATCAGGCTGGTGGCATTGTACCTTGCCGCAACCGCTTTCAACGTTTTCATAACTTTTCTACTCCCCTATCCAGATTGTGCGCCTATTGCGCACAGTTTTCCCATTCCTCTACACGGAACAAGTACGATTATACGCCTCGCTGACCGAAAAGTCAAAGATTTTACCCGCTTTTTTTGTTTTTCATTTCAACATATACAGACACGAGCTTTTTTCACTGTCCGTATATGAAATACAGATTCACAAAAAGAGACCGCACCCCGTGTGTTTCGGGATGCGGTCTGTTCCTGTTTTAGTCGAGATAGGACACCTTGCCGGGCACAAAGCCCTGAATGCCCATGCCGGGCGCGTCGGAGACGGTGATGTTCTTTTCGTTGAACACGGCACCGCCGAGGATGTGGTCCTCGCTGCAGAGCACCGGGCCGTCGAGATCGATCTTGGTGATGATCTTCTTGGCGCAGGCCAGCTCCACAGCGGCGTTGACCGAGATCTTTGCTTCCAGCATACAGCCGATCATGCACTCCACGCCGTACACCTCAGCGGCGGCGGCAATGCGCAGGGCATTGGTGATGCCGCCGCACTTCATCAGCTTGATGTTCACAAGGTCGGCCGCGCCGGTCTGCATGATCCGCAGGGCATCTGCCGGGCTGAACACGCTCTCGTCGGCCAGCACGGGCACATCGGCATGGCGGGTGACATACTGCATCCCCTCAAGGTCTGCGGCGGGCACGGGCTGCTCCACGAACTCAATGTCCAGCCCCTTCTCCTGCATCTGGTTCAGGATGCGGACCGCCTGCTTGGCGTTCCAGGCCTGATTGGCATCGATGCGGAGCTTGATGTCCCGGCCCACGGCCTGCCGCACCGCGGCAAGGCGGGCCACATCCAGTTCCGGGTCGATACCAACCTTGACCTTCAGGCAGTCGTAGCCGCGCTGGACGGCGGTGCGGGCATCCCGGGCCATCTCCTCGGGCGGGTTGACGCTGATGGTGATATCGGTCACGATGTTCCTGCGGGCACCGCCCAGCATCCGGTAAACAGGGGCGCTGTACTTCTGGCCCAGCAGATCCCACAGGGCCATGTCCACAGCGGCCTTGGCGCTGGTGTTGTGGACAAGCGCCTTCTGCACAGCGGCGGTCAGATCCTCAAATTCATCGAGGTCGCGGCCCAGCAGGGCAGGGGCGATATGATCCTGAATGGCACCGAGGATGGCCCCGGTGGTGTCGCCGGTGATAACACCGGTCGGGGGTGCTTCGCCGTAGCCCACCGCACCGGTATCGGTGTGGAGCTCCACGATAACATCCTCAACGCTGTTCACAGTGCGCAGTGCCGTTTTGAACGGCACCCGCAGCGGGGTGGAAATGCGGCCCAGCCGCACCTGTGTGATCTTCATAGTCCCATCCTCCTTCTTATTCCAGCGGCAGGTTTGCCAGCTTGACAATGGCGTTTGCAATGATCTGGGCGTTCTGCACCAGACGTTCCAGATCGATGCATTCATCGGGCTGATGCTCTGTGACCGGGTCACCCGCGAACAGGGGGCCAAAAGCCACCACATTGGGCAGCATCTTGGCGTAGGTGCCGCCGCCGATGCACTTGGGCGGGGCATTGTCGCCGGTGGCATCCCGGTAAACCTCCAGCAGGGCGCTGACCAGCGGGGTCTCGGCAGGGTAGTAGAGCTTTTCCTTGTGCACCTGCCCATCCAGCGCCCAGCCTGCGGCCTCAAAGGCGGCCTGCACAGCGGGCTGGCAGTCTGCCCGTTCCATGGTCACAGGATAGCGGTAGTTCAGCTTGACCCACAGATGCTGCGCGTCGCCCTCGATCAGCCCCCAGTTGCAGCTCATGGGGCCGGAGAGCGCATCCTCCAGCCGGTGGCCCAGCAGGCGCTCGCCGTAGGGGTCGGTGCCCAGCTTCTCGGCCAGAAAGTGCACGGCCTGTTTTGCATCCCCCTCCAGCGGCAGCCGGTCGAGGTAGCACACCAGCCGCCCAATGGCGTTTTCGCCCTGCTCCGGGTGGCTGCCATGGGCCGAAACGCCCACCGCTTCCACCTGATAGCCGCCGGGGACGGCTGTCACGGTGATGTGCTCCGCATCCGGCAGGGAGGCCCCCGCCGGGGCGGTCAGCACAGCACAGGCGTAGTCCGGCACCACATTGCCGGCCACGCCGCCCTGCACCCTGCTCAGCTGCCAGGCCCCGGTCTGGTGCAGCTGCACAGCATAGCTCTCGTTCAGGATGCCCTTTTCGCCGTTGATGAGCGGATATTCGCCGTCCGGGGTGAAGCCCAGCACCGGGATCTCCCCGCCGTGGGCCTTGTAGTACAGCACGTCCCGGTCGTTGGTCTCCTCGTTCAGGCCGAACAGCAGCCGGACACGGCGGTTGAGCGGAATGCCCAGATCCCGGATGGCCTTCAGCGCGAACAGGCTGGCCACCACCGGGCCTTTGTCGTCAATGGCACCCCGGCCATACAGCCTGCCGCCCTCGATCTCGGCGGCGTAGGGCGGGTGATGCCAGCCCTCGCCCTCGGGCACTACGTCCAGATGCCCCAGCACCGCCACCATCTCGTCCCCGGTGCCGATCTCGCACCAGCCGATGTACCGATCCATGTCGGCGGTCTCAAAGCCCAGCTCATGGCAGAGGGCCAGCGCCTCGGCAAAGCAGGCATCCACCTCCTCGCCAAAGGGCTTGCCCGGCAGCGGGTCGGCCTCCACACTGCGCCTGCGCACCAGCCGCTGGAGCGCCGCCACCATCTGGGGCCGCAGCGCCGCCACGGCCTCGTTCAGTTTTTTGTCCATACGTTCCACCCCTTTTGTGATTCATTTCACAGCTTGTATTATAGAACGATTGCCCCCGCTCCACAAGCCCCCAGTTCCACGAAAAAACGCCCCCGGATACTTCATCAGAAGTATCCGGGAGCGCTTAATTAGCCTGCTGGCTCTGCTTGTCACCGTTGCGAAAGCCGCATTTGATGCTGGCTGGAAGATTTCTCACGAGAAGAGCGATAAAAACAAAGAAGATTGACCGCCTCTGTTTCCCCAAACCGAACGGTCAATCTTTTTTGATCCACTAGAAACGGGAAGCTGACCAAACATTGCTCGTCAGCACCTTTTCTATTTGTAGTATAGTCAATTTTAAACGATTTGTCAAGGGATATCCACCACTGTCAGACTGCCGTCTTTTTTGCTCCACAAGCCCCAAGTTCAGTGGAAAAGGCTTGACCTCTAGCAGCAGGTACGTTATCATGTATATAAGAGGTGATGCACGATGACGACCACCAAGGATGGCAACGCTGTCCTGCTTCCCGAGGAAGATTACAGCGGCATTATGGAAACGCTTTATCTCGTCTCCGTGCCGGGAATGCGGGAAAAGCTCATGGCGGCCAAGGCCGAACCGCTGGAAGATTGTGTTGACGAATCGGCTGTGGAATGGCAAGCATCAAGATTTTAAGCCTTTTTTTAAATTTTTTTGAAAAAGGGTGAAAGGATTCCGCGCGGCGTGTATTTAAGGAAGTGAGAGCATCCATTTTTGCCGGAGCTCCACTTCCGGCCCAAAGAAAGTGAGGGACCCCCTATGAAGAAACGACTTATCAGCCTTCTGGTGGCGCTGTGCATGGCGGTAACGCTCCTGCCTGTGTCGGCACTTACAGCGTGGGCGGAGGAAGGCGACCAATTAAAAATTGTAAATGGCTATCCTGTCGGTTCCGGCGGTGAGGACTGGAGCTATGATGGTGCCACTCTTGACCTGCATCCTGCCAGCCCGACAGATTACGATTTTTCCAAACTTATTTCTGGTAGAGGAAACGTCCTTGCATGCGCTCTCAAAATTGGTGAAAAAGCCACAATTACAGATGGGCGCTTTATAAATAATATAACGAATTCTGGAACGATTACTGGTGGAGTCTTTCAGCCCTTGAGTAGTAGTCAGAGTTTAACATTTGAAAATTCTGGCATCATTACAGGCGGTGAGTTTCTTTCTACTTTGGGGCCTCTATATTTTACAAATAACATTTCCGGAACCATTGAAGGTGGTATCTTTAGTGTCTCTAGTCTTTCTAATAGTGGTGCCATAAATGGCGGCGTTTTTCCCAGAAGACCAAATGGTGACAAGGTTGCTGCTGGCTATACTTTGAATGTAGAATCCCCGGACAGTACTACCGAGGCAGGCATCGAATATTTCAAAGACTCTCGTTATATTATTCCCCATTCTTCCTATACAGCTAGTATCACCGTCCTGTATTATAATCGCCTTGGCCTTCAACCATTTCCTATTGATGTTGCATTTAACAACACACAGATGCTGTTAGAAGATTGGGCACAAACTGTAGAATATCCTAAAAAAGATTGGAATATTTTTTACGTCACTTTTACTGCACCACCCGCCAAAGCGAACACCGTTACCCTGAGCAAGCTGACCCGGCTGGTGATCGATAAAGCCGGCTACCCCGTTGGCACCGAAGGCGGCACCCAGAATTACAGCGGCAACGGCTGGAAGTTTGAGAATGGCACACTGACGCTGGAAAGCGGCAGTTATGATTTCTCCGGTTCAGGAACCGCACTGCGCCCCCTGAACCCGGATGTCCAGTTGGTGGTTGAACCCGGTGCCAAGCTGACCGGCGGCGCAACCGGAGATGGATCTGATGTCACTTGGCAGCTGACCGAAAACACGGATGATTCAAGCACCTATACATTGAAGATTAGCGGCAGTGGTGCAATGGAAGATTATCAAACTAGTAGTTCCCGGCCATGGAACAATTTCCGTGATCAAATCACCTCTGTCGTCATTTCTCCCGGCATAACTTCGATTGGAAATTGCGCTTTCACCCTGTTTAGCAAGCTAATTCATGTTGATATTGCAGATAGTGTAATATCTATTGGAGATCGGGCTTTTTCTTATTGCTCCAGCCTTACTGACATTACAGTTCCACAAAGTGTCACATATATCGATGCGAATGCCTTTGAGTCTTGCACCAATTTAAGCAGCATAACACTTTCAACAAATAACATAACTTCTATCAGGCCTCATACTTTTTCTGGTTGTTCTGAATTGAGCAGTATTGTAATCCCCGACGGCGTAACTTCTATCCAATTGGGTGCTTTTTTTAACTGCACTAAGCTCACCAGTATCACGATTCCCAGCAGCGTAACTTCAATTGGCTCGAATGTTTTCACTGGTTGTACTAGCCTGAATGACATCCGCTACTCTGGCACAAGTGAAAGCGTTATTTCTGCTCTTTCTGGCTATGTCCTCACTCTCGTCACCTTTAATTACGGCGACAAAGTGCCTGAAGCAGAGCGGATGATAACAGTATCCGTCAAAACGGGCGAAACATTGACAGCTCCCACCACAATTCCCACCGTTTCCGGCTACGAGTTCAAGGGCTGGCGCACCAAAGATGGCAAGCCTTATGATTTCACTGTTGCTCCTACCGGCAAGTTCACCCTTTACGCCAACTGGGAAAAGATTCCCGACCCGAAGCCCGAACCCAAACCTGACCCCACTCCCGAAACCTACACCCTGACGGTAAAAGGCGGCACGTTCACCTACAACGGCGGCGAAGCCATGACCAGCGCCAGCGTGCCGGTGGATGCCGAGGTCAAGGTGACGCTGAACCAGAGCGCCGTACCCGAGGGCATGGTGTTCGACCTGTGGGCCATGGATGAAGCCAGCCTGCTGGGCAACCCGGCGGTCGCCTACAACGAGGAGAGCTTTACCATCCCGGCGGGCAGCGTGGCCAAGGGCAGCACCGTGACCGTGGAAGCCCAGTACCGGGATGCCACCATCGAGAGCGAGCCCAGCATTCTGGGCACTGCCGCCATCATCGGCGTGGCCGGTGCAGGCACGGCGGTCATCGTGTGGCAGGGCTACCGCATCGGCATGGAGCTGTACGAGAAGTATTTCCAGCCCACGCCGGAAGAAACTGCGGCAGAGCAGCCCGCCCCGGAAGCTCCGGCAGCAGCTGCCGCTTCCTGAACGCAGGCGCACCCGCTCCCTTCCACGCCTGACAGAACCGCATAAAAACAGCGCCGCTCCATCGTTTCCGGTGGGGCGGCGCATTTTTGCGGTTCAATCCCGGCGCAAAGGCAGGGTAAGGGACATTTTCTGGTAGGCAATGCGGGGCGTGCCATCCTCCACATGGATGATGCCGCACTTGGTAAAGCCGTTTTCTTCCAGCAGGTGCTGCATGATCTTGTTGTCGGCGTGGGTGTCGGCCCGCAGGCTCTCGCAGTGCTCCAGACACCAGGTGATCACAGCGGCGGCAACGCCGGGGTGCCTGCCCGCCGAAGCCAGCCGGTGGATGGTGCCGTAGGGCAGGGTATCGTTCAGCCACTTGCCATCCTCGATCCGGGCATAGGTGGGGTCCGGGCCAAGGATAAAGGCAAACACGCCCTCCAGCTCGCCGTTGACAAGGTAGAGGAACAGCCGGTTGGAATCAATGTCCTCTTCCAGCAGCTCCTGCGGCGGAAAATGATCTCCCCACTGGGTGGGGTTGCCGGAATCCGCCATCGCCTGCCGGGCGCGGGCATAAATTTTCAGGATCGCATCCAGATCTGCACGTCTTGCTCCACGAAACATCTTCATCCAACCTCTCTTCCGGCAGGCCGCTGCCCGCCCTGATCGTTCTGCCTTAATATAACACAAAACGGCCCTCTCCGTCAAAGCCTGCTGCAAAGGCGGAGAGGGTCGTTCACTGATGCGCTTATGTGCGCTGGCTGCGTGCCCGGCGGTACTCCCGGGGGCTCTGGCCATACCGCTCATGGAACAGGCGGTAGAAGTAGCTGGTGTTCTCGTAGCCCACCTGGGTGATGATCTGCTGGATGTTCAGGTCGCTGCGGCGCAGCAGGCGGGCGGCGGTCTCCATCCGGTGCTTCTGCAGCAGCTCCTTATAGGTCTTTCCGGTCTGGGCCCGGACGCACTCGCTGACATACGCCAGCGAAACGCCGTAGCTGCGGGCCACATTGGAAAGGCTTGCTTCGCGGTAATTCTGGGTGATCTCCTGTAATGCCGCCTG
>OKTG01000162.1_pt1 | contig 44679 bp, 44 predicted proteins | sample 1606091 | NCBI WGS metagenome assembly OKTG01 (sample SAMEA3879512, study PRJEB24766) | human gut metagenome | biome: human-associated habitat; feature: feces | place: USA | collected 1985/1987 | reverse complement strand
AGGGCATTGGCCACTCTCAGGAGATCGCCAACGAGATCCAGGCCCGCACCGGCATTGATACCCGTGCCACCATCCTGGGCCACGTCCAGCGCGGCGGCTCGCCCACTCTGCGCGACCGCGTAAACGCTTCCGCCATGGGCTACCACGCGGTCTGCCTGCTGGAAGAGGGAAAGTACAACCGCATCGTCGGCATGAAGGGAGAGCACCTCGTGGATTACCCCGTCGATGAGGCTCTTGAAATGACCAAGACCCTCGACCCGGTGCTGATCGACGTGTGTAACACGATCTCTATCTAATAAAAGAGGAAGCCCCTGTTGAGTGTACGTGAATTTGCTGTAAGCGTTTGACTCCAACTGGTTTCACAAAGCTGAAAAGCGGGAATGGATCGGAATCGTCCGGTCCATTCCCGCTTTTTTAGTGAAACAGCTTGTTTATGATACCACCGATGCTGCATGATTTTTCGCAGAACCTCACAGTTCAACGTCAGCTGCTGCTTCCATCGCATGAAACCGTTCCAGAAAGCTGTGCTCCACGCCTTCGGATTTATACCCCGGCATGGTGTCCAGCGCGACAGCATGGATGCTGCGGAAAATGCTGTTTTCGATGTTGGGGTTGTCGCGCTTGAGGCGGCGGAGCAAGAGCTTGGTTTCCTGCCGCTTGGAACCGCCGCCGCCATTGTCGCACATGGTGCAGTTCTCGGTGAAGCGGCAGGCGCACTGGATGAATTCCAGGTCGTTGTACCGCTTCCAGGCCAGAATGTCCTCCTCGCGGATGCAGTACATCGGGCGGATGAGGGTCATGCCGGGGAAGCTGGTGCTGTGGAGCTTGGGCGGCATGGCCTGCAGCTGGGAGCCGTAAAACATGCTCATAACGGTCGTCTCGATGACATCGTTGAAGTGGTGGCCCAGCGCGATCTTGTTGCAGCCGAGTTCTTTGGCCTTGCTGTACAGGTGGCCGCGGCGCATCCGGGCGCAGAGGTAGCAGGGGTTCTTGTCGGTGTTGTTGGCCACCGAGAAGATGTTGCTCTCGAAGATGGTCACCGGGATGTGCAGCAGTGCCGCGTTGGATTCAATCTTCTGGCGGTTGAGCTCATTGTAGCCGGGGTCCATCACGAGGAAGACCAGCTCAAAGGGGACATCGCTGTGCTTTTGCAGCTCCTGCATGAGCTTTGCCATCAGCATGGAGTCCTTGCCGCCGGAGATGCAGACGGCGATCCTGTCGCCTGCCTGGATGAGCTCATACCGTTTGACGGCTACGATGAAAGGCGTCCAAAGCTCTTTGCGGTATTTTTTGATGATGCTGCGTTCGATCATCTGATAGGGTTCGAGTTCGCGTTTCATGATTTCTCCTTATCGATCTCCGTGTGCGGCGGTCAGCTGCTGGCAGCAGACGTCGAACACCCGTAAAAATTCCTGGATCTCTGCCTCGGTGGTCAGATGGCTCAGACTGATGCGCCAGGACGAAAGGGCGTTGCGGCGGTCCCGGCTGACGGCAAACACTGCGCGGGAGGGCAGGCCATCCGACGAGCAGGCCGATTTGACCGAGACGCAGACGCCGTGGGCGTCCAGTTCCCGCTGAAAGACCGTGCCCTTTACGTTCTGGACGCTGAGGTTCAGGATGTGCGGGATGGCATTTTCGGGGCTGTTGATGCGCACCTCCGGGTGCTGGCACAGGGCCGCGCGGAGTTCCGCGTTCCGCTTTTGGACAGAGGCAGAGCGTTCCGGCAGGTTTTCCACAGCAAGTTCCAGTGCACAGGCCAGAGAAGACGCCAGCGCCACCGTAGGGGTGCCGCTGCGGTAGATGGTGGTGCTCTCGCCGCCGTGAATGAGCGGCTCCAGTGCCAGATTCCGCCGCTTGAGCAGCAGACCGATGCCGTTCAGGCCATAGAATTTGTGAGCCGTCAGGCTCATGGTGTCCACCCCTTCAAACGAGACGGGGATCTTTCCAACGGCCTGGGTGGCATCGACATGCAGGTGGCAGTTGGGGTAGTCCTTCAGGATGGCGGCGATCTCCTCCACCGGCTGCACGACGCCGAGTTCGCTGTCTACCAGCGTGACCGCCACGGCGATGGTGTCCGGCCGCAGCAGCTCTTTCAGATGGTCAAGGTCTACGGTTCCGTCCCGCCGGATGTCCAGCAGGTCGATCTCATAACCCTGCTCCTGCAGTGCGGTCAGAGTGCCGCTGACGGACGAATGCTCCAGCGGGGTGGAGATGATGTGCCTGCCCGCATGGCGGGAGAGCCGGGCCAGCCCCTTGAGCGCGAAGTTGTTGGATTCGCTGGCACCGGAGGTATAGATGATCTCGGCAGGCTGTACGCCCAGCAAAGCGGCGATCTTCAGCGTGGCAGCGTCGATCTCGGCTCTGGCGGCGGTGCCTGCCTGATGATGGGAGTTGGCGTTGCCGATGCAGCGCTGCTCTACGGAGCAGAACCGGTCGAGCACCTGCGGGTCGGCCGGGGTATTGGCGGAATAATCCAGATAGATCATTGGGTCTCCTTAAATCTCAATCCATTTAATCGGTATTATTATAGTGCGCAGGGGGCCGGATTGCAAGATGCAGGCGCAAAATGCTGCCGCGGGGGAATAAAACCTGAAAAAGAAAGCAATCGCAGAAAGAATGCCAAAAAACCGGAAATCCATTGCAGAACGGGGTGGTTTCTGATATACTTTACAACGTACGAAGGGAAGGGGAGAGCAGAATGCACGGTTCAACTTTGCGGAGCACGGAGGCTGTTCTCCCGTCCCGAATGTTTTTTCTTCCCGAAAGCTGAGGCACTGTCGCTTTTTTGCGGCAATGCCTCTTTTTTTGGAAGTAAAACGCGAAAGGAGAACTCTTTTATGAGTGAAAAAATCGACTACTCCAAAGGCATTTACGACGCGCGCCAGCTGGGCACGGGTCGGATGCTGATCCTCGGCGTACAGCACATGTTCGCCATGTTCGGTGCCACGGTGCTGGTGCCGCTGCTGACGGGCCTGAGCGTCTCCACCACGCTGCTCTGCGCAGGTCTGGGCACGTTGCTGTTCCATCTGGTCACCAGAGGCAAGGTCCCGGCTTTCCTTGGCTCGTCGTTTGCCTATCTGGGCGGCTTTTCCATCGTGGCCCCCATGCTGGCAGATGCCAACGGCAACCTGACCGTTGCCAACACGAAGATGCTGCCCTATGCCTGCGCAGGCGTTGCCTTTTCCGGCATCCTGTATCTGGTGGTCAGCCTGCTCATCTCCACCTTCGGCATCCGCCGCATCATGAAGTTCTTCCCGCCGGTGGTCACGGGTCCCATCATCATCTCCATCGGCCTGATCCTGGCGCCCTCTGCCATCACCAACTGTGAGTCGAACTGGCTGCTGGCCTTTGTGGCGCTGGGCACGGTCATCGTCTGCAATATCTGGGGCAAGGGCATGGTCAAGATCCTGCCCATCCTCATCGGTGTTCTGGTCTCCTATGCGGTCGCTCTCGTGACCGGCGCCGTGGATTTCCAGGCCATCGCTGCCGCCGACTGGTTCGGCATCCCGCTGCATCAGAACGCCATGGGCCTGTTCGCCATCGACGGCAGCCCGGAGTTCATCAGCGCCCTCTTCACCATCCTGCCCATCGCACTGGCAACCATGATGGAGCACGTCGGTGATATCGCCGCCATCAGCGCCACCGTCGGCCACAACTATATCAACGACCCCGGCCTGAACCGCACCCTGATGGGCGACGGTCTTGCGACCGCCATGGCCGGCCTGCTGGGCGGCCCGGCCAACACTACCTACGGCGAGAACACCGGCGTTCTCGCGCTGAGCCGCATCTACGACCCGCTGGTCATCCGCATCGCTGCGGTGCTGGCCATCATCCTGAGCTTCAGCCCCAAGTTTGAGGCCGTCATCAACACCATCCCCACCGGCATCATCGGCGGCATCAGCTTCGTGCTGTACGGCATGATCTCTGCCATCGGTGTCCGCAACGTGGTCGAGAACCGGGTGGACTTCACCAACAGCCGCAACCTGATCGTTGCTGCTGTCATTCTGGTGTCTGCGCTGGGCTTCAACTCGGTGGGCGGCCTGACCTTCATGGTGGGCAGCGTCTCCATCAATCTGTCCGGTCTGGCCATCGCTGCCATCGTCGGCATCCTGCTCAACGCCATCCTGCCCGGCAACGATTATGAGTTCGACGCAGCCGACGGTTCTGACGCTGCCACCAGCGGCAATCTCCAGGTGTAAACAAACTGTTAAATAGGAATAATTCTTAAAATTATCCTTGACTAACCTAGGAATCATTGCTATAATAGGCTCAGAAACCAAGGCCGACCGTACCAGGGTCGGCCAAAAGAATAACTGAGAAATTATGGAGGTCTATCTTATGAAAAAGTATGTCTGCACCGTTTGTGGTTATATCGCTGAAGGCTCCATCCCGGAGCAGTGCCCCGTCTGCAAGGCTCCCGCTTCTGCATTCGTGGAGAAGACCGGCAACACCTATGTGACCGAGCATGTCGTCGGCATTGGCAAGGCTGAGGGCGTCCCCCAGGAGATCGTGGACGGTCTGCGCGCAAACTTCGAGGGTGAGTGCAGCGAGGTCGGCATGTATCTGGCCATGGCCCGCGTCGCAGAGCGCGAGGGCTACCCGGAGATCGCTGAGGCTTACAAGCGCTACGCTTACGAGGAAGCTGACCACGCATCCCGCTTCGCCGAGCTGCTGGGTGAGGTCGTCACCGACAGCACCAAGAAGAACCTGATGATGCGCGCTGAGGCCGAGTGCGGTGCCTGCGCTGGCAAGATGGACCTGGCCAAGAAGGCAAAGGCTCTGAACCTGGATGCCATCCACGACACCGTCCATGAGATGGCGAAGGACGAAGCACGTCATGGCCGTGGCTTCGAGGGCCTGCTGAAGCGCTACTTCAACACCGAGGTCTGATCCCGTTTTTTCAAAAGCTGCTGTGTGGCTCAAGCTGCACAGCAGCTTTTTTGCTTGACGCGCCCGGCGGCAAAGCGTACAATGAGACAAAAAACGAAAAAGGAAGTTTCCTCATGAAATCGTCTTCATCCCGTTACGCGCTGCTGGACGAGCTGCGCGGGCTTGACCTCATCAGCATGATGCTCTACCATGGCATGTGGGATGCCGTGTATCTCTTCGGGGTCGTGGTGCCGTGGTATTCCGCCGGGCAGGGGCGGCTGTGGCAGCAATCCATCTGCTGGGTGTTCATCCTGCTGTCCGGTTTCTGTCTGCCGCTGGGGCATCATCCGCTCAAACGTGGCGCAGCGGTCTTTGGTGCCGGAGCGCTGGTCACAGCGGTGACGCTGCTGTTCATGCCGGAAGATGTGGTCTGGTTTGGGGTGCTGACCCTGCTGGGCTCGGCCATGCTCCTGACGGGCCTTGTGCAGAAGTGGCTGCAAAAGATCCCGTCGGCGGTGGGGTTGGCGGTCAGTTTGATCCTGTTCGCGCTGACTTATCACACGATGGATGGCTATTGGGGGCTTGGCCCGCTGCGCTGGGCGCTGCCGCAGGGGCTGTATGCCAACTACCTCACGGCATACTTCGGCTTTTACCCGGTCTCCTTTTACTCCTCCGATTACTTTCCGCTGCTGCCGTGGCTGTTTTTATTCTGGGCGGGGTACTATCTGCATCCTCTTGTCGGCCGCAAACGGATGGAGCCGCTGCGCCGGTCGGTCTGCCCGCCGCTGGGCTGGCTGGGGCGGCACTCGCTGGTGCTGTATCTGCTCCATCAGCCGGTCCTATTCGGTGTGCTGACGCTGGTGTTCACCGTTCCGCAGCTGCTTTGAGCAGGGGAGTGGAAAAATCTGCAAAAGAACCTTGACAACCCTGCCGCATTGTGGTATCCTGTCAGCGGTTAGAGAAACCTAACCGTAAAAATGCGCGTCCGTTTCGGATGACGCATTTTCCTGGCGATAAAAGTTAGAATGTACTAACCATAATTGAAAGAGAGGTTCTTCTTTATGAGCAAAGTAGCAATCGTATTCTGGAGCGCGACCGGCAACACCGAGACCATGGCAAACTGCATCGCTGAGGGGGCAGGTGCTGCCGCCACCATCGTTCCCTGCGGCGAGATGAATGCTGCCAAGCTGGGCGAATATGACGTTGTGGCATTCGGCTGCCCCGCAATGGGCGCTGAGCAGCTGGAGGAGAGCGAGTTCGAGCCGATGTTCGCTTCTCTGGAAGGTTCCCTGAACGGCAAGAAGGTCGCTCTGTTCGGCTCCTACGGCTGGGGCGACGGCCAGTGGATGCGCGATTGGTGCGAGCGTGTCAAGGAGGACGGCGCGGTCCTGTTCAGCGAAGAGGGCCTCATCTGCAACGAGACGCCCGACGACGATGCCCAGGCTGCCTGCCGCAAACTGGGCGCTGACCTGGCTGCATGGTAAGCCTTTTCTCTTGACAAAATGAGTTTGTCTTGATAAACTAACCGACAGAGAACCGAACGATACCGGCTTTCTGCCGGTTTTTTGTTGTATCTGGAGGAACGCATGAAACAGACCACCCCGAAAGACCTTGTGAAAAAGCGCGCGGATGAACAACTTCTGGTGAGTGAGATGATCGCGCTCTACTGCCGCAGGCAGCACCACACCCCCAAAGGCTCGCTCTGCCCGGAATGTCAGGAGCTTCGCGATTATGCGCTGGCCCGCATCGACCATTGTCCGTTCATGGAGACGAAGACCTTCTGTTCGGCCTGCAAAGTCCACTGCTACAAGCCTGCCATGCGGGAGCAGATCCGCACTGTCATGCGCTGGGCCGGGCCGCGGATGCTGCCGGTGCACCCCATCCTTTCCATCCGGCATGTGGTCGTGACCATCCGGGCCAAACGCGAGGCCGGGGCGGGGAAGTGACCGGTGTATAAATCTCACGGAATGGGGGCATCCTAGAAGCATCCCAGATTCAAAGAGGTGAGAACGAATGGAAAATACCGGTGTTGTTTGCGATGTCTGCAAGTGCCGCCACAATGTGGAGAGCTGCAAGTGTGACCTGCCGCAGATCAAGGTGACGGAGCACTGCTCCTGCACCACCCAGCAGATCGAGACCCCGCACTTCTGCCAGAATTACGAAGCCAAGTAACTTCGTAACTTCTACGCGCAGAAAACCGCCCGGTTCCGTGCCGAAAGCAGCATGGAACCGGGCGGTTTGTGTTTTTGTGCGGTTCAGCGCAGGGCCACGCCGCAGGTGGCAAGGCTGCGCACCAGTGTGCCGACGCTCTCCTTCATCTGGATGCCGGCGAAGCCCAGCCGGAAGGCCGCCTGCACATTGTCCAGCCGGTCGTCGATGAAGACGCTCTCCTGTGCCTTGAGGTGGTATTTTTCCAGCAGTGCTTTGTAGATGCGGGGGTCTGGCTTGTTGATGTGGACCTCGCAGGAGGCCACGCCGCCGTCGAACAGGCCCTTCATGTCCCGGTTCATCAGCAGGTCGAGCACATCTTCCGGAATATTGCTCAGGTAATAAACGCAGTAGCCGTGGGCTTTCAGCTTCTGCACCAGCTCCTGCATCCGGCGGCGGGGGCGCAGGATGTGCATCCAGTCATCCAGAACGCCCTGCACCTCAAAGGCGCAGCCCTGTTCTCTGGCCTTGGCCAACATCCGCTGGTTGGCCTCGAACCGGGTGATGAGCCCGGCGTCCAGCAGCTTCCACTCTTCGCTGTCAAAGGTCAGGGCGCTGACCTGCTCCTCCACATCGGCGTTGCAGAAACGGTCCACCAGATACTCCTTGGGGTCAAAATCGACCATGACGCCGCCGAAATCAAACACGATATTTTTATACATCGACACATACCTCGATCTGAATGGGTGAGTTTTCCAATTGGTCGCTGCACTCAGTATAACACAAGGGGCCGGTCTGCATCAAGCGCCGCTCTGCCGCATACAGTAAAAGAGAACATACAGCGGGGAGGGGAGCCGATGACATTCCGGGAGCTTTGCGCCAAAGAGGTCGTGCAGCTATCCAATGGGGCCTGCCTGGGCAGGGCCGATGATCTGGAACTTGACCCGCAGACCGCGCAGGTCCGGAGCCTGCTTTTGCTGGGCAGGCCGCATCTGTTCGGGCTGTTGGGGCGGGACGAGACGCTGACCATCCCCTGGGAGGAGATCGACAAGATCGGGCTGGATGCCGTTCTGGTGCGCACAGAACTGCCTTTGCCGGAGCAAAAAAGTGCTTCGTTCTGGCAAAAGCTGCGCCGCTGGTTGGATGGATGAAAGTTTTTCATCTGTTTTTCCGGAATTGGGGTTTGATTTTACAGAAAACAGGATTATAATAGGGAACCGTGGGCCATGATTTGTGCTCGCAAACTCAAAGATCATCGCCCCATTGGGGCGCTCAGGAAGTGAAAGGAACGGTTCTTGTATGAATAAACGCGCATCCCGCACTCCGGCCAGGCTCCATGCGCTGCGGCTGGCTTTCCCGCCGGTCGTCACACTGGTGCTTGTGGTGCTCACGGAGTGGATTGCCCGCGGCAGTCTGACCGTGGACACTCTGACCCAATACATTTTTCCCCACGCCGAAGCGTATCTTCTGGCATGGGCGCTGCTTTTCCTCATCTGGCTGATGGTGGACTGGCTGACCCGGTTCGCGCCGCTGGCGACCCTGATCGCGGCCATTCTCGGCTGTGTCCCGGCGGCGGTGGATTTCTACACGCTGCAGCTGCGCGGTGAGCCGTTTCTCCCGTGGGATCTGGCGCAGGTCTCGGAAGCGGCGGGCGTTGCTTCCGCTGCCGGGATCCATATCCAGACCAGCATGGTGGTCTCCATCGTTATCATTCTGCTGCTGCTCGTGGCCAGTTTCTTCCTCTACCGCGGGCGGAAAAAGCTGAACTGGAAGCCCCGTGTGCTGGGCGTTGCAGCCAGCGCTGCGGCCATCTGCGGTCTGCTCTTCGGCGTCTTCCTGCAGCCCACAGTCACTCAGGCCATCGGCATTCTGCCCGACGCCTGGATGCAGGACCGCTATTATCGCTACTACGGTGTCACCACCAGTTTTCTGACCAACCTCACCAATCTGGAGATCTCGAAACCGGACGACTACTCGGAAGATGCCGTGAACGAGATTTTGGACGACACCGCCGCAGCCGGGAACTACCAGACGGCACCGCTCTACCCGGCGTCTTATGGGGCGGTCACGCCTGCCGGGGAGACCGAACAGAGTCCCACCATCATCTATGTGATGGACGAGTCCTACTGGGATGTCTCGGAGCTGGAGCAGTATGGCTTTGCATTCGACACGGATGTTTCCGCCAACCTCCATCGCCTGCAGGAGACCAGCGCTTCCGGCCGGGCCTACAGCCCCAGCTTCGGCGGCGGCACCTGCGACGTGGAGTTTGAGGCGCTGACCGGCTATTCCGTCTCCTATCTGCCCAACGGCAGCAAGCCCTATCAGCAGCATGTGACCCGGCCTATGTTCTCTCTGCCGAATTACCTCAAGACGCAGGGCTATCAGACCGCCGCCGTCCACTGCTTCTGGGCCAAATACTGGAGCCGCGACACGGCCTATCCGAATCTGGGTCTGGACACCTTCCTCAGTCTGGAAAAGATGACCCATGTCAACAAGGTGCGCAGGCACTACTGGACCTCCGGCCTTGTCACGGACGACTCCATGGCCGACCAGATCATCCAGCAGTACGAGAGCATGAAGGCCTCGTCCGATGCGCCGGTCTTCCTCCATGCTGTCACGATGCAGAACCACACCAATTATAATAAGGACAACTACCCCGACGACCAGCGCGTCAAGGTGCTGAACGCTCCGTCCGGCATCAGCCGGAGCACACTGGGGGCGCTCGAAGACTTTGCCACCGGCATCCGGGATGCCGACGCCATGCTGGGCCGCCTGACCGACTACTTCTCTCAGGTGGACGAGCCGGTCATCCTCGTGTTCTGGGGCGACCATTACAACCCCATTGATTCCAACTACGACGTCTTCACGAAGAGCGGCTATGCCAGCGATTCCAGCTCCGATCCCCGCCTCCACCAGACGACCCTGCTCATGTGGTCGAACTATTCGCAGCAGCCTGTGGACCTTGGCACCATCGCCGCCTACGACATTTCGCCGGTCATGATGAACATCTACGGCCTGAAGCAGCCGCTCTATTTCCAGTATCTGAACCGCCAGCTGCAGGTGGCGTACCGCACGAACACCCGCGGCACCGTCATGAACCGGGACGGCACCACCACCCAGGAGCCTACTGCATTGCAGCAGCAGTGGAGCGCCAACCACTGGCTGCTCCAATACGACCTGATGTTCGGCAAGGGCTATGCCCTCAGCCGGATGGGGATGGAGGGCCTGGAAGCGGCACCGACCGGCAAATAAGAGAAAACTGCAAAATCTTTTTGTAAAAAACAGCGAAAAGCTCTTGAATCCGCGTCCTTTTTGTGCTATTATAATTCAGCATTACACACGCATCACTATGCCCTTTTGTGCCCATCCGGGTGGAGGGCAGTCAGGCCCGTCCGATACGGTGCCCTGATCACGGTGTGCGGAGGCAAAACAATATCTGGAGGTATTTTTACTATGGCAGTCGTTTCTATGAAGCAGCTTCTCGAAGCAGGTGTGCACTTCGGTCACCAGACCCGTCGCTGGAACCCCAAGATGGCGAAGTATATCTTCACCGAGCGCAACGGCATCTATATCATCGATCTGCAGAAGACCGTGAAGAAGCTGGACGAGGCTTACAACTACGTGAAGGAAGTTGCAGCTGAGGGCGGCGACATCCTGTTCGTCGGCACCAAGAAGCAGGCTCAGGAGTCCATCCGTGATGAGGCTCTGCGCTGCGGCATGCACTATGTCAACGCTCGCTGGCTGGGCGGTATGCTGACCAACTTCCGCACCATCCGTAAGCGCATCGACCGTATGGATCAGCTGGCTAAGATGAAGGAGAACGGCACCTTCGAGCTGCTGCCCAAGAAGGAAGTTGCTAAGCTCGAGCTGGAGATGGAGAAGCTGGACAAGTACCTGGGCGGTGTCAAGAACATGAAGACCCTGCCGAAGGCTATGTTCATCGTTGATCCTCACAAGGAGCGCATCGCTGTTGCTGAGGCCCGCAAGCTGAACATCCCCATCGTGGCTATCGTTGATACCAACTGCAACCCCGACGAGATCGATTACGTCATCCCCGGCAACGACGACGCTATCCGCGCTGTCAAGCTGATCGCTGGCGCTATGGCTGACGCTGTTCTGGAAGGCAAGCAGGGCAACCAGGAGGCTCCCGCTGAGGAAGCTGCCAACGCTTGATTTTTGGCTGTACAGAACAAACCCGTGAAATAACGTGTAAGGGAGACTACAAAAATGGCTATTTCTGCAAAGGACGTTATGGAACTGCGCAAGCAGACCGACTGCGGCATGATGGAGTGCAAGAAGGCTCTGACTGAGGCTGACGGCAACTTCGAGAAGGCTATTGAGATCCTGCGCGAGCGTGGTCTGGCTACTGCTGCCAAGAAGGCAAGCCGTGTTGCTGCCGAGGGTATGGTCTACGCTGACTACTGCCCCAAGTGCAAGGTCGGTGTTGTCATTGAAGTCAACGCTGAGACTGACTTCGTTGCCAAGAACGACAAGTTCGTTGATTTCGTCAAGGAAGCAACCAAGGTCGTCATGCTGCAGAACCCTGCTGATGTTGAGGCTCTGATGGCTTGCAAGACCGAGGCTGGCGAGACCGTTGACGAGGCTCTGAAGAACCTGATCCTGGTCATCAAGGAGAACATCAAGATCCGTCGTTTCGTCCGTTACGAGGGCGTTTGCTCTGCTTACGTCCACGGCGGCGGCACCCACGGCATCCTGGTCAACTTCGAGACCACCAACGACATCGACAGCAAGGACGAGTTCACTGCTTACGGCAAGGACATCGCCATGCAGGTCGCAGCTGCTAACCCCAGCTACGTCGATGAGGCTTCTGTCCCCGCTGAGGTCGTTGCCAAGGAGAAGGAGATCATGCTGGCTCAGATGGCTGGCGATCCCAAGAACGCCAACAAGCCTGATGCTGTGAAGCAGAAGATGATCGAGGGCAAGATCAAGAAGTTCTTCAAGGAGAACTGCCTGGTCGATCAGGAGTTCGTCAAGGACGGCGATCTGTCTGTTGCTCAGTACACCGCTAAGGTCGCTAAGGATCTGGGCGGCGAGATCAAGATCGTCAAGTTCACCCGTTTCGTGAAGGGTGAGGGCCTGGAGAAGCGTGCTGATGACTTCGCTGCTGAAGTTGCAAGCATGGTGAAGTAATTCAGTCTGACTGAATGAATTTAAGAGCTGTGGTACCTGTAACAGGGTGTCACAGCTCTTTTTGTTTGTGTTTGAACGGGAAGTGTGTTATCATAGGAACAATTACAATGAAGAGAAAGCTGGAAGTGAAGAATCTCGACCAGCCGCTGTACCGAAAAAAGGAAGGCGGCATCTGACAGGAGATGTTACGATGAAAACACAGAAACTTGAGATCAGCGGTATTCCTGCTTTGCTGTACGGGGAAGAAAGCCGAAAAGTATATCTCTATGTCCATGGCAAAATGGGATGCAAAGAAGAAGCCCTGCCGTTTGCAGAACTTGCCTGCCCAGCAGGATATCAGGTTCTTGCTGTTGATTTGCCCGAACATGGAGAGCGCAGGGGCAGCTCCGAGAAGCTGCTGCCGTGGGTGGCGGTTCCAGAGTTGGAAGCGGTCTATTCCTATGCTGCAGAGCGTTGGAAGATTGTTTCGCTGCGGGCTACAAGTATTGGAGCCTGGTTTTCCATGTTGGCCTTACAGGCAAAGCCTTTACGGAGTGCTCTCTTGCTCTCACCAGTGGTAGATATGGAGGATCTTATCACCAATATGATGCAGTGGGCAAATGTGAGTGAGGCCCAGTTGAAAGAAGTAGGGGAAATTTCCACGGATTTCGATGAGACGTTGTCGTGGCAGTATCTCTGCTGGGTGAGGGAGCATCCCTACCGCTGGAAAGTGCCCACGCAGGTGCTCTATGGCGCAAAGGATAACCTGACTTCCAGGGCAGTGCTTGAGCAGTTCAAACAACGGACAGGTGCGCATCTGACTATCATGGAAGAAGGAGAGCACTGGTTCCATACCGAGCTGCAATTGGCTGTTCTGCAGGAATGGGAGCGAGCACATATCTGAAAGAAGAGGAGAGAGAAACATGAAGATCGAACCCAGAATGTTCACACTGCCCAACGGGGAAGTGCTGACGGTGCGCAGCTTATGCGCCGATGATGCGGAGGCATTGAGTGCATTCCGCAATGCAATCTACAGCGAAACACATTTTATGGCCCGATACCCGGAGGAAGGAGCGAGTCTGGAAGCGATGCGGAACTGGCTCGCAGGCTTCGTGGAAAGCCCTGTGAACTTTGAGGTGGGCGCTTTTGCCGGAGAAAAGCTGGTGGGGGAGTTTGGTGTTGCACAGGTGCGGCCGCATATCAAATACCGCCATCGTGCCGTAGTAGGCATCTCCGTACGGAAAGATTACTGGGGCTGCGGTCTGGGCAGTTATCTGATGCAGCTGGCCATTGACCAGACCCGCGCCAACGGCTTCGAACAGCTGGAACTGGGGGTGTACAGCGATAACGCCCGTGCCATCCATCTCTATGAGAAGTTTGGGTTTGAGCGCTATGGCATCCAGCCCCGGGCCTTTAAACTGAAAGACGGCACCTACCGGGATGAGATCATCATGGTGAAGATGCTGTGACCTGAAAAGGACAAAATAAAATCTCCCGCTGACGGGGTTCGATGTCGTCAGTGGGAGATTTTTATCGTTTTACGGTCAAACCGTGAAAACCTCAGATTTTGGCCTCGCTGTTGTGCTCAGCCTTTTTGTAAGCAGAGAAGGAGTGGAACACAATGTTCAGACCCAGAACGATCAGCAGAACAGCCAGGATCAGCTGCAGGCCATTGGCAATGAACACGGCACCCCAAGTGGTCTCGCCCGCAGGAATGCTGACAGAAGCGGCGGTGCTGATGGCCTTGACCATGGCAATCAGGCGCTGCACCAGAGCGGTGAAGGTGACGCACAGCATGATGATCAGCGGGGGGAACAGCATCTTGTTGCTGCGGCCGGTGACCTTCAGGAAAACGCACAGAGTAGCCAGAACCAGAGCGCTCAGCAGCTGGTTGGCGGAACCGAACAAGGGCCAGATGTTTGCGTAGCCGATCTTGGTCAGCAGGAAGCCAAAGGCCAGAGTGAGGAAGGTGGAGAAGTAGACGTTGCAGAACAGCTTGCGCCAGCCCTCAGCGTGCTCCATGTCGTCCACACTGAACAGCTCCTGGAAGCTCATGCGGCCGATACGGGCCACAGCGTCCAGACTGGTCAGGGCCAGAGCAGAAACACACATCGTCATAAAGACCGTTGCTGCATAAGCGGGAACGCCGAACATCTCAAAGAAACCGGCAACACCACGGCTGAAGATCTGGAACGGGGTGCCTGCAGCGGGGGTGCCGTCCGCAGCAGCGGCAGCACCGGCAACGCACAAAGCCAGGACAGCCAGCAGGCTCTCCAGAATCATTGCGCCATAGCCGACCTTCAGCATATCCTTCTCGTTCTCAACGGTCTTGGAGGAAGTACCGGAGGAGACCAAGCTGTGGAAGCCGGAAACAGCACCACAGGCAACGGTGACGAACAGGATGGGGAATATGGTGCCCAGCTTCTCGTTGGTGAAGCCGGTGTAAACGGGCAGATTCATGGTGGGGTGTGCAACGACCAGACCAACCACAGCGCCTGCGATCATGGCAACGAACATGAAGGTGGTCATGTGGTCCCGGGGCTGCTTCAGCAGCCACATGGGAAGCACGGCGGCAAAGAAGATATAAACGAAGGTGATATAGCTCCATGCGGCCTTGCCCAGGATGATGGGCAGATTTGCGCCAATGACAAAAGACAGCACGATGAAAACGATGCTGATGACGCTCTCCTTCCAGCCGGAGAAGTTGAACTTCTTCTGGATCAGTCCAAAGACCACAGCGAAAACCATGAACATGATGGAGACCATGCCGGCAGCGCCGTTGGTCTGAGCAGCGTCCACCAGAGCGCCGTCCGCGCCATAAGCATTGAAGGTGCCAGCGACCATGTCAGCAAACGCTGCAATAACGATGCCGCAGAACAGCCAGCAGAACAGCAGGAACAGCTTGCGGCCCGTCTTGCCGATATACTTTTCAATCAGCATACCCATGGACTTGCCGTCATTCTTTACAGAAGCATACAGAGCGCCGAAATCGGTAACAGCACCAAAGAAGATGCCGCCCAGCAGGACCCACAGCAGAACAGGCAGCCAGCCAAAGGCAGCAGCCTGAATGGCACCGGTAACAGGGCCGGCACCTGCAATGGAGCTGAACTGATGTGCAAAAACGGTCCAGCCGTTGGTGGGAACGTAATCCCGGCCGTCCTCATGGACGACCGCAGGGGTCTTGGCGGTGGGATCGATGCCCCACTTGTTTGCCAGCCAGCGTCCGTAGAGGGTGTAAGCACCAAACAGACACACGGCTGCGATCAAAACGATGACCAGCGTGTTCATTTCTTTTACCTCTTTCCTTTGCTTTTCATGCGGCAAAGAGGTCACGCTGTGGCTCCTTTGCCTGAAAATTGTGTATACTTTATCCCCATTTTCATAATTTGTCAATATATTTCGGAGCAGTTCAGAGGATGTGCTAATTCGACAGAAAATCAGGCAAAAAAATTTAGGTGATTTTATTTCATTTATGAAGAGAAGAAAACTGTGGACACATTGAATTGAAAACGATTCACGCAAAAGACTTGACTTTCACACTTTCGTGTGCTAAAGTGATAACATGATATGATTCTTTCTGCCAGAAGTTCCGGCGTTTGCCGCAGAGGAGACCGCAATGACTGAGAAAAATTCCAGAAAAAACGAGACCGTAGATGCATTGTTCGATGCCATCCTGAGCCTTGAGAGCCGAGAGGAGTGCTATGCTTTTTTTGAGGATCTGTGCACAGTAAAGGAGATCTCCGATATGGCACAACGACTGGAAGCGGCAAAGCTGCTGCTTGGCGGCCGCACCTATGACCAGATCGTGAAAGAGGTAGAGATCAGCACGGCGACCATCAGCCGGATCAATCGCTGTATCCAATACGGAACCGGCGGTTACCAGAGCGTAATTGAAAAGATATCTGCACAGGAGAAAAAGGAGTAACGGCTGTACGGCAGGGGACATAGGATGGGGTACACCTTATATAGAAAGGATGAGTCCCTTATGGCAACGATCAATTGTCCCACCACGCTGGAATGTCCGGCCTTGCCCCGTGTTACCCTGAGTCAGGCTGTGATCGATCTGATGGAAAGCATCGCGCTGCAGGAAAGTGCTCTGAGCCACATCCTCTGCGCCGAGAGCCAGAAGATGAAAACCGCACTCGCCATGAACGAGATCGATCTGTGCAAGCTGCTGGAAGTGAACGATTCGGCCACCAACATGGTACACGCCGTGGCAAATCTGGAGTTGGTGCTGAAGGAAAAGCTGGAGTTTATCTCCAATAACCTCTATTATCCCTCCGCTGATAACGGCGCTGCAGCCCAATAAGCCTGCACGACCCCCTGCCTGTCCGCATTCTGGCGGGCAGGCATTTTGCGTTTTAAGGCCAGATTGTGACCGATTTGTATAAAAAGTGCAAAAACGATTTGTTGGAATTGCTGAAAGCGCAATTCTGTGCTATACTATACCGTGTATATGTGTGAAAGAGAGGGAAACGAACTTGCAGCACTATGACGTGATCTTATTTGACGTGGACGGAACCCTGATCGATTCCGCCCCCGGCATCCTGAATACACTGGAAGAAGTTTTTATCAAGATGGGCGTGGATGTCACCCATGTGAACCTGCGGCGCTATCTGGGGCCGCCGCTCCGCAAGAGCTTTGGAGAGCATTTTTCTGACCCTGCAAAAATCGAGGAGGCCACCGAGCTCTATCGGGAGAGTTACCGCGAAAAGGGCAGCCATGAGGGTACGGCCTACCCCGGTGCGGCAGAGATGCTGCGCCGCTTGAAGGAGGCAGGATTTGTGCTCTGCACCGCAACCTCCAAGCCGACTGTGGTCGTGACCCCCATTCTGGAAGAGCAGGGACTGGCCCCTTACTTTGATTTCATCGGCGGCGCGTCCATGGATGAGAGCCGGGATACCAAAACGGAAGTGGTGCGCTATGTTCTCACCCAGCCCTGTGTGCAGGGCAAGCGGGTGCTGATGGTGGGCGACCGCAACGATGATATGCGCGGTGCCGCCGATTGCGGGTTGGATGCCGCCGGTGCCCTGTATGGCTACGGCAGCAGGGAAGAACTGGAGCCCTTTGGCCCGGTGCTGCTGGCGGAAAGTTGTGAAGAACTGACGGACAAGCTCCTGGCCTGCCGTGCAAACGGTTGAACGATAGGATAAGTGGTGAATATAACATGAATCATAAGAATCAATCGGACAAACAGTCTATGACATCGCTGCAGCGGCAGGCCGTTCTGGTCTGTGTGGTTTGCGCACTGGCGGCTTTGCTGACCGTAGGCATCACCCTGACCCTGCTCAAACGGGGAAAGCCGGAAACGCCCGGCACACCTGCAGACTCTGTGCCGACGGACACCACCGGGGACGGTGAAAGCACAGATCTTGCCAATCACTATCAGATCGATAACACTTCCAGTGCTCTGCTGACTGAAACAGCGGATGCGGGCACGGAATATCTGGACAGCACCCTGTTTCTGGGAGACTCCAACACCGTGCGTCTGTATAACAACGGCCTGATCTCCTTGCAGCAGCTCTGCGCCAAGGAGGGCATTGGCACCCATGTGGCCCTGAACGAAGGAATCGTCACCTTTAAGAATGACACCACCCACTACACCATCGCACAGGCGGTGGCAAAAATGAAGCCCCGCCGTGTTGTGATGACCTTTGGCACCAACGACACCGGCATGGAGGTGTCTGATTTTATCAGCAACTATACCGCGCTGGTGCAGGCCATTCAGGGGGCTTACCTCTACACCGATATCATCGTGAACACGGTGCCTCCTATCCCGGAGAATCACTCCAATTACCCCCACATGGATCAGGCCAAGATCGATGATTTTAATATGGCACTGCTCAACATGTGTGAACAGCTGGGGGTCAAATTTCTGAATACGGCGGAGGTCCTCAAAGGAGAAAATGGCTACGGCCAGCCGGATTACTACACGGATGGTGATATCCACCTCAAGAGCGCTGGTCTCAAGGCTGCACTGAGCTATCTGCGCACCCACGCCTACCAGACCGAGGATCGCCGCCCGGACACCAATAATATCCCCACCCGTACGCTGGAATATGTATCCAACCCCAGCTCGGCGGTGCAGGCCCCCAGCTCGGAAGAACCTGCTTCTTCCAGCGAGAGTGAAAGCGTCAGCAGCTCTGAGACTGCCAGCGTTAAGTTTGAGGCCCGTTATCAGGTGGAAAAGAGCGGCGGCGGTACCCTGAGCTGTGGGAACGAGAGCGGCAAGACCAGCCTGACATACGGCATCACAGATGCATCCCAGTCGCTGACTGTCACGGCCACCCCTGCGGAGGGCCATGTGTTCGTCAAGTGGAGCGACGGCGTGACCAGCAAGACCCGTACCGATACCGGCTTCAAGCAGAATCTGGACGTGACAGCCGTGTTTGCAGCTGCTTCCGTTCACATCTCGGAAGGCAAGGCTTCCGCCGGCTCCTATGTCTTTAAGGCTGCGCTGGAGGGTAAATATGCCAAGAGTGAAAACCTGCATTGGTTCGCCAACGGTCAGGAAGTGAAGGAGGCCGCAGGCCGGACAACGGTCACCGTGTCCGCTTCGGCCATCACCAGCGGCAGCTATAAGATCTATGCGGTGGTCGTGTACAACGACTGCGCCGTGGTCAGCAATGCGCTGACCATTACGGTCAGCCCGGAGCCCGCCTCCAGCTCAAATTCCGGCAGCTCTTCTACTTCTTCCGGCAGTACATCCGCGGCCTCTTCGGAGAGCAGCAAGTCTGAGAGCACTTCGTCCAGCACTTCCACCTCTGAGAGCACGAGCAGCAGTTCTTCCCACAGCACGGCGGAAAGTGAGAGTAAGAGCGAATCCAAGAGCGAGAGCGCCTCTTCTTCTCACAGCAGCTCGGAGAGCAAGGCGGAGAGCACTTCGTCCTCCAGCAGTGCTGCCTCTGAAAGCAAAACAGAATCCAAGGAGCAGACCAACAGTGAATCGGGCTCCGCCTCGGTTGAAAATGATATTGAACCCGCAGAGGGGGCTTCCGCTTCCACCGAGGCAGAGGCCAGCCGGTAAACCTTTTTCTGTCTGCCTGCATAGGCTGGGCAGAAGGGAGGGAGCCGGATGTTCTGTGAAAAGATCAAGATCCCCGGGCTGCCCGGTGAGGGAACTGTGACAGATGGCAGTGTGGATTGGTATGAGATGGACTGGGAGAATGTGGACAACGGCATGACCGAGGAGCAGATGCCCAGAAACGTTGACAGACCCTGCACCACGCAAGATCAGTGCACGGACAATTCCCCGGTGCAGACCGATGATGAAACCTATGAGATAGTTCAGGAATAACCGGAAGCCAGCTCTGCCGGGGCGGGGCTGGCTTCTCGCTGTTCTTTTGATCTGGGAAAAATTCCCCGGTGATTGGGGACAAGCGTCCCGGAAAATGACACAAGCATGAAAGAGGGGTAATGAACTATGGCAAAATACTATTGTGTTCTGTTTGATGCTGATAATACGCTGCTGGATTTTGATGCAGCGGAAAACAAGGCGCTGGCTGACACCCTGCGGGAGTACGGCATTGAGCCGGATGCCGAGACGGTGCAGACCTACCGCACCATCAACGAAGAGCTCTGGCGGCAGCTGGAAAAGGGCCAGATCCGCCGGGACAAGCTGATGGGGGAGCGGTTCACCCGCTTTCTGAAGGCAGTGAATGCCGCAGGCAACGGTGTGGAGATGAACAAATTCTATCTGGATCAGCTCTCTACCCACCCTGACCTGACATCTCCCAACGTGCTGGACGTGCTCCGGGAGCTTTCCGAAGTGGCAACACTGGCTGTGGTGACCAATGGCTTTGACCGGGTGCAGAGCCGCCGTGTGCGGGAATCCGGCATTCTGGATTTTGTGGAGGATGTGTTCGTTTCTGAAAAAATGGACAGCGAAAAGCCCAACCGCAAGATTTTTGATGCCGCGCTCCGTGCGCTGGGCGTGGAGAACCGTGAGCATGTGCTGATGGTGGGCGACAGCCTGAGCAGTGATGTGCAGGGCGGTGTGAACGCCGGGCTGGATACCTGCTGGTATAACCCCAACCACGCCGAGAATCCCGGCAAGGTCGTGCCCACCTATGAGATCAGCAGCCTGGAAGAGCTTTACCCGCTGGTGATGGAGCCGGAGGAACTGGCCAATGTGGGCCTGAAGAATCGCCGCCACCAGCTGTAATGCTGTGCGGCCTGTGTGAGAGATTGGAAAACGAACAATGCTGATACATTTGGAAAAGCTGGGCAAGAGCTTTGGCGAGAAGATCGTCCTGCATGATGTCACGGCCAGTGTCGAACGGGAGGACCGCATCGGCATCGTGGGCCAGAACGGCGCAGGCAAAACGACCCTGCTGAAGATCCTGACCGGCGAGTATACGGACTACGAGGGTGAGTTCAGTGTGACCCATGGTGTGACGCTGGGCTATCTGGAACAGAATGCCAAGCTCGACCCCACGTTGGATATCTACGGCGAGATGCGCTCCTGCTTTGCCCATGTGCTGGATGCCATGGCCCAGATGCAGATCCTGGAGCGCAGAATGGCCGCCAGCCCGGAGGATGCCTCTCTGCTGGAACAGCACGATGCCTTGCAGAACATCATTGATGCCGCTGACGGCTACAATATGGATGTCAACATCAAAAAGGTGCTGTCCGGTATGGGCTTTGCACAGGATACCTGGACGAAGAATATCGCTGTGCTTTCAGGCGGTGAGCTGACGCGCCTGCGTCTGGCAAAGCTGCTGCTGGAAAAGCCGGATGTCCTGATTCTGGACGAGCCCACCAACCACTTGGATTTTGCCACCATGGAATGGCTGGAGAATTACCTCAAGGGCTATTCCGGTGCCGTGCTGGTCGTCAGCCATGACCGCTATTTCCTGGACAATATCTGCACCAGGATCTGGGAGGTCTCCTTCCAGACCATGGCCACTTATAAGGGCAACTTCTCAGCCTATCTGCCCCAGAAGGAAGCTGCCGATGCCCTGCGCCAGAAGCAGCACGATGCAGATGTAGCACTGGCTGAAAAGCTGCAGGATTATGTAGACCGTAATCTTGTGCGCGCTTCCACCACCAAGATGGCCCAGAGCCGCCGCAAACAGCTGGAAAAGCTGGAGATCACGGAAGCGCCAAAGGATGAAACGAACCAGCTCAAATTCCGCTTTGAGTATGATGTGGAGCCGTGGAATGAGTTGGTGCTGATGAAGAACCTGACCATCAGGATCGGGGAGCGCACCCTGCTGGAACCCTTTACCTACACGGTCTGCCGGGGTCAGCGGCTGGTGATCGCAGGCCCCAACGGTGCGGGCAAATCCACCCTGATGCAGGTGCTGGATGGTAAGCGCCGCCCCTCCGGCGGCATGGTACGGCTGGGTACGGGAGCCCGGCCCAGCATTTTTGCCCAGCAGCAGAACCGTCTGGGACAGGGCCGGGTGATCGATGTCATCTGGAACAAGTATCCCCGGATGACGGAGCTGGAAGTACGCAGCCATCTGGCAAAGCTGGGTTTCCGGGGCGAGACAGTGTTCAAGCCCTGCGAGGCACTTTCCGGCGGAGAGCTGGCCCGCCTGCGCTTTGCTGAGATCGTGCTGGAGCGGCCCAATCTGCTGTTTCTGGACGAGCCCACCAACCACCTGGACATCTACACCCGCGAGAACCTGACCGAAGCCCTGATGGCATACACCGGGACTCTGCTCATGGTCACCCATGACCGCCATCTGATGAACAGTCTGGGCTGTCCCATCCTCTATCTGGAAGATGGCAAGGCCACCCTGTATCCGAGCTACGATGCCCTGATGGGCCGTGCCGCTTCTGCTGCCGCTCCGGAAAAAGCCGGGGATCAGCCCGCCAAGGCTGGTTACGGCAAAGAGCAGCGCCGCCGCCGCGCGGAGCTGCGGGCCAAGATCAAGGCCTGCGAGGATGAAATGGAAGCATGCGGGGCAAGGGAAGTGGAGCTTGACAATGAGATCAACTCCCCGGAGGTCTACAATGACCCCGATCTGCTCCGCCAAAAGAGCGATGAGCTCAGTGATCTGCGCTTCCATCAGGAGGAGCTGTTTGCTGCCTGGGAAAAGGCAATGGAAGAGCAGGAGCAGTACGAACAGGCTACTGGTGAAGAATGATCCGCTGCAAAGGAGAACAATGATGCCTCATAACCGCCGCAATTACAACAAAACGCACAGCATCGCCCTTTCAGGTCTGCTGTTTGCTCTGGCGATGGCGCTTTCCTTCATCGAGGGCACATTGGTCATCCCCGGGCTTTTGCCAGGCATGAAGCTGGGTCTGGCGAATATTGTGGTTATGTATGCCCTGTTCTTCATGGGGCCAAAACAGGCCCTTGTGCTGGATGTGCTGAAGGCGTTCTTCGTCTTTCTGGTCTCCGGCTGGACGGCAGGTTTTCTTTCCCTCTGCGGCGGCCTGCTCTCGCTGCTGGTGATGTGGCTGCTTTACTATCACTGCCCGCTGCGGCCCACATGGTTCATCCTGTCGGTCTGCGGCGCACTGGCCCACAACATCGGCCAGCTGCTGGGGGCCAGTGTCATCCTTTCCACAGCGGTGTCCCTTTACTATGCGCCGATTATGCTGGTGCTGGGCCTTGTGATGGGAATGCTCACCAGTGTCACCCTGCGGGCCATGCTGCCTGCGCTGGGACGGCTGGGCTATAATATCCAGGAAAACCGCAAAGGATGAGCTGCCCGGTTGCAACCGGGGCTGGAATCCGATATAATAAATCAAATCTGAATTTTTACCCAACAAAAAAACTGCCCACGGGATAGCGCACTTTGGCGCGGGGCAGCTGGGAGGTATGAGTTTATGTCTGAAAAAGTGACTGTCAAGGTGGAGCGCAATATCCTCCATCTTCCCGCCATTGCCCTGCGTGGGCTGGTGGTGTTCCCCAACAACCTGCTGCATTTTGAGGTAGGTCGTGACAAGAGCATTGCCGCTGTGGAATGGGCCGTGCGGAATAAATCCGAGGTGTTCCTCATTGCGCAGAAGGATATGAAGGCTGAGGACCCCAAGGCAGAGGAGATGTACCAGTACGGCGTTGTGGCCGAGATCAAGCAGGTCATGCGTGTTTCGGATGATCTGGTGCGCATTCTGGTGGAGGGCAAGTTCCGCGCCAAGCGCACCGAGCTGGATACCGACGGCAGCTTCCTGCTGGCATCGGTGCGGCCGGCTCCTGTGCGCCCCATCAAGGCAGAGGAAGAGACCGAGGCGGAGGCCCTGCTCCGCAACGTGAAAACGAGCTTCGACGCGGTGCTTTCCATGAATCCCCGCATCAGCAAGGATGTGGTGTTTGCTGTTACCTCGAATAACGACCCCGCCTTCCTGTGCGAGTACATCCCTGCCAATCTGCTCTTCCGCTTTGAGGATAAGCAGGCTGTGATGGAGGAAAGCACCCTCATCGGCCGTCTGCGCCTGCTGGTGGAACGCCTGCATCGGGAGCGCCGGATGCTGGAGATCGACAAGGAAATCGCCCAGAAAGTGGACGAGGCCATGGACAAGAACCAGCGTGATTACTACCTGCATGAGCAGATGCACATGATCAGCCAGGAGCTGGGCGAGGACGATGATACCACGGCAGAGGCCGAGGAGTACCGCCGCAGGATCCAGGAGCTGCATCTGGACGAGGAGCGGGAGAAGAAACTGCTCAAGGAAGTGGACCGCCTTGCCAAGATGCAGAGCAGCAATCAGGAGGGAACGGTCATCCGCACCTATCTGGATACCTGCCTGGATCTGCCCTGGAACAGCTTTACCGAGGACGACCTCGATATCGCCAAGGCACAGCGCATCCTTGACCGCGACCACTACGGCCTGAAGAAGGTCAAGGACCGCATTCTTGAGGTGTTGGCTGTCCGCAAGCTGGCTCCGGATGTCAAGGGCCAGATCATCTGCCTGGTCGGCCCTCCGGGTGTCGGCAAGACCAGCATTGCCCGCTCCATTGCCGAGAGCCTGAACCGCAAGTATGTGCGCATCAGCCTGGGCGGCGTGCGGGATGAGGCAGAGATCCGCGGCCACCGCCGCACCTATATCGGGGCCATGCCCGGCAAGATCATCAACGCCATGATCTCCGCCAAGAGCTCCAACCCCCTGATGCTGCTGGACGAGATCGACAAGCTGGCGGGCGATTTCCGGGGTGACCCGGCTGCTGCCCTGCTGGAAGCTCTTGATCCCGAGCAGAACACCACCTTTAATGATCACTTTATCGATATGCCATTTGATCTGAGCCATGTGCTTTTTATCACCACGGCAAATGATCTGAGCGCCATTCCCGGCCCTCTGCGTGACCGCATGGATGTCATTGAGCTGCCCAGTTATACCCGGGTGGAGAAATACAACATTGCCCGCAAGCATCTGGTACCCAAGCAGCTCAAGGCCTGCGGTCTGGCCGGGAAGGTCACCTTCTCCCAGAGCGCGCTCTACGGCATCATTGACGGCTACACCCGTGAGGCCGGTGTCCGCACCCTGGAGCGTACCATCACCAGTGTCCTGCGCAAGTGCGCCCGCAAGATCGCGTCCGGTGAAGCAGAAAACGTTTCTGTGACCGGCAGCAGCCTGGAAGAGCTGCTGGGGCCCCGCTTCGTCAAGCCCGATTTCCTCAACCGGACCAATGCCATTGGTATTGCCAACGGTCTGGCCTGGACCAGCATCGGCGGCGAGACCCTGCCCATCGAGGTGCAGGTCATGGACAATGGCAGCGGCAAGATCACCGTCACCGGTTCGCTGGGCGACGTGATGAAGGAAAGTGCCCAGCTGGCCATCACCTATGTCCGTGTCCACGCCGAGGAATACGGCATAGACCCTGAGCGGCTGAAAAAGTGCGATCTGCACATCCATGCCCCCGAGGGTGCCGTGCCCAAGGACGGCCCCAGCGCCGGTGTTACTCTGACCACGGCTCTGGTGTCCTGCCTGTCCGGCATCCCGGTGCGCGGTGATGTTGCCATGACCGGCGAGATCACCCTGCACGGCAATGTGCTGCCCATCGGCGGTCTGCGCGAAAAGAGCATGGCTGCCTACCGTGAGGGGATGAAAACTGTGCTCATCCCCAAGGATAACGTTCCGGACCTGTACGAGGTGGATGACGAGGTGAAGAAGAATCTGACCTTCTTGCCCATGTCTGACCTCGCACAGGTGCTCAATGCAGCTCTGCTCAAGCCCAAGAGCGTTTCTGCCCGTCATCCGCACCCCGCCAAAAAGGCAAAGCCGGTGGAAGCGGCCATCCCGCCCGCACCGGAAAAACCGAAGCCGGGGGCTGTCTGCTAATCAAAGGAGCAAACGATGAATTACAACAAAGCGGATTTTATTGCAAGCTACGGCATTTCCAGCCAGCTGCCCGAAAGTGACCGTCCGGAACTCAGCTTCTCAGGCCGTTCCAACGTGGGCAAGTCCAGCCTCATCAACAAGTTGTGCAACCGCAAGAACCTTGCCCGTGTATCCAGTACACCGGGCAAAACGGCCACCATCAACTTCTATGAGGTGGACAACTGCTATTTTGTGGATCTGCCCGGCTATGGCTATGCCAAGGTCAGCAATGCGGACCGCGAGCGCTGGGATGACCTCATCAACAGCTATTTTGAGGCCCCCCGGCATCATACCCTGCTGGTGCAGCTCATCGACTGCCGCCATGCCCCCAGCGCGGATGACCTGCAGATGCTGAAGTATCTGCACTATCATCAGATCCCCTTTGTTGTGGCATTGACCAAAGCCGATAAGCTCAAAAAGAGCCAGCTGGCCAAGACACAGGAGGATTTTGAAAAGGTCTGCCTGCCCTATGGCTGCCAGAAGGTGGTGCTGACCAGCGGCGAGAACGGCTACGGCATCCCGGAGCTGCAGGCGGTGCTGAACGAGGCCGTGGCGGCGGAGTTCACCGATGACGAGGAAGCGGAGTAAACCATGGCCTACAATGAATTTGCCTATTTCTATGATGAATTCAACGGCGAAGCCGACTACGATGCTCTTTATGAGCAGATCCGGCAGGAGCTGAATGCCCACGATATCCGGGATGGCATTCTGGCCGATCTGGGCTGTGGAACAGGGGAGCTGACCCTGATGCTGACCCAGGCGGGCTATGATATGATCGGCATCGATCAGTCCGAGGAGATGCTCTGTGTTGTGCGGGATAAGGCGGAACAGCTGGGCCTTTCCGGCAAGCTGCTGCTTTTGCAGCAGGATCTGCTCAAGCTTGACCTCTACGGCACCATCCGGGGTGCGGTGTCTACGTTCGATACCTTCAACCACATCCCGGACCTGGATACCGCCATTGCCAACGCGGCTTTTTTCATGGAAGAGGGCGGCGTGTTCCTCTTTGATATGAACACCCCTTACAAGCACCAGAAGGTGCTGGGGGAGAATGTATTTACCTTTGAGGAAGAGGATGCTGCCTGCGTCTGGCGCAACCACTATCACCCTGCGGACCGCCGGGTGGAGATCACGGTGGACATCGACTACCGCGAGACCGGCGAACACTTCCATGAACAGTTCTATGAATATACCTACGACCTGGATACCATCCGAGCTGCGTTGGAAAAGCACGGCTTTGTGCTGGAAAAGGTCTGCGACGGTGAGAGCTTCGGCCCCCTGACCGAAGAGAGCGAGCGCTATTTCTTCTGTGCCGTCAAGCAGTATACCCAATTGGAGGAAAAAGAAAATGTCTAATCTGATCCGCGGTATTTCTGAAAACGGCGGTGTTGTGTTCTGCGGTGTGGACTCCACTGAGATCGTCCGCACGGCCGAGCAGCTGCACCACACCAGTGCGACCTGCAGCGCAGCCCTGGGCCGCCTGCTCACCGGTGCGTCCCTGATGGGCTCCATGCTCAAGGACGATGGCGATTCCATTACGCTGCGTGTGGCGGGCGGCGGCCCCACCGGCACGGTTGTTGCCTGTACCGATGGCACCGGCAATGTCAAGGGCTGCATCGACCACCCGCTGGTAGAGCTGCCTCTGAAAGCAAACGGCCATCTGGATGTGGGCGGTGCTGTGGGCAAAAACGGCGTGCTGACTGTCATCCGTGACAACCGCCTGCAGAAAGAACCCACTGTGGGCCAGGTGCCGCTGGTCTCCGGCGAGATCGCCGAGGACCTGACCAGCTACTATGCTTACAGCGAGCAGGTGCCCACCGTCTGCGCTCTGGGGGTGCTGGTGGATACTGACCTGACCATTGCCTGCGCGGGCGGCTTCCTGCTGCAGCTGCTGCCCGGTGCCACCGATGCCGAGATCACCCAGCTGGAGCAGAACATCGCCGCCATGCCTTCCGTTACTGAACTGCTTCGGGAAGGCAAGACCCCCGAGGATATGATGAACCTTGCACTGGCAGGCTTCAACCCCAATGTTCTGGATGAGCGCGAGGTGCAGTACGAGTGTGACTGCAGTGCCGAGCGCACCGAAGAGATGCTGCTGAGCCTGGGTCGCAAGGAGCTGGAAAAGCTCCGGGATGAGGATCCTGACTGCGAGGTCGTCTGTCATTTCTGCCACACTAAATATCATTTTGACCTGAATCAGCTGGTGGAGAAGGCTGCTTATAAAAAAGAAGCGGCCGAAGAGCCCGCCGAAAATGCATAAGATGTAACCTGAAAACGGCCCGGAGCGAGAAACTCCGGGCCGTTTTCAGGTGCAGATATCAGCAATGATGGTGTAGACTACCCGGTAATGCAGCATATCGTTCTCGGTTGTGACATCTACTTTCTGCGCCACAAATTCCGCATCCGGGTAATCATTCTGCAAGGCCTGTAAGCCATGCAGACGGGCCAGTGCGCTGGCTTCATCCTCTGAGGAATGAATTTCATTTTCTGCCTGTTCGTAATAGGTGGTTTCCTCGACGGAAAGCGGGAACATCAGCCCCAGAAGCTCCGGCTGAAGACGCCGTGTGACCGCCGTGGAATCGTCCGCAGGGGAGAAAAGGGAAGGCAATGGGAACACCCGCCCGGCAAGGAAAAGCCTTCGCTGAACAATCGTTTTCCCGGTCAGCTGGTATGTGTCAGCCGTCAGCGGAAGCTCTTCTGCAAACTCCCACTCGAACTGAGCCCGGACGCTTCCGGCGGCAGGCTGAAAGATCAGCGTACCGTCCCGTTCGGCCCGGGCAGTGCCGATGAGTCCCTGGCCTTTTTCCACTGACTGCCCGGGAACCACCAGCATCGTCCCGCTGAAAAGGTTTGTGCTGACCACCGTGCCCGCAGTCTTTGCCCGCAGGCCATGGAGCGTTCCGGCGGCGATCTCCGGCACCGGTTTGGCTTCTGCCGCTTCCAGTTCCAGCCGCCCATCCAGAAAATTCAGGCTGACCCACGAGAATTCACCGCTCTGGAGCAGAGCATATTCCCCGGCGGCAAGTTTTTCCTGCGTGACGATACTGCCTGGCATCAAGGAAACGGTTTCCCGCAGCACGGAAGCGGCCCGCGCCTGCTGGCCGGTCGTCAGGCCGGAAGCATCCACAGCCCAGACAAGGCCCTGTGACCAAAGCAAAAGCGGCACAAACAGCAAAAACCCGGCCCACAGCCCCCGCCGCCGGAGGTAGGGCCGCAGAAAGAAAAACAGACCAGTCTTTTTGCGGATGCGCAGATGCACCCGCCGCTTGCGGGCAAGTTTTGCCAGCCGGAGGTAACGCCATGCCGCGCACCGGGCTGTAAAGCCGCCGGGAGCAGGGAAGATGTCGGTGAGGTGCAGGCCTGTCCGTGCAGCTTCGGAGAGCAGGCCCTCGGTGTCACCGTTCCGGGCAGAAAATTCTGCCCCGGCCCAAAGCTGTAAGATGCTGCATTCCCCCTAACTGCTGGAAAAATCCGTGCGCAGGAACCGCCCCCGCAGGGTAATGCGGTGAGCGGCCAGCGTTTCGATTCTAAGCCCGTCCCCATACACGGTGAACAGCCCGCCCGCAAATTCCAGGCAGAGCCTGCCCTCCTCATAGGTGCGCACCCTGCGGAAGTGCTCGATCTCCATCACACCGCCGCTCAGATAGACAGAGGGCTGGCCGTAAAAGCCCCGGGGAGGCTGGCGCAGCATCCGGCCAAACCAGCCGCGCAGGGAGAGCCGCCCGGTTTTCTGCTGTTTCACACCCGCTCCCTCCCCGCCGGGCAAAACTGCGCCCCGTATCACATATATATGGAACCGGAGGGCGTGTGTATGAATCAGCTTTTCAGATGGGATCAGACGGGTTTGTTTTTGCTGGCACTGGCGGCAGGCATTCTGCCATTTGCAGTGCCGGAGGTTTGTGCCGCTGCTCTGCGGGAAGGGTTGACCCTCTGCAGCGGGCCGCTGCTGCTCTCTCTGTTCCCGTTTCTCGTAGTATCGCGCCTGCTCGTCCAATGCCCGGAAAGCGACCTGCTGGCCATGCCGTTCCGGTTGGCGGCGTGGGGCATCGGCATCCGCACACCCTGTGCGGCACGGGTGCTCTGCATCGGGTTCCTGGGTGGCTTTGCACCGGCGGCCAGTGCTGCGGCGCAGGCAGTCAGGACCGGTCAGCTTACGGTTGAGGAAGCGGATGCTCTGCTGCCTGCCTGTATCTGTTCCGGGCCATCCTTTGTGGTTCTGACGGTGGGGCAGAGTCTGCTGGGCAGTGCAGAGCTTGGCGTGCTGCTGTTTGCGTCACAGATCACCGCAAACTATCTGACCGCCGCCCTGCTGAACCGGTTTGCAGGAGTGCGTTCGGTCAAACCGGGATCTGCAGCGCCAGCATCCCCTGCACCGCTGCGGCTGGATGAGATCCTGGCCGATGCCGCCATAACGTACTGCAAGCTTTGTGGGTTTATCCTCTTTTTCCGGATGCTGGCCGCCGGGGCAGGGACGCTTTTGCCTGCCGGTGCGGGCACACTCTGTGCCGTTCTGCTGGAGGTCTGCTCCGGCTGTGACCTGGCCTCCCGCACCGGACGATGGGGGAGCCTGCTCTGCTGTGCAGCACTGAGCGTGCAGGGTCTTTCCGTGTTGCTGCAGGTGCGCACCATCTGCCCGCCGGAAATGACCCTGCGCCCGCTCTACCGGTCCAGGTTGCTCCATCTGCCGCTTTCACTGGCCCTGTTCTATCTGCTGCTGCCAGGCGGGGAGGCGGATGTGTTCAGTACTCTGCCTGCCCGGGTCCTTTTGATGCGGCGGGTACCGCCGGATTGTGCCCTGCTCGTTTTTGCAGTGTGCTGTATGGCAGCCTGCACTTTGCGCAGTGGAATCCGTCAAGTTGAACAGAAACAGATGGCAAGAAATGCAGGTGGGTGTTGTATAAATTCCAAAACTTTGCTATAATAAGACGTAAGCATTCAATGACAGGGAAGCTTCCCTGAACAGATGGAAATAAAATAAATGAGCACACGCTTATTTTAGATGGAGGACCATAGAATGGATTTACAGAATATGGATCTTAAGGGCGGGAGCCTGCAAATTTCCACCGAGGTCATCGGCAAGATCGCACGCTGTGCTGCACTGGAAGTGGACGGTGTGTCCGAGGTTTCCTGCGGCAAGCAGAACAAAAAGGTCAAGGAGCTGCTGTCTGCTGCCAGCATCCAGCCCCCTGTTACCGTGGAGATGCGGGACGGCACCGCTGAACTGACCCTGAATCTGGTGGTCAAGTTTGGTGCAAAGATCCCTGCTGTGGCCGAAAAGGTACAGGAGAATGTCAAGTCTGCTGTTCAGAACATGACCAATGTCACGGTAAGCCGTGTAAACCTTGTCATTGCCGGCCTTGCGGCTGAGGAACAGGAATAAAAAGTAGAAGAGGAAGATTATGGAAAATATTTTGCCCCGTCGTGAAGCCCGTGAGAATGCGTTCCTGCTGGCTTTTTCCCAGACCTTTGGTGATGTGCCCCTGCAGGAAGCACTGGATACAAACAACGAGTGTGGGGAAGAGCGCCCTGTGGATGTGTTCGGCCAGCGCCTGCTGAGTGCCTATTACAGCCACTCTGCAGAGGTGGACGACCTCATCCGTGACCATCTGCGCAACTGGACCATGGAGCGCCTGCCCCGTGTCAGCCTGACTGTCCTGCGTCTGGCGCTGGCTGAGATGCTGTATGGCGACGAGCGTAAGCCCGGTGTTGTCATCAATGAGGCTGTGGAGCTGACCAAGAAATACGGCGCAGATGAGGACTATCAGTTCGTGAATGGTCTGCTGGGTGCTGTTGCCCGTGAGCAGGGTCTGGATACGGAGCCGGTGGAGTCGGAAGAACAGTGAGCCACTATACGCTGGGCATCGACACAAGCAACTATGCAACCTCTCTGGCGGTTTTTCACACAGCCGGAGAGGTTGTTTGCGCAAAGAAACGTTTTCTGCCGGTCAAGGCGGGCCAGCTGGGCCTGCGGCAGAGTGATGCGCTCTTCCACCATACCGCGGCTCTGCCCGAGATGCTGGAGGAGCTTGGCCGGGAGTTTGATCTGACCCAAATCTCGGCAGTGGGCGTTTCCCAGAAGCCGCGCCCCGTGGAGGGAAGCTACATGCCCTGCTTCCTGGCGGGTGTCAGCGCGGCCACAGCCTTTGCGCAGGCCCGGGGCATCCCGCTCATCCATACCACCCATCAGCAGGGACACGCGGCGGCAGCGCTGTTTGCAGCAAAAGGGGAAGAGCTCTTCCGCCAGAAAGTGCTGCTCTTCCACATCTCAGGCGGCACAACGGATCTTCTGCTCTGCAATGAGGTAAAGGAGATCACCACACTGGGCACCAGCACCGACCTATACGCCGGGCAGGCAGTGGATCGTGTGGGGGTCAAGCTGGGGTTTGGCTTCCCGGCAGGTGTGGAAGTTTCCCGTCTGGCTGCCTTGTGTGAGGAACCCATTAAGCCCAGATCCAGCGTGAAGGGGATGCAGTGCAGTCTTTCGGGGCTGGAAAATCAGTGCAATGCCCTGCTGAATGAGGGCAAAACCCCGGAGTATGTCTGCAAATACTGCCTGCTCTGTGTGGCAGACACCGTGGTCAAGATGACAAAAGCTGCCCAGAAGGAATACCCCGGCCTGCCGGTGGTCTGTGCGGGCGGTGTGATGAGCAGTGATATCATCCGCGCCTGGGTGCAGCAGCGCCTTCCGCAGGTGTATTTCGTGCCCGGGCAGTATTCCAGCGACAACGCCATCGGTGTGTCCATTCTTGCCGCACAGGGGGCTGGATTATGGCTGAAGTGATCTCAGTCTCTGCCCTGAACCGGTACGTCAAGAATCTGCTGGACGTGAATGATGTTCTGTTCGATCTGGCCCTGCGGGGCGAGATTGCCAACTTTGTGCAGAACGCCCGGAGCGGGCACTGCTACTTTTCCCTGCGGGACGAAGCCGCCAGCGTCAGGGCTGTGATGTTCCGCTCCGATGCGCGGCGGCTGGGCTTCCAGCCCGAAGAGGGCATGAAGGTGGTGGTACGCTGCCGTGTGACCCTCTACGAGCGGGACGGTGCGTTTCAGGTCTATGTCAACGACATGTTCCCGGACGGCATCGGTTCGACACAGCTGGCCTTTGAACAGCTGAAGGCAAAGCTGGACAAAGAGGGGCTTTTTGCACCGGAGCATAAAAAGCCGCTGCCCCGGTTCCCGCAGTGTATCGGCCTTGTTACCAGCAAAACTGGTGCTGCACTGCAGGATATCCGCAATGTCATCGGTCGGCGCTGGCCCGCAGTGCGTCTGCTGCTGGCTCCTGTGAATGTGCAGGGCTTTGAAGCGGCAGAGGAGATCGCTGATGCCATTACCCGGCTGGACAAAAGCGGGCGGGTGGACGAGATTATTGTAGCGCGCGGCGGCGGAAGCAGGGAGGACCTGTGGGTGTTCAACGCCGAGGTCATTGCCCGGACAGCTTACCGCTGCAAAACGCCCCTCATCAGCGCCATTGGTCACGAGATCGATTTTACGATCCTGGATTTTGTGGCAGATCAGCGCGCGCCCACGCCCTCAGCGGCGGCAGAGCTTGCTGTGCCCGACCGTGCCGAACAAGGACGAAAATTATGCACTTTGGAAGAAAATATTCACAATTGTATCCAATTTAAGCTGAGTTTATGCTATAATAGACTGGAACAGACCGAACAGCTGCTTTCCTGTGCTGGTGTACAGGAAGCGCTGGAGGAGCGTGCTGCCCGCCTGGATACTCTAGCCGGGCGGCTGCAAACTGCCGTCAGAGGTAAGCTGCAGGCCGGAGAGCTGCGTCTGAAGCATACGGCAGCACTTGCCGCATCCCTGAACCCCTACGGTGTGCTGGCCCGCGGCTATGCCATGGTGCAGGACAATAGGGGAAGGATCTGCACGCCGGATGCACTCCGGCCCGGGCAGACCTGTAAACTCCGGGGCACGGAACACCGCGTGACCTGCACGGTCAATACAGTGGAGGAACTGGATGAGAGCACCCAAAAGCTTTGAGGATGGAATGACCCGGCTGGAAGCCATCCTTGAACAGATGCAGCAGCCGGAAACAACGCTGGCGGAATCGGTTAAACTCTATGCCGAAGCCGCATCCCTGATGGATTATTGTAACGGTACGCTGGAAAAGGCCACGCTGCAGCTGGATGAGATCGACGCGCAGCGGGCCCCCCGGCCGGATGCCGCACATTAAGGAGGAAGTTTCATGGATTACGCGAAGCAGTATCAAGAGTATCTTGCCAGGGCAAATCAGGCACTGGAAAAGGCCTGCGAGATTTTTTTGCCCGAGGAATCTGAGGTCTGCCGGGCTGCACGTTACAGCCTGCTGGGCGGCGGCAAACGCATCCGCGCAGTGCTGGTTCTGGCCGTGTGCGATATGCTCAACGGCAGCGCTGAAGCAGCCGAGCAGTTTGCGGCGGCGGTCGAGATGCTGCACTGCTATTCTCTGATCCATGATGACCTGCCCTGCATGGACAACGATGACCTGCGCCGGGGCAAGCCCAGCTGCCACAAGGCCTTTGGTGAATCCACTGCTATGCTGGCCGGCGATGTACTGTTGACCGAGGCGTTCAACGTGGTTGCAAATGCACCAGCTTCGCCCATTGTCAGTGTGCGGGCCGCAAGGGCCTTGGGCACTGGTGCGGGCAGCCATGGCATGGTTTACGGGCAGGAGCTTGACCTGAAATACGAGGCACTGGCTGCCACTGAAGAGCAGCTGCGGCTGATTCACCGGAACAAGACCGGTGCGCTCATCAATGCTGCTGTTCAGATGGGTGCTGCCGCTGCTCAGGCCAATGAGACCCAGTGCAAGGAGCTGGAGGACTATGCCTTCGGCATTGGTCTGGTGTTCCAGATCGTGGACGATGTGCTGGATGTGACCAGCACCGCCGAACAGCTGGGCAAACCCATTGGCAGCGACAGTGAGAACGGTAAGACCACCTTTGTGACCTTGTATGGGGCCGAGGGTGCCATGGAGCTGGCAAAAAAACTGAACAACGAGACCTGCGCCTCCCTGCACGCGGAATTTGGCGAAAAGGCCGCTTTCCTGGAGCAGCTGGCAAAAGAGCTGCTGGTGCGCCGCAGCTGATCCGAAAAATAAGAAGGTGGAACTACCATGCAATTTATCCATAGCGTCCTGACGTTCAATGAGATCCTTACAGTATCCCTGTTGTCCTGGTTTGTGGCGCAGGTGCTCAAGACCATCATCAACTTTGTCCTGCTGGGCAGGTTCCAGCTGGAGCGGATGTGGGGCGATGGCGGTATGCCCAGTGCCCATAGTGCCACGGTAACGGCCATGGTCATTGCTACGGCACGCAGCGAGGGCATCCATTCGGCTATCTTTGCGGTGGCCGCAGTTGTTGCCATCATCACCATGCACGATGCTATGGGTGTGCGCCGCGAGACCGGCGAGCAGGCCAAGGTGCTGAACAAGATGCTGGAGCAGTGGATCGAAGTGACCGAGAAAAACAATCCCTTCCTGCAGAATATGCACCTGAAAGAGATGGTTGGTCACACTCCACTGCAGGTTATGGCCGGTTTTGCACTGGGTATACTGGTCGGCTTCCTCTATCCTATGGGCCTCTGAGCGCCCCATTTCAAAACGTGAGAAGGACGTGAATTTATGAATTCGCCTTTGCTGGAGAAAATCTCTCAGCCCAGCGATCTGAAAAAGCTGTCCAGTCAGCAGACCGTGCAGCTTTGCGCAGAAATCCGTGAATTTCTTCTGGATAACGTATCAAAGACCGGCGGCCATCTGGCATCCAATCTGGGTGCTGTGGAGCTGACGGTGGCTCTGCACCGGGTGCTGACCACCCCCACGGATGAGATCGTGTTTGATGTAGGCCATCAGTGCTATACCCACAAGCTGCTGACCGGCCGCCGCGAGGGCTTTGCCAAGCTGCGGCAGCTGGATGGCATTTCCGGTTTCCCGAACCCCAACGAAAGTGAGCATGATGCTTTTATTGCCGGTCACGGCAACACCGCGCTTTCGCTGGCTGTGGGCATTGCCTGGGCCAAAAAGCTGCGGGGCGAGCCGGGACAGGTAGTTGCTCTCATTGGTGACGGTGCCTTTACCGGCGGTATGGTCTACGAGGGGATGAACAATATCGGCGGGCTGGACAATCTGCTGGTCATCCTGAACGACAACAAGATGTCCATTTCCAAGAATGTGGGCGCGTTGTCCCGCTACCTGAGCCATCTGCGCACCACCAGCCGCTACTACGATGCCAAGGAAAATGTGCGTTCCTTTCTGGATGGCGTGCCTGTCATCGGCCCACCGCTGAAATCGGCGATCCAGAACAGCAAGGCCATGGTGCGCAGGGCAATGTATCACTCAACCATGTTCGAGGATATGGGCTTCCACTATTATGGTCCTTTTGATGGTAACAATGAGCCGGAGCTTGAGGGAATCTTGCGCGATATCCACAGGCAGCCCGGCCCCCATTTCCTGCATGTCGTGACCAAGAAAGGCAAGGGCTATGCCCCGGCTGAGAGCAACCCCGGTAACTTCCACGGTGTTTCGACCTTTGATCTGGTCAACAGCATCCCAGACCCTGAGGTGGCTCCCAAGGAGTCTTTCTCGACGGTGTTCGGCAATGTTCTGAACAAGGAGGGCGCGGAAAACCAGAAGATCTGCGCCATCACGGCCGCAATGAAGTATGGTACGGGTCTGCAGTTCTTTGCACACACCCACCCCAAGCGTTTCTTTGATGTGGGCATGGCAGAGCAGCATGCTGTGACCTTTGCAGCGGGCCTTGCCAGCCAGGGAATGCTGCCGGTAGTCTGCATCTACTCCACCTTCCTGCAGCGTTCCTATGACCAGATCATCCATGATGTGAACCTGCTGAGGGAGAATGTTGTCCTTGCCATCGACCGTGCCGGTTTTGTTCCGGCAGACGGCGAGACCCATCAGGGAATCTTCGACCCGGCCTTCCTCAGTCAGGTGGGGATCCCTGTCTATTCGCCCTCCAACTATGCCGAACTGCGGCACTGGCTGCCCATCCTGCTCAGTGATGAGATGCAAGGCCCCCGGGCAATCCGGTATCCCCGCGGTGGTGAGAGCGCAGCACTGGCGCAGTTTGGCTGTTCCGGCAGGGAATATGACCGGCTCTATACCGCCCCTGATGCCAAGGCTGTAATGGTCAGTTACGCCGACGAAGTCGAGGATGTGCTGACTGCGGCGAAGCTTTTGGGCAAAGAAAACGTTCCTTGTGATGTTTATAAGATTGTAAAGATATATCCCTTTACGCCTGAGCTTATTTCTGAAATTTCAAGATATGACGTTGTTTTGTTCGCAGAGGAATGCGTAGCCTGCGGCGGCATCGGTGAGCATCTGGAAATGGCTCTGCGGAAAGCAGGCTGGCAGGGTACTTATATCCATCGTGGCGTGGAGGATGTGCGTCTGCCCCATGCGACGGTTCCGCAGATCAAGCAGAGTACCGGCCTGGATGCTGAACATCTGGCACAGGCTATCCGTACATGGAAAGGAGCAGAATCTTGAAGATTCGTTTGGATCAATATCTGGTTCAGCATGGCCTGATCCAGAGCCGTGAGCGCGCCAAGGCAATGATCATGTCCGGCGTTGTCTTTGTCAACGAACAGAAGGTGGACAAGGCCGGCGAGATGATCAAAGAGGATGCCAAGGTGGAGGTGCGCGGCCATGATATCGGTTATGTCAGCCGCGGCGGCCTGAAGCTGGAAAAGGCTATGAAGTGTTTTCCGCTGACCCCCAAGGGGAAAGTCTGCATGGACATTGGCGCATCCACCGGCGGCTTTACCGACTGTATGCTGCAAAATGGGGCAGTCAAGGTCTACGCAGTGGATGTGGGCTACGGTCAGCTGGCATGGAGTCTGCGCACCGATGAGCGGGTGGTCAATATGGAGCGCACAAACATCCGCAACGTGACCCTTGACCAGCTGGCAGAGCCAATCGAGTTTTTCAGCGTAGATGTCTCTTTTATCTCGCTGCATCATATTTTCCCGGTGGCGCAGGCCATCACCACTCCGGACGCTATGGGTGTCTGCCTGGTCAAGCCCCAGTTTGAGGCTGGCCGCGAAAAGGTGGGCAAAAACGGCGTTGTCCGTGACCCTGCCACCCACCGTGAGGTGCTGCACAATGCCATGGGCTATGCTGCTGCCAACGGCTTCAAGGTCTGCGGACTGGATTTCAGCCCCGTTAAGGGCCCTGAGGGAAACATTGAATATCTGATGTTCGTTCAGAAGAGCGATGAACCCGGTGTACTGGATGATTCGGTGGCTGAACAGGTGGTGGCATCCAGCCATTCTACGCTGGACCGCTGAACCATAATCCATAAAATCAGGGAGGGCGCGGACGATGACCGTCTACATTTCCCCAAACCCCGGCAAGGCTATGGCCTACGGCATTGCCCAGCGTGCGGCGCAGATCCTGCTGACCCATGGGGCACAGGTGCTGATGCAGGACGGCCTGCAGGCCGAGTGCATGACCATGGGCGTGGAGTATCTGACCCAGAAGGAATGCCTGGAACGGACGGATGTCATCCTGACCATCGGAGGAGATGGCACCATCCTGCACGAGGCGAATCTCTCACTGGTATACAGAAAGCCCATCCTCGGCATCAATCTGGGCCGGTGCGGCTTTCTGGCCACCTGTGAGGTCGATGAAATGGAAGCCAAGCTCTCCGCCGTAGCCCGGGGTGAATATTTTCTGGATAACCGGATGCTGCTCTATGTCCGTGTGCTGGGGGATGACAGCTGGGAGGGCCATGCCCTGAATGATGTGGTTATGACCAAGGGCCGCCTGCAGCAGGCAGTGGATTTCAGCATCTATTGTGACGATATCCTGGTGGAGCATTACCGGGGCGATGGTGTCATTGTGGCAACGCCCACCGGCTCCACCGCTTATTCTCTGGCGGCAGGCGGGCCGATCCTTGATTCTCAGACCAAAGGCATCGTTGTCACGCCCATCTGCCCCCACAGCCTTGCCAGCCCGGCCATGGTTTTTGCGCAGGAGCGCAAGATCAACCTCTGTGTGGGCCAGGTGGCAGATGAAGAAGTTTTTATCAGCTGTGATGGGGATGCGGGCTATTCCGTAAAAGCCGGAGCCACCGCGGAGGTGCGGCTGTCTGACCAGGTCGTGCAGCTCATCACCTTCAGCAAGGCCGACCAGTTCCAGGCCATTGACCAGAAACTGCGCGGCAGACGATGACACAAACACAACGAAGGGAGAAGATCACATGGGACGCACCAGCCGAGGGGATAACAAGAGCAAGCAGAAGCGGCAGCAGGCCATCCTGCGTCTGATCCAGGAGAATCCCATCAGCCGGCAGGAAACTCTGTTGGAGTACCTGAGCAAGGAAGGTTTTGATGCCACACAGGCGACCATTTCCCGCGATATCCGGGAGATGAACCTTGTCAAAGCTGCCACCACCACCGGCTACCGCTATGTTTCCAGCCACAGCGAGGCACTGAACCCCAAGATGCAGGCCCGGTTTGAAACCATCTTCCATGAATCTGTCCTGGGGGTGGACTTTGCGGGCCATGTGGTGCTTGTCAAATGCTATTCCGGCATGGCCAATGCAGCCTGCGAGGTGTTTGACGCACTCAAGTGGAAAAATGTGGTCGGCACCCTTTCTGGTGACGATACCTTTCTGATCGTGGCCCGCTCAGAGCGGGACGCAAAGACCATTTGCACCGAGCTTGGGCATTACATCGGGCAGAAATAAAGGCAGGAGAGAACGAACATGTTGAGCAGTCTGCAAATTGAAAATGTTGCAGTCATCCAGAAGGCCAACGTGCATTTTGAGAAGGGCCTGAATGTCCTTACCGGCGAGACCGGTGCGGGCAAATCTATCCTGATCGACTCCATCAATGCCATTCTGGGCAACCGCACCTCCAAGGATCTGGTGCGCACGGGGGCTGCAAAAGCAGTCATCCGGGCGGCATTTGATGATGTTCCGCCTGCAGTGCTGGACAGCCTGGAAAAGGCGGGGTATGAGCGTTCAGAAGCGCTGACCCTGAGCCGTGAGATCACTGCCGAGGGCAAGAGCACCTGCCGCATCAATGGAATGCCTGCCACAGCAGCCATTCTGCGGGAACTGTGCGGTGGGCTCATCAACATCAACGGCCAGCACGATTCCGTAGGCCTGTTGAACCCGGCCCGCCATGAGGGTATCCTGGATGCCTACGCCCAGAACGGGGCGGTGTATCAGGAGTATTATGCTGTTTACCGGGAGCTTATCAAGGTCAAAAAGGAGCTGGATGCCATCATCACCGATGAGGGTGAAAAACAGCGAAAGATCGATCTGCTGAGTTATCAGGTACAGGAGATCGAGGATGCCAGCCTGACCGCAGGCGAAGAGGAGACGCTGGCGGCCCGCCGTAAGGTGCTGGCGAATGCCTCCACCATCCGGGAGCGCATCTCCCAGAGCTATGCGCTGCTTTCGGGCGGAGATGATGCTCCGGGTGCCGTTGATCTGCTGGGGGAAGCTTCCAATGCGATCGATGGTGCCGCCCAACTGGACAGCGGCCTTTCTGCTGCCGCCGGACAGCTGCTGGATCTTTATTACACCGCAAAAGACCTTTCTGCTGACCTGATCGGGCGGCTGGAGGGCTACGAGACGAATGATGCAGAGCTGGATGAAATCGAACAGCGGATGGATCTGATCTACAAACTCAAGCGGAAATACGGTGATACTGTGGAAGATATCATCGCCTTTGGACAGCAGGCAAGGGAAGAGCTGGACCGCATCCAATTCTCTCAGGAGCGGACAGAGCACCTGCAGGCTGAAAAGCATCGGCTCTATGTACTGGCCCGGGATAAGGCCGAGGTGCTGACCCAGACCCGCCTGAAAGCCTTTGAGGAGCTGAACAGGCGCATCTCCGGCACACTGGATTTTTTGAACATGCCCGGTGTCCGCATGACCCTGCGCCACACCCGCGGCCCGCTGGCCAGCCATGGCCAGGACAGTGTGGAGTTTTATATTTCCACAAACCCCGGTGAGGATCCCAAGCCGCTGGCAAAAATCGCTTCCGGTGGTGAGCTGAGCCGTATCACGCTGGCAATCAAAAATGCCATGGCCGATAAGGACGCAGTGCCTACGGTCATCTACGATGAGATCGACAGCGGCGTGTCCGGCAAGGCGGCCAGCCGCATCGGTGAGGTGCTCAAACAGAGTGCAAAGGATCACCAGATCCTCTGCATCACCCACACAGCGCAGATCGCTGCACTGGCCGACTGCCATCTGCTTATCCAGAAGAATATCACGAATGAACGCACCTATACCGAGATCCACCCGCTGGATACCGAGGGTAGAGTGGACGCACTGGCGCATATCATTTCTGGTGACCATGTCACGGAGCTTTCCCGTGCCAATGCTCGAGAGATGCTGGGGCTGGCCGAGCATGAAACCGGTGATTGACAACCCTGCTGATTTGTGCTAAACTGATTTTTGTTGAAAGACGTTGAAGGGAACAAGTACCTTGTCAGTGTCTGCCCAGAGAGACCCCGGTTGGTGCAAGGGGTGTGCAGAACAGCAGGGGAAATACCTCCCGGAGTTGCAGGCTGAATGCTTTGGCTAGTAGGCTGTGCCGCGTGCGAGCGTTACAAACGCAGGAGTGTATCCCATCTCTGTGGGGCGCACTCGTGAGGCCGTTTCTGTGAGGGGGCGGCAAACAGAGGTGGTACCGCGATTTTCTCGCCCTCTGCCAAATTCATTTTTGGCAGGGGGCGTTTTCTTTTGTCCTCTGCCCGACAAAACAGGAGGATAATCCCATGACCCTTTACGAAGAACTGCAGGCACGCGGTCTGGTGGCCCAGATCACCGACAATGAGATCATTGACCTCATCAACAACGGCAAGGCCACTTTCTATATTGGCTTTGACTGCACTGCGGACAGCCTGACTGCAGGCCATTTTATGGCCCTGACCCTGATGAAGCGCCTGCAGATGGCTGGCAATAAGCCCATCGCCCTGATCGGCGGCGGCACCACCATGATCGGTGACCCCTCTGGCCGTACCGACATGCGCAAGATGCTGACCAAGGAGGACATTGCTCACAATGCAGCCTGCTTCAAGAAGCAGATGGAGAAGTTCATCGATTTCTCTGAGGGCAAGGCTCTGATGCTGAACAATGCCGACTGGCTGCTGAACCTGAATTATGTTGAGCTGCTGCGTGATGTGGGTGCTTGCTTCTCCGTCAACAACATGCTCCGCGCCAAGTGCTATGAGCAGCGCATGGAGAAGGGCCTGTCCTTCCTCGAGTTCAACTACATGATCATGCAGAGCTACGACTTCTACTACATGTTTCAGCACTACGGCTGCAACATGCAGTTCGGCGGCGATGACCAGTGGAGCAACATGCTGGGCGGCACTGAGCTGATCCGCCGCAAGCTGGGCAAGGATGCCTATGCGATGACCATCACTCTGCTGACCGATTCTCAGGGCAAGAAGATGGGCAAGACTGCAGGCAATGCGGTCTGGCTCGATCCCAACAAGACCAGTCCCTTTGAGTTCTATCAGTACTGGCGCAATGTCGGCGATGCTGACGTGATGAAGTGTATCCGGATGCTGACCTTCCTTCCGCTGGAGCAGATCGATGAGATGAGCACCTGGAAGGATCAGCGTCTGAACGAGGCCAAGGAGATCCTGGCCTACGAGCTGACCAAGATGGTGCACGGCGAGGAAGAGGCTGAGAAGGCCCAGAACGCTGCCCGTGCCCTGTTCAGCGGTGCTGCCGACACTGAGCACATGCCCTCCACTCAGCTGACCGAAGCGGATCTGACCGATGGCTCCATCGGCATCCTGACCCTCATGGTCAAGGCCGGTCTGGCCGCTTCCAACGGCGAGGCCCGCCGCTTGGTCGTGCAGGGCGGTGTCCTGGTGGATGGTGAAAAGGTGGCTGCTCCCACTGTCAGCTTTACCGCTGATCAGCTGAAGAACGGTATCGTCATCAAGAAGGGCAAGAAGATCTACCACAAAGTGACCCTGTAATCTTTTAGAAACAGCGTATGATAAAAACCCGGCGGCATCCATAAATCGGATACCGCCGGGCTTTTTACGTTTGTGTAATGTTTATAGAGAAGGGCAGCTTACAGCTCAAAGGCCTTCTTCAGCACATCGTATGCGGAGTCCTCGTTCTCACTGCGCACCAGCAGAGAAATATCCAGATCGCTGGTGGTAATGAGCAGAACCTCGATGTCAGCCATGGCCAATGCATTCAGGGCCCGGGCAGCTACACCGCAGCTGGTGACCATGTCCTCACCGAAGAGGTTCAGCTTGGAGTAACCAACGCTGATCAGCGGGGAGGCCTTGGCATCCTTGTCGAGATTGGCGGCAGAGATGGCCTTCATCACCAGCGTCAGATCGCTGGCAGATGCGGTAAAACTGAAATCGATGTTGGTACCGTGAGGGGCGCTCTGACTGATCATATCCACCACAACGCCGGTATCGGCAAAGATCTGCAGGTAGCGGGCCAGGCTGTTGCCCTTGAACTCCACATCCTGCACACTGATCATCATCAGGCTGGGCTCAATGTTGATTTTGGAAACACCATACATAATGAACACTCCAATCTGCCCCAAAGGGCTGCAAATTCAGGCGAACGCCAAAAACGCGCTGTTGATGTTGGTCTGTAATACGTTCTGGATGTACTCTATCCCAAAGCTGGGGTAGGCGGCCCGGACACCGTGCGCCTGCGCCAGCTCCGACGTGTAATCCCGGAAGAGATAGGTGCGGACATTGGATTTTCCTGCATCATAGTGGGTCACGGTGGGGTGCAATTGCGGGGAAGCGACAGCGCAGTGAACGCTGCCATCCGGGTCCGTCGTCTTGTTCAGTTCCAGTGTCAGGATGGCACCGATGAGCTGATCCGGTTTGCTCTGGGTGCTGATGAAATTTCCCAGGGAATAGGCCACAAAAGTCTGTCGGCCATCCACAGAGGTCTTCCACTCGGCATCCTGCACCACATGAGGGTGCGTGCCCAGAATAACATCCGCACCCCAGTCGGAAAGCAGCTGGGCGAGGTCCCGCTGGGTCTGGGTGATCTTGTGACTGTCCTCCACGCCCCAGTGAACTCCCACCACCACAAAATCGGCCAGCTCACGCGCCCTGCGCACCTGCTGTTCCATCACATCCCGCTGGCTGGTGTAGATGACATTGGCCGTCATGGCGCTGCTCTGCGGGATGCCATTGGTGTGGTCGGTGTAGGAGAGGTAGGCGATCGTCACACCGTTTACCGTCTGCAGGGGGATAGTACCATAATCGCTCTCTCCGTACCACAGGCCGGTCGTGACCACATCTTCCGGCATCTCGTCCCAGAACCGCAGCGTTGCTGCGATACCTTTGGCACTTTTATCGTAGGTGTGGTTGTTGGAAAGACTGAACACCCGGACGCCTGCCCGGTAAAGAGCCTCTGCGCATTCACCGGGGGTAGAAAAGCAGGGATAGGTGGAAGGCTCCAGTTCCTTGCTGCAGAGCGTTTCCTGGTTGATCCAGTTAACATCCTGCGCTGCATAAAAATCCAGCAGGTGCTCGTAGCAGTAGTCAAAATTATATCGCTGGCCTTCCGCTGCCCGGCGGGCTGCCTGTTTGTAGATGGGAGCATGGATCAGATTGTCCCCGGTGGCCGAAAAACGCAGTGTGGTTGTAACAGGCTGCGGTTCCGGTTCGGGCGGGGGAACGCTTTCAGCGGTCGAAGGCTCGTCCTCAAAGGGGCCAAGCACGATGCCGGGAGTCTGGAAGCGCCAGAAGCCAAAGCAGGCCAATGCCGCACCAGCCACCAGCAGCACTCCCATCATCCTCAGAAAAACGGGTTTTCGTTTTCGCCGGTTCTGCAGTTCGTGCCGCGAATGTCGTTTCGTGGATGCCGCGTGTCTTGCCTGCTCCATTCCGTCAGCCCTCCTGCCACTCAAAATGGTGGAAGACGCAGAGACCTTACAGCTCTGCGATCATGTTACCCATATTGTACAGGCCCGGCTCCTTTTTTGCAAGATAGACAGCAGCATTTATTGCGCCATTTGCAAAAACACTGCGGGAATATGCAGTATGCTTGAGGGTGATGACCTCGTCCGGACCGCAGAACAGCACCTCGTGGTCGCCCACGATGCTGCCTCCGCGCACGGAGCTGATGCCGATTTCCTTCGGGTCGCGCTTCTGGCGCACAGAGGAACGGTCGTACACATAATGATATGCGCCGTTATTCTCTTCGTTGATGGCATCGGCCAGCATCAGGGCAGTGCCGCTGGGGGCATCCAGCTTGTTGTGGTGGTGCTGCTCCACGATCTCCACAT